>Ga0302122_10000860_pt1 | contig 19004 bp, 13 predicted proteins | sample CB21_SCM_MG_FD_203115 | JGI IMG/M metagenome (GOLD analysis project Ga0302122, IMG submission 203115) | Marine microbial communities from Western Arctic Ocean, Canada - CB21_SCM | ecosystem: Environmental > Aquatic > Marine > Oceanic | place: Canada: Western Arctic Ocean | collected 2017-09-28
GCCGACGCCCGCCGCGCCGCCCGCCGCCGCCGAGGCCGCCGCGCGGGACTTCGCCGCAGCGCCCGCCGCGCCCGCCGCGCCGCCTGGTTCGCCGGGGCCCCCTGCGCCCGAGGTTGCGCCGAGGCCGAAGCGCGGCCTTGAGACGTCGGAGGCGGAGGCCCGCGTGGCCGCCGCGCCGGCGAAGCGCGCGCGGCTCGAGTTCAACATGTGCGAGATGCTCTTCGATGCTGCCGGAGCGGGCGACGCCTGGGAGCAAATCGCCGTCCGGGTCGGCGGCGACCTCGGGGAGCTGCGGCGGCTCATCGACGCGGCGGGCGTGCTGGAGGGGCACGGGGCCCCGCCCGACGCGGTCAAGCGCCTCCGCGCGACGCTCGCCAAGTACGGGGGGTAGAGGTAGTAGGTTTTGGTGGTCCTTCGTCTCGCACTTGAGAGCTGTCGGCCGCGATGCGGACGAGGTCGTGGCACTTGGGCTAGGAAGCCTGCGCGGGGGGCAAGGTGAGTCGCGGACGTGTAGGGGGGGGGGTAAATGAAGAGGAATAAAAAGAGACTCAGCTGCTCTGCTTTGTCTGGAGGCGTGCCGTGGGCGCTCAGCGGCGGCGTCCGGCGATCGCGTGAGCTTTGCGCGCCCGTGAGAGGATGTAGGCGAGGACCGCACGCAAACGGCGCCTCCAGCAGCGTCCCGAGGTCGTGAGCGTCTAATTGGCCGACGTCGTGGATATACCTCTACTCGACATCGTAGCGGTGCGTCGCAGTTCGTGGCCTCAGTGGCGTGGTCTGCAAGATGCAGATCGTCGTCTCTGGAGACAGCTCATAGGTGTTGGAGGCCGTAGGACCCGGCGCGTCGAGCCGAGCGAACCCAGGGTGGACGCCGTCGTGCTGCTACTACTGGTTTGCTAAATTGTGGGAGTGGCGCCGCGACGAGCCCGTGCACGGCGCTGTCTCCGCGCGCACGCGGCTACCGACGGCCGAGCAGCAGCAGAGCTACAAAAGCAGCGCGCATCGTCTAGCGCGCATGCGCGTTCACGCGGAGTTGCCAAACAAATTATTTCGGAGGCGTAGTAAATGCAGATTACATTGCCCGGCGTACCAGTAAGCCCAAAGCTGCTGCTCTTCAAGTTTTGCAATCGAGCGCAGATCAGACGGGTTTTGTCTGTCTCTTTTTTTAAAGGGTGTGGCCAGGGAGTACAAGCGGCTGCTTGAGGCCGCAGGCAGCGTTCTTGAGCCAGCCTCGAGGCTTCCATTTGTGGTCGTGCGGGTCGAAGCCGAGGCCGTAGATCGACCTCATCAAGACCAAAAGTGCGCCCGCAGAGCCGCTAACTGTCGTAATTTCACCTCGTTTGGCAACTCATTGACCGTACGCGACCGCACGCGCAAAGCCCTGCTTTAAAAGACGCACCTCGCCGTGTTTGACGCTGCAATGGCCAAAAGCGGCTCGAGGTGATAAACGCGGGCGCCGCGGGTCTAGAGGCTGATCCTAGGCTCCCCACGCCGGCCGCACACCCGCCGCACGCCGTGGCTTCGGCTGGCGCGCCAAAAAAGCGGCTGTGTGCGCGCATCTCAGACAGTCTGCCCGACATCGTAAAAGAAGAGCGGGCGGCTGAGATGCACCCGAGAGCGCCGCCGACTCAAAATTCGCCGCTGGACAACCGACACAGCTATAGAGGACGCCGTACCTAACTTCTCCCCGCACAGGTCACCATGAAGCTCGCCGTGTGCCTGCTCGCCGTGCCGGCCGCGGGCCTCGTTGCGCCGGCCGCGCCGGCACGATCAACGGCCCTCCACGCGGAGATGTCCAAGTCCCTGCCCTTCCTCATGGCGCCGAAGGGCCTCAAGGGCTACATCGGCGAGGAGGCCGGCTTTGACCCGGTGGGCATCGCGGAGATCATGGACATCAAGTGGATGCGCGAGGCCGAGATCAAGCACGGCCGAGTGGCCATGCTGGCCACGATCGGCTTCACCTACCCGGAGATGCCGTGGTTCGTCCAAGCCTTCCCGGGCGCGGCCTACGCGCACACGAACCCCGTCAAAGCGGCCCTGGCGGTGCCGCCGGAGGCGTGGGCGCAGGTGGTCCTCTTCTGCGGCGTCATGGAGTGGTCCCAGAACGGGGGCAAGATGACGATGCTCTCCATGTTCGACAAGAACACGCGGGCGCCGGGCGACTTCGGCTGGGACCCCATGGGCCTCATGTCGCCGGCGAACGAGGACCGGATGAAGATGCGCGAGCTCCAGCACGGGCGCCTGGCCATGATCGCCATCGGGGGCATGATCCACGGCTCCTTCGTCACGGGCACGGGCGTCTTCGGCGGCACCATGTAATTGGTGATCAAAAGGGGCCGGCGCCGGCGAGGCGCCTAAAAAATATAGTTTATACAATTACGAGCTCCGGCGATTCTGCATATGCCACAAGTATTACAGCTCCCCCCCGAAGGACCCCTTCGCCGATAAGGGCGCGGACGACTGGACCGTATCGTGGAAGTAGAGCATGAGCGCCATGGGCTGGCCCACCACGCAGAAGACGACCCAAAACAACACGTTGCCCAGGCGGTTGGACGGGAGGCGGTGGTGGATCGCGTTCGTTAGCGCGATGAGGGGCACCTGGCCCATCATGCCCGCGAAGGCGTAGAGGCGCGCCACGTGGCACGGCCCGCTCACTAGGACCTCGTGCAAGGCGGCACTGACGAAGAAGACGATCAATGTGGCCATCGACTTCGTGAGGCCTAGATTCAAACAGGGGAAGAAGACGTGCCGCACGAGCCAGTTGTGCACCGGCAAGTTCCACAATCTCCAGTACTCGTCGAACTTGGGGGCGTTCCACCAGTCCTTGTAGAACTGCCGGTCGCCGAACCTGGTAAGTTCCGCCAAGATCGACAGCCACAGCTCGAAGAGTGCGATGAACATGAGGACCCACACGAACAAGGACGGGATCGCCAGCGCTAGTAAGCGCTCCACGAAGGACAGGGGGTCCCTCGCCTCAATAGCTTGTGTAGATCGTTGCACCGTGGGATGCACGAACTGCGTAACCAACAAAAGCATGGCGCTCACCACCAAGAACAGCTCGCCGCACCGCTTGACCAACCACACTTTCCTCACGATTCGCGTGCGGGGGTACCGCGTCTGATAGATCAGCGTCGGGAAAGCTATGAACCGCATCGCGTCTTTTATCCTCAGGTTCGCGGGGTAGTCGTTCGGGTGCGCTACATTATGTTCTTCGCCGATGACATCGAGGTCGTCGTTGTGGGAGGCGAGGCGCCGTAGTTTGGTTTGGGTCGAGGGCCTGTACCGTCGTCTGAACTCGGCGTTCGTGTGCGCGTAGCTCAGGAGCTTCATCATGGCCGTGCACGCGCCCATTAGTATGATGGCGTGCGAGACGGGCCGCGGGGGGGCATTACTGCACAGCATTAATGGCACGGCCAGCGTCGAGCCGACGACCAGAGTTCGTAACAGGTGGAAGCCCGCGGCCCGGCCCGGCGCGCGCGCCGCGCGCCGCTCCACCAGCACCGCGCATATGACGCACAAACAGATCACGACGAGCGAGAGGCCCAACTCGTCGGGCACCACACTTTCAGCGCTCGGAAGCGGCGAAGTGCCCCGCTTGACCACGACCGGCACTTCAGCGAAGTGCGCCCGTATCGAGCGCACTAATGGAATGCGGTGCCACTCCTGGAGCAGGGCGCGCGAGTTCGAGACCACGGCCACGACGGCGATCAGGTTCACGAAGCCGCCGTAGGACTGGGCCTCCGTCGAGTCCGACGAGAGGAGACTGGGCCGCGCGCGGCGGTGCACCGTTCTCGCTAAAAGTTCGGTGGAGGACCGCTTCTTCAGGACCACGGGCGAGGGCATCTGAGAGGGCGAAGCATTTAATTCAATAGAAGCGTTGACGACGCTCCGCCAGTCGTCGCGGTCGCGCTGCGACGCCGCCGCCAGCGTCACCTCCGTGATGCGCGACGAGCCGCCGATGGCCCGGTCCAGGTACAACTTCAGCAGGAACGGCGTCGGCGCGCGCTTCCTCAACCGCCTTTCAAAGACGTCCTGGGCCACGACGCGGACACTGGGAGACAGGGGCACCTCCAGCCGCAGCTCGCGCGCCGTCCGCGACTTGTAGCAGCGCAAAAACCCCGGCACGACCTCGAAGTACCGCGGCGCCCAGTCGTGGCCCGTCAGCGTCTCCCTATGTCGCACCAGTTCCCCGCCGCGCATCACGTGGCCCACACTGAGCGTCTGCACGCGCTCCCTTAATTTCCGCGCGTGGACCAATAAAGTCTTCGGGTCCATGCCGTCCAACGGGGCTTCTAACAGATCCCGATCCGCCTTCCACGCCACGGTGGCATCCCTTGCTCGTGTCTTAGGCGTGGTCTCCCTCACTTGGCGCTCGTCCGCCACGACCTTGGCGTAGAGGCGCTTCGCTTCCTGCTTCGGGAGGTCGCCGAGGGCGCGCCACGCGGCGAGTTCGGCGCCGCGTAGGAGCGCCCGTTGTGGTGCTCTAATGTTGTAGCCCGGGGCCCGGCCCGCCGTCGCCTGCTTGTACAGCGCATAGAGGTGCAGCCGGTCCTCGTCCTTGAAGAGGTCCGGGGCCGTGCGGAACTGCGCGCACGCGCCCGCGAAGGCCTCGTCCACCGCTGCATTGGAGGCCGCCTGGGACTCCGCCTCGGTGTACATGGTGTTGGGCTGTGTTTGTTATATGTGTCGTGTGTTGCTCGTTGTCTTGGCAGTAGCACCTCAGCACCTCGAGAACAGCCGAGAGTAAGCTGCTTGTGATGTGCGCCGATGCTGGCTGCGAGCCGTGAGTCTGCTCTGCGGTCTGGGCAAAACCCGCACGTCTCCGAGTAATCGAGTACGGGCCCCGCCCGCTAGTCCTAGCACCGTAAAGAAAAGGAAACGAACACAACCAACAACTTACAACTCCGAGCGGGAACCGCCCTGTGGCTCATCGCCATCGCCGTCGCCACCATCCACGCCATCGCCGCGATGCCTCAACAGCGCCGCCGCCGCCGCGAGCTCGGCCTTGTCCAGGCCCAGCGTCTCGGCCACCCGGGTCTCGACGAATCCAGCAAAGCGGTCCGCGAGCGACATCAATGAGGCCCTTGGCCGCATGACGTCGACCTCGATGCCTCCCACGCTGATAGCGGATTTCGACGTCCTTTCGCTGTCCTGCGCGTCCAGCACGCGCGCTAGCATAAGTCCGGCGACCCCTAACACCAGGTTCGTCTTGAATGTGCTGAAGACGTCCTTCAGGCTCACGGAGCCCGAAGTCTCCGCTTGCCGCGCGATGTGTTCCGATATCGGCGCCAGGTCGTGTGCCTAATCTAAAGTTGCCGACACTCGGCTGTCGGCGCCGCCCAGCAACGGGCTCGGCGTCAGTTGGAGGACAGCCACCCCAGAAAAGTCGAGGCGTCTCACACCAGAGAGAGACGAGGACGAAGACGAGGACGACGACGAGGAGAGGGAGAGCGCGTCCAGCGCCTGCTCCAGCTCCATGAGCCGGTGCCAGTTTGTGTCTCTCATCAATAAATCATTCGCCTCGACATTGACGCGCACGGTCCCAAGCGACGCCGAGACGAAAAGCGGCGAGTAGCTCTCGATGGCGACCTCCAGTAGCTCGACGCGCAGCGCCTCGGCGCCGCTGCCGAGCGGCGAGAGCGTCGCGTTAATGAGTGAGATGCTATGGTTCTGCAACGAGACTTCGAGAGCGTCGCAATCCATGCACTGCCTGATGGTTCTCAGCGCGTCGCCGTAACGCGTCGGCGTGCGGGCGATCACCCAGTCCACCGACCGCCGGAAGGACCAGGATGGCTGGAATCGGCGGCGTCTAAAGGCCGCGGCGCCCGCGATGAGGCATAGCGCTATGAGGCCGCGGCGCACCATTTTACTCGATCAGGGTGGTGGTGCTTCGGCGCTTGCAGTAGTTCCGCGCATGCAGCGCGTTTACTGTTATCCGGCGCAGCAGTTCGTATAGCGCGCGACGACGTAGCGACAGGCGTGACACCGCACTCGGTGCTTATTTTTGAGTGTAGACTCGAGAGCACTCTGGCGTTCTCTGAGAGCACCTGGCTGCGCAGCGATGGACGCGCGGCTTGTACAACTTAGAAGATGTACTCTACTCGAATGCCGTGCCACTTTGAGCGTAAGCGCTGGGTTATGAAACCCGTGCAGAGAATTTGAATCAATGATGAAACGCGGCATGCAGCCGTTTGAGTATCGTCCAGTTAGATACTGGTCCAAAGAGATCAATAGGACGCTTGCTGGGGGGTGAAAAAGGTAATTTTTTTATTCGCGGTGCTGAAGTGGTCAGTCGCGCCGGTGGAATGCTGTCAATTCGTGGTCCGCAGGTCTCCCTGGGGTAGCCAAGGGTCGGTACTAGACGTGTGCAATCGCCCATACCGCATGCGCCGGCGCTTGGATCATATCTACCAATTCTCTTGGCAGTCCAGACAGCTGAAGCACGATTTGCCAGTGTCTGGAGATCAAGAGCTTTGAGAGCTATAGGTTGCCCCAAGCTCCTGCGTATGCGGTGTAGGCTTCTAACCAACAATGTATATAACCCTTGGGGAGTTCGAGAGCCGTTCAGCACCCCAAAAAAGTGTTTTATTTGGGCTCGATGTCACCCGCGAACGTCAAATACGCTAATTATTCAAGGGCCTCCAAGAATCATACTAGCGGTCTCGTTGGGTCCCATACTACCCCACCTATAGTGGAAATCAAGTATGTGACATCTACACCACGAGAAGGGTACTTTGGGCTGCCCGTGCTCGGGTCTGAATATTATTGATCTGGACCTCGGGCAAGTCGGCCGATTGTAATATAAACGGTCACGCCAAGGTCCATGGTGATGGTACCGGCCCTGGTAGTCCCAGGTCCAGGTCTTGTGCCCGGATTAAAGAGATTGAGGGGTCGCGGAGTCTCCGAACAGCGCGGAGCATACGGAACGGGTAATCTATGTAGGAATCGTTCAGGCGGTTCGGATGGACCACCCAAGTACCGAAGCGCCTCAAACGCAAATTTATTTTATAACTCACGGGTCTGGGGCCTTTTTGGAGGTCCGACTACGCACCGTCGTCCGCGGAGATTGGGCAAGTCGGTCGATTGTGAATAGAACAACGGCGGCACGGTCCCTCTGAGTAGTGGAGTCGCTGATACTCGCAGGTCTAGGTTCTGGGCCCGTCCTTATATGTAAACGTGGGGTCGCGGAGTTGCCGAATCGCGCGGAGCTCCTAACCTACCTCAGCAATCGTTCTGGTGGGCTAGATGGACTCTACCACTATCAAAGGGCAGGAAACACATCTAACGAAGGGAAGTGTCTACTAGAGTTCTTTTCCCGCCCTCCGAGCGCGGGCTATCGGCTCCAGTTCCGTCGGATATGTATGAAAACTGGGCCGATATACTTATATTGTAGTAACTGGATGGTGGATGGCGGTGTCAATCGCTGGTCTACTTTGGCAAGCCGCAAGACTCATCCGCGAATGTCCCAAGATTTCCGGGAGTCGCGAGCATATGTGCCTCGGCCGCTACACGTGAACATTAGGTTCCGGTGACCGATTATGGTGCTAACTTAATTTGGGAACTCGTTTATTTCATGCTACCTACCCGGGAAGGTACCAAAGTCCATTTTTGGGTCTTCGGGCGGCCGCGGGAATTTCAAAACAACGTTCATTTCGGACAGGCATGTGTTGTTAGACATCCTACTCATACAACCTAATTACGCTGACCGCCCGGTCCTAAGTAGAGCCCATCTTAGGTAGGCGGAGTAGGACCCCCTGTAGGGCCTGCCCAACCGGCGTACGTAGGAGTCCTGGTCGTTGCGTAGGTACCTACGGGGCCTCTGGAACCTACAACCTGACGTAGGTTGTAGTGGTACTTCAACCTACAAGAGGCTACGTAGGTACCTACGTAGGTACATTTGGAGAAGTACCCTACGTCAGGCTCCACCTACGCAACGACCAGGGTAGGAGTCCCGAGAAAGCCCTGCACAACCCAGGAGTAGACTGTCCAGTCTTATAAACGTCCCCGCGCGGCGGGGCGGCCCGCCGGCCACATTTGACACCGCGCCTAGTAGAGGAAGGGCGCGTCGTGGCCCGTGAGCACGGCCTGCGTGACCTGGCCCGAGAAGGCGAGCATCGCGAGGCGGCCGTTCTTCAGCTCGGCGTTCTGCTTGCGGCGCAGCTGGACCGGGTCCGTGGGCTTGAAGATGCCGCCGAACTCGAAGTCGCCCGCCTCGCGCTCGCCGTTCATGGTGGCCACGACGGCCGGGATGCCCGCGAGCGTCTCGAACAAGCCTACGAAGAGGAGGATCTGGCCCAGCGAGCCGGTGGCCACGAGCCGGTCGTGCGCCTCCCAGCCCGTGTAGGTGCCCTGGAACTGCTCCCCCGGCACGCGCACGAAGGCGGGCACGACCATGCCGATGGAGGCCAGCATGCACATGCGGCCGTGCTTGAGCTCGGCCTCGCGGAACCACGGGACCATGTTCGGGTAGCGGCCCGCGAAGTTCATCGGGTCGAAGTCGTAGCGGCCGCCCAGGCCCGCCTCGCCGCCCGCGATGCTGCTGTAGTCGAAGACCTCGGAGCCCGAGGAAGGGGGCTCGACGGCGGCTTCGCTTCTCAGGGGCGCGGCCTTCATGGCCGGCGCCGACGGCGCGACGAGCGCCGCCGCGCTGCCGAGCGCTAGTGCCAGAGTCACGGACTGCATCCTTCGCTACCTGTGGGGAGTAGGGTTATTTTGCCGCTCGGCGCGTCTGGATCTTGAGGCTCGAGTGGGGGTGTGTGCGGCCCGCGCGGCCGTATCTTTGATGCGCGTCCGGCGTTGGCATCCCTGATGGGCTGGGCCGCCGCTGGGACCGCGCAGACGGGGCGTTTTTTTAAACGCGTCCGACATCGACTTCGCCCGGCGAGAACGTGTGTGGTAAGCTTTATACGGGTGCTCTCCACCGGCGCGCGGCGGGTGGCCAACGCGCCGTGTGCATTGCAGGTCCGTAGAGCGGTCCCGGCGCCGCGCGCGCAGCGTCGAAGAGCCAGCAGGAGCTGGCTGATCTTGCTCCGTGCACACCGCAACCACAGCAAAATTGGCCCTGTTTCCTCGTCCGCTCGTCTTTATGGGTCAGCTGAAGGCTGTAGACGTCTCCGAATCGTACTGTATCGACTCTGCGGCGCGCTTTTAGCTGTCCTTGACTGAATCCCAGCCCGTATCGAGGGGCCCGCGAGCCGCTAAAAAAATGCTAAAAAGGTACGGGTTCGGGATTGCAGGCATCCGGAGAGATGCGGCGTCCTGGGGGCTCGTGGTTGGGGACAGTATCGAGCCACCGCAACATGCTGGCAGCCTTCAGTCTGCCGCGGCGCGCGCTCACGCGGCTATACCCCCAAAAAAAGACGAGTCACATATCGTGGTTGTTAAAAGATTCTCAGACCGCGTCGGCGTCGCCCGCGGCAGCCGCCTTGGCCTGGTCGCGCTCGATGCGCTTGGACATGTACGACTGGCGGCCGCGCTCGCGGCACTTGTCGCACTTGGACGGCTGCTTGGCGTATTTGGTGGCGCACTTCAGCAGCTTCTCCCGAAAGAAGTGCGCGTGCAGAAACTTCTTGCAGCCCTTGCACCACTTGAAGTGCTGCTTGGTTTTTTCGTGGTGCCAGATGCCCGTGTCGCACCGCTTGCAGACGTCCTTGTTCTGGAGCGGGATGGAGCACGCCGCGTCCGTGCCCGACGCCAAGCGGCCGCACATGACGCACCGCCGGGCGTGGGCCTTGCCCCGCGTGCGCGGGTAGTTTATCAAATCTTCGTACAGTAGCGGGTGCGACGGCGCGTCTAAGTCTAGAGGCTTCGGGACGCCGTCCACGACCTTGGACCGCCCGGCGTCCACGGCGGGCTCCGGCGGCGTCACGCAGCTGGCGCTCCGCGGGCGCTTGGTGGCGGAGCCCTTGGCCACGACTGGGTCGCCCCGCATGTCGAAGCTCCGCGCGCGCGGCTTGCGGCCGCCGAAAGTCGAGCCGGCCTGGGGCGCGCTCAGGGATAGGAGACTCAACACACTCGTCGAGCTCTGGAGGCCAGCCATGGTCGGCGACTGGCGGCCGGGGGGGCTCACGACGCTCACGCCCTCCTCCACGCTCTCCATGCTCCCCAGCTCGGTCGCGTCGTCCTCGCTGAGGTGCGCGCCGAGGCCGACGCGCCGCTGGGGCGCCGACCCGAGCTGCGCGAGGCAGTCTACCGCGGCGGTCGAGGCCGTCCGCGGCAACTGCGGCTTCTCCGCCGGCGCCTGCTCGGCCACGGCGGCGAGCAGGACGTCCATCCCGGTGGTGCTGTACTATACCGTCTATGGCAGCGATACCGCACAAGAATGCGCGGCAAGGATCTATGTCGCTCTGCGCGGCGGCTAGAACATGCCACGCCTCGTTCGGCGCGCTGCAGCGGCGCGTAGAGGACCTTGCTAGCCGCTTCTTGCGGTCGACAGGTAGGTCTGCGTTAGAACACGCGAAGCTAATGGCTTTATGCTCCAGCTCCAAAAAGCTGGCGATATCGCCCCGCACCTTTTTTTTCGAGGCATCATCCGATCTGTTCTGAATACGAGCCCTGGAACGGGGAGGAATACCGGGGCTCGGCGCCCACGGGCCGGGGAGCCCGGCGTGGAGTTGCGGCGGCCGCGCCGTGGACAAGTGCCCTATTACTTACATGTGGACCACACCAGTGGGCCGGAGGAGGCGGCCGACGGCCGCGGGGATGGCGCGTGCGCGACACCAGTGGGCTCCGCGGCGCGCGGGAACGAGTGGACTATGGACCAGTCGCCGATGCATATAGTAAACTTGATAAATTTTGACTTCGGCGGCGTCAGGCGCTTCGCCGGCTTCCTCCGGCGCCTCGGCCGCACTGTCGGAAGACAACCTCTCCCGCGCCCGCACGTAGGCCGTCTGCCGGCCCACGTCCAGGCCCGCGCCCGCGACGGACCGGATCACGTCGCCGCGGAAGCCCCGCCCGAGGTGCACGTGCAGGAAGCACGCCAGTTTTTGATGAAACCGCAGTCTCACGGACTGGGCCTGCAACGACGCGTCGCAGAAGCGCTCCGTCGCGGCGGCCCACGACAGGCGCCGTCTTTGTTTAACACTGAGCGACGGCGGCTCGTGCCGCACACAAAACGCGAACTTCTGGGCGAACTCCTTCTTCGAAGCAAAGGACAGACACGTCGGAAAGTCGTAGAAGAACTCGTTCGACGGGTGCCGCGCGACCAGCACCCACTTGCCCATGGCCAGGGCCTCCGCGACCGTCGTGCACAAGACCTCCGTCTTGGACGGGTTCACGAGCACCCGAAAGTCCCGGCACAATTCATGACCGTGGTCCACGCGGCCGTGGAAGACCGAGGGCACGCCTCTTCTCTTGAATTCCTTCTCAATGGCCTGGCGGTCCTTCCCGTCGCCTACAATATGGATGTCCCCATCCAGGATGTCGCCGCCGAATTCTTTGGACGTCGCCACGAGTAATGAAGCCAGCTCCCCTAACCCCTTCTGCCACAGGAGCTTCCCGATGAAGTAGGCGCCTTTGGTTCGCGGTTCTGAAGGCTCCGCGCGGGCGTCCTTGCAACGCGCGTCGTCGGCGGAAGAATAAGGTCGCGTCACCGCTTTAGCGGCGCCGGCGTCCAGGAACGCGCCTCGCACGCCGTGCACGTTCGCGATGATCTCCGCGTCGTCGTTGCCCACGCGCGGCAGCGTGCCGCTCAGCTTGATGATGCGGTGGCAGTGGCCGTTCGTCATCCACCGGGCCATCAATAAAGCGGCGCACGCTTTATAAGGTCCTACAATAGGGTGGACTACATAGCCCAGGGCCCCCGGGCACATCCTTTCGGTAGCGGCGTATCGGACGTAGTGCGTGTGCACCACGCCGATGACGTGATCCGAGTTACTACGCCACGACGACGGCTTGCCTTCCACGTACGAGTACCAATTCAAGTGCTCCGGTTCTTCCAATACCGTGGCGTCCGGCCGCCACGGGCCTTCCTCTTCGCCAGCTTCGGAATACCTTCTAAACTCCGGTCTTGCCAATGCTTCCACCGTCCGCCCCATGGGGTAGATGCTCCCCTGGGGCCGGTGGTAGTGCGCATCATAAAAAGCGATGCGCAAACCCGTGTCCGGTAAGTGAGCTACGTCCCTAAGCCAGTCATAAACAAACCGCGCGTGGTCCGCTCTATTCTTAAACTGCGCGGTGGCCCCGTACACCTCGTGTTGCTTGTCCGGCTCCAACCAAGGTAAGTAGAGACACACGTGGCCTTCGGGCCGCATCCGCGCGAGGTGCGCGGCCCGGAGCAACGGGTTGATGGCCGTGCCCGTGAGCCACGGCACGCTGGCCGTCGTGACGACGAGGATGGTCTTGGCCGGGTCCCGCAAGTCCGTGGCGGCCTTGGGCGCGTCGATCTGCGAGGCCCGCTGCGACGAGGGCCCGCCGCGCGGCCACCAGTGCGCCACGGGCGCGCCCCAGCTCGCGTAGCGCAGGCGGATGCCCAGTAATAAATTGAGCAGGGGCTGGCTCGTGAGGAACGGCGCGCCGCTCCGCGCGGCGCGCAGGCCGAGGCGCGGCAGGGAGAGCTTGCGTTTCGTCGGCGCCGCGCTTACTGCACAGAGCAGGAGCGCGGCGGTTACCGCGGATCGGTGCATCGTTTTCGGCTGCAATGGAGGTCCAATATGGCTGCTGCGGATTTTGCAACGAAGCGGCACAGCGCAGGTGACACGACCCCTGCACTCAACGCCTCCAACAACTCAAAATTCAAGTCGAGCAAAACCCGTCTATTCGGACCCCCCTGCGGTTGAAGGGTCTCGTCCGGACGCGCCATTCGCATGACATCACTTCACAAAGTAGAAACTTAACCGAGCAGCCCGCCCCACCAGCCCTCGTCGCGCCGCGCCGCCTTGACGGCGCGGTTCAGCCGCGCGCAGCACAAAAGGCGCTCGGGCAGTTCCGATTCAATACGCGCCTCGATGCCGAAGGCAACGTCCACATTTCCTAGACCGCCGCGTAACGCGTGGAGGCCTGCCCGCACCCGCGCGGGAACTCGAAACCCATCGATGGAGACCTCCGTGATGTCGCCGCGCCCCTCCACAAACGAAACAGCACACGCGTTCCGACACAGCAGCGCCGCACCGGACACGACGGACTTGGCGTCGTGCGGCAGCGTAGCGGCGCACTTCTGCGCGGTCGCCTCGTCCGCCGCTTTGGCGAAGAACTTGAAGCGGCCCCGGACTTCATCGCGGTCCGCGGCGTTTTGGAGGCGCCGGACGTCCCTGCACCACGCAGCCCAAAGTCGCAGTGCCGGGTCCTGTATGTTTGCGACGGCCGTCTTCAGGTTCAGCTCGCCGGACCCATTCTGCGGGGCACTCATCGCAAGCTCGCGGCAGCAGCGCTCCGACAGCTGGCACGTGAGAATAATCTGGCGGCAGGCGCCGTCGCAGCCGCGGGGCCGCGCGGGCAGGATCGCGTTTACTATTAATATTGAGGGAACAAGTCCGTGTAGCGGTGATGGATTCGCAGGCTTGGGCGGCCGGAGGCTCGTCTTTACGAGGCCGAGACGTTTTTTTGACGACGCGACAACGTCCACATGGGTGACGTCGTAGATGGCGTCGGACGACGGCCCTTTCAGAGCAAGCACTTGATCCAAGTCCGTGAAATGGTGGTTCTTCCGGGAATAGCCCACGCCTCGCACTCGGAAGGTCGCAGCCTTGATGATGGTCCACGCGCCGCGCTTCGCCCCGTCGACGGACCGCGTCACGCCGGAGAAGCCGGACGGCCGGCGCGCGTCGCTCTTCGGCGACGTCCGATCGCGCCGCACGACGATCTCCTCGGCGTCGTCGTCGGGCGCGCCGGTGGGACTCGCCGGCTTGACCCACGTCGACTTGCGCTGCGACCGTTCTGGCGATGCGACGTGGTGCAGGCCCGTGGCCCGCGCGAGGGCCTTGCGCGTGGAGCGCAGGAAGGTGGTCATCGTGCTCGCCCGGAGCCCTTCGGTGCCCGGTGCCGGTAGCTACTCGTTCGGATCCCTGGGGTTGGACCTTGGCTCGGGGGCTGCCCTTTCGTACGCGGTGCTTTGGCTGCAAGCGCTGTCGCGAACAATGCTCGCTCCCTTGCAGTTGTGCACCTGCTTGCGATGCTTAAACTGCGCCCAAAACAGGGCGCGGAGACTCACATGATTCCGAAACCCACACGCTACGTTACGGGTTTTTCAAAACTTGAGTTGCTCGTCGCACCTGTTTCAGCTACTGCAACAGCGGCGTCTCGACACGTTTTGATACCTTGCGTGAGTGGTGTGCCACACGCGCGAGGGCTGAGGAACATGGCCAAGGCAGCAGTGCTATGCTGCATGGTGGCTGCGGGGGCGGCGCTGGCACCAAGTACAAGGACACCGCGGCGGCGCAGCGTCAAGACATGCATGCTTGAAGAGGGCGTGGCATGGCCGGGCGAGGTCGTGCACGACGACCTCGAAACCCTCAAAGGCCTCGATATCGACGCCCTTGTCGCCGGCGCGGGCTTCACCGTCGCGAGCACCCAGGCGCTCGCCGACGCCGGCGGCGCGGTCCCGGAAATGGCCATGGACCTCTCCGGGGGTAAATCCGCGCCGCTCGCCGCGGGGGAGCTGCTCGCGTTCGAACGAGACGGCCACCTGTGCACGCGCAAATTATTTTCGTCAGCCGAAGTCGCGGCCATGCGCGCGTCCCTCGAGGCCGTGAGTCGCGTCGAGGCGCAGACCGCGCAGCGCCACGCTATTGAAATGAACGACGCGCGGGGCGGCGAAGTCGCGCCCTTCTTGCAGACCTTCAACCCGCACCGGCGGCATCTGTCGGCCATGAAGGTCGCGACCTGCGCGCGACTCGCGGCCACGGCCCAGAAGCTGCTCGGCGTCGAAGAGGTGCGGCTCTACCAGACGTGTCTATTTAAAAAACGGGCGGGCGACGAGCCCACGGGCTGGCACTCGGACCTGCACACGAGCCCCCTGGACACGAACCAGTTCGTGACGGCCTGGTTCCCCCTGCACGACCTGGCCGCGGAGAGCACGGGGCTCTGCTACGCTACCGGTTCTCATAGAGATTTGGCCTTGCCGATGTGGTACGGCCAGGGCTTCGACGCGGAGGGCCGCTACGATGTTGCGGACCACGGCGCGTACGCCGCGGGCGACGTGTCGTGGCACCACGGCTGGCTGCTCCACAGCGCCGCCGAGAACGCGACGCCCTGGGACCGGCTCGCGGTCGCCGTGACGTTCTTCGCGAGCGGCGCGCGCGTCATCGATGGCGAGGGCCTGTCGTTCGTCAACGACGAGGACCACCCGTCCTACGACGAGTGGCTGTCCAATTTGGCGCCGGGGGACGTGGCGGCGCACGCGCTGCTGCCGGTCGTTCACGGGCAGGTCGACGAGGAGTTGGAAGGTCTGACGGTCCCGGCGCTCAGGGACTTGTGCCGCGGCGCGGGCCTCATGGTCGGCGGGAAGAAGGCGGAGCTCGTGGCGCGCCTCCGGGAGCACCGGGCGCGTAGTTAAAACTGTTGTAGTTACTCGCTCTCCCAGCCCGACAGCACGCTCGACGACCGGCGCACTGCTGGAAAGCGTTTTGAGGCGGGGGCCGATGGAGCGACTTTTCCGAGGACTGCGTCGTACATCGTCGCGCAGGCGAGCGTGCCGAGGATCGTCGGCGCGAAAATGGTCAAAAATGCCGCGACGTCCGACTCCGCGAGGCCGCGCGCGCGGGCCCGCCTGAGACAGAGCATCAGGATCGGCCAGTGCAGGCAATAAATACCGAACGTGAGGTCCGCGCGCTGGCGCAATTTTGGCGAGGCCGCGACGCGGAGCGACGGTACCTGGAGCCAGACTAGACGCGGCGGCGCTTGACGGCGGGCTTCGCCTCGAGCAATTCCACCGTGAGGACCTGGCGAAAGCCGTAGACGCAGCCTAGGTCCATCGGGGGGAAATCCATGCCCCGCGGGCCGCTCAGCTCGATTCGCTCCTTCGCCCACCGGGCGGCGAACCCGTAGCCCTTGAGCTCGCGCTCGGCCTCGTCGCGCATCTGCTTGCACTGGGCCCACTCGTACGCACTCTCCTTGTTGCCGAAGCGCGCCTCTTGTGCCTCGCGAAGCGCGCCATAGATGACGGGGAGGAACGTATCGAATCCCTCGTCCAGCGTCTTCTTGATGTACTCGACGGCGTCCATCCCGCTGAGGAAGGCGAAGCGGTACTTGTGTTTGGGCGCGTTCTCGATGGACTCCGTGATGGCGACCATGGTCTTGACGCGGTCCTCCCGCAGTTTGATGTAGGTCTTCGCCCTCACCTTGCGCGCCAGATTACCGTCCTCGGCGCCGGCCGCGTAGGTGACCTGCGAGAGGTCGCCGAGCGGCAGGAGCAGCCAGTCCGCGATGGCGACCGCGTCCTCTAGTTCCACGGGCGCCGGGAGCTCGAGAGCTTGGTTGCCGCCGGTGCGCGCGTACCACACGACGACGAATGCGCCCATGCCGTTGCTCCACGAGGTATCCGCGGTCCCGGGCGCCTCGAGGTGCTGCACCTCCGGGGCGCCCTCGGGACCCGTCCAGCGCGGCCGCGACATGACCGAGAGCATGGTCTCGGGCTGGCGCTTCAAGTCCGCCTCGGGTATCTCAAATTCTACGTCGGCGCCGGTCGTGAATGACAGGAGGAAGCGCATGGTGACCCGTACAGGCTTTGTCACACAGCAGTACGGTGACCCTTGACCCTTATGGTCCTTGGCAACAGCAGCAGTCTTGGCGTCTCGCAGCTAGCGCTGGCGCTTTGAAGCAGTGCTGGCGCGTTGCAGCAGCAGTGCAAACTCTTAACGGCTCTGCGACAAGCAGACTCTGGCTGAAGGCAATTTTGACTTTGGTGACACCCGTCTATTTGAAAGGGCATTCGCTGTCGCTTTTTAAGCCCTCGTAGCTCGTCGCTCACCGGCCTAGCAGTCGAGCGCAGCCCGTCACGTAATCATAGTGCCTACCTTGACAACGCACGGCTAAAAGAAGCGCGCGAAACGCGCCGGTAGTCGCCCCACAGCCGGTTTTTTGCGGCCGAGTCTCGCGCCACAAGCCGTCGAAGCGCACTCCAGCCGCACCAAGAACAACCACCGAAGACATACCATGGGCCCCGAGTCCCGCCCCGAGGGCTACGCTACCCGGCCAAGCGCGCCGCCCGCGAAGCGCGCCAAGACCACGGGCCGCGGCCGGGGCAAGGCGGCCAAGACGAAGGATTTCAAGCCCGAGGTCGTGGCTTTGGACCGGGCGAACCAGCTCACGCAGTTCCCCGATGGAATGACCATCGGGGGCACCAACATGCTGGGCGGCGGCTACCGCATGGCGCGCGCGACGCACGGGAGTGACGCGGGGTGCTGGTACTACGAGGTGCAGATCGATCGAAACACGCAAGGCCGAGAGGACGCCGCCTACAGAATTGGCTTCGCGCACAAGAAGGCGACCTTGCAGGGGCCCTGCGGCATGGACCGCTACTCCTTCGGGTACCGGAGTTTGGAGGGCTCGCTGGTGCACGCGTCGCGGCGCATCGACGAAATGAACGAGCCTTATGGGCCGGGGGATATTGTGGGCTGCCTCATCAACTTCCAGAGCGACGAATTGGAGGACATCGAGTCGGACCACCCGGACGACTTTTCGGAATTCCCCAAGAACCCCAAGAGACCGCAGGGCAACTACGTGCGCTACTTCAAGAACGGCCGGGACCAGGGCATCGCCTTCGAGAACATCCCCGCGGGCGCCTACCGCGCGGCGGCCTCGGTGTATAGGACGGGCGGCTTCCGCATCAACCTCGGGCCCGACTTCGCGGCCTGGCCGCTCCGGCCGGCGCGGATGGCGCGGCTTTCTCCAACCGAGCGCAAGGCCAAGGGCGTGTGCGAGCTGGTGCACCCCGAGGACACGCAGCACGCCGTGCACGTCGTGGCCCAGGCGCAGGAGCAGGAGCGCCTGCGGCTGGAGGCGGCGCGCCTCGTCGAGGACGAGAAGAAGGCGATGGAGGCGAAGGCGCAGGCGGAGACCATGAAGAACGTGCGCCGGAACGCGCGCCGGACCTAAGAGTACTCGTTTATTGCACAGGGCACACTTACTCGCGCCGGCGGCGTGATTGTCACTCGTAGCCGCCTCCTAGTAGCAGCCCGTGTGGGCCCAGAAGCCGACGATGGTCGGGATGACCTCGGCGGGGAGCCACGTGAATTTGGGCACGAAGATCGCGGCGAGGCGCTTGGTGTGCGCGCGCTCGTACGGCACGAAGCCACCGGCCGCCGCGACGGCGTTCACGTAGTTGGTGGCGGCGGCGTTGAAGATACTATGCCTGGTAAGCATCCAAGCCGTGCGCTCAGGATGTGGGAGCGGGGAGCCAGCCCGCAGGAGCATCGGGACAATGCGCTTCGGCTGAAAGCCGTGCATTTCAATTGGTAATTTTTGGTTTCTCGAGGATTCCACGTGGAGCGAAGGGCCCGCTGCGATCAAAACGGCGATTATACTTTTATTGCTGTTCAGACATGCAATTTTGAGCGCTGTAAAACCACCAGACCCTACTAGATGCACATCGGCGCCAGCGTCTAATAATAGTAAGACAATCTCCATATGTTCATGGTTCGCAGCGATCAGGAGCGGTGTCACATCATCGTGACCCCACTGATTGCCGCGAAGGTCAGGAGACACGCCGGCGGCCAGCTCTCGCCGGACCGCCTCGACGTCGCCTGCCTTGTAAGTGCAGGCGTCGTGTATTGGCGCCATTGCTTACGTGAGCGTGAACAGGTCGCCGAGGGACGGGCGCGGCTCGGTGCGCATGCCGATGAGGATCACAGCGGGGAGGAAGCCGTAGTAGAGGACGGGGCGCAGGACCTCGATCGCCTTGGCGCTCAGCTTCTTGAGCTTGGCGGCGTTCTTGGAGCGTCTGGAGGCCATAGTTCTACGCGCTGCTGCTCTACGGTGCAATGTGTTGCAAGCTTGCGTGTGTGTGAAGCTCCAAAAGAAGCGAAGATGGTGAAGAAACCCGTCACGAGCTAGACGCCACCCCCGCTCCCCCG
>Ga0302122_10000862_pt1:0-12500 | contig 18989 bp, 18 predicted proteins | sample CB21_SCM_MG_FD_203115 | JGI IMG/M metagenome (GOLD analysis project Ga0302122, IMG submission 203115) | Marine microbial communities from Western Arctic Ocean, Canada - CB21_SCM | ecosystem: Environmental > Aquatic > Marine > Oceanic | place: Canada: Western Arctic Ocean | collected...
GTGCTGAATTCAATGCCATACACGTCCATGGTGGCGAGCTGGCGCATCCCCAGATACCACGCTTTTAAGGGGGGCTGCCCAGATGGATAGTTTTGTCGAGTCGCTACAAGCCCGGATCGTCGCCGCTGGCGAATCTGGCACACGCCTGAATATTATCGGAGGCAACAGCAAACATTTTTACGGGGGCGCACCGCACGGTGAGCCCCTGGCTATGGGCACTCATCAGGGTGTTGTGTCTTACGAGCCCACAGAGCTTGTAGTCACCGCACGGACCGGTACACCGCTTGTAGAACTTGAGCAGACGCTGGCCGAGTCTCGGCAGATGTTGCCTTTTGAGCCTCCGGCTTTTGGCGCTGGTGCAACCATTGGTGGCACGATCGCCTGCGGCTTTTCCGGCCCGGCCCGGCCGTACCGCGGGGCTGCTCGCGATTTTATACTTGGCGTGAACTGTGTCAGTGGTCGTGGCGAATACCTGCGCTTTGGTGGCCAGGTGATTAAAAACGTTGCCGGTTACGACGTGTCGCGGTTGATGGTGGGGGCCATGGGCACCCTCGGGGTAATGACTGAGGTCTCCCTTAAGGTGTTGCCGTTGCCGGTTATTGAGCGTACGCTGGTTTTCGACTGCAGCGGTGATGACGCATTAGTAAAAATGAACGAGCTGGGCGGGCGACCGTTGCCGGTGACCGGCACTGCCTGGCACGATGGCAAACTTCGGGTCCGTCTTTCGGGTAGTGAGCTGGCGGTCGAGTCTGCGGCATCGAGCCTGGGAGGCGACCTTGATATTGCCGGCGCTTCATTCTGGCAAGCCCTTAAGGAGCATCGGTTAGATTTCTTTGGCGGGACAGGCCCGCTTTGGCGATTGTCTATTGCGCCACCGGCGAAGATGCCAGATCTTCCTGGAGAATCTCTGGTGGAGTGGGGTGGGGCGCTGTTCTGGGTGCGCGGTAATGATCCGCAAGCCTTAGTTGCCCTTGCGCGCGCGCATGGCGGAAACTTGACGCGTTTTCGCGGCGCCGAGCGTTCAGTCAGTTTTCAGCCCTTAGGTGAAGCCGAAGCCGTCCTGAATCGGGGACTGAAGAAAGCTTTTGATCCAACTGGAATTCTTAACCCCGACCGGATGCTCGCGGGGAGTTAAGCGATGTACGCTACCTTGGCCTCGATCTTCCAAGGCACCCCGGAGGGGCTTGAGGCCGGTGCTATTCTTGGCAAGTGTGTTCATTGTGGTTTTTGTACCGCGACGTGTCCGACTTACCAACTCCTGGGGAATGAACTGGATGGTCCCCGTGGGCGAATCTATCTGGTTAAGCAGACACTGGAGTCCGGGACTTGTACGGATATTACCCGCGGCCATCTCGATCGGTGTCTGACCTGCCGGTCCTGTGAGACCACCTGTCCCTCGGGCGTTGCCTATGGTCGTTTGCTAGAGATTGCCCGCCCAGTAGTTGAGCGTCTGGCACCGCGGCCTTTGAGAGAACGACTACAGCGTTGGTTGCTGCGTCGGATACTGCTGGGGCCTTGGTTCGCACCCTTGTTGGCTTTGGGGCGCTCGGTTCGATGGGCACTGCCGCAGTCGCTTGCACGCCATATTCCGCGCTACCGCCCAGCTGGACAACGCGCAGCGCAAACCGGGCCGCGCGCGGTCCTGATGCTTGAAGGCTGTGTGCAACCAACGATGGCACCTGTCATCAATGCAGCCGCAGGACGCGTGTTAGCCCGGTTTGGGTTTATGGTCGTTCCGGTAAGTGGCGCCGGCTGTTGTGGTGCATTGGATTTACATCTGGGCGCCTCTGGTCCGGCTCTGCAAGCGATGCGCCGTAATATTGATGCCTGGTGGCCCCACGTGGAAGATGGGGTCGAGGCGATCGTGATGACGGCCAGCGGGTGCGGTGTGACCGTGGGTGATTATGGAAAGCTACTCGAAAACGATCCGGCTTATGCGGCCAAGGCAAAACGGGTCAGTGAGTTAACTCGGGATATCAGTGAGCTGCTTGAACCACTGGCGGTTGAGGAGTTAGAGCGCGAAGTGGAACTTAAAGTGGCGTTTCAGTCGCCCTGCACATTACAACACGGGCAAAAGATCACTGGGAAAGTCGAAGAAATTCTGCGCCGTGTGGGGCTGACCGTGGTTCCAACCCGAGACGGACACTTGTGCTGCGGCGCGGCAGGCACCTACTCGCTGTTGCAGCCTGTTTTGTCGCGTCAGTTACTTACAAATAAACTGGAAAACCTTGAGCGAGACCAGCCGGATGTCATTGCGACGGCCAATATTGGGTGTCTAGCGCATCTTGAGAGTGCATCGCGCAGTGCTGTGTGCCACTGGATCGAATTACTGGATCCAGACCCGCCCAGCAAGCCAGGGTCTGCGCTGTGCTAGGGGATTGGGCCCTGTTTAGGCTCGTCATCCGAGAAAGATCCTCTACAAGTTTTTCGACTTGATAAGGTTAAAATATTATTGAATGATGAAAAACTCACATACTACCAATTAGTCCAGACTAAACACCGACCGGTTGATGCGCGCCTTTGGTCTATGACAGTCAGATGACAAAAGACTCCTCCATCCTCCTTTGGTGGATTTAGCGCAACAGTACCCGTTGGGCTTTTTTGCCTTGACACCCCATTTTTGCCACTGCCAATTGAAGTATTTGGCCAAAAATCGGCCAAATACTTGCTTGAACGATGGTGTTCTAGTAACATCCGCGCCTCGAATTTTCGTAAAAAACGCCCACTGCATGAAAACATTCAATGCCAACGCCCAGACCGTACGCCGAGAGTGGTACGTCGTAGATGCTACAGACAAGGTATTGGGACGCCTGGCAAGCGAAGTGGCCACTCGACTGCGGGGCAAACACAAGCCCGAGTACACGCCACACGTCGACACGGGCGACCATATTGTGATCGTCAATGCCGAGAAGGTGCGTGTGACTGGAAACAAGGCCCAAGCGAAGTTATATCACTGGCACACTGGGTACCCCGGCGGCATCAAGGAAATTACTTTTGCCGAGCAGATCAAACGTCATCCCACCCGTGTTATCGAAAGCGCGGTTAAGGGTATGCTGCCGAAAAACACGCTTGGCCGAGCAATGTTCTCCAAACTACGGGTTTATGCCGGCCCCGAGCACGAACATCAGGCGCAACAGCCTAAAACGCTAGAGCTTTAACGGCGCACCCAAACCGCCTAGACAGACGAGGTCAGAACATTGGCAGAAACAGGACAGATTCATTACGGAACGGGTCGACGCAAGTCTTCGGTAGCGCGGGTATACCTTACCCGTGGTTCCGGCAATATCGTTGTCAACAAGCGTACCCTTGATCAGTACTTCGGTCGTGAGACCGCACGGATGGTTGTGCGACAACCGTTGAGCGTCGCGGAACTGGTCGATAAGTTGGACATCACTATCCGGGTCGCTGGTGGTGGCGGCACAGGCCAGGCCGGTGCGATCCGTCATGGCATTACTCGGGCCCTGATCAGTTACGACGAGACCCTGCGTGGACCGCTTCGCAAGGCTGGTTTCGTCACTCGCGATTCACGCAAAGTCGAGCGCAAGAAAGTGGGTCTGCACAAGGCACGCAAAGCCCCGCAATACTCCAAGCGCTGATTCACTCCGGCCGAGCCTCTTTCGGGACTGCCCAGACTCTTTTTCATCGACCTCCTGCTGCCGGTCTTTCCTGACCGGCACGTCGATACACCGTAGCGACCCCTCCCCTTAGCGTGAGGCCGAAAGTCCTGCGGGATCTGCCTGACTGGCATTCGCCCAGACTCATTCTTCCTGCGAACGCCTTTGTGCGATTCGGCCAGACCAGCTACTGAATCACTTTTTTGGGACTCAGTCCCGCGACGAGTGCCACGAGCTGGTTGTGTGCTAGATTAATTGCCAAGGCCTTCGGGATTTCATTGGCGTAAATCTCGTTGCATTTTCAGATATTGCCCTACTGGAGACTATAGTAATGAGAACGATTTTACGGGTAGGGCTAGTTGTTATATTGGCCAGCATGAGTCTTTCATTTGCGTCCGAGGCTCGCTCTGAGGGTAATGTGCTGTACTTTATTCTCGACGCTTCGGGCTCCATGTGGGAGCGAGCTGGTGGCAAACCGCGTATCGTCATCGCCAAAGAAACCCTTTCCAACCTGATCGAGCAAACCCCGGCACAGATCCGCGCCGGGGTTACAGTGTATGGACATCGTCGAAAGGGTGATTGTTCAGATATCGAGGAGATCGTTGCTCTTAAGAACCTTGACCCAATGGCCAAGTTCCAGGCCCAAGAGCGAATCAGCTCTATCAATGCAATGGGCAAAACACCCATCACAGATTCGATTCAGCAGACAGTTGATCGATTAAAGGGTGAGGAGGGCGAATCCACCATTGTTCTTATTAGCGATGGACTGGAAAGTTGCGGCAAGGATCCGTGCGCTCTGACCAAGAAGTTGAAATCCGCCGGCATTAATTTTGTATTGCATGTGGTGGGTTTTGGGCTGATGGATCATCAGAAGAAAAACCTGGCCTGTATTGCCGACGCGGGTGGGGGTACCTTTTTTACTGCGGACAATGCGTCTGGCCTGCTCGAAGCATTGACGGTGGTCAAGCAGAGTGTTGTTGCGCAGGTCAAGGTAGAGTCTGTCCCAGTGCCGGCCCCAGAGCCTGTTGTACAGAAAGTCGAGTCTTCTTCTACTTCAATAAAGATCAAGGCTAAAGGCCCGGGTACGGTTAAATTGTTACCCGCGCCATGGGTACAAGAGCCCAGATACTGGGCATTATCCGATGTTGAATCGGGTGAGATTCTTTACAAGTTTGCACGCCTGGGCGTTAGCCCCCAAAAAGTACCGGCAGGCACGTATCAGTTAGTGTGGCATCAGAATGAACACCGGGCTGCCCGAGTCATCACCGGTCAGATTGTGACCGTTAAATCTGGTGAGGTCACAGAAGTCCCCGTTGCAACCGGCGTGGTTCTTAAAATGCCCCAATGGGTCGAGACTCCATATTGGTGGGGTCTTAAAGTGAAAGTTGATAAATCGATACTAAGGCCGCCGGTTTGGTTTCGTGACCTGCCGGCGCAGGTGGTCCCGGCAGGCCGGTACCACCTGATCTGGTATCAAAATGAGCATCGAACGACTCCAGTCAACCTCGGCGCGATCGATATCCAGATGGATCAGTTGAATGAAATTACCGTGGCAACCGGGTTGCAGTTGGTCAAAGCTGACTGGGTGCCCCAGATTCGCCGACGATGGTGGAAACTGCTGGATTCCGATGGTCAGGTGGCGCTTAAGGTCAACAATTTCGAATTCAAGCCACAGATCGTTCCAGAAGGGGAGTATCAGCTGGTGTATCGCCAGACTAAGCACGGCGCAACTGACTCTCTGCTAGGTACCGTTATTATCAAGAGTGGTGAACTGGCGCAGTTCGCAGTGAATACTGGTGTTGGCTTCAGTTACGCTGATGGGGCCGAGCCCCCGTATAGGGTCGAGTTCTCAAGACTCAATGATGCACTCGGCGCGGCAGCTGTCGTTAAGTTAGACAAGAGTTGGGGTCCTATTCCTTTACAGCCTGGCACTTACCGGGTTGATTATCAGGCAGCGCGAAAAGGCCCTGTAATGACGATCGTCGATTCCTTCGATCTGCAAGCAGGCGTGTTTGTTGAGATAGAGATGTAACGGATTGATTGACTGTACATTGTCCTGGAACTCGTAGAGTCGGTTCGTCGTGCGGGTTATGACACCTAACCCTGTTGGACTCAACCGACGAATAAATTAGAATCCCGGTCCTGCTGGGGGATCGTCTAGCGGTAGGACTGCGGACTCTGACTCCGCCAACCCAGGTTCGAATCCTGGTCCCCCAGCCATACTATCGTTCTCAGCCGAAAAGGATAACTGTCAGCGTGTCAGTGCCGGTGATTATGGTGCGCCATATCGGCAAACTTTATTGGTGCTAAACCTGCGAGATTCGCCAGAGCAATAAGGAGGTGAGCCCTTGAATGTTTCGTCTGATTGGCCACAAGAGGTCTTTAGCGTACTGATCGCCCAGGGTATAGACCTGGTGGCTCATGTGCCTGATGCAGGCCATACTGCGTTGATCCACTTGGCTGAAGAGCATGATGAAGTTGATGTCATAACCTTGACCACCGAGGAAGAGGGAGTTGGGTTGCTGTGTGGTGCCTGGGCCGGCGGGCGCAAGGGCGTGTTGTTGATACAGTCTAGCGGTGTCGGTAATTGCATCAACGCGTTGGCTCTGCCTGTGATTTGTCGCGCCCCCTTTCTTACGATAGTGTCGATGCGTGGAGAATGGGGAGAATTTATACCGTGGCAGGTGCCAATGGGTCTTGGCACCCCAAAGGTGCTTGGCGCAATGGACGTAGAGGTGTTTCGCGTGTCTGAAGAGCAGCGCGTGGCTGAGACGGTCAGTGCAGCAGGGTCTTTTGCATTCAATACGCGCCGCTCAGCGGCGGTGTTACTCTCCCAGCAGATGTTGGGCGCAAAACAGTTTAAGGAAGGTTGAGATCATGTTCGAGCGCCGCACATTGATTAAACACCTCCTGAGGCAACGCCCAGACAATGCTTTGACGGTATCCAGCTTAGGCAGCCCAACCTGGGATATCGCATCAACCGGCGATAATCCGCTTCACTTTAGCTTTATTGGCACTATGGGCCAGGCTGCACCATTCGCATTAGGCCTTGCTTTGGCCCAGCCCAATAAACGGGTCACGGTTTTCACTGGGGACGGAGAGCTTTTAATGAGCCTCGGTATCCTGGCAACGATAGCCAATCAAGCCCCGGGCAATCTGGCGATCGTATCGCTTGATAATGAGTCCTACGGTGAGACGGGTGGCCAGCCAACCGCAACGGCTGGGCCGACGGACCTGGAGGCAGTAGCTAAAGGCTGCGGTTTCTCGCAAACTTGTACTGCGAGTTCTGAAAGAGATTTGGACGCTGTTTGCGATCAGATCTGGACAGTAAAGGGGCCGGTCTTTATTAACCTAAAAATCGTCGCCGGATCATCGCCGCTGGTTTTTCCGTATTCGTTTGATGGTGCAACAGCTATGAACCGGTTTCGCGACGCGGTTAATAATCCAGAGCAAAGTTAGATCTTATGCCGGCGTTCGAGTCATTCTACACTCTGGAGCAGTGCCAGTTGTCGGTTCGAACTCAATGAGACGCCAGTCGCGTCGCGCTATACCCTGATGATCTTGATATTGCAATAATCAGCACGAGTAAGACCTTTCAGTTGATCCGGGGAGAGTTTAAACACTGTATTGGGGGTTCCACCGGCGGCCCAGATCTCATCGAAACCCTGCAAGTCAGCATCCAAGACCACTTCGGGCGCAAGTTTGTGCCCGACAGGCGGAACCCCGCCGATGGAAAAGCCAGTGTTCTTTTTTACAAAATCGGCATCGGCCCGGCAGATGGTGCCGCCCACGAGCGTAGTGAGTTTCTCTTCATCAATGCGGTTAGCGCCAGAGGCAATAGCCAGAACAGGCCTGTTATGCGGGCCGACAAAAACTAACGATTTGGCGATCTGGGCGATAGTGCAGCCGATTGCCGCCGCCGCCTGCGCGGCACTGTGGGTGGGCTGATCGAACTCGAGCACCGCGTAACTGGGCCCAAGAAACTGCTGCACCCATACGGCGGTAGGATGTTTCGCCGATCGCATAGTTAATTAATCTCACACCCGAAGTAGGGGTTGGCACCTGCAATAGAGGATATCATTAAGCACCTTTCTTTAACCCTCGACGGCCCTCACTCTACGATGAACATAGCTCTTCCAACCGACCCGCGTACTTCGGCGTACCGGCTAGTGCCAACCCGACTGCAGGAAAAGCTTGCCTCCGGCAAGACACGCTGCAATCTTTGCCTTTGGCGCTGTGGCTTGAATCATGGCCAAAGAGGCTTTTGCCAGGCCCATGTGAACCGTAATGGCACCCTATACAACCTGTCCTACGGCATCATCTCAGCCATGGATCTGGGCCGCATAGAAGAAAAGCCGGTGCGGCATTACCGACCAGGGACCAAAGTTCTTTCGGTTGGTAGTTACGGCTGCAGTTTTCGTTGTGGGGGTTGCCACAACCTGGATATCTCCTGGGGTACCGACGCACTCGACGCTCTAGCCCGGGGGGAATCGCGTGCCGCCTTTGTCCCGCCTGAGACTTTGGTGAAGGCCGCAGTTGATAGTGGTGCTGATGGCATCGCCTTTACCTACTCGGAACCTGCGGTGTGGCTCGAATACGTACTCGATGCCGCGGCCATTGCTCATGAGCGTGGTCTTTACACAGTTTATGTCAGCAATAGTTTTGTAACTGACGAGGCCTTGGCGCTGCTGCGCGGACAGATTGATGTGCTCTGTTCCGACATCAAAAGTATGGACGATGCGTTCTATCGGAATATCTGCGCGAAGGCGTCTGTGCAACAGGTGCTCCAATCAATCAAAACGGCAAACGATCTAGGCATCCACGTCGAGACCCGAACGAATGTGATACCCGGCTATAACGATGACAACGCCAATCTTGCAGCGGTTGCTGATTGGATCCACGATAATCTAGGTGCAGAAAGCCCGTGGCATGTCACCCGCTTTCACCCGGCGTATCTGATGGCTGACGTGCCATCAACGCCCGTCGCTTCACTAGAGCAAGCCGCTGCTTTGGGGCGCCAGGCAGGCCTGTCTCATGTTTATGTGTATGCCGATAAGGGTTGTGACTGTGCCACGGAGAACGCGCCGGTTTCGGGGTATTTGCCCGAATGGACCGCCTTGCATGAGGTCAAAAAGTGTGTAGAAACCTGTTGCGGCGATGAGGGTATTCTACTGGGGCGCTACGAGCGTGAGGCCAACGCCCAGGCTAGCGAGCGTTAGAATACGCGATTAGCTTTGCCATGTAGGGTTTTCTGATGATCAAAGCAGGTGTTATAGGTGGTACCGGTTACACCGGCGTAGAGTTGTTGCGCCTATTGAGCACTCATCCGGAAGTGGAACTGGCGATGATCAGTTCACGCTCGCAAAAGGGCGTACCCGTATCGGATATATTTCCAAGCTTGCGTGGCCATGTCGACCTGGTTTTTACTGATCCGACCGAGGCAGATCTTAATGCCTGCGACGTGGTGTTTACCGCGACTCCCAACGGCGTCGCGATGACGCATGCACGGGATTTGATAGCGAACGGGGTGCGCCTCATTGACCTTTCAGCGGATTTTCGCATCCGCGATTTGAGTGAATGGGCTCATTGGTATCAGTTGGAGCACGCCTGCCCGGAACTGGTCGAAGAGGCAGTTTATGGCCTGCCTGAAATGAACCGCGAGCGCATCCGCGATGCGCGGCTGGTTGCTAACCCGGGTTGCTATCCAACCGCGGTGACGCTCGGATTTTTGCCACTGCTGGAACAGGGGTTGGTGGATCCTCAAAATCTAATCGCTGATGCCAAGTCGGGTGTTTCAGGTGCCGGGCGTGGTGCGGCGGTGGCAACACTATATGGTGAGGTGGCTGATTCGTTCAAGGCCTACGGGGTAGGGGGGCACCGGCATCTGCCAGAGATCCGCCAGGGCCTGGCGCACGCAGCTGGCGAGACGGTGGGCCTGACATTTGTGCCCCATCTACTGCCAATCGTTCGGGGGATACACGCAACGCTCTATGCTCGATTGACCGACACCACAGTTGACCTTAGCGAACTTTATGCCGAGCGGTACGCCGATGAGCCGTTCGTCGATGTGATGCCTGCAGGATCACACCCCGAAACCCGCAGCGTGCGGGGGTCGAACTGCTTGCGACTTGCCTGTCATCAGCCCCAGGATGGTGGAGTCGCGGTCATTCTTGCGGTTGAGGATAATCTGGTTAAAGGGGCAGCTGGGCAGGCGGTACAGAACATGAATCTAATGTATGGCTTTGATGAAACGGCTGGGTTGCAGGCCTTGCCGCTCTCGCCTTAAGTGCATTTTCCCTTTTTGGCGCGAGGTTGTAACCAGAGCCGTTAGCCCCCATATTTCAATAATAGCCACAACGCACTTGGGCAGTTATGAATGATACCAGTGAATTAATTCTCACCAATAGCGCGGTCACGAGGCTCAATACACTGATTGAGTCTAAGGCAGACCCCGAGTTGCGCCTGCGGGTATACGTGCAAGGCGGCGGATGCTCCGGGTTTCAGTATGGCTTTCAGTTTGAGCAAGAGACGGCAGGTGATGATCATGAATTCGAACGCGATGGTGTGAAGGTTGTGGTTGACCCACTCAGTCTGCAGTACCTTTCAGGGGCAGAGGTAGATTTTATTGATGACCTGATGGGCACCCGATTCGTGGTAAACAACCCGAATGCGAGCACCACCTGTGGCTGCGGCGCCTCTTTTGAGATCTGAACGTCAGGGGTGATAGAGCGCGCCTAGTACCGCCGGACGAGCCGCACCGGTAACTGCCGGAATATTGCCCGGCTGCTGCGTGAGCCGCTGGTGCGCCAGCCAGGCGAAAGCGCAGGCCTCCACCCACTGAGGGTCCATCCCAACGGCAGCGGTACTGTCGACGGTGAGCCCATCAAAATCCATGCGCAGCTCCTCGATCAGTGCATCGTTTTTGACCCCACCCCCACACAGGTAGATTTGCTCCGTGCCGGGCAGGTGCTGACTTACCGCGCCCCAAATTGTGCGACTGGTGAGTGCACGCAGGGTAGCCTGTACATCTGCAGGACTTTCATGCCCACCCAGTAAAGGTGTTAGCCAACCCACGTTAAAGTATTCAGGTCCGGTAGATTTCGGTGCCGGAAGGGAAAAATATGGGTCGGCGCAACAGCGCTTGAGCAACGCGACGTCAACGCGACCTTTGCGTGACCATTGCCCACGATCATCCAGAATTCCCTCATTATGCTGGCGGTACCAATGGTCTAAAAGTGTATTGCCCGGGCCGGTGTCGAAACCGTGTACGCTACCGTTTTTCGCCAATAAGGTGACGTTGGCAATGCCACCGATATTCACAATCGCTCGATCCTCGATATCAGACCCAAAAATAGCGTGATGAAAAGCCGGGACCAGTGGCGCGCCCTCGCCGCCGAGAGCGACATCAGCTGAGCGAAAGTCGCTGACCGTGGCAATACCGGTGCGGGCGGCAATGACCGCGCCTTGCCCTAGTTGAACCGTAAAGTGCTGTTCGGGCCTGTGGCGCACCGTTTGACCATGACAGCCTATGGCGATTGGTGGGGTTTTTAGTTCGGCCATGAGTTTTTCTGCGCAGTCCGCAAAGGTATTGGCCATATCGATATCGAGGATTGCCACGTCATCCAGTCGGTCGTGTGTCCCAGTAGAAACGGCCTGGATACGTTGTCTCAAATTATCCGAAAGGGGGATAGAGGCGGTGGCGATAATGCGCGCTTGATGCTCGTCGATCTCAGCGGCAACGCCATCGATGGCATCTGCGCTGGTGCCAGACATTAGGCCGATGTATACGCAACTCATCAGGAGGTGGGTGTCCGGGCCCGACCTGGGTGAGCCCCCGGGAAGGCAAACGGCACTTAGATCGGGTGGATACTTTCCAACCGTGCAACCCAATCGTTGGCCTGCTCGATGAAAGCCGGCTTTTCTTTGGAACTAACTGATGCCGTACGGGGAGTCTTGATTTTTTGGGGGTTACGGGGTTTTCCATCAACATGAAGTTCGTAGTGTAGGTGCGGCCCCGTGGACAGGCCGGTTGTACCGACGTAGCCAATCACCTGACCCTGTTTTATCGACCTCCCTTTCCTGATGCCTTTGGCATAGCGCGACAGGTGACCATAAAGGGTATGGTATTGCTGGCCATGGCGGATAATGATTGTTTTGCCGTACCCACCCTTGCGCGAAGCACGGACAATCTTGCCGTCTGCGGTTGCGATTACAGGAGTCCCGCGCGCTGCACCGTAATCAACCCCCAGGTGCGGTCGGTGAATTTTCAGCACCGGGTGCAGTCGCTTATAGGAAAAGCTCGAGGTGACTCGCGGGTTGGCGATCGGCGCGCGAAGGAAAGTACCCCGCAGGCTTGTACCATCGGATGTGTAGTACTGCCCACTGCCGTCACTTAGGGTGTGGCGGATGGCATGGTAGGTGGTCCCGCCTGTCTCAAGGCTGGCCGCGAGGATTGGGCCGTTACCTACTTTCTTTTCATCAAGAAATCTTTCTTCGTAGACCAGCGTTAACAGATCTCCCTTGCGAATGTCGGTCGAGAAATCAACTTGCCATTGAAAAATGTCAGCCAGACGGTACGTTACCGAGTCTGGTAGCTGGGCGCGGTGGGCACTTTGGTACAGGGAGTCGGTGATCTCGATGACCGACTCGCGCTGCTTAATCTGAAACTGCCGTTTGACCACCTCTGCCTGGTAATGATCGTTCGCTGATTCGATTCGCAGGTAATGCGCACTGTCCGGTTGATATTGCAGAGACAGGAGATCGTCGCCATCGCGACGAATTTTCAGATAAGGGCCGGGCCGAAGATGGCTTAACGGTTTTGCATCACGTAACTTACTGATCGCAATTGCGTGAGTCGGATGCAAGCCCAGCCGCTTAAAGATGCGA
>Ga0302122_10000862_pt1:17500-18989 | contig 18989 bp, 18 predicted proteins | sample CB21_SCM_MG_FD_203115 | JGI IMG/M metagenome (GOLD analysis project Ga0302122, IMG submission 203115) | Marine microbial communities from Western Arctic Ocean, Canada - CB21_SCM | ecosystem: Environmental > Aquatic > Marine > Oceanic | place: Canada: Western Arctic Ocean | collected...
CCAACCGATAGTGAACCAGTACCGTGAGGGAAAGGCGAAAAGAACCCCTGTTAGGGGAGTGAAATAGAACCTGAAACCGTGCGCGTACAAGCAGTGGGAGCCCAGCCTCGGCTGGGTGACTGCGTACCTTTTGTATAATGGGTCAGCGACTTACTTCTCAGTGGCAAGCTTAACCGTTTAGGGTAGGCGTAGCGAAAGCGAGTCTTAATAGGGCGTTTTAGTCGCTGGGAGTAGACCCGAAACCGGACGATCTAGCCATGGCCAGGTTGAAGGTCGGGTAATACCGACTGGAGGACCGAACCAACTGATGTTGAAAAATCAGTGGATGAGCTGTGGCTAGGAGTGAAAGGCTAAACAAGTCCGGAGATAGCTGGTTCTCCCCGAAAACTATTTAGGTAGTGCCTCGTGTCTCACTTCTGGGGGTAGAGCACTGTTATGGCTAGGGCCACGTCTAGTGGTACCAACCCATTGCAAACTCCGAATACCAGAAAGTGCAATCACGGGAGACAGACGGCGGGAGATAAGTTTCGTCGTCGAAAGGGAAACAGCCCAGACCGCCAGTTAAGGTCCCTAAATCACAACTAAGTGGAAAACGATGTGGGAAGGCCCAGACAGCCAGGAGGTTGGCTTAGAAGCAGCCACCCTTTAAAGAAAGCGTAATAGCTCACTGGTCGAGTCGGCCTGCGCGGAAGATGTACCGGGGCTAAGTTGTGTACCGAAACTGCGGATGCAAGCTTTGCTTGCATGGTAGGGGAGCGTTCTGTAGGCCTGCGAAGGTGTGCCGTGAGGCATGCTGGAGGTATCAGAAGTGCGAATGCTGACATGAGTAACGATAAAGGGGGTGAAAAACCCCCTCGCCGGAAGTCCAAGGTTTCCTGCACAATGTTAATCAGTGCAGGGTTAGTCGGGTCCTAAGGTGAGGCCGAAAGGCGTAATCGATGGATAACAGGTTAATATTCCTGTACCGCGTTTAACTGCGATGGGGTGACGGAGAAGGCTAGGCCAGCCGGGTGTTGGATGTCCCGGTTTAAGCGAGTAGGGAGTACCCTTAGGTAAATCCGGGGGTGCAATTCCAAGACGTGATGACGAAGTCTCTTTTGAGACTGAAGTGGTTAATGCCATGCTTCCAGGAAAAACCTCTAAGCTTCAGGTTAAACGTGTCCGTACCCCAAACCGACACAGGTGGACAGGGCGAGAAGCCTAAGGCGCTTGAGACAACTCGGGTGAAGGAACTCGGCAAAATGACACCGTAACTTCGGGAGAAGGTGTACCCTCGGTAGGTGAAGGTCTTCGCGACCGGAGCCCAAGGGGGTTGCAACAAAGAGGTGGCTGCGACTGTTTATTAAAAACATAGCACTCTGCAAACTCGTAAGAGGACGTATAGGGTGTGACGCCTGCCCGGTGCCGGAAGGTTAATTGATGGGGTTAGTCTTCGGACGAAGCTCTTGATCGAAGCCCCGGTGAACGGCGGCCGTAACTATAACGGTCC
>Ga0302122_10000864_pt1 | contig 18967 bp, 13 predicted proteins | sample CB21_SCM_MG_FD_203115 | JGI IMG/M metagenome (GOLD analysis project Ga0302122, IMG submission 203115) | Marine microbial communities from Western Arctic Ocean, Canada - CB21_SCM | ecosystem: Environmental > Aquatic > Marine > Oceanic | place: Canada: Western Arctic Ocean | collected 2017-09-28
TTTGGTCGACCATCCAGTCGTTCACCTCATACGCGAACTCGATGATGAACACCATCAGGGCTATCGAATAGAGGGCCGCGCCGGCGCGCGACGCCCACACGTAGCCCGCGATGAATGGTGAAGGTACCCAGAAGAGCGTGATGCAGCAGTACCCGAAGAAGACGAAGACCTTGACGATCCAGAGGGCGTTGTGGTATTGTTTTGATAGTTTGCAGCCGAGCCAGTTCGAGAGGAAGAAAGCTACCACGGCCAAATTGATGCGGAAGATGCCATCCTGGCCTAAACATTCACCATCGTACGCATCCTTCCCGAGCTTGCAGTGCGTGCCGTCCCAGGCTTTACTATGGTCCGCGAGGTGGTGGAGCTTGTCCTCCAAGCCGTACTCAAAGAGGAACGAGAGGCCGACGGCGTACGCGACGACGAGCATGGAGCCGACCTTCCCGGCGCCCCAGCCACCTCCAGCACAAGCGCCGCCGCTGCAGCACCGCGCGCCCGTGACGCAGGCGACGATAGCGGTGAAGGCGCACGAGAGGGCCGAGAAAATCCCGCTTAGGAAGGAGCAGAGGCCCATGCTGTAGGAGGCGCCCGCCGCGGCGGCCGCGCCGGCGGCGGGGGCAATCATTCTTCTGGCACGGCTTTTTTTTTAACGCGGCGACAGCGCACGGGCGCGGCGCGTTTCACGCTGCTTGTGAGAGGGCGTCCGGGCTGTCCTCCAGCACCTCGATGGCGCGAGGCGGCCTGCGTTCAGCTGTCCAAAAATCACGATAAGCTCCGATAAAACCCGCACGACTGTTGCGCCAAAATCCGCACGCCGCGCGCGAGCTTGCGCTGCAGATCGCCGCCGGAGTCCGAGTTGTGCATCTTAGAGCTTAGGCAGCAGTCGCACGCAAGCTATCAAGCCGCTGGTCCAGCAATAACTGCTCAAAAAGCTCTCACAGACTTGAGCAGGGGTCCGAATGTCGCGCCTCCGCTGCGCCGTCGTGATGGTCCTCGCGGGCGCGGCGCGCGCAGCCGAGGTCGCGCTCATCCGCACGCTGTGGGGCGTCGAGCGCTTCGACCACGTCGAGCAGTGGCCGGCACTCTTCCAGGATCTCGCTAAGTCCAACTATTCGGGAGTCGAGGCGCCCACTTGGGTAGTATGTGGGGTCAGTCCGACATTCGTCCGGGATCACGATTGCGACAAATCGCGGAGCACCGCATTTCGCGCGGCGCTGCGGGCATCGGGGTTGATGTATATTGCTCAGGTGCACACTTGCGGGTATCCGATTGCGTTTGCAGAACCAAGCTACCACCTCGCGTCAATGCACGAGCAGCTGATCCTCGCCAAGGAGCAGCTCGGCGCCGACCGTGCAAACGTGTATGGCGGCGTTGACTTTTGGTCGCCTGCCGACCTGCACGCATTCTTTCAGGGCGCAAAGAGGCTGCAAGAGACGGAATTCAGCGGGATGACGATCTCGCACGAGACGCACCGCATGCGCACGCTCGCGACGCCCATGGCGGCCTCTTTTGTTCTCGACGCGGTCCCCGGCGTGCGGCTGACGGCGGACCTGTCGCACTGGGTGGTCGGGGCCGAAAGGTTGTTAGACTTTCCGAGCGATGCCAGCTGGTGGCCTAAACTACTATAAAAAGTTGCGGACGCCACGGTGCTCACGCACGCGCGCTTGGGATCGCCGCGCGAGATCCAGGTTGCCGACCCCGCCGCGCCCGAGCATAGGGAGTTGCTTGCAACGTACGAGGCGTGGTGGGCGCAGATCTGGGCGGCGCAGGCTGCGCGCGACGGCGTCGTCTACGTCGAGGCGGAGTTCGGGCCGGCGCCCTACATGCCCGCGCTGCCGCACACGCTGCAGCCCCTGGCCTCGCTGAACGGCGCCGTGGAGTTCGTGGGGCAGCGGCAGCGGCGGCGGTTGATGGAGGGCGTGTGCCGGGCGAACCCCTGAATGGTGCACGGTGCCCCCACGCCCCCGAAGCGACGTCGCGGCGATGGCGCCGAAGGCCAACCACTAGTACTGTAAATGTTACCCTTGCAAGACCGGGGTGTCGAAGTTCATCTGGATGGTCGCGGCCGGCGGCACGATGAGCTCGTCGTTGACGCGCGCGTTCAGGTACTGGTTGATGAGCGCCTTGAGCTGCGCGTTCTGTTCCTGCAAGGACGTGACGCGCGCGATCTCGTTGGAGCGCTGCTTCAAGACCTTGTTGTACTTCTCCAACTGTTTTTCCAGGTCCTCCCAGACCTCGAAGGTCTCGTCGCTGACGACGTTGGCCATTTGGGTCCAATACTCGCGCTCCCGCGCTTCCCTTTTCTTCTGCTTCTCCGCCGCGAGACCCACGGGCTCCGCGCCCACGAGAGCGTCGGCCGCGGGCGGCTTGCTCGCGTCCCGCGCCCGCCGCGCCTGCACGAAGGCCTGGGCGGCGTCCACGACGTCCTCGGGCTGGATGCGCGTGGCCAAAGCTCGCGCGGCCGCGTCGCCCTCGCCCTCATTATCGCCCGGCCCGTCCGTGAAGAACTTGCCCACCAACAAATTGATGTCGGCGTCGTCCCGCGCGCCTAACGCTTTTAAGAGCGACTCGGCCTGGGCTAATTCCGCTTCGTCCTCGGGCAGCTCGTCTAGAGCATCTCTAACCTTCTTCTCCACGAGAAACCCGGCTTCTGCTGCCAACAATTCCAAGCACGCCTTGAGTTTGGCCCCGGACACCTTCGGCTGGGCCGCCGCAAGTGCCTCAGCTTGTTGTAAGTCTAACGCTTCTTCTCGCGCTTGCGTCGCCGCGTCCGGCCTCGCGAGGGCTCGTAACGCATCCAAGTCCGGCGGCTTCCAGTCCCAGCCTAACTGTTGCTTATGAATCAACTCGTCGGCCTGCAACACTTTGCCAACCAGTTCGTTCACCTCCGACTCGTGCATCTGCCAGACTCTCTCAAATTTTTGCTTGTCTTGAGTTTCAAAATGTCTGAATTTCAACTGGAGATCACGATAGGACTTGGTCATCTTCCCGTACTCCTCCGTCAACTGCTCGTTCTTCTTCTTGTCCCGATCGTCGCTTTCTTCATATTTGGCCATGACGCGCGAAAGAACGTCCTTGAGTTTATTCTGCTTTCGCTTCAATTGCTGGAGAGTAGTGGAGTTCTCCGAGTCCCGCTCCGTCAACACCCTGTAATTGTAGTCCAGCTTCTCCGTGTTCAGCTGATAGGTCGCGCGCATATCCTCCAATTGCTGCTCCAGCGTCTGCACGTCGTTCTCCAGCTTGATCTTCAGCGTGTTGTACTCCTCGCCGTCCTTCACTAAGAGTTCTTCCACCTCCCGTCGATGAGACTCTTCTCGCGCTCGTCGTTGGGCCAAGTATTTTATTTCGTCGGCCTTGCGCCTTTCGTACAACTCGTCCACGCCCAGTCTGTTTTTCACGAGTAACTCGTCCCGTTCCGCCAAGAAGGTATCTTCGATGGCCTCGGCCTCGACCTCGTACTCCTCCTGCAATTCCTTGAATTCCTTGCGCATCCTCTGGAGCAGTTGGTCGATGTCCTCTTTCTGCTGTTTCAGGGCTTTGACGTACTCCTCGTCCTTCTTCTTTAATTCCGAACGGAACTCCTGGATCAGCGTATCCTTGGACTGCAGGATTTCGCTACAAGCTTCCTTTTGTATTGTAATGGCGTCATGCAATTCTCTCGGCACGTTCCCATCAACTAATTCGGCCCACTTGGCCTCAATTGCGGCGTTCTGCTTGCCAGAAGAAACGGCCTCCTCCTGCAAGCGCTGCAGCCGGTCCTGGCGCTTCTTCTCTTCCGCGACGCGGCGCTGGGCCTCGCGCCAGTCGGCCGCCACTCGCACGTCCGTCACGGACTCGATGCCCTTGCTCTTCTTCTTGTCCAGGTGGCTCAAGGACTCGGCGATCTGCTGCTTGCCCCGCGAGTGCTCCGCGGCTTTTTTGGCCTGGTCGGCCTCATTGGCGGCGGCGTCTGAGTCGTGCTGGCGCGCGGCGATGCGCTGCGCCCGGATGCGTTTCCGCTCCTCGGCGGAACTCACGTTCGTGTCGAACTCCTTGGCCTCGGGCTCCATGGCGCGCGTCGGGCTGCTAGCCACGCTCCTGCCTTGGTCGTGCTGCCTCGACGGCTGGTCCGAGGGCTGCCTGGATCGCCTCGGCAGCGCTGCCTCTGGTCTCGTGAGTCGCCTGGGTCACCTCAGCAGCACAGCCTCGGGTCTCTCGAGGTGTCTGAGCCGGGCGCTAAGCGTTTTTGCCGGGGCGCTTTTGCCGGGGCAGGGGGGATTCCGTTGAGAGTAACTTCGGCGCGGATTTCTTGCGGTCGAGCGGGCGTTTCGCGCGCTAGATTCAGCGATGGGGGGATGCACGGTACTTCTACCGCATCGCGGCCGCGAAACTTTTTTTCGCGCGGGCCACTTGTCCTGGAATCGAAACAACAGATCCGTACTACTGCGCAGGATGGCCCACCACCGAAGGTATTCAGTTTAAACTTCAAGTCACTAAGGTTAGACACAACTACACCGCATCACACAACAACCAGAAAGACGCACCACCGGAATGCACGACATCCTCTACCGCGAGGACGATGACGCGCTCCACCCCGACGAGCGACGCGGCCCGCGCCGAGAGCTCCGCCGGCGAGCAGTGCGCCACGTCCTCGCCATTCAGCTGGAGCAGCCGCGCGCCGGGCCCGACGCCCCGCAGCGCCAGCGCGCTCCGGGGCCCCACGGCCGTCACGACCAGCCGGCCGGCCACGGACGTTACGGAGAAGCCGAGCTTGGCGTCGGCGGCCGGCACGGTAACCGTCACGCGGCGCTGGGGCGGCGGCCGGGAAGGCGCGGCCCCGCCTAGGGAGAGGCTCGTCGCGATGGACCACCAGGACTGCTTGACCTGCTCGCCGTAGCATGCCGCGACCTCGCCGAGCACGCCGTCAAATGTCAGCGGCGTCACTGGTCTCAAGTCCTCTCCCGTAAAGTCGAGCTCCGCGTCGACCACGGCTAATCTCGGGAACGACGAGAGGAGCGACACGGCCCAGTCTAGGACGCCGCTTTCCTCCTCCAGTGCGTGCGCGAGCTCCACGCGGGCCGCGGCGCCTGGGACCAGCGACAGAGGGGCCACCACGAACCGCCCGCACCGCACGAGATCGATGACCCACGTTTCCGGCATTGACACCTCACCAATGAGCTGCTCGCGCTCCCAGGCGCGCCGCATAACCGACGCGGTGCTCAAGCAGCGCCGCGCACACCGCTCCCGCAGCGTAATGCGGCAGTCGCCCGGCAGGAATCGTGCCGACAGCTTCCGGTCCACGCGTGCGGCGGCTCGTAGGAAGAACTCGGACGTCGACGTCAACGTGGTATGGGGTCCGTCCAGGACGGTGACGGCGTGCACGTCGAGCGCCCACTTGGCGCCAATCTTTGATAAGCACCAGCCGCGCGGGATCCTAATGTCTAGATCGGCGACGCGTACCGAAGTGGAAGCGCACTCGACGTGAATATCCATCCCCGCGGCGTCGTTAGCGTGCCACGCCCGCACGAGCAGGCTGTGACCAGCGTCCTTCGAGCGCGGCCCGACGACGAGCTCCACGGCACCGAACCGCCTCACAATATTCCCGGGCTCCAGAGAAGTTGCGTTCACACTGAGCCAACCCGAAGACGTGTCCGCGCCATTGATCGATATATCAAACTGCAAAGCATGCACGGGGAGCGGTTCGTCCCGCGTGGCGACGCCCACGTGCCGTACCATGACGTGGTACGCCGGCAAGGAGGAGCTCACGACCACGAGCGGCACTACTGCGAGAGTGAGGTCCTCCAGAATGAGCCCTACCGGCCGCTCGCCGAGCGTCGCGGCGCCTCGTCCGTTGACGAGCTGCCCCGGCACAATGTACGGCGACACGCCGTCAGCGTTTGAGAGCTGCAAGGCGGCGTGCTTCCCCCCGTCGACCATCGTCCGGGCGTCCGTCGTGACGCGGTCGACGACGCCCACGCCAAGACCAGCCCTATCCTCGACGATCAAACCGCACCGCAACACTAGTAAAAGCGACGGCGTCCTGGCGACGCGGTGCAGCGTCACGCGCAGCCGCCGCCGGCCGTCGTCACCAACGAACGCGACCTCCTCGCCCCGAGCCGCGACGCCAGAAACATCAACCCACGCCGACTGCGCCTCGACTCCGTCCACCCGTAAACACCAGTGCGTCGCGGCCGTATCATACAGCGCGGCCGTCTCCGCGGCGTTCGGCGGCACGACGCAGTTCTCGGCGTAGTCCTCGCGCGACTCCGGCCGGCGGCGCGCCGTCGCGACGCGTGCGCGCACCGTGGGTGACGAGCGCACCGCGATGGGCGGGCAGACGACAACAGTGTTGGCGGCGGCCGCCGCGAGCACGAAGCACCGCACGGACGCCTCGCTCCAGGCCGCCGCACGCGCGGACGCGCTCGGAGCCGCGCTGGCGCGTGGCGCGGAGCTGCGTGAGGCTCGCCACGGGCGGCCAGCGCTCGTCGCATAATACGCAGAGGGCGGCGGCGTCCGGCGCCGCCGTGGCGATCGCGAGGGGCAGGTCTAACGTCACGCCGGGCGCGACGGGCGGCAGGTCTTGTTGGTACGCTTCGCCGGCGACCTGGAGCGCCATCTCGCGGTCGCATTTGTTCTCGACGCGAATCCGCGTCCGCAGCCGCAGCGTCGGGGCGCCCCGCGGGCCGTAGGCGTACTCACCAACTACAAGTTCGCTCGCGGCGACGGCGCCCACCGGCCGCAGCCCGTCCCACGGCCCGTAGATAGCGCGGCGGTCGAGCGGCAACGACGCGGCGTAGGCATCGGCAGAGACGTCGAGCGGCGCGAGAGGCGCGCCGTCGCGCGCCTGCCCGAGGCGGTCTCCGCGCGGCGCCGCGTCGAAGCTCAGCGTCGTCACGGCGTTCGCGTCGACGGCGACACCGTCCACAACAAGCGTCGCGCCCGTCTCGTTGCGCACTTGCAAAGGCGGCGCGTCCCCGGTCTCGCGCGCCGCGAGTAGGCGCGCGACGCTCGCGACGGTCGCGTCGTCGATCGCGAGGCCGACGTCGCCGAGCGCGACGCGTAACGTGCCGTCTGTAAATTGCGCGCAGACGGCGCACGGCTTCTGCAGCACGCTCCGATACGTATGGGACGTCGCGTCGTAGGCGTCCAGGCGCGTCAGCGAGCCCGTGAGGGCCGTCGCCCCCCCGCGCCCGTCGAGGCACACGTCGCTCGCTTCCGCGCGGAAGGCGAGCAAGCGCCCGCCCATTGCATAGAAGCGGACGGCGCCGGCGCGCACGGCGAAGGCCCCGTCGCCGGCAACCGTGAGATCCGCGGCGGCGTCGACCAGCGCTTGGATATCAGAAGGCGCCGCGTACACGTCGATTGATGCATCCGCGTCGATGGCGTTTACCAATGAGACGCCGGCCGCACTAACGGTTACTAAAGTGGGCTCCAGCAGCTGTTGATGATTCCGGGCCGCCTCGAGCACGGCGGTGCAGGACGCGCCGTCGCTGGTCACGTGCCCGCGGAACTGCACACCGTTCCATGAAATACTGATCGCATCGACATTAACCGCGACGGCCTGCTCGGTCTGGACGGCAAAGAAGTCGACCGCCTCGCCCTCGACAACCGCGCGTGACACCCCCAAATAGTCCCACGCGCGGCACGAGAAGCCGGCTTGGACCGCGCTCGCGACCTCGATCGTCGACGCGAGCGCACGGCCGTCTATTTCAACGTCCGTGCGGGCCGCTTGTACGATCACGTCGCTGTCCGTCACACGCAGCGAGAGGTCGCTCACGATCGCGAGGCGCGTCGCAATCGCGGCGGTCCGGGCGGTGGCAGTAACAGCAAGCGTAGCTGTTGAGCTCATCACGCGCACAACGACGCCCTCTACCACGAACGCCACCGGCTCGCTCCCAAGCTCCACCGCATCGTCGAGGCGCACGTCCGCGGTCGCATCGAGGTTGCGGGAGAGGCCCCACGACGCCCGGTCCGGGACCATCGCGACCGATATTTTCGGTGAGGAAACTCGCAGCACGAGGTCGGCGCGCGCCGTCGACGCGAGCGCGTCGACGGCGCAGACACAGCGTATCAACGCGGCGGTTTCGGCGGGCCGCGCCTGCAGCGCCAGCGGGCCAAAAGTGAGCATGAGCTCGTCAGCGACGCGTAATGCGCATGTCACGGGCTCCGTGAGCCGCATCGGCGCGTCGCCATTCACGGAGAAGGCCGCGCGCCGGCAGCCGAGGACCCAGTCCGTCGAGCCCCCAGCCGCTGTCAAGCTTTTAACCCGGGCTTCGGCCGCGCCGCCCGGGATGGGCCACTCCACCGAAGCGTCGTCGACGGCGACCGACCACGCGTCCGTAGTACCGCCGGCCGCGGGAAGCAGGCCGACTGCGTCCAGCAGTGCGGGAGTCCACGCCAGCTTAGCCGCCGTCGCCGACGCCGCGTGCCCACCAAAATCGACGCGGAGGCCATTGACGTTCGAAGCGCCACAGCTTATCAACTCGGCGGAGAGGATATCGTCTTTGAACGCGACGCGGCCCGCGGCCAGGACGTCGTCGACGCGCAGGCCGGCCAGGACCGCGTCGATCGAGGGCGCGGGTCCCGTCGGGAGGAGCGCGGTGATCCGGCGCGCGACCGCCGCGATGCGTGGTACGCAATTCGAGTCGCCCTCTAGAAAACGCAGGTCGAGGGGTGCCGCGGCGGCGTTGATACCTGCTTCGGAGGCCTCCACTCGCACAAACTCGGTCCCGTCGGCGCCGCGCGCCGCACCCGTCCAGCGGTGGCCGCCCTCCTTATCGACGTCCAGCCGCAGCGCCAGGCGCTCCACGTCGCACCGCGCGGACTTGAAGCCGAAGTTGACGAGCACGCAGCACAGTGACGTGCATTTGGCCTCCGCGAGCGCCGGGGGCGCCGGTTGGAAGCTCACCCCTAAAGCTGCCGCGGCCTTCCGCGCCGCGCTGTGGACGTCGTCCGCCGCCTCGTTGTCTCGTGCCCGCAAGACGTCGCGCGCGGCGTCGCGGAAGGCCAGGATTGCCAGCGTCGGCGCCACTGCTTCGAGGTCCGCGAGCCGGTTGACCTCGGCCCCGCTCAGGCGCGGAAACGTCGCCCGCAGGCGCGTCGGCGCCACCGACCGCGCATATAGGGGCACGTAGGCTCTTCTCATCCGCAGCAGGCGCAGAGCGCTCGCCCAGCGGTCTTGATCGTGGCCCTTTTTGCACTCGCGCGCCGCATAGGCGTAGGCGCGGCGCCACCAGGCTTTCGCGTTCGTTGCCACAGGTTTCGGAGCCAACACATCTCGCAGCACCACGCGCGTCGCGGCGATCCTCATGGCGTCGAGCGCGTCCAGCACCGTCTCGACACAAACGACGGGCCCGTCCACGTGTAACGCGTCGCACCGCAGCCGCACGACCCAGGCCGCGCGCCCCTTCGGCGGAGGTCCGATCGCAGGAAAGCCCTCGGGCGGCGGCCGCGTGTTCGGGACGAGGCTCCGCGCGTCGGCCGTCGCGTCCGCGTCGACCGGTCCCAACACAATGCGCTCGCCGACGGAAAGAGAAATTCCGACGACGGCCCCCACGACGCGCCGCGGGCTCGCGCACTCGTCGTCGCGCGCCCACACGTGCGTGGCGCTCGCTTTTATATCTCCGAAGCTCACAGACACGTCATTAATATCCACCGCGACGCGCGACGCGAGTTTGGCGAGGAGCCGCCGGCCCAGCGACGTCTCTTTCGTCCCGCCCGTCTGCTCGGCCAAGGCCGTCCAGTGCGCGCGCGCCGCCTCCAATAGATCCAACTCGCGGCACCGCTCGGCCGCCGAGGCTTCGGCGGCCGTGGCGATGGCGTCGCCGTCCTTCGTTTCCCGTACCTGGAGCGCCACGCCGCGGATCTCCACTTTCACGGGCTTCGCGCCAAGCCGCGTCCACGGCAGCACGAATCGCGCGTGGTCGATGCTGCCCGAAACGAGGTACAACCCGGGCGCCCCGACGGCGTCGAGACTCCTCGCTTTGAGCTTGACGCGGCGTAGTTCAATTTCGCCCTTGCGTAGGGAGACCGCGATGGAGGCGCCCGTCGGTTTCGCCGCCTCGCTCTTATCCTCGTCGATCCAGTCGATGTCGCCGTCGAGCCAGTCCTTCAGCACGCCGCCGAGCAGCCGCTTCACGGCGTCGCGGCCCGGCTCCGCGCGGTCGATGCGCTTCTGCACCTCCTTGGCGGCTGCGCGCGTCTTCTTCGCCGCCTCCTCGAGGTGCGGCCGCGCCTTCTCTATGTGGGCGGCAGCCCATGCTGCTGCTTCCTCGAGGTGTGGCGCAGCTTTGCGGGCGGCGTCCTCGATGGAGGCTGCGGCTCGTTTGGATGCTTGTGTGGCTGCTGCCGCGGCCTGGGCAAACCGTTCGCGCAGCTGCTTCGAATCCATGCTATCCTGCGTAGCTAATGTCCATAATGCACACGTGCAATCGATGCGTAACGTCCGGCACAAGACTAAGAGCGCGCTCGGAGTTTTCACACGAAACCCGTGCGCTAGGCCTCTGATACCCGCACGAACGCAAAGTCTGCGTCCACCGTCCAAAATAGTCTGTGAGAGCTGCCACAAGACACCGCGCAAGTCCAAAGCGCGGTCGGTAGACCTTCTCCCAACGCCTCGACAGCCTGGCAGCGTCCCTCTTACCGGGGCCGAGCAAAACCGCTCGAGAGCGTCAGTGTGCTCTCCCACGCTTCACGAGGCAAAATGGCCGCCCTCATCCTCAAGGAGCGCGCCGACTACCTCGTGCACGACTCCTACACGGTCGAGACGGAAGACCACGAGGACCACACGTTCAATGGGGTCATGTTCGACGTGGAGATCTTGGACGCGCGGCCGGTGCAGGCCTTGGTCGTGGACAGCATCCACGTGCGGGGCGGGCTGGGGCAGATGAGCGTCTGGTGCGTGGCGGGCGGCCGGGGCGGCGTGGAGGAAAACGGAGAGACGTGGACGCGGCACTTCTCGGAGCACGTGAACGCCTCGTGGCGCGACTCCACTGCTTTGAAGCTGGAGCCGCCGCTAGTGTTGCTGCCGGGCAAGACGTATGGTTTGTATGTGCACTCGGCGAACCAAGGCGACGACGGCGTCGTCTACGACAATCAGCGCGACGAGATCTGCCACGAGGACGATTATTTGCGGGTCCTCCCGGGGCTGGCGCACCTCTCCCCGGAACCTTTTGGGGGCGACGGGCCGTGGTGGGGCTCGCCCTGGCGCCGGCGGCGGGCCTTCGTGGGCAAGCTCTCGTACGGCGCGCAGTACGTGTTGTGGCGGCCGGTGCCGGCGGCGCATACCCGCTTCGACCCGACGTTCCGGCGCGGCGTCGTCTCGGCCTTTTGGGCATTAACAATGGGCTGGGGCGGCCTGCCGACGGACTGCGTCCTCTACATTCTGCACATGGCGCGCTTCGACTGGTTCGCCCTTCCGGAATCGGAGGACACCCAGGAGACGCTACCGCCGCCGCCTCCGTCGCCGGCGACCACCCGCCAGCTCCTGGCGTCGCAGCAGCAGCGCTTCACGACGGACTACTCGCGCTTCGACAACATCCGCGACTCGGACGACTCCTCGGACGACGACGGAGTCGAGGAAGACTCCTCGGAGGACGACTTCCACCTGGCGACAATGTCATAAGTACGCATTGCAAAATTAAAGGGGAAACCCCGATAGGAGGCCCTCGTCGGCCTCGTAGATGTGCGGCGCCGCGTTCACCTTCACGAGCGCGACGTCGCCGGTGGTCTCGATGTCGAGCACCGTCACCGCCGAGTTGTGGTGCCGCCACCGCACGAACTCACCGCTTGTCTCAGGGACCAATATAGCGTCGAGGAAGGCGCTGATGAAATCGTAATGCGCGACGACCAGCACATTCCGACTAGCCTCCAGCTCGGCCGCCGTCGTCCGTACGTGCTCCAAAACGCGCTTTGCCCGCGCCCGGCACTCGTCGTCGCTCTCCCTGCCGGGCAAGCGGTACCAGCCCTCGTCCGTGACGTCCGCCGGAAGTACGTAGGTCGGATGGGCCGCCGCCATCTCAGCCCGCGTCATGCCGCCCTGGGCCACGAAGGCGTCGTACGAGTCGCTGGCGTCGTAGATACCACCCGCCTCGAAGATATCGGTGACGACGCGCGGCGCGAGGCCGAGGGCCTGGACTGTCGGCGCAGCGGTGTCCAGCGTGCGTTTATGCGGCGAGACCCAGATCTCGTCCAATTCACGCAAGCCTAGAAATCCTGCTTTCGAGGCGTTGCCCAGGAAGGCGCCCAAGACCTCGGCCTGCCGCCGCCCGCGCGCCGAGAGCTCCGGGTCGGCGACTCTCCCGGTCTTGTACGTCCCGTTGGCGGTGTGCACGTTGTTCATAGACTCACCGTGCCGCACAAGACCGAGGCGTAGCCGCGTGCCGCCCGCGCAGCTACTCGCGTCGACCGCGGCAGCCATGGCAGTGCTGGTGGTGGTGGCGAGGCGCGTCAGCACGAGCGCGCTCGTGCTTCGCAGCATTGATGCGCCTCACACGCCTGCACAGTGCTCCCGGAGAGCTACAGCAAGCACTGAGGCACGGCTTGCGTAGAGACTCTGCGATGCTCCGCGACCACACGTTGGTTACTGGCGCTCACGACGGCTTCAAAGTCGTGCAAAAACCCGGCGAAACCCGTCTAATCGTTTGCCGGCAAAATTTGCACAACACGGCCTGCCCGTAGCGTACTCCACTATCCACCGGCTTTCACGCGCGGCGCCGAGTCCACAACCGTGCGCGTGGCGCGTCGCCGGCCGCGAGGCGCGACTCGCCATGCCCAAGCTCTACGGCTCCGACCACCTGTTCTGGTACATGCTCGTCGCCGCGGTGCTCAACAGCGTGTCGATCGTCGTCCTGACGTACTTTTTGGTCGAGCGGGCGAAAGCCGGGTCGACGGCCGTCTACCACTTCCTCCCAATATCCTTTGGACGCAAAAGCCCCGAAGCCCATCCGACGGAGATCCTCCCTGGGAGCAGCCCTCAGTAACAGGCCAACGAAGGAAATTTCGTCGCAGGCGTTTGACGACGACGACGTGGAGTCCCTGACACTGGCGTTTCTGCTACCGTGCGAGGACCCGCTCGCGTCCGCCCGACGCGCGCGCACGGTCGCGCGACCTCGACGGCTTCGAGGGGCTGGCACGCAAGAGCGACCAGGCGTGCGGCTTCTACGAGCAGACCTTCGAGGCGCCCTGGGCGGAGCGCACGGTGTCCGCGACCGCGGCGCACGCGCATCCGCATCTCGCGCGGCACGCCTTGCTTAGTGTCATGAAGCCCGATCGAAGCGTGCTGGCGGCGGCGATCATCGAGCTCCCCGTGCCGCCGCCGCCGGTAAACTCGTCGCGGCGACTTCTGACAGACAGCTTTGCCGAGCCTGAGCCCGTCGTCGTCTCGGCGCCGTTGACGCGCGGGGGCCGGCTCGTCGGGACGCTGACGGCGACGGTTTGGCTGCTTGTAGAGACCTAATAAGGTTATGAAATCTGGTTACCGTGTAGGCAAGCGGCGTACATTGCATAAGTAGACTTTACTACTAGGCGACCTTCCGCCGCCGATATGTACCCGGCCGCGCCATGCGCCACGCCACCAGAACGTACGCGAGGCCGAAGCCGGCCGCGCCCGCCAGCGCGACGAGCGCCGGGTAGAGGTCCGGGTAGCGCGCCGGCGGCGGGAACAACCAAGGAACGGCGTGCAGCGGTACAAGACAGGCGAACGCCGCCAGCGCGTACGCCGGCGCGTCTTCGCAGGAGACCGCCAGCGCGTAGAGCAATTGCGCCGCGCCGTACGCGAGCCCCAAGCCCTCGTAGTGGAGAAGGGGCAGCAGCGTGAACGTCGCCAGGAGCGAGAACGCGGCGACGTACTCGCGCTCCACCAACGACAGGGGCAGCAGGGGGTAGAGCGGCACCAGAATGCCCTTCTCGTGGACGTGGTAGGAGAACAGGAAAAAGGCGAGCGCCGAGACGTGCAAGGACTGCAGAACGTTCGGGAGCGACCGGTCTCCCTTACGGAGAAGGCGTCTACATCTCAGTCCGCACGGCACGAAGCAGGCCAGGCACGTGAAGAGCGCGGCGAGCTTGATTAAGGTGGGTTGCGACCACCGGTCGCGCGCCCTAAGAAAGACTTGCGCGGCGTACCAGGCGTTCCCGACCTTGTCCTCGAAGACGCCGCGCGCCACGGGGAAGCAGCGCCGCAACGCGGGCAATGCGGCGCCCGCTTGCAGTAAAGGGAGCCAGATGAGCAACGTCGTAAGGAGCACCACGGCGCCGAGGCCCGCGATCCTCTTTATCTTAAATTGCGTCCAGCCCAGCAGTTCGCAGAAGACCGCGGGCGCGTAATACAGGGCCGTCTGCTTCGTGTGCAGGGCGAGCGTGAAGAGGAAGGACGCCAGGTAAGGGCGGTCCTGCACAAACAAGGCGCTCCAGAGCGTCAGGCCCAGCGGTAGGCAGTTGTACTGGAAGTGGCCGTGGTCCACCAAGATCGGGGCCGGCGCTAAAAGACAGAGAGCTATGAGCAATGCGCGCCGCTTCGGAGACCGCTCGAGCTTCCAGGCTAGTGCCACAAAGGCCGACACGGCCACGAGGGCATCTATAAGTAACACCGAAAAGCGCATGAAGGCCCGGTGGCCCTCATAGCCCCGCGACGCATCCAGGGCCACACTGTCCGGGTCGTACCAATGGGACACGAGACCGAGGAGTTTCTCTACATAAGCCATGAGGGGCGGGTAGTCCAGGCCCCAGTAGTTTGTTTGATAAGTGTACCACTGCGCGAGGGGTAGGTGCAGGGTGAGCTCCATCCAGTGGCGGTGGGCCTCGTAGTCCCCATATTGTGGTGGACTGTGCTCGCCCGAGTAGGGGTGCAGCGAGCAGGCGTGTCTTACTAATAAACCAATCGCGACCACAGCCCAGGGCAGCCAAGGTGATGCGGGCTCCGGCGGCAGCTGCCGCGGCCGCGGCGGCGACGGCGTCAGGCCCAGCGCGCGCGCCGCGAAGAGCCGCGAGCCGCTGTCGGGCCAGACCTGGGGACTGGCCCACTCGGTGGAGTTGTGGCGCCGGATCTTGGCCATAAATTCCGCGTCCTTCTCGGGCGTGTGCATGGTTTGCGGCATTGCTCTTTGTGTTCAGCAGCGCTGGGCCCCGCTGCCTGAAACGTGTGGATTTTGTAACCCTCCGCGATACAGCGGACTGCCTCGTTGCTGCTGCGTCGACTGCGTCGCGCTGCGCCTGGTAACGCTGGCAATTAGAGCTCTTTTGCTCTCTTTGCTGAGTATGGCTCATGCTCTGAGAGCTTTCCTGACCGTGCCAGTTCAGCTGTAGATGGGCCGTGGCGACCACTTTGGAGGCCGAACTAGAAATACGGGACCTGTCGAAGAACCCACGCACACGAACCCGCACGCAATGCCGCACTTTGGCATCAGCCATCTGCAGCTTGTTTTGCCGCGCCGTACACCCCAAGGGCCCATAAGACAGCGCCCCAGTACGCCATCAGCACAGCGGTCGAGTGCTGCGAAAACGCGGCGAACCCCGACGCGTCTACGCCCTCAAAGCAGAGCAGCAAAGCCAGCCAAAGAAAACCATGCTGCGCGCCGCCGCCCGCCCCCTCGCGCGCCTCGCACCACGACGGACCGCCGCGCCGGCGCGCGCCTACCACCAGGAGGTCATCGACCACTTCGAGAAGCCCCTCAACGTGGGCTCGCTGGACAAGAACGACGCCAACGTGGGCACCGGTTTGGTCGGCGCGCCGGCCTGTGGGGATGTGATGAAGCTCCAGATCCAGGTCGATGAGGATGGGAACATCACGGACGCCAAGTTCAAGACCTTTGGGTGCGGCTCGGCCATCGCCTCGTCTTCCGTCGCATCTGAATGGGTGAAAGGCCGGAACATCAACGATGATGAAGTATTGACCAACAAGGAGATCGCCGCGCACCTCAACCTGCCCCCGGTCAAGCTCCACTGCTCCATGCTCGCCGAGGACGCCATCAACGCCGCGATTGTGGACTACAAGGCCAAGCAGGAGGCGAAGAAGGCTGCGGCGACTGCCTAATACTCTTTTGTGTACTTCTGATAATCCCTCAGGGTTGGTGTCCGGTCGCCTTACTCCTCTATGATATCTAATTTTTACTCTGTCCGCCGGTCCTCCTTGTCCAAGAGCCGCTCTGGGAACAATACGACACCAAGCCTCAACTTCGTCTCGTTGAAGATAAAAAAGCAGCAGCAGATCATCGCCGCACGCGCGGGGTAGCCCCGGAAGAAGCCCTGTATGCCGTTTTCTCGGTAGAGTGATCGCGCCGTGGCCGAGAGACCGCCCGTCGCCAAATCGCCCTGGATGATCGACTTGCACGTGTCGAAGGGGTGCGTTATTGCCGCACAAAGCACGCCCGAGATGATGGAGCCGGCCGCCACGGACGCCGTGGGCGACATGTCCATTGAATCGCAGACCCGTTCTACTCGTGGACTGAGCCCCAAGTAGCCGACGGCGAAGAAGGCTTCCCGCTGCGACGAGGGTACGAAGCCCCGAAACAAACCGCTCAGGCCATTATGCGCGTGGAGCCGTCGTAACGTCCCAAAGAACGAGCCTCCGTGCCGCTGCTGCTGGATCATCGTCAGTTCGAGGACGGTACAAGGCACGCCGGAGGCAAACCCAGCCAAATAAGCACTCCCGACCTCCTCCGCAAAAGTCAAGTCGCGCGGCGTTCCTCTTACTATTTGTTTTTGTAAAAAACCACAGACCCAGAACTGGGCCCCGATCAGCGTGCCGTCGGCGAGCATCGACGCGGGCGTGCCGCGGTACATGATCCTGGGGTCCAAACTGACCCGCACCTTCTGCTGGATGCAGTTCTTCGCATAGGTCAGGGGCTGCGTCGAGGCCGCCTCGATGGCGCCTGCCGCGACGCCCAGTAACGCGTTCTGCGCGTCCGTCAGGCGCTGGAGCATGGCGTAGCGGTCCATGGTGTCGCGCGGTGTTACGTCCCGCGCGTAGTTCTGTGCTGCCGCGCTGGTCGCGACAGCTGCGTGCCGCTAGGCTATCGCTGCAGCCGTTTTGCACAGCCGCTGCAGTTGCTCTAGCGCTGTTATCAACGGCCCGTGGAAGTGTGAAGTGTTCAGCAATGTATTGGAACACGGTAGAGCGTGAAACCGATGCGTTCGTGCAGCAATTCGTGCAGTTAGTGAATAGCTTTGGCTGCAAAAATCACTCGACAACGGCTTCGACAACTTTTTGTCATATCGACGGCGCCCCAACTCAGAGGCGTGGCTCGAAGAGGCGTACTTGGAGCGCTCGCTGCGACCTCTCGTTGCTTGGAGAGGCGCGGTGGTGTTCATTACCGCGCGCCGCGCGGTGCTCCGTAGGCAGACGGACCGGACGCGCCGCCGCTGGGAGTCGTCAGGGGACTCCTCTCGACGCGTTTTGGTGGCGTTCTGGCCAGGTGGCCTTGGGGCGGCGGAACTCGAATTTGAGCAGCGCACCGACGAACATTGCGCCAGAACTCAATCGCAACCGCACGACTTCGCAACCCGAGCTGTGTGAAGCCCGCCCATACCGTAGCCGTCGCACAACCAACGTTGCATCCAGTATCGACGCTCACACGACACGCAAGCTCACAACTGCTTTTCTTCTGTGGTCTGAACACCATGCAGCGCACCTCGATATGCGCCCTCCTTGCGCTGACAGCGACGCACGCCCTCGTGCCGAACCAACCGCCGAAGCGCTGCCGTTTGAAACGGACGCGACTCCAAGAACGGCAGGTCGACGGCGACGAGATGGCCTCGCTCTACGCGGAGTTGCGCCAGCGCCAGTCGGGCGTGGAGGCCGACGCGGCGCAGATGATCGAGCGGTGGCGCACGGGCGGCTGCTCGTCCACGGTCGCGGTCGCGGCGTCCGACTGGGTCCGGCGCATGGCCTTTGATGGGGGCACGGTGGCCTTCGGGACGGCCTCCGGCGGCGTCGGGTGCTGTAGGATTGGGCAGAGTCCGTCCGAAGCCGACGTCGTGAAGGCGCATCCCAGAGCGGTCGAGGGCCAGGACTTGAGGAAATTGCACGGTGCCTACGACGGCGGCGGCGTCACCAGTATAGACATGGCCGGCCGCGTCGTCGTGTCCGGCGGGAGGAGTGGCCAGGTCCAGGTCCACCGGGCGGTGCCGCAGGGCGACGGGCTGACTTTAGAATCCGTGACGACTCTAGACGTCTCGCCTGGTTCTACCGTCTCGGGCGTCGCCGTGGCGGACGACGGCACGTCGTTGGTGGCGTGCGCCCTGGACGGCGCCATCCGGGCCTTCGCGTACGTCGACGACGAGTGGAGTTTTACCTGGTCCTCCAAGAACGACGCCGCGGCGTTGGCGCTGATGATGGACCAGGAGCGCGATGCCTGCGTCGTCGGGTTCAGCGACGGCGAGGTCTACGCGTTGGACTTGGAGACGGGCGCGGAGCTCGGCGAGCCCTTTACCACCGCCACCGGCGCGGGGTGCCGCTCGCTCTTAGTGAGCGACGGCCACCTGTTCGTCGGCGGCGCTGACGGCTCCGTCGTGCGCCGCAAGTTGTGCGCGGAGAAATTTGTGGTGCACCCCACCCAAGAGGTACTCGAGACGAAGGCGGACCGCCTGCTTCCGCCGCACGCCGACGCCGTCGTCGCCATGTGCGCGGGCCCCGAGGGCATCGTCTGCACGGCGTCGCGCGACGGCTCGATCCGCGTGTGGGACGCAGCCGAGGACGAACCTCGCGCTCTATATGGTTTCCGTGGGTTCAAGGTCTGGATCGGGTCCCTCTGTGCCAGCGCGGATACGCTCATCTCCGACGGTTCCGACAACGCCATCATCCAACATACTTTTGATCGCGATGCCGAAGCGCGGACGCCGGTAGACCGCTCGAGCGCCGCGAGTGACTGACCCCCCCCCCCCGTGTAGTGTATAAAAGGTGCTACTTGTATTCATTGTGCGTAGCGATGGCGTTCAGGTGGACTTGCTCTGTATCTCCGGGCCTTCCGATTCTTCCGATCCTTCGGACCGCGGTCTC
>Ga0302122_10000865_pt1 | contig 18956 bp, 6 predicted proteins | sample CB21_SCM_MG_FD_203115 | JGI IMG/M metagenome (GOLD analysis project Ga0302122, IMG submission 203115) | Marine microbial communities from Western Arctic Ocean, Canada - CB21_SCM | ecosystem: Environmental > Aquatic > Marine > Oceanic | place: Canada: Western Arctic Ocean | collected 2017-09-28
GCGTACCGCTCGAGCTCCATCTGCTCCTCAAACGAGCGCGAAAAGGACGCCCGCCGCCGTTTCTCGTCGATCTCCTTCTGCACCCACGAGGGCCGCCTGAGCGCGCGCGGGTTCTTCCTCCGTTGCACCGGTTCGCCCACGTGCTTGCCCCGCTGCACCAGGCCCGTTCGGTTGATATCTCTCTTTCTCACAGGCACCGACAGCCCCTCGTCTAACGATAAAGGGAACCGCAACACGGGCGCCTCCGGCGGCTTCTCGCCCTCCTTGAAGCTGATCGGTAAGAGTATGGAAGCGTCTACTCTGACACAACCAAGTAATAAATCCTCCTCGTGACGTCGGTGTTCGCGCACCTCCAGCACCAAGACATCGAGCGGCCACCGCACCGGCACGGCCACGGCCATTCGATGCCCCCACAGCGCTACTTCGTCCTGCATCGGAACGGTGGCCGTCCTACCGCACTCGCCGACTTCGCGTCCCGCCCAGACCGCGGCACAATAGACCTCCTGGGCCTCGGACGCTCGTAACGAATTCACTTCTAGCACACATTTAAGCTTCACTTCAAAATGTATTGTGATCGTACCTTGAGCTTGTGGTTGGCCGGGTTTCGCTGTTAGTGGTAATATGCAGACCTTGTCGGCGTTGGCGTAGAGCTGGGCGGACGTCAGTCTAGCTTCACCTAATAAATCGTCCCGGCCGCCGTCGTCGTCCCAGACCTCGACAATGACGTCCGTGGCCTCGTCGCCTAGGGGTAACACGCCCCGTATCCCTTCGAACCACTCCGGGTCCAGGGAGTCCTTGACGGTTCGGGTCCTTCCAATGACTTCGCTCCCAAATCGCAACGTCGCGTACGAATCGCTCTTGCCGAAGCGACCGTCCGCGTTTCGGAGGTCGTGGGCCCTGACTAAAACCATGCCCAGGAACATTTGGGGCTCCAAGCTATTCGCGTTCAACCGGTCCAGGCCGTGTACTACCAACGCCTCGTTCGTTCGCGCCTCATTTTCTTTCTTCGCCGCGAACCAGGACTTCTTCTTCTTCTTCGTAACCAAAGACGTTTTGTTCCGCTTAAGCGTCTCCCGCTCCCGCTTCAACATGTGCCCGGGGTGGACCCAGAACGTCTCGCGCGTCCAGACGTCGTACCAGAACGCACGCCCCGTGACGGGGTCCGTGAGTTCGCGGTAGTGGCCCAACGCGCCGAACTGCCGTCGCGGGGCCGGATCGAGTGACCCGGGCACGCGACTCGCTCGCACGTCTAGTTCGATGAACCCCTGGGCTCTCCTCGTGGCGTCCCCCGCCTTCATGAGGGGCCAGCTTGTGCCACATTGCGGTCTTAATAGGAACTCGGGCCGGACAATAAGCTGGCCCATCATGTCATCTCCACTAAAAGTGTCGTGGTCCCACACGGTAATTTTCAGCGCCGACTCGTCCGCCCGAATATGCGCCCGCGCGGGGTGCTCCCAGGGCAGCTCCGGCGCGCACGCGATTCGAGGGGCTTCGCCATCCGCTCCTACTGCTCCTCTTTTCGGAATTTCGATCTCGAGCGTTAGAGCCTCGTACCACTTGGGATCCAGCGTTTTCGGCCGGTACTTCGTTTTTAGGACCCGCTTGCCCCGGTACTCCACGACGCAGTACGGGTCCGCACTGGCCTTGCCGTACAGGATGGCTTCGTCCACGCCCTGCAAGTTGTAGCCCTCCAGTATTCGCAACTCCACTTCGGCGAAGTGCCGAATCCGCACGAGGAGCCGCCCTCGCACCGGCTGGGTCCTCGGCAGATCACAGGGACAGCACGTGCAGCAGTAATCTTCGACGCAATACGCGCAGGCCCACGAGTAGTGCCAGGCCTCCTGGGCCGCGAAGCAGACCGCCCGCGTGATGGACGCGGCCACCCAGACCGGGGCGCACGCCACGCACAGACAGGCGCCCCAGCCCCGGCCCGGGACCAGGCCGCACCTCGAGACCTCCTCTGTGACACACGTGTGGCAATCACGCCGTTTCCGCGCGGGCACCTCGGACCGCCGGCCGTGCTTACACACAAAGGCCTCCGGGCCCATAACATTGTCCTCTACGAGCTCGAACTCCCGCTCCCCGGGCACGAGGAGATCCTGCAGACTCAGCACGCAGTGGCCCATGAACTCGGCCGGTCGGCCCGGCCCGTCGTCGTCCCGCACCTCGAGGCAGACCCCGTAATCGACGTCGGCGAAGGGGCCGAACCCGCCCGCGTGCTTCGAGTATGTGTCCGCACAGGTCCGGAAGTGTTCCACCCGAAAGGTGGACGACGCGTCCCGGGGCCAGATCGGGCACAAGGTATCGTTGATGATCTTGGTCGTCCCAATTTTCTCTCCACCGTGATAGCCCACCACGAAGGGGTCGCTCAAGGAAAAGGTGTCGCACTGCTTCAGGTTCTGGGCGCGGATGATGTCGATCTCCACGGCTGCTAATCGAGGTAACGTGTTGTTCGAGAGGCCGACTGTGCGTGCGCCGCGCACGCACGCAATAAGTTCCGCCAACGCTTTAGGGACTTCACTTTTACAGGCGAGGGACGCCCCGCGGAGCCACTTGCCCTTCTTTCTTTGGACCTTTTGGAGCGGAGCGTCCATCTGCACGCCGTAGAGCAGATCGTCCGTGGTCAGCGTGGCCGTGCCCAGTAAGCGTCGACTGCCGACCTGCTCGCAGTGGAGCTCCAACACCCCGTCCCGTCGCGTGATGGGCACGTCCACGTAGAACGCGCCCTTGTCCCTCGTGCTCTCGAGGTCCCGCGGGTCCCACCCGGCCCACCTGGGTCTTACTAAAACCTTCTTCCGCTTGACCTTCTTCTTCGTCAGGGCCTTGGCGCCTTGTACAAGGTGTAACGCCGTGCCCTGGCCCAGCGTGACCATGCCGTGGGCCCCGGACTGCGCGAGCTTCGCGAGTTGCGCCGGGTCCCGCGCCAGGGCCAGCGCGTTGTCCTGCACAGCTAATGCGCCTTGAGCCGCTGTTTTTTCAGCTAACTGAACAGCGTCCTGGGCGAGAGCTAGAGCGTTCGTCCCCAGGGCCAAGGCCGACGACGCTGTGCCTAAAACACCGGCGGTCAACGCACCGAGGACCCCGTCGTCGGCCTCGCCCTCTTCATCTAGCCCGTACTTGACCCCTTTCAGGTGTAAACGGCACCGCGCGAGGAGCTGGGTCCGGATTTCCACGAAGCCCGTGACGCTCTTTTCGCCGGGCTGCGGCCGCAGCTCCCGTTGCAAGCAGCCCGTGGCATTCAGGTACTCGCTCACGGTAAAGACGGCCATGCCCAGAGCGTCGTCCCCGTCCCCGAAGACGTCCCCGAGGGCGCCGTCGCTGTCGTACAGTTCGACCACCAACTGGTAGTCGGCACAGGTCGCGTCCACGCGAATAGGAAAGCGGAAGGCCTGCTGGCCCCAGACTGGGTCGCAATTGTTGTTGACCACGCCGGTCCGGCCGATGGTCTTCAAGGCGTGCGGGGGGCCGTACCGTACCGTGGCGTAGGGGTCACTCGATCCGCCTAGCAGCGTGGAGTCGGCGTTCCTTAGGTTGCCGGCCCGCAACACGCAGACTTCGACCAGGACCGTCGGCCTTACGACAAACCCTAAATCCCGCGGTTCCAGTTCGTTCAGCGCCGCGTACAGTCGCTTGGTGGGACTGGGTCGCGGCGGCACGTCCGGGACGGGAAACAAAGCCGGGGGGTGGATGGGCGGCGGCCGCGGGTCCCGCCACCACCGCGGCACGGGCTTGCCCGGCGTCCTTTCTGATTTCGAGAGCCGCTCCCACCAGTACTTCCGTCCGCTCTTCTTGTCGAGGGCCTGCCGGATGTCCCGCCCGGCCCACAGTTCTAAATCCGCGCGCGCCTTCTCCTTGTTGAGCTTGCGTATTTTCCGTTCCACTTCCTGCGCAGCCCTTTTTTTTTCTAAAGGGTCTCTTGAGGGGTCCGGCGGCGCGCGCGGCCAGGGCACGGGCTCCATGCTTCCCGGGATGTAGGAAGCTTCGATTTGGACATCCAGGAACCCGGACGCAACGGGTCCGTTTTCTTTGGCGTTGAACTGGGGTCCCAGCTCGTACGTGTCGCCCGGGTGCGGGGTCAGCAAGTGGTCGTGCGGTATGACCGCACATCCCAGAAAGTCGTCACTCCCAATGAGGTCGTGATCGTAGACCTCAACGAGCAAATCGGCGGCGCCGCCCTCCGTCGTGGCGTGCGTGGGCACGGTGAGTTCGTAGCAGCAGTTCCAGCACGGATCGAGCGTCGAAGAGCAGACCTTGGTTTTGAAGAGTTCCCGCCCTTGGTACTTGATGCGACAATAGGGATCGGCGCGGCCGCCGACCACACCCGCAAGACCCCAGTCGGCCGGCCGGACGTCGTGGGCCGCCGTCACCCTTAATCTCACCCGAGCCACGTGCCACACGCGCACGTACAGACAGGACCCGCCCATCTGAATGTGTTCTTCCAGCGTTTGCGGCACGACCTTCTTCTTCAGGGAATTGCCCTTCACCGCCCTATTCACATGGGACTCCATCCTAGATTTATGTTTGGCGAACTTGAGCTCCCGCGCTTCTCTATCGGTATTCAAGCCCCCGCGAATCGGTAAGGCGTGCTCCCCCTCCTGCATCAACTCCTCCCAGTGCATGATGCCGCAGCCCATGGGCCGGTCGCGCCCGACATCGTCGTCAAAAACACCTAGAGTAACGACGTAGTCACTTGTAGAAGTGCCCTGCGTCTTTTTTGCATACGTTGGCACGTTCTTCAGGGTGAAGGTCTCCTCTTGGTTGTCATTGGTCCAGATCGGATTTAACGTGTCCGGCCGGGTGGAAGTTCTTCCTAGTTGTTTGGACTGCAATCTCACAGAAACATAAGGGTCCGGTAGCAAGAACGACAGCTCCCCGCGCGGCGTGAACCAGCCCTTTTTTTGTTTCAAGTTGGTACATTTGGTGACGCAGAACTTCACGGTGCACCCATCCAATTTATTGGAAGTCTTGGCCTCCAGAGATTTCTTACTGAGCCGCCGTCGCAAGTTACAGATGGCGATCGCCTGTTCTACTTTGAAACTCAGCGTCCCGTCGGCCTGGCGCTTCTTCCGCCCCGCCTCGTCCTTATCTAATAAACGGCGCGTCACCAAAGAGCCCGTTTCCGCAGCAGCAACCAACTCGGCCGGGTCGATGGCCACCAGACCGAGGAAGTCGGGGCCCACGAAGTCGTGGTCCCACACCTCGACCACAACCGTCTGAAAGAGGCAGTCCGGCTGCGTGAGAGGCACACTGAGGTTCAGGGTGAAGTTCCAGCGCGGGTTCAACGTCCTTTTTTCGGGCGCGCACTGGCCTACGGTTCTGCAACCAACAGCGGCCCACTTGACTTTTACAAATGGATCGGACGTACCGGAGGGATCAGCGGCCCGGATGTCGTCCGCCTGGTTGACGCATAATTGTAAGCACCCGGCGACGACGCAGCGCACCTCGAGCCACCCGAGTGCGGGGTGCACTTTCTCCGGATTCCTCAGAAAGGCCGACGAGGGGCACTCTGGTTGTAATGCGTATCGTCTTATAACAGAATCCGTGCATAAATCATCAGCCCCTAAACGCACCATGCCCATCAGCGTTTTAGAAAAAAGGTCCTGGTCCCACACCTCCAGGCGCAGCTCCACCCTCTCCGCCGGCAAACCCTTATTACTTAAAGGCACCTGGACCAGAAAGTGCTCGTCCCGCCAGTGGGGCTTGACCGTGTCATACTTTGTCTTCGTCTGGCCTATAACTTTGCCGTTCCTCCGTAGAATTACAAACGGATCGGCGCCCCCGAACGCGTCCGTGCGGACCATGTTGCCGCCTCTTAAAATGTGCACCGTGACCTCGGCCTCCGGCGGATCCCGACCACCATGTTCTACTAGAGGCATGAATTGGATGCGTTGCGCCTTTCGAGGTTCCGCCACGCCCGGGATGAACGACGCTCTCAAATGTAGTTCGGCAAAGCCCTGCGGCGCCGGATCTTCCGAAATACCGGACCGTCTTGTGAGATAATGCGGCACTCCTGGAGAAGGAAACGCACAATCCGCTCGAGAGACGGTCACGAGCCCCAGAAAATCGTCGGACGTCAATACGTCCTCCTCCCAGACCTCCACCGTTAAAGCATCCGGACAAAGGTCGTCCGGCTCCAGAGGCACACTAAACTCGCAGGGCTTGTCGGGCCCGTACCAGAGGGGGTCCAATTGGTTCTGGGCGGTCCTCGTCTTGCCTAACACGTCGCGGCCCCACTTAAATAGGCAGTAGGCGTCGGGCACGTCAAAGACATCCCGTTGGGGCAAGTACGACGCTTCAAACGATCGAGCGTGCACGATGACCTCGTGGGAGATCCGAATGACCACCGTGCCCTGGGCCGCATACCTCTGGGACTTCCCGCCCTTGTAGCCCGGCCGCTCTTTCAGTTGTAATGATTTGACGCCGGGCGTCATGAGGTCTCTCCAAGATACGCGTGTAAAGCCCAGGAAGTCCTTGGAGACGGCGTCGTCGTCGAAGATCTCGAGGTGCACGTCGACGGCCGGCTCGCCCTTGGCGAGCGCCTCGGTGTTTAGCTTCTCCGCTTGGAGTTTCAGGGCTCGTTGCGTCGCGGGGTCCGTCTCGCCCGCGACCGGCGGCGGCGCGCTGTCCTCGAACTCGCCGTCGCCGTCGCTCTCCACGTCGTCGTTCACGGGCTTGCGCTTCCGCCGCCGGAACCACGAGGCCGATGTCGGTTCGAAGAAGTCGAGGTCGTTTCTATCTACAATTCGTGTCGGCACGTCCGTTAAGCGAAACAGGTTCTTCTCCTCCCAGCAGGGGTTCGTGGTGCTCTCCCGGGCCGGCGTCCGGCCCAGCTTGCGGCCGTCCCGGAAGACCACGGCGTAGGGGTCGCCCGCGCAGGTCGCGAAGCAGTCCGCCCTTCTTAAATCTTCGCACCGCAGCACGGTTAAGCGCACATGGCACCGCGGGAGCTCGTTGCGGGTCAGGGTCTTGTTCGCGACGCGCGCCGTGTTCTGTTGACATAACTCTAAAATGCCCGGCGGGCAGAAGACCCGCAGCTGCACCGTGCCCTGGACGCCCTCGCCCTTCTTCCGCGGTTTCAGGGGTAGGACGACCTTGGCCATGGTCCGCTGCCGCACGATGAACGACCCGTCCACCGACACTTGGCCCAAAAAGTCGTCGCTCCCAAAGAAGTCGTCGTCCCAGACGCTTATGTGGACAGACCCGCCGTGCACCGGCCGTATCAAAGGAATGGGCACCAAAAACGCGTGCTTCCACTGGGGGCTGAGCTCGTTCGCGATCGTGCGCGTCTGACTGAGTTTCCTGGAATTGTGCCCGATCCACCTGGCTATTGCATAAGGGTCCGAGGCGCCGCCCGTGGCGCCGTCCGCCGCTAATAAATGCTTGGCGTGGTCGATGAAGAGGGCCACGACGCCCGCCGCGTGAATTCGAACCGTCAAGTGCCCGGAGTGGTGCACATTTTCCGCTTGGTCCGGGTGCGGACTCAGGGCCTTCTCGTACGGGAGTAAGCGGGGCGCCAAGAGCTCGTCCCGCGAATACGTCACCAGACCCAGGGCGTCGTCGCCGCTCACGTCGTAGTCCCACACGCCCAAGGCAAGGCCCTCGAAGGCGTCGTCCAGCAGATCGAACCGGACTTTTAACACATCCTGCGTGCCGCCCCAGGTCGGGTTCAGCGTCTGGGCCTTCCACGACGTTTTGCCGAAGGGGTCCTTCTTGCCGATAACGTGGCCGATCACGTAGGGGTCCGACTTGGCCGAGAGCACGCCCAGGTCCGCACCTCTCAAGTCCCGCGCACTCAAGACGCAAAGTTCCACCTCCACCAACTCCCGTTTTTCGGTCTCGTACGTAAAGGCGGAAGCGGCGGCCTGGAAGCAGGCCTCGGCCTCCCTGGCCTTTTCCGCGGCCTCCTTCTCTATGCGTTCCGAGACCTTAGGCTCGTCGCTCTGTACAATATCTTCGAGCGACGCGGTCTCGTCCGACTCCGCGCCGTCTAATTTAGCTTCTTCCACGGGCACGGTTAAGACAGAAACAGAGTCGAGGGACTTCTCCGCCACGGTCGTGTGCGTGTAGGTCTCCCAGGACGCCGAGGTGTTTGACTCGTAAGTTGTAGGCGAGCCGGGGAAGTCGGTGACGACGCTCGCGTCCGGCGACGCGCCTGGGAAGCTCGTCGAGTCGTGCACGACGGCGACGCCCTCGGCGCCCAACTCCTCGGCCAGGCTGGGCTCCTCCGGCAGCGTCGTCTGCACCGAGTCGTGGTGGAAAAAGGGCTCCTCTAAGGTACTGTTGGAGAGGTAGCTCCGCTCGTCCGGCGAGCCGCTCCGGGACCCGGGCGAGCCCATGCGGTCCTTGTAGGGCGACGTGTTCGGGCGCGAGGACCCGGGCGACGACCAGCCCCCTTCAGAACCTTCCGCGACGGGCGTCATCGGCCGGAACCCGAAGTTCCTCGCAAATCGAAAGTCCTGGTCCTCTTCATAACCATCGTCCGAGTAGGGCGACTCCAGGCGGTCGTCGTAATAGTCGTCCTCGTCGTAATACGTCGGGGAGCGCGGTCGGTCTTCGAAGGCGAGCTCCTCCTCCAGGGTGCCGCTCGCCGTGGACGCCTGGCTCGAGAAGAAGCCCCCGGCGTCGTCTTCCTGGTTGTCCTCCTCCGGCGTCATGCTCCGCTCAGAGTAGTCCGAGCCTCCACTCGACGGGCGCGAGTAGTCCGTGCCGGCCGAGCCGGGCCGGAAGGAGTCCGCGTGCCCCGAGTAGTCCGAGGGCCGCACGTCCGCGCCCTCGACCCGTACGCGCAATTCGGGTTTTTTGGGCGGCACGGGCGGCGTCGCGGCGCCCTCGGCAGGCAGCGGTTTCTTGGGCGGCGCCTTCCGCCCGCCCTTCGGCGCGAACTTCGGCTTCGTCTTCGGGTGGGGCTTGGGCTTGCCCTTGTCGCCCGCCGGCTTGGGCGGCCTGCGGCCGCGTTCCAGGGGAGAGGAGGCCGACGAGGCTGCACTGTCGTCATCTTTGCTTTCGTCAGCCATCGCGGCTGGGAAGGGCTGCCTTCGGCTTTTGGTGGTGCCTGGGCTGCCCGCGGCCCAGGGCTGCCGTCAAGCAGAGCTCAGCGCTGGACAAAAATGAATGCTACTGCACGGGTTTTACCACCCCTGCGGCAGGACTCGTCGGTCCCGCCGCGGGACTTCCGCGCCCCCCCCAGATGTGCCGGCTTGATTTTTAACCAATGCTTCAAAAAGTACTTAAAACGGGTTGGACGCCTGCCGGTTCACGAGCCGCTTGGCAAAAACACCCAAACTCATTGTGCGAAGCTATCCGGCTGCTGGGCGACCGCCGCGCACGCGTGACCCATTCGTGTGGATTCGTGCGGCCAGCCGTGCGAGTGGTGGTGGGCTGCCCCTCTTCTGAGTCGGTGCGCCGCTCGTTCGCACGACGCGACCATGATGACCTGGCACCTCGACGACTTCCCCGGCACCTGGGCGCTCCTGCAGCAGAGCGTCCGGCGCGCCTTCGACCCGGCCACAGAGGCCGATCCCCAGCGCCCGTGCACGCAGGAAGTGTCCCTCATCGTCAGGGAGGCGTGCCACCGCCGCTGGGCGAAGGAGCTGTACGCTCATTTAGTGGACGAACTCCAGGCCCAGGCGGACGCCGTGGTCGCGCGGTGCGCGGCCGAGGACACCGTCGCCGCGGTCGCGGCCGCGTGGCGCGCCTTCTCGGCAGCGCTCCGTACAATAGATGCCGCCTTCCGGTACGTGGACCAAAGTTATGCCACCCGGCGGGACCAGGACCTGGACTCGGTCCGGCGCGTGGGCCTCAAGGCCCTCCGGCGAGCGCTCGAGGCGCGGGGGCTCTACGAGCCCCTGAGCGCGGAGTTGGTCCGAGCGACGCGGTTGCGATTGGATGGGGAGGCGCTGGCCCGGTGCCGGGCGTGCGTCGCGTGTTTGCAAGCGTTGGACTGGTACGCGGCCGGGCGGTGCGAAAAGGGCCCGTACCTGGAGGAACTCGTCCTGCGGGCCGCGCGCGACTTTTACACGCGCGAGGCGGCGGCCCTGGACTCCGAAAATCCGGCGGAGTACACGCGGCGCGTGGTTTCTGCGCTCAATGATACCGGCGCGGGCTTCCTGGACGCGGCGATGGCGCCTCTACTTACAAGTATTGTCGAGGCGCATTTGGTAGCGCCCTCCATCCGGCCCGTCCTTCACAACGGGCTCGGCGCGGTCTTCGACGGGGCCCTCGCGAGCGACCCGGTCGCCCTGCCGCTGCTGGCGCAACTGGGCGCCCTCGCGCGGCGCGGCGGCGCCTTGGTTGACCTGCGGCACGCCGTGGCCACGCACGCGGCGCGCCTCGCGAAAAACTTGATGGCGTCGGCGCCCGACGGCCGCGTCGGGCCGCGCGCGCTGGAGCTCCTCGAGGCCGCGGCGGATATTGCGGCGCGGGCCTTCGCGCCGCCGCCGGCGCCCGTCGGCGACGCCGTTATTGCGGTCAACGTCTGGGACGCCCTCGCGCGGCCGGGGCATCCAACAACCGAGGAGGAGGACTGGGGCGCCAAGTGCGTGACGGAGGCGGTCGCGGCGGCGCTGAACGACGACGTCCGGGGCGCGCGCTTCGCCGACTGCGTCGCGCGCGCCTTCGACGACACGCTGTCATCTAGTGGTGACTTTGATGGTTTACTCGTGCTGTTCCGCCAGTGCCGCGCCAAAGATATGTTCGAAGCGACGTATCGCGCCGACCTCGGGCTGCGACTCCTGCGGCATCTGACGCAACTAGGATCCGAAGAGAAGCTGGGGCGGGAGCGGGCCGTGGTGAAAGACTTTGAAAGCGAGTGCGGCGCGGCCTACGTGGCTAAATTAGAGGGCATGTGCGCCGACGCGGCGCGCAGTGTCACGAGTGCCGAGGCGTTCCGCCAAGAGACCTCCGTCGTGGCGCCCATTCTCCTCACGCGGGGCCACTGGCCGGCGTATCCCGAATCGCCGCTCGTGTTGCCTCCCCCATTGCAGCGGGCCCGATCCGTCTTCGAGGCGTGGTACGTGGCCAAGTTCCAGGGGCGGCGGCTGCGGTGGCACGCCGACCTCGGGACGTGCGCCGTCGACGCGCGGTACGCGACCGGGTCGCTGTCGTTCGACGTCGCGCCCGCGCAAGCCTGCGTGTTACTGGCGTTGAATGATGGCACCCGGGTCGCGCGGGCGGCGTTAGCGTCCACGACCGGGCTCGACGGCGCAGCGCTTGACGGCGTGACCGCTTCACTCGTGGACGCGGGGCTGGTCGTCTGCGAAGACGGCGCCTACGCGGCTAAGCGGCACCGGCCCGCGTCTCTTGTCATAGCACCGCCGCGGCACAACCCGGCGGCGCCGCTGCGGGCGCGCGTCGCCGACAGCGTGCGGAAGGACCGCGCGTACGCCGTGGACGCGGCGGTCGTCCGGATCATGAAGGCGCGGCGGACTCTGCCCGCCGAGCGGCTCGTGGCGGACGTGCGGCGGGCGCTCGTGCACCCCGCCTCCGAGAGCGACGTGGCGGGGCGGATCGACTCGCTCGTCGACCGGGAGTACCTGGAGCGGGACGACGGGGTGTTTATTTATTTGGCTTAGATGTCCTTTTGGCCGATTCTAGGCGGGGGGAGGCTCCATCGAAGCGGACACCCGCATGTAACTATCGGACAGTACCCGCGCGATTAATGGTTTTTTCGTTCTCTTAATCCACTGAACGCCGCGCTCCGGTGCCCTGCGCCCGACAGCTACTAGTTTGACGGCATCGATCACGTTAGAGTTTATCTTGCGAAAGGGCTGCGTGAATTCGTTCGCCGCCGGGCCGCTTGTACCAGGCCCATAAGGCTATTCGGCTCAGGCTGCGGGCAGCTGCAGCAGCGAACGATGGGGAATGACATGAGCATCGACATGGCGTCCGTGCGCGACAAGAATCGTGACGCTTTCGTTGAGGCCATCGATCGCTTCGCGGAGGAGAACACAAAAACGGGTGGACTGTTCGCCAAGACCGAGGACACGCATGCCCTTTTTACTGCGCCGGGGATCCACGTCGCCGTGCGGAAGCGCCCGCTCTGGGACAAAGAGCGCGAGCGCGGGGAGTTCGACGTCATGAGCGTCGGCGGGCGCTTGGTTGATGGCTTGGCGGACGGCGCGCGCGACACGATGTGGCTGCACAACGCGCGCTTGCGGCTCGACGCGCGGCACATGTACGTCGATCACCACGGCTTTCCCTTCGACGCCGTGTTCGACGAGCGCCACGACACCGAGGAGGTGTACCGGCGGGCTGTCGCCCCGCTCGTGGCCGTGGCGCGGCTGCGCGGCGGCCGCGCCGCCGTCGTCGCGTTCGGCCAGACGGGCACGGGCAAGACGTTCACGATGACGCGGATCGGGGAGCTCGCCGCCGCGGAGCTCTTCGCGGCGGCGGCCATCACGCGCATCGAGCTGACGGCGGTCGAAGTCGCGGGCGACACGGTGCGCGATCTCCTCGCGACGGGCGGCGACGCCGTCGTGCTGCGCGAGGGCGCGGACGGCGACCTCGCGCTCGTGGGCGCGACGCCCGCGCGCGTGGCCTCCGCCGACGCGCTGTGCGCGCTGCTCAATACTGCGTACGAGAAGCGGGCGACGAGCGCGACGGGCGTCAACGACACCTCCTCGCGCTCGCACGCGATCTACCGCGTCGCAACGTGGGAGGAGGGGACGGAGGATGCGGGCGTGCTCACGCTCGTCGACCTCGCGGGGTCGGAGTGGTCGCGCGACCAGGCGGAGCACTCGCGCGAGCGCCAGGCGGAGGCGCGCGAGATCAACTCCTCCCTGATGACGCTGAAGCAATGCGTCCGGGCGCGCATTTCCGCGGACCGACGGACGGAGGGCAAGGCGAAGAAGCAACACATGCCGATCCGGGACGCCAAGCTCACTCGCCTCCTCAAGGACTGCTTCGCCGAGCCGAAGGCGTCGACGCTCGTCATCGCCTGCGTCTCCCCGGCGTGCGGCGACCTCGAGCACACGATCGAGTCGCTGCGTGGCGGGCAGGGTGTAGAGGGGGCCTCGGGCTGGGGTATGCCTCCTGAAACGCTGCTCTCCTCCAACGTCAATGGTCTTGCGGTGCTCAGCGCCGAGGAGGAGGCCGCGCGGAGCGAAAAGGCCAAAGAGGAGAGGGCGAAAAGTGCCAAAGAGGGGGGCGACGACGGCGCGAGCGAGCAGGACTGCGCGCCGCGGGCATGGACGGCGTCGCAGGTCTGCGAGTGGTGGACGACCCAGGCCGCGCTCGCCTTCCGTGCCGCAGCAGCGGCGTCGGAGCAGCCCCCGTCGACGTTTACGATCGAGGTCAACGCCTCCGCCGTTGGTGTGGCAGGGGAGGGGACGGAGGGCGACGACGACGAGGAGGAGGCAAAGAAGAAGACCGGCCAGCGCTGCAAGCTCGGGCTGTCGTTCGCCAAAGAGGAGATGGCCGGAGGAGCGCCGCGCGTGGGCGCCGTCAGCGCGACGGGCCTCGTCTGGGCGATCCTGCGCCGAGAACACCGGACGCTTCCCCCGGGTTCGCTCCTCGTCGGCGTCGGTGCGGAGCTCTTTGACGCGACAACGGCGCGCAAAACCGTGCTCGCGGCCCTGAAGCCGCGCGCGATGGAGCTCGGCGCCGCCGCCGTCGCGTGGAACGCGCGAGAGGAGGGAGTTCCCCCACCTCCCGAGCTCAAGCTACGCCTGACGTTCCAGAGCGAAAGCGTCGAGTGCCCGCGGATGCCGCCGCCGATTCCGAGCATCTTCACCGGGGAGTCGCGCATGGGTATCTGCGAGGGGGCGCAGCTCTGCGCCGAGTTCGGGACGGTTTCCTTCGTCCGGTCCAAGTTCGTGCGCGCGACGGCGCCGCACAAGTTCGTCGGCGCCGCCATGTGGACCTGCCTCCGGGCGAGGATGGGTGACGATGCCGAGCGCGAGGCCTTGCGCGCCGTAATCGATGTGATGTAACCGAAGAGTTTCAGCTTCCTCGGCCAATCTCCCCGGGAGTCATAAACAGCCGGTTAGTCTCCGGATACCCCCCCCTCGCGCCGGCGCAACTCCGCGAGCCGCACGTTGCCCCCGCCGGCTTCCGCCGCCTCCGAGAAGCGCGCCAGCGCGGCGTCCGCGCGCGCGAGGGCCGCGCCCGGGTCGGCCTCGGCCGCGCACGCTTTGGACGCGAAGGTCTTCATGACCTTGGGGTCGCCCCCTAGTCCGCGCCGCGCCTCCGCCTGCGCGTCGCTGCCCAGCAGGGCGTCGTAGGCGCCCCGGTCGAGGTCCAGCAGATGCGCCAGCGCGGCATCATCGCCCGCGGGCACGACGGCGAAGGTCGCGTCGCGCTTGAACCACTTCAACTGCTCGGCGGCGTAGTTCCGCGAGGCCGTCCGGAACTGGCGGGAGAAGGCGAGGTAGGGCTCGAGGGAGCCGTCCGCGGCCCCGTGAGAACGCGCCTCGAGGTAGTCGAGCGCCTGGCGGTAGCCGATGGCGCGCGCGGCCGTCGAGGACGCCGGCAGCCGCCCCGCACACCGCAGCTCGGCGGTCTCCGCCAACAGACCCCGCGCCAGCATCACGTCGCACCGCGCGTCGATGGCGTGGTACAGGGCCTTGCGGTCCGTTGGTGCTATAAAAGCGCACCGGACGTCAAACCCGCTCCCCAGAATCGGCCGGCGCGCGCCCTCTATTTTACCGCTTGCCTCTTCATCAAGCTCGATCTCCAGCGCGCGCGAGAGGCGGTAAAAGTCGTTGCTCGAGAGCTTGGCGACGCGCGCCGCGCACGCGGGGCTCCTTTCTGAAACCGCCGCGGCCGCGCGGTCCCAGTCGTCGCCGTGCGGTTCTAAAAATGAGCGCGCGGCCTCGGCCGCCTCTGCGGACGCCCGGGGCGCGTCGGGCGCGCCCCGCACGAGCCACTGGGCGTACATCATCGTGCCGCCCACGACCACGGGCAGCCTGCCGCGCCGCGCGACGTCGGTGATGGCCGCCGCTGCGGCCTCGCACCACGCGCCGGCGGACCACGGGGCCGCCGCGTCCGCGACGTCCACGAGGTGGTGCCGCACGCGCGCGCGCTCCGCCGCACTGGGCTTGTTGGACCCGACGTCCAGCCCCCTGTACAGCTGCACGCTGTCCGCGCTGACGACTTCGCCGTTCCGCGCCTCGCAGAGCCGTAAAGCGGCGCCCGATTTGCCGACCGCCGTGGGGCCCGCAACCACCAGCACGCGCGCCGGCGGGGCCATCGCGCCGGCCAGCGCGCGCGCCGCGGCCGCCGTGATTAGTGCGCGACGCGCCGTCGTGCTGCAAAGGGATGCATGCGTGCTACCGTTGCACAGCTCAGGACGACGCTGGCAGTACTTGCGTGCAGTACGGAAACCGTGCAGTACAGCGCTCAGCTAGCTCGCGCTCTCATGAAGTGGAGAAAACCCGTGCATTAAAACCCGTCTTGATTTCCTGTATTGGTCTCGGTAGCCGTCGCGGCCGGGCTAGATGCTAGCCACGACGTCCGGCGGTCGTATACCGTGCATTTGGCGGCACGTGCGCGAAACCCGCACTACCTAGCTACATTTTCAGTAACTTAGCTTGGCCGCGTTCCAACTCGCGAGATTGTAGTATATTAAAACAAGGTGCGCCGCTGCCCAACGTACGCCCGCCCGCGCGCCGCCCCGCCCCCGCCATTCCGCCTCTCGACCGGCCGCGCCGCGACGCCCGCGGGGCAGCCGCGGCCGGCGCATGGGCAGCCCGCCAAACCAGGCGGTTTCCATGTGCGCCCCCGGGCGGCGCCCGGCGGCGGGGCCGCGGCGCCCGGAGGCCCGCGCGCCCCGTAGCCGCCCCTCGCGCGGGCGTCTCCCGCCGCGCGCGCCCCATTCGCCCGCTGTTCTGCGCCGCTCGCTCACCGCCCCGCCCCGCAGACACTTACAACCATGCCCAAGCGCCCCACCAAAACCTACGAGCGCCCCGGCCTCTCCGAGGAGGAGATCGAGGAGATCCGCGAGGCCTTCAACCTCTTCGATACGGATGGCTCCGGCACGATCGACCCCAAGGAGCTCAAGGCGGCCATGCAGTCGCTCGGCTTCGAGGCCAAGAACCAGACCATCTACCAGATGATCGGCGATATCGACAAGGATAACGATGGCTCCATCGACTTCGAGGAGTTCCTCGACATGATGACGGCGAAGATGTCCGACAAGGACACGAAGGAGGACATCCAGAAGGTGTTCAACCTATTCGATGACGACCAGACGGGCCGCATCACGCTGCGCAACCTCAAGCGCGTGGCCAAGGAGCTCGGCGAGACGATGTCGGACGCGGAGCTCATGGAGATGATCGAGCGCGCCGACACGGACCAGGACGGCGAGATCTCGCCGGACGAGTTCTACGGCATCATGACGAAGAAGACCTTCACGTAAACCGCGTGAAAAAGACGACCGGCGGCGCGGGCTCGGGTAGCTAGAGGTGGCTGGCGGGCGGCGCGGCGTCAAAACCGTCGCGCGTGTGCTGCGATTCGCTAGCACTGCGCGGCGGGCACCGGGCTTGTAGAGGTGCATAACGGTGCACAGCTTTTTTACGTAGTGTTTACACAGAACAGGGGCCGCGTGCGTCGAGACGCGCCCGGTCCGAGACGACTCAGGGCCCCTCCGGCCGCTGTCCGCCGAACGCGGCCAACGTCCAGTCCGACACGCCGCCGAGCGCATCCTCGAGCGTCCGCGCGATGCCCAGCAGCTCGGCGTCGTCCAGGCCGTACAGCAGCACGGAGGCCGGGATCCTCGACCCGGGGAAGAGCACCGTCGTCGGGAGGGTGATGGAGGGCACGGGGATCTCGTTCAAGCGGAAGAGCCAGAAGTACTCGTTCGCGAAGGCCTTGCCCGCATAGCCCGGGACGTCGATGCGACCCGGTGCGAGGGGAAAGGTCGGCAGGAGCAAGCAGCGTATCCCGTGCGCCTCGAAGAAGCCGCGGTAGGCCGCCTCCAAATTCGTGACGCCCGCGGCCGTCGCCTTCGTGCGCTCGGCGACGACCTCCGCTACGACCGCAGCGTCCTGCTCGACCGACCTCTGAAGAAGCTTCTGGTCGCTCGCCCGCCTCCTAAGTTCGGTGAGGTTTGCGGCCGCCGGGCCTGGGTCGTCCGATCGACCCATCCGTTGATCCAGAATGTCCTGGGGAATTTTGGGCGGATCGAACATTGCGCGAATGTGGGGAGAAGCGATTTTGCCCTGGATCGCATCGACCGAAAGCGTGCCGATGACATCCAGTAAGGCCGGTACCGCGTCCAGGTCCACGGAGGCGCGCCGCGCGATGAGTTTCAGGGCGGCCTCGTCCAAGCTCGCAAAATACAGTTTCCGTTCCGGCTTGCTGAGCGGCCTCAATGCCTCGACATCCAACCCGAGCGCGCCCTGATGGTATGCCAGATACGCCTCGAGGTCGGCCCTACAGTCCTCAAAGGGCGCTGGTATCCGCGGGACGGGCCACGTGTCTTTATTCGTGTCCGTTACGGCATGGAAGCCTTCTACGTCCTCCACAACCGCGCCGCTCTTACGTAGTGCGGCAGCCGCGGCGGCCAGCGCGGCGGCCGCGTTCTCGTCCAGGCCCGAGGGTGCGCTGGCGATCCAGTCCCAGGGCACCCCGAATTTTACATTGGCCACGTCCATCGCAGCGACAAGCTCCGTCCATGTCGCTGCCGCGTCCAGCAGACACACGTCCGCCACCGACGCGCCGATGGGGCCCGGCGTATCCCGTAGCGACGACACGGGGACGACGCCCACAGCCGGCCAGCGGCCCGTGGACGGCCGGAAGCCCACGACGCCGCATAGAGCCGCCGGTCCTCGTAACGACCCGCCCGTGTCGGAGCCCAGGCCGCAACTCACGACCCCGGCCGCGACGGCCGCCGCCGTGCCGGACGAGGACCCGCCGCAGTTGATCCTGGGATTGCGCGGGTTCAGGCAGAGCCCGTGCACCGGCGAGGCGCCGGAGAAGCCGACGGCCAGCTCGCACATGTTCGCCCGCGCGACGATAATAACGCCGGCGTCCACCAGCCGCGCGACGCACGGCGCATGGAAGGGCGGTCGCCAGGCCTTCAGCACTTCCGTCGAGGCAGTAGTCAGGGCCCCCTTGACGTCGATGTTCACCTTGACGACGATCGGCAAGCCCTCGAGCGGACCCAGGGTCTCCTTATGGATGACCTTCGCGTCGACCTCGGTCGCCCTCGCGAGCGCGCCCTCGGCGAGCGTCTCGATGCACGCGTTCAGGGGCGTGTCGCTCGTCTCCAGCAGCGCGATGCGGTCCAGAGCCGCCCGCACGACGTCCACGCAACGCTTCTCTCCACTATGGATCTGCCGCAGGACTTCGCTGGCCGACGTAAGGCACGAGGGCTCCCACTCCAGAGCCGCCCCGGCGCTCGCGCCGGCGCCCATTTTTTGTATTATGTATGTGCTGCCTTGATTAAGCTGGATTAGGGCTTGCCTTGATTGGGTGCTGCCTTGAGGCCCGTGGGCAGTTCGACGCGTTTAAAAGCTGCCCCACTAATGCAACGCGAGACAGAGAGCTTCGCAACGGCGTCGGTGTGCTGCCGGTGATGCTCCGACGTCGCGAGGCGCGTTTTAAAGAGAGCCAATGCGGGGAGCATTAGCGGCACTAGCCCGAGGACCGAGGTAGCGGTGCGTGCGCCCCAGGCTGTCGGGGCTAGCGAGATTCCGGCTCACTCCTAGGAGTGACCGACGCCACTTCTCTCTCAGCAGGAAAATCTAGTGTCGCCCGCCGCACAGGACCGCACTGCGCCTCAGGTAGAGCCCCCGGGAAGTCCGCGACCCCTCGATGGGCCGAACGCACGTCTGGCCCGGGTGCGGTGTTATTTGTACATTCATTGTAATTACAACGCCGCCGGTCCGTCAGCTACCTCTAGCTACCCGAGCCCGCGCCGCCGGTCGTCTTTTTCACGCGGTTTACGTGAAGGTCTTCTTCGTCATGATGCCGTAGAACTCGTCCGGCGAGATCTCGCCGTCCTGGTCCGTGTCGGC
>Ga0302122_10000867_pt1 | contig 18908 bp, 14 predicted proteins | sample CB21_SCM_MG_FD_203115 | JGI IMG/M metagenome (GOLD analysis project Ga0302122, IMG submission 203115) | Marine microbial communities from Western Arctic Ocean, Canada - CB21_SCM | ecosystem: Environmental > Aquatic > Marine > Oceanic | place: Canada: Western Arctic Ocean | collected 2017-09-28
GCGGCCGGCGCCGGCCGAGCGTCCCCCGGCTCCGGCGGCGCATCCGCCTCCGCACGCTTGGCCCGCGCCGCGTCGTCGCCGCGGAGCCCGCGCTCCTCGGTCGCCGCCCGCGAGTCCTCGGCGCCCGCGCGCGCGGCCGCGGCCCCGTCCGCAGCGTGCCCGCGCGCCCGCGTTGCCTCGGCCTTCAGGTCCAGGACGCGCGGGTTGCGGGGCTCCGCGGCCACCAGCAAGGCTATCGCGGCGTCGGCGTCGTCGAGGCGGCCCAGCGCCAGCAACGCCCACGCCCGGAAGTAGCGCGCGCGGGGGTGGTCCGGGTCGAGCGAAATCGCCTCCGTGGCGGCCCGCAGCGCGTCGGCGGCGCGGCCGCGGTCGAGCTGCGCTCGCGATGCGTTCGCGAGGCAGGCCACGGCGAGACGGCGCGCGTCCGGCCCCGACCGACCGGCCGCGGCCGCGGCCTCCGTCCAGGCCCGCGCCGCGGCCGCCGTGTCGCCGCGCCGGAAGGCGTCGTCGCCCCGCTGCTTGAGTGCTTCCGGCGTGGGCGGCGGTTCGTCGGCCGCGGGCCGAGTGGGTGCGTGCTGCTGCTGGGCCGGTGCACGCGGCAGCGGTGGCGCGCCGTCTCGTGCGAGGTCGATGCGGACCTTGACCATCGCACAGCTTGGGCAGCCTCCCTGAGGTCCAGTACGCTGTGCGGCCTGTGCCGATCGAATCGATGAGTCAATTCGGGTTTCGGAGGCGGGCGCCTAGGGGAGCGACCGCCGTCCTCTAGTTGTAATCTACCCGCTCCTAGGGTGGCGTCCGGTCGTCTTGGCCAAGGATTTCAGGACGGGTTTCTACTTTCTCTAACTCAGTGCTAACATCTTCAGCAAAATGAATGCTTAGGAAAGCTGCTCGCAGCGATAAGTGACGCAGCAATACGTACTGCTGCATCGCGCCGATAGACTGGCGCGAACAGCAGCCTCGTAGACCGTACGCCTAGGATTCAGAGCGGCAGCTGCCCAGAGCACGGCAGATGACGCAACCCGTCGAGCGGCAGCTCGCCGCGGCCACGCTGAAAGCCGTTCGGCGGGAGTCCGCGGAGCGCCACGGCCGCCTCCAGAGCCTCGCGCCGACGCCAACGCGCCACCAGACGCTCCGGCCGCGCACGCTGTCGAAGAGCGACTCGGGGCGGCGGAGCGTGGTCGTGCAGCGCGACGTCACGGCCCTCACGCCCCTGACGCGCGAGGTCGAGCCGTGCCCGTTCGCGGAGTGCGCCTACGAGCCCCCGCGGCGGCCCGACCAAGAGGAGCAGATGGCCGGGGCCGCGCGCTGGGAGATGCTCGGCACGGACGAGGTCCGGGCCTGCGTCCTCATTTTGTGCGCCGACGACATGGGCGCGCTCGTGTGCACGCACCGGGCCTTCGCGGCGCCGGTCGAGGAGGCCGCGCGCTACTTGCTCTCCAAGACGCGGGACGCGCCGGCGCCGCGGCGGTGCCGCATCTCGAACGCCTTCTGCGAGCCGGCCTGGCGCGCCTTCAAGGCCTGCGCGCGCTACCACCGCCTCGACGCGGCGTCCAAACTCGCGGCCGGCGGCGCCCACTCCCTGCTGCTGGGCGACGCCCTGCGCGCGTGCGGCCGCGGCACCTGCGGCCAGCTCGGCCTGGGCGCCGGGTTCTACGACGTCACGGTGCCGACGCCCGTGCCTATGAATAGGCGCGTCGTCTCCGTGGCGGCCGGCGCGCACCACTCGCTCTGCGTGTGCGCGGATGGGAATTTGTGGGCGTGGGGCAAGGCCTCAGACCACCAGCTGGGGATTGTGGCGGACGACGCCATGGCGCCCGCGCCAATAAGAGTGCGGCTGCCCGAGGACCTGGGGGTGGCGCAGGTCGCCGCGGGCGCGGCGCACTCGCTCGCGGTGGACGTCGACGGGGGCCTCTGGTCCTGGGGGCGCAACGCGCACGGCCAGCTGGGCCACGGCACGGCGCGCCCGTCCAGTACGCCGCGGCGCGTGCTGCCCCTGCGGGCGCGGCCCGTCATTCAAGTTTCGGCGGGGGCCTTCCACTCGCTGGCCGTGCTGCGGGAGGGCGCGCTCTACGCCTTCGGGCTCGGGGCCGACGGGAGGTTGGGCCTGGGCCACCAGCTCAACGCGACGCTGCCAGAGATGGTCCCCCTGCACCAGTTCGTGCGCCAGGCCTGTGCCGGGGCCACGCACTCCGCGTGCGTCGACTCGGCCGGGTGCCTGTACACGTGGGGCGACGGCGCCAAAGGAGCGTTAGGTCATCTGGGCCCGCGACCCCGCAAAAATAAGAGCGACACGGGCCTGGCCTCCATGCCCTCCTGGGAGTCGGCGCTGCGGCTGGGCGAGGCCCTGCAGCACTCGGCGGGCGCGGCGCCCTCGGCCGAGCTCACGCCGCGGCCCGTCGCGGCGCTGCGGCACGTGCGTGTCGTCCAGGTGCAGTGCAACGAGCGCGAGACTCTTGCCCTCGACGGCGACGGCGTGGTCTACGTCGTCGGCCAGGCCTGCCAAACGGCGCCTGCGTCGCCGACGCTCTCCAAAAAAGCCGCCTCGCCCCTGGCGGGCATAGGGCGGGCGCGGTCGACCTCCTTCTCCGCCAAGCCCCAGGCCAAGCAGAAGTCAAGCGTCGTGGCGCACCGCTTCCATGCGCCCGTCCTCGAGGTCGCCTCCTCGGCGCGCCACGTCGTCGTGCGCACGACGGAGGGCACGTACTTCGCCTGGGGCGGCGGCGACGGCGGCGCGGGCCTGGGCGTCGGCGACGCCAAGGGCCGGACGCGGCCGACGATGCTGCCGCCCTGGCCCTGATCCATCCGCCCTCCCTCGTCGGCGAGGGAGTGCAACCCCCTGACTAACCACCAAGAATATCATTTTATCGGGGGTTTCAATTATACCAGGCTGGCCGCCCTGGCCGCCCCACTGGGCCAAGCGCTTGCAAAACGGGTTTTCAAAAACTGTTAATTGCTCTTTGAGCGCCAAGCGGAGCGCGGCGCCCGAGGGCCTCTCTCGCGCTCCACGGGCGTGCCGTCCATTGGATCTTCGCCTAAGTCCACAACGACGCCTGTGCGACCGCGACAAAAATTACAAAACAAGCTCTGGCCCACACTCTGCCACAAACTCTGCCACAAACTGGCACCTAGATATAGGTTGGGTAAGCCGGCACGCTCAACTACGATAACGCGACGTGAGGGAGTCACACCACTGAGGGAGCCAAAAAGACAAGGACAAAATGGGCGTCAACAGCCTCTGGCCCGCCCTTGACGCGAGCAGCAGGCCCGTCACGGCGGAGGACCTGGACGGCAAGGTCCTCGCCGTCGACCTGTCGATCTGGCTCGGCGAGGCGTGCACGTCCAAAATCCTGAAGACCGAGCACAAGCACCCGCACCTGTTCCTGACGCTGAGTCGCGCGAGCTTCCTGCTGCGACACGGCGTCCTCCCGATCGTCGTCGTGGAGGGCGCGCGCCACCCACGGAAGCGCTGGACGTCCGACCGGCCTGACCCCGGCCGGGAGGCGCTCCAGGCCTGGAGCCGCCAGGCCGCGCGGCTCCTACGGGCGCTGGGCGTGCCCACGCTCGTCGCGGCCGGCGAGGCCGAGGCGTGCTGTGCGAGGCTCACGACCGCCGGCATCGCAGACGGCGTCCTCACGGAGGACGGCGACGCGCTCCTCTACGGCGCGACGCGCGTCATACGGGGCGCGACGGTCGACGGTCTCCAGAAGCTCAGGGCGCGCGTCTACGACGCGTCCGCCCTGCCGTGGTCGCGGCGCGAGCTCGTGGCGCTAGGGTTGTGCTGTGGGACCGATCTTGATGAAGGTGTCCCGCGCGTCGGCCCCGTGCACGCGGCGGCCTTTGTGTCGTCGCGTCGCGGGTCGGGGACCGACGCGCTGGACGCGCTGCGCGGGTGGCGCGACGAGAAGACCCATCAGGTCGACAGCGACGAAAGCGTCGTGGACCTCTGCGACGACGACCACGACGAGATCGCGGCGCACTGCGCCGCGCGGCGGTGGCCGCCCGATGACCTCGTCGCGACGTACCTCGCCGACGAGTCGGTCGTAGGAGCTACCTCCCTAAAGTGGCGCCGGCCGAGCGTCGATGCGCTCACGTTCGCGAACGCCGAGCGGTGCGTCCACGGCTTCCACGCGCGGCCCTCGCTGCGCTACGTCCTCGGGCGCGTCGCGCGACTCGGCGCCGGGGAGTGACCACCCCACCACACAAGAAGCACACGGCCCCTAAGAAGCACTGGCACACTACTACCACATTAGGCCTAGCTGGGGTAGCCCAGCTGCCGGAGCTTGAGGTCGTCGGAGCGCCAGTCCTTCGCCACCTTGACCCGCAGTGCCAGGTGGACCTTGGCGCCGAGGAACTCCTCGATGCGCTCCCGCGCCGCCGTGCCCAGGTCCCGGATGCCCCGGCCGTGCGTCCCGATGAGGATGCCCTTCTGCGAGTCGCGCGAGACCATGACGACGGCGTCGATGGCGATGTAGGGCTTGGCGCCCTTGTGCGTGGTCTTCTCCTTGAAGCGGTCCACCCGGACCTCGCACGAGTAGGGGATCTCCTTGGAGAACTGCTCCAGGATCTGGGCCCGGATGATCTCGCTCACGAAGAAGCGCTGCGGCCGGTCCGTGAAGTACTCGGGGTCGTACAGGTAGTCCGACTCCGGGAGCTGCGCCGCGAGCGCCCGGGCCAGGTCGTCGACCTCTTGTTCCAGGCCCGAGACCGGCACGACCTCGACGGCTGAGGGGCAGGCCGCCGCCACGCGCTCGAGACACGCCGCTAGGGAGCCGACGCGCTGCTCGGCCCGCTCGCCCAGCTTCCCGTCTTGTAACAAGTCGACCTTGTTCAGCGCGACGACGACGGGCGGGCGCTGCGCGGGCAAAAGCTCCGCCATCCACTCATAAGCGTCCCGGATCTCCGCCTCGTCCTGGAAGATGTCCGTCACGAACAGCACGCACTCGGCGTCCCGCGTCGCCGCCCTGGCCGCGACCATCATGCGCTCCTGGAGCTCGTAGGCCGGCCGCTCCAGGATCCCGGGCGTGTCCGAGAGGATAAGCTGGTGGCTCTCGCTGGTCACGACGCCCAGGATGCGGTGCCGCGTCGTCTGGGCCTTGGACGTCGTCACGCACAGATTCTCCCCCAACAGGGCATTGGTGATCGTCGACTTGCCCACGTTCGGCGAGCCCACGACGCCCACGAAGCCGGCGCGGAAGCCCGGCTTGGGCTTTAGCGTTGCCGTGGCCTCGAGCTCGGCCGGGTGTTCGATGCCGTCGTCATCTATGGCGGCGGCGTCCGCGTCGGCGGCGTCCGCGGTTTCCGCTTCCGGCGCGCCGTCCGCGTCGCAAATGCGCTCGATTAGCACGGCCTTGGTTCCCCCGACGGGCAGGCCCATCGCGCGGCACTTGTCTATGAGGTCGGGGACACGCAATTCCGCGAGCGCTTCGGCGTCTACTGCGCCCACAGCGGTGGCGTCGCTCGTTGCTCGCAGTGGCTGTGCATGACGCACGCGTGGTGTCGCGTGCTGCCAGCCGCTACAACTACGCAATACCAGTAGCAATGCGTAACGTGACACCATTGACTTTGTTACCCAGCGATGCGCTACTGCAAGTAAAATCGGAAATGAAACCCGTCACAAAACCCGTGCGAGGAAAAATCGTTCTTAAGTTTTAACTTTGTACAAGTTGTGGCACGAGGCACGAGCTTGTACGCGTACTCTTTGCTGCCTACGACTGCAGCATGGACCCCATCGCCTTGCGGAGCCAGCTCCGGGCGCGCGCCCGGCCGGAGACGGTCCACACGTCCACCGAGGACGACCAGAAACCGTCCTACGCCGACGCGAGCTACTGGAACGACCGCTACGCGAAGAAGGACGACGCGTTCGAGTGGCTGTGCGGCTGGGAGCAGCTCGAGCCGCTCTGGCGGCGGCGCGTCACCAACGCGACCCGCGTGCTCCACGTGGGCTGCGGCACGTCTCTGGTAGGCGCCGACCTCGGCGCGGTGAACGTCGACGTGTCGCCGGAATGCATCGACGCGATGCGGAAAGCGCGCCCGGACGGCGACTGGCGCGTGGCCGATTGTTTGGCGCTGCCCTTTGCGGACGACTCCTTCGACGCTGTTCTGGATAAGGGCACGCTGGACGCGTTCTGCTGCGACCGGGACGCCACGGCGGCGGCGACGCACGCGGAGACCTATGTGCGGGGCGCGTTCCGCGTGTTGAGGCCGGGGGGCGCGCTATTTGTGGCGACTTTCTCGGAGACGCGGCTGCGGCACCTGCGGCGCGCGCCCTGGGCGTCGTGTACCGTCGATACGATCCGGAGTGCGCGCAACCAGGCCGTTCACGTCTACGTGATGCGGAAGCCCAAAAGGCGGCGCCGTTTGTTGCTCGGGGCGCTCCTCGCGGCGGTCGCCGCCTACGCGACGCACCGCCGCGTCCGGACGCGGGCCGTGGTCGACGCACAGGATCTCGAGCCCACCGCGGGCGCCGCGCAGTGCAATTACGAACTGTTGAAATCCTTCGCGAGCGTGGCACAGGGCCTGCGCTGGACGGTGGGCGCCGGAACTTTACTAGGCGCTTTGCGGTCCGAGCCGGCCGGGCTGCTGCCGTGGGAGCACGACGTCGACGTGTACGTCCCGGCGCGGGACGCCGTGGCGCTCGTCCAGCGGCTGGAGGCGCGGTGTGCGTCTGATCGTGACGTCGCCTTCTGCGGCGCGCTGACTTGGCGGGGCTTCGTGGACAAAGAGGAGACCGAGTGCTGTGGCTTCGGCTACAAGGCATTCCACGCGTCGAGCGACGCGTGCGAGCTCGACGTGCTCGTGCTTGTTGCATCAACGTACGCCCCGTGGACGCACGGCCAGCGGTTGAGCTACGGGACGTGGCCGCCCCTCCCCCGGCTCGTCGCGGCCTTGCAGAGGCCCGAGGGCCCGCTGGAGTATCTCGTGATCCCCGAGGACCTCGACCGAGGCAACCTCTTAAGCGGCGGCCGCTGGGACGCGTCGTCGCCCGAATGGCGCTTCCGCGGCCCCGAGGTGTCGTTCTTCCACGGCGAGTACTTTGGACCGGGCGAGTTCGCGCCGCGGAACATTTTAAGAATGTACGACGCCGACGTCTTCGTCCCTCGCAACCCGTGGGCCTCGCTGAACCGGACCTACGGCCCGACGTGCGCCTACACGGCGCGCGTCGACGAGCACGGCGGCGTCTACGTGGACCTGCGGCGCCCCGAGCACGCCCACCTGAAGCGGCCGGCGGAGATTCGCCTTGTGGATGTGTTCGAGGGTCTGTCCCATGTGTAAGTTATCGTGTAAGCATAAACAATAAAACTAGGGCGAGGGCACGGGCCGCTTCGCCGGCCGCGAATCTCCAAGCTCGTCGTCCGAGTCGCTGGCCGCCGCGACGATATCCTCTGGGGGCGGGACCGCCGGCGCGCACAGCTCGGACAGGCGCTGCGCCACGTCGGCGCGGTCGAAGCAGGCCGTCGCCTCGTCGAGCTCGACGAAGCTGATCGCGTGCGCCGCCTCCGCGGCGCGTAGCAAGCGCCCGGCGCACGTTGGCAAAAGCCAGCCCTCGACCACGAAGCGGTGCTTGTCCTCCGCGCCGGGCACGCGCACGGGCCGGTTAAACACCAGAACTAATGGCTTCAAAGCCGCGTACTGAAACGCCCCGTCCGACAGAATCGCGTACTGCCGCCGCGCGTCCGTGGCGACCGCGCCCCGCCGCGGCGGCGGCTCCGCCACGTCCAAATTCAGCACCGCGTTGAGCGCCGCGCGGCAGGCCGTCGGGCCGCGCGCCACGACGACGTCGCGCAAACCCCGAATAATGCGCACTTTTCCGGCGGCGCCCTCGACCGCCTTCACATAAACGTCCAGGGCCTTGCGCTCCGTCGTCGACATTAGCACAGTCTCCTCGCCCGCGTGCCGCGTCCACAGCACCGTGACGCCGCCGATCTGCGCGTAGACGCTCGCCGCGTCGCGGGCGCGCCAGCCCTCGTAGGCGCCGTAGAGCGCCATGCACCACTCGCCGTCGCCGCGCTCGACGGACGCCCGGAGCGCCGCGCGGTCGTACTCCCAGCGCAGCGACGCCGCCCGGTACGCCGCAGCGGCGTCGCCGCCGTCCTCGCGCTTCGTGAAGGACGCGACGCCGGCGCAGTGGTCGCGCGCCGTCGCGTGCTTCCAGGGGAACGGCTGCGTCGCCTCGAGCGTGCAGCGCGTCGTCAGCGCGTACGTCGCGTCGCCGAGCGCCGGCCGGCCGTCGTCGTCGTCGTCGCTGCTCTCCTGCACGGCGGCGTCGTCGTCGGCGTCGCTGGCGTCTGCCGCGGCCGGCGCCGGCGCCGCGGCCGCGGTCAAGGCATCGATCTCTGACTGCGATTTGGGCTCGAGGACTAGGTCTGCGAGGTCTTGGAGGAAGGACATCGCAGCGCTCCTCTCTACAGCAAACTTGTGATCTGTTCGTATTTTTGTTTTTGGTCTTCGTGAGCTCTATCTTCCAAACGCAGGTGCTACGTCGCGCAGTTAGGGCAGTCAGGAGGCGGCGGCCGGTTTCCGGTTTCGTATACTTGACGGGTTTTTTTCGCACGGGTTTTCTCACTCAAAACGCTGACCAATGTATTTTAGTTGTGTGGGTTAGCAAGCAACGCGACAAACCAAGACCGCATTCGTCGTGGGGGCTTGTCTAGCAACCGTGTCCGCTCTCGTCGTTGGGGGCAATCATGAAGTCGCTCTTCTCACTCTTCGTTCTCCTGGTCGCCGCCGACGCTTCGACGCCGCGGGTGCCAGTCCACTACCCAGCGTACGTGGATAACCTTCCCTCGATGGTGGGCAAAACCGTCGCGATAATTGGGTGCTCGCGCGGGCTCGGATTCGTCACGGCTAGAACGTGCGCCGCAAAGGGCGCCAGGGTGATGATGCTCAATAGAGAATCGCCTCGCGCCCGCGAGGCCCTGGCCGAGGTCGCGGCCGTGGCGACGGGTTTGCCACCGGAGCACGTCGTCTGCGATCTCCTCGACCTGTCATCCGTGCGGACGGCGGCCGAAATTATACGCGGGTCGGAGACGCTGGACGTTATCTGTCTGAACGGCGGTACGACCCAGCGTCTGCTCTTCGACTTCGAGGAGCGACATCTAGCCAGCGTTTGCGATGGCGTTGGACGGCGGCGCGCACGCCTTCGGCGCGACACACCTCACCGCGCAGGCATCATGTTCGCCGCTGACCTTCCGTCCCAGGACGGCTTCGACCAAACGATGGCGACGAACTTGCTGTCCCACTTCTTGCTCACGAGCCTGCTCATGCCGCTGCTGGAAACGACCGCCGCGGCACGGGGCGATTCGCGCGTCGTCTCGATGTCCTCGGGCAGCGGCTTCTACGGAGCGCCCTTCGACGCAAAATACTACGAGCCCGGCTCGGGCGGCAACCTGGGCGGCGAGGAAGGGGCAGGCGACCGCTACCACCAGAGCAAGCTCGGACAGTTCCTGTTCACCGCCGAGTTTGACAAGAGGCTGCACGCGCGCGGCTCTCGTGTGAAAAGCATTAGCGTGCACGCCCGGCGTCTACGGGACGGACATGTTTAAGGACGTACAGGAGCGCGTCTTTAACCGCGGGAAACCGGCGGACCTCGCGGCGGTGCCGTCGGTCGAGGACGGGGCGCTCGGGCGGCTGACGTGTATTTGTGCAGACGTGGAGTCGGGCGAGTGCTGGGGGCCGCCCTATGGTGTATACGGGGAGACGCAACTTCCGGAGCGCTTCGAAGCCGCGCCGCCCTTGGTGCTCGTCGACGCGCCAAGCCAGGCGGCGCTCTGGTCCGCGTGCGAGCGGGCGGTGGGGGGCTTCGACATTTAGGCTTCGTGTAATGCTTGTGTTTAACAGTGTGTTGAGGCGAGCTCGTTGGGACTCAGTCATGGGGCACGTTCTCGGGTAACGAGTCGGGTTATTCCGACGACTCGTCGGGTTCGAAGCCCGTGAGGGGCGTCACCTCCAACCTTCCCCAAAAGTTGGGCAGGCCTAGGGTGAGTAGTAGAAAATTATTTCGTGCGGGTCTAATGTGCGGGTTTCTCCTCAAAAGCTTAAAGCCTAAGGGTGCAAGGCAAAGAAAGACGCTGCACAGCCCAGCACTGTCTCCACGTCACACCACTCGTCGACAATCACACATCATCCATGTCCGGCTTCGGCGCAGCCGTCGAAGCGTTGCTGAAGCAACCGGCACCCCCCAACGAAAAGCTGCCGACGAAGGAGGAACTCGCGAGCGTCACCTCGGAGTTCTCCGGGCAACGGAACGAAGTGCGGCAAGAACCGCCCACGCAGTTGGAAGTCGCGCGCCTCGTGGCGGCGATCAAGCGCGCGCGCGCGTGAATGGGCCAGCGATTCAGCACCCGGCGACCCAGCCGGAGGACCAGCAGCGCCGGCCGCGCGACCGGCGGAGCGTCCACCAGTAGCACCGGCGGCGGCAGCACTGGCGGAGACCTCATGGCGTCCATGCAGAGGAGCATGTCCGACGCCGGCGACGCGGTCACCGAAGCGGTCGCGTCCGCGTCGCGCTCCGTCGGCGCGTTCGGCCTCGAGCGGGAGATCGCGAGCTGCGAGAGCAAAATACGGGCGCGAAAGAAACAATTCGGCGTCGAGGCCTACGGACCGTTACGCTCGGCGGACCGCCAGGCGCTGGCCTTCGCATTCAATGCCGCGCGGGCGGACGTTGCAAGGCTCCAGGCCATGGTCGATCGAAAGCGCGCGGCGCTCGCGGCACTGCGCGATTCAGCGACGCCGGCGCCCCAGAGCGGCACGGGGGCCGCCGCCGACGCGCCCCAGAGCAATAATGGCGACGCCGCCGACGCGCTCGCGCGCGCGCTCGACGTGCCCCATGCCGTCGCCGCCGGCGCGATGCACCGCGCGAACGGCGACCGCGACGCGGCGGCAGCCATGATCCTCGAGGAGCGACGGCAGCTCGTAGAGGCCGAGGTCCTGTCGTGGGACAATCCGATCGAGGCGACGCTCGTCGAGGAGCCGAGGCCGAGGCAGTCGCTTTCGAAGCGCAATTCGGAGCGGATGCGGGGAAGGCTCTAAACACAGAATAAATTATACAATGCTCCTCGCACCCTCCGCGAGGAAGTCGTCGAGGTCGACCGGGCGCGCGAACACCGCCAGAGACGAGTAGAAGGTGTCGCCGTAGTCCCTATAGAAGCGCGAGAAACCGAGGGGCTCGAGCGCCGTTGCCCACGCCTGATGGGTCGTCGGCCCTGGGCCCGCATGTGCCGTAAAATCATGCACTAACAAGATGCCTCGGCTTCGCATTTGCGGCGCGACGACATCACGGCAGAATTCCAGGCGGTCGACGTGGTCCACGAGCACGACCGACGCCGACCGTATCGCGGCGTCGACGGCGTCGGTGGAGACGGCGCCAGCGAGGTCGACTTTGTGGAAGTGCATGGACGGCAGCCATACCTTGAGCACGTCGGATGCCCGCGCGTCGACGACGTCGAATGTGTCCAGCGTCCCGCCCCGCAACGCCGCGGCGACCCCCAAATAAAAAGACGTGACGCCGCCGCCCGTCCCGAACTCCGCGATGTTTTGAACATCGGCGCGGTGCCGCGACAGCACGAAGTCCAGCAGGATGCGGTCCCCGTGGCCGAACTCCTGGCGCCCAAAGTCGACGCCCCAAAATCCGCGCGCCCCGCTCACCGTGCTCAATACCGCCTCGCGCGACGTGCCCACGACGCCGTAACAGAGCGGCGACGTCTCGAGATCAATATAGATCTCCGAGCGCTGCACTGCAGAGCCTTTGCCCTCCTTGCCGGCGTAGTCTTGGAGCCCGTCGCGCTCGTGCCACTCTCGGTAGTTCGTCGCGAGCCCGCTCCGTCCGCGCAGCCGCGCCGCGCACTCTGGTGGCGGCCCCGCCACGAACTCCTGCGCGGCCTCCGCGACGCCGGCTCCCGTGGCGGCGTCGCGCAGGATAAGCCTGGCCAGATACAAGCCGTTCGCCGGGAGGGCCACCGCGATAGCCGTGCCCGCCTCGAAGCAGCCCCCAATCGGTTCCAGCGCTGGGTGCGTCAGCTCCCAGCAGGCCTCGCAGCCGGCGCCGCCGGCGTCCTCGAGCCGGACCTCGCGGCCGCTGTCGACGCGCGCGCCGGGCGAGACGATGACTGCATCGGCCTGGCACTTTTCGGCCGCTGTCGGCAGCACGAGTAGGAGCAGCCATCGCATCTTGCTTGGCGCTCACGCAGCACCGCCACTGCACTGCTGTGTGGCAGCCCAAGTTATTGCAAGCAGCAGCGATGCTGCACTGCAAACCAGTGATCACTGTGCTGCGGCCAGTGGTCGCGCTCGATTATAGACGGCGCGAGGCTGCAGGGCTGCCCATGCGACGGCCCATCATCGGTGTGAGTTCGGTGTGTGAGATTGTCGAGGCTGGGGAATGGGGCGAGCAGTGCCTACGTGTCGGGGCGGTCAGCAAGCGCTTACGGGGCGTCTTCTATGTCTGCTGGGACCGGGGCCTCGCGGGCGCCGCAACCCGCACCAGGTAGAAGTTTACCTAACGCGGCTGCCCCGGCACAAAGCAAAACAGGCTAGGAGGTCGAGGAGCCGACGCGGCGGACCCAACCCAGTGGGCAGCCATGGACGAGCCCCCGGCCCGCACGTCGCCCGCGAGCCTGCTGAAGCACGACGAGCCGCTCTTCGTCGGCTTCGACGGCGCCGACGCGAACGCCAAGCCCGGCACGGCGGCCGGCGGCCAGCTCGCGGAGATGGTGAATTCGATGCTGCCCCCGCGCGAGTGGACCGAGCCCACGGGGACCTGGATGCAGTACGTGAGCAAGGCGCCGGCGTCGCGGCTCGACGTGATTTCGATGCAGGAGGCGCTGGATGCACGGTTACAAGAGAGACAAGCGAGGGACGCTGGGATCTGCCCCGTCCGAGAGGACTTGTATGCCCAATGCTTCGATGAATTAATTCGCCAACTCACGCTGGACGGCCCGGAGCGCGGACTCTTACTCCTCCGCGTCCGGGATGAGGTGCGCATGACGGTCGAGGCCTACAAGGTCTTGTACGACTCCTCCGTCACGTTCGGGATCCGCAAGCAGCTGCAGGCGGAGCAGGGCATGGCCGAATTAGAAGCGAGAGTTGGCGAGTTAGAAGCCGAGAACAAGGACCTGGAGAACCGCGTGCTGGAGCTGCGGAACGGCGTCGAGGTCATCGAGAAACGGGAGTCCGAGCACAAGGCCATGGAGGACAAGAAGAAGAAGGACGAGATCGACTTCCTCAAGTACCAGGGCCAGCACCTGGACCAGTTCCTGCGCCAGCTCGGGCCGGCGGCGAAGTAAGCCTTTCGCGTGTTTTTTTTATCTAGCCGCTCGTCGCATACGTTCTCGTAGAGAGTTTAAGCCGCCAACTTACTCCGCGGCCTTCACTTCCACCGGCACCGCCGGCACGGAGCACCCGGCCGCGGCCGTCAGCGTGAACTCGACGTCCGAGGTCACCGAGAGGAAGAAGGGCCCCTCCTTGCCCGGCGCGTACGTCGCCGGCACTAGTAAATACGGGTCCTCGGACTTGTCCAGCCGGAATGAGGGCGGCGTCTGGACGCAATGTAACGGCGTGAAGGGCGACTGCGTGTACGGCTCCGGCTCGACGTCCTTCAAATTCGGATCGACGTGCATGATGCAGTGGTCCGGGTCGAGGGACGGCCCCGTGCCGTTGGAGGAGTCGGCCCGGTGCAAGTAGAAGCCCATCATGGCGCCGACCATGTCCTTGGCCTTCCAGTGCTCCGGGGGCCGGGTCAAGTCAATGCGCACGCGCGGCCGCGCCGTGGGGTCGGCAAAGCGCAGGCGGTAGACCGGGTTCGTAGACCAACTCGGCTGCAAATGGGAGCCGCCGGCGTTTCTTTGAGTCCACTCGCCGGCGAGCGTCTTGGACTTGGTGGGCGAAATCGCTTCGATGCGCGTGGGGCCGTCCGCGTGCAGTTCCAGGACGTACTGGCCGTCCATGCCTCTCATATCCAAACACGGCGTCACCACGAGCCCGAGGGGGACCTTTGCTCTTATTAAAGTCGGTAGGTGCAAGACAGCGACCGTGTCATTCGTAAATGCACTCAGACGGTGCCAGGCGTCGGGCTCGAGCCCCAGTTTGCGGGGCGCCGTCGTGATCGAGTCCTCGCTCACCGTCTCGTCCCAGCCGTGCTGCGGGCCCGCGAGGCCATCTAACAAATTTGCGGCCTGACGCCGCTTCTTTTTTAGCGTGGAGGGCTTGCCCGGAGGTTTTTCGCCCAAAGCATTGACTTTCGGACCCGTCTTCTTGTGCTTCTTGCCTAAGACCACCTCGGGCGCCGGGCCTCGAAACACGCAGAGACCTATACACGCTTTTTGCTTGTCGGGCGTCGGGTCCGTCCGCCTTAATACTAACGTCACATTTAATTCACCGGTCGTGGCCTTCGGGTGGTCCGCTGGTGGCTCGGGCAGGGTCAAAAGGTACTGCGGCGACTGGCGGAAGGTCGGGTTCGGGATCAACGTGGCGCCTTGGAAGGGCGCGCCGCCCGCGGAGTCGACTTCACTAGCGCCGTTCCAGCTACCGGGGACGTACCGCGACTCGCACTCGTCCAGGGGCTGCAGCACCAAGTCCGCGGACGAGAAGACGCGCAGGGCAAAAGGTGCTTCCCTCCCGCGTTCTGTGCTTGCCCTCGCTACAATACAATAGTTGTAGCCCGGCTCCAGCGTTACTTCTGCCAAGGACACCTCGCGCGCCTCTGCATGGTTGATGCGGTAGACCTCGGTGCGCTCCCAGACCCGCCCCGGCAGGACGTGCGTTTTTTTCTCTCGGATGACTTCCAGGCACAGCGCGAAGCGCTCGCCTTGTGTAGGTTCCGCCGTTAGAGAGATGTGGCACGCGGCTTTATTCTTGACCTCGATGCGGAACTGGGGGTTGTTGAACCAGTTCGGGTCACGGTCCGTGCGCACTTGTTTAGACTTTTCACTTAGAGCTTGCGCGAACGCCCCGCCATTACGTACGACGTCGTCGCACGGCCCGGCCGCCGTCTTGCCCGCCCAGCCGCCCAGGACCTTGTACTGCTTGAACTTCTTATCGGGAAACAGGCGGCACACGTGCAGCGTGTCGAACTTGGCGCAGAAGTCCCGGAATTCCATGAAAAAGGAGCCGTCCGTGATATCAATACCTTCTTCCTCCCGCGTCCAGCCCGCGGCCTGGGCGAGGCACGCATCTAACACATCGGGGTAGTCGTCCCACTGGCCGCTACTGTCGGCCCAGGGGCCCTTCCACGTGCCGCCGCGCCCGGCCCACGGGTTCCTTAGTCGAATTAGTTGCTTGTCCTCCGTCTCCACGCATTGGATTATTCCATAGGCGTGGCCCGGTAAGAGGCCTAGCGCCGTCTGCTTGAGTTGGGGCGACGGCACGCCGCCCTGGCCGTTTTTGGCCGGGTCGCTACTGCAGCAGATCACGTGGTTGTGTTCTAAGTGGTCCCGGCACTGCTGGAAGAGGGCGGCCGCGGCCTCTTCCTCGAGTTCAATATCTTCGCCCGAGCCGCCCGTCAGGTCGACCAGAGCTTCCGTCACGCTACCATTGCTTAGAGCTTCATAACTTCCGAGCACTTTGGCGTAAGCTTTCTCTAGGAGCTGGACCCACTGCTCGCGCGGGTCCACGGATTTTCCATACAACACGCTCGGCCCGGGCGGCTCCTCGCCTTCCGGTGCGGTGAAACCAGACAAAGCGGGTACTCTTGTATCAGCACACACCTCCACCCAGCTGCCCTCCCGGTAAAAGCGACACGTATACACGCCCCACTCCTGGAAGTCGTCCGGATCCGAACCGAAGAGGTTCTCAATGAGATAGTCCGAGTGACCCCAAAGGGCGGCCATGGCCCCGAGCAGCCACCCGTCCCCGTTCCGGCCCTCCACGACGCTACCAGAAGCAGGGCCGTCCACGAAGTACTGGGGCTCCCGCGCCAATTCGTTGGGCCGCAGCCACTCAATGGGCTCCTCGAGCGTCCCGTCGTAGGGGGGCACGTCCTCCTCGTCCTTGTATAACGCTGACGGGAGCCCGCCGAAGTGCACGTCGAAGTGCTGCTCGGCCTCGGTCCTGGATTCCCGTAGCTTCTGGATGATCTCGTCCTCCTCGCAGATCTGCTGCGCCATCCTTGTCCTTGTGGCAAGCTCGGCTCTATGGGTGCTACTGCCCCTCCGGCAGGCTTTTGCGCGGGCGCGCCGCTAGAAACGTCGAGGGCCGCGTCGGCGGGCGTCGAGGCAGCCCTAGCTGCGCGTGTCCGCGGTTTGCGACGCTCCAAAAGCGCAGCGCCGCCTCTCCCAAGGGCGGACTCTATGGTAAGTAGGCTAGCGCTTAGCGCCCGGGGTTCGAGGACTAGGCCTGTCCCCGGGCGATGTATGGGGCGGCCGCAGCACTTTTATGATGCTCTGGAAATTCAGGCAATTTAATTTCATGTCTGCAAGATAATCAGAGCTCTAGAGAACCGCGGCGACTACGAAACAGCACTGTGGCGTTAACGCCGCGTTGGCTCACGATATGGAGGCCCCTGTCATATAGAGACTTCGGTCAAGGTCAAAAATTATATTGATCATTCGTCGGGCGGGTCGTCGTCCGCGCGCCTCTCGAGGGCCCGCGGCGTCGTCTTCATCTTCGTGGAGGCCCGGGGTCGAGGCGTGGGGGCCTTCGTCGGCTCGAAGCAGAACGACTGTGGCGCGTACGCCCGCGCGACACTTACGGGCAGCGGGTCGCAGTAGCGCTTCTGGGCGAGCTTCCGCGCCCTACTGGTAAACTGGTGGGACCTGGTGCGCGGGCAGTACTCGAAGGAGGCGCGCAGCTTCCGGTAGTGCTCGACGGCGTCCCGGTGGCGCACCTCGCCCGAGGCCCGCGCCAATTGCCGATAGGTGGCCAGCTTGCGCTCGAGGACGGGGATGGTGATCTTGGTGAAGCCGTAGTGCGCCACGTCGGGTCCTCGGTACACCGTGACGCCCGCGCAGTTGTTGGCCCGCTGCGCGTGCGTGTGGCGCAGGACCCGCCTATTGCCGCACGCGACGGAGTGGGCGTTGATGTACCGGAGGCGCTGGCCGCTCGCGTCGACCGCCGGCACGAGCGTGTACTTGTGCGCGTTCGTATCGAGCAAGCCGCCGGTCAGGCGACACGACCGCGGGTACTGGTGGGCGATGGAACTCGTGTTCGTCATTTTTGAAGCGCGGGGCAGCGGTTTCAAGGAGTTGAGGCGCCAGTCAAAAGCCACGCGGTCGACCATGCTCCCACTGAGCAAGCCTCCGGCGTCCATGATCTCGGCCACTTCGCACGGAAACGCGAAGAACTCGTCCAGGTCCGGGTAGACGAGCCAGGCGCCGTCCGGCAGACTCAGAAGAAAAGCATTCGCCGCCTCCCGTTTCGTTTGAGAGGACCACTCGTTGGACACGGCGTGACTAACTTCGTACCGCCTCAAATACACGAGCGTCTTCTCCAGGGCAACAAGGCCGCTCGCGTTGTGTACCACGACCCTGCTTTGGTTCTTCAGGTCCAGCCCCAGGTGCCTATAGTACCGCAGCGCGTGGCCGAGCAAATGGTACAAATCAGCCGCGACAAATGAAAAGAAGTGCACGCGGCTCGCGTAGATGGCCGGGAAGCGTTGCAACGTGCAGTTCGAGGTCTTTCGCGTCGGCGGCGTCGAGGCGTTGTAGGCCTGTGCTGCTGCGACGAATAGGAATGCGTACTTCATCACTACTGCGCGACTGAGTTATCGCCTTACGAGTCGCATGGCTGCTCCCCGCGGCTCGACACGGCTGCCCGACGAGGCGTGCGGCGGATTGGGCTGCGTCCGTGACGATATCGATGCGAAACCCCGCTGCGAGAAACCCGTTTTTTAGGAATTGCACTCGTGGCGGTTCGCGGGGCAGTAGGGGCGCTAGAGGGATCGCGCGTTTGATAATCGGCGCCGCCCGGGCCCCGCCAACTCGCCCTAGCCTCATTGGCAGGCGACTGCGATCGAGTTCACTCGCTGGTATTACCCCTCATCAGTGCTCGGCCGAATGCTCGTGCCGGCCGGTTCGTGTGACAACGTTACTGTCGCAAGGGGGGGGGGGAGTGGCCGCCTAGAGGCCCATCGCGTCGGTGAGGCGGTCCTTGAGCGCGGCCTTGAGTCCCGCCGTCTCGAGGCCGAGGCTCGTGAGCGCCTCCTTGAGCTTGGCGACCGTCATGCCGCCGATCTCCGCGGCGGTCCACGTCTTCTTGCCCGCCTCGGCGGCCGGCTCGGCGGCCGCGGCCTCAGGCTCGGCCGCGGCGGCCTCCTCGGGCTCGTAGGGCTTGTCGTCGGCCTTGGCCGCGGCGGGGCTCTTGGAGCGGCTCTTGGAGCGAGACTTGCTGCGCGACTTGGAACGCGACTTGGAGCGGCTCTTGGAGCCCGACTTGGAGCGCGAGGACGACCGCGACGACGCGGAGCGGTCGCGGCGGCGGCCGCGCGAGCGCGAGCGCGAGCGGGAGCGGCTGCGAGACCGCTTCGAGTCGTCGCGGCCGCCGCCCTGGCCGCCGTAGTTGCCGTAGGACGGGCCGGGCCCACCGCCGCCGCCGCCGCCGCCAGAATTAAACTGGGTCGGCCCGCGGACGCCGCCGTTGCGCAGGCGCACGGGGCACTCGCGGCCGAAGTGGCCGATCTCGCCGCACTCATAACAGGCGGACTGGCCAAAGCCGCCGCCACCGCCGCGCGGCGGGCCGCCGCCTCCACCGTAGCCGCCCTGGCCGCCGCCGCCGCCGCCGCCGTGCGAGTAGCGGCACCCGTCGCCGCGCTGGCACATGCCCCGCTGGAAGTCGCGGCAGATCTCGCCGCCGCCGCCGCCGCCGCCCCCATAGTTGCCGCCCCCCCCCCCCCCCCCGAGGGCCCCCCCCCCCCCCCCCCACACGCCCCCCCCCCCCCCCCCCAGGAGCCCCCCCCCCCCCCCGGCGAAGGCCCCCGCCCC
>Ga0302122_10000869_pt1 | contig 18889 bp, 18 predicted proteins | sample CB21_SCM_MG_FD_203115 | JGI IMG/M metagenome (GOLD analysis project Ga0302122, IMG submission 203115) | Marine microbial communities from Western Arctic Ocean, Canada - CB21_SCM | ecosystem: Environmental > Aquatic > Marine > Oceanic | place: Canada: Western Arctic Ocean | collected 2017-09-28
CCCCCTACCATGTACCAATTTTCTTGTGATGAAGACCGCTGTTGTACGATCAAACACCACGACACTTCTCAAGCCATATTCGGTAGAGGCAATGGTGGAGTGGAAATCGCGCTGCCCTCACTTGAATACCCGTTGAACATCAAGTATGCCGTCTCGCCATAACGGTCTCCTCCAAACACCACTAGTAAGAACGATAATGCTGCCGTCTTTGCACAATCTCCCGCTCGGTGTAAACGCTACAAATGGAAAGGTGGCCAATGTGCCCAACCATGGGCGTCTGGCGGACCTTCCGCTCGAACTGTGGCAGCGCATTGAGCATTTCCTTGTAGAGGACTGCAGCCTCGACAGCCTATTGGGGATCTCGGGCTGGTGCAGAGCCCACTCGAAAGTGTGCGACGATCAATGGTCCAAGGATGTATTGGAGACATGCTTCGGTGCAAGGCCTGTCCCAGTCGTCCCGTCGACTCCCGACACAGACATGATTCGTCGAATGGGGTTAGATATTTTCGACAGCAACGGCAAACCCGTGGTGGCGCTCGGTGGCGGGTTCTGGCACAGGATGCTGCTGCAGTGTGTGTCTGAGTTGGAACAGCTTCCGCCGCTGATGAGCGCAGCGTACCTGAGGAGCAACGAGGCGCAGCGCGCCCGATGGGCGTCCGTATTTAAACACAGAGGCATGTGCGCGCTGCGCGCACGCGTCGTGCTGGCCGACGCGCCAGACCCCGCGCCCGAAAAGGACGACGAGTTAGACGTGGGAATTGACGCCTTCTGGCAACGCGATGACTACCATGTGCGCATCGACTTCATGCGCGGAGATGAAAGCACGGCCGCGTTTGAAGACGCCATAAACAAGTGGATCGAGGAAGGATGGAAGTTTGACTGGCTTCTTGGCTCTATCTTCAGGGACAATGTGGACACGAAGGAGGACTGGGCCACCAACGACATCGTGGACCCGGATGGTCAGCTTCTCTCGGTGGATGCCTGGACGAGTCGTTTGATGGACTCGCAATACAAATTCTTCATTCCCAGGATGCACATGCTGCTGCAGCACGGCATAAATCCCGTGATCAAAGCGAGTGACCTGAACTTAACGATCCCAAACGTTCGCCGGATGAAACGCGAGGATCACGTCCAACTCGAAGTCCTTTCAAGCAACATCAAGTTTATCACCGACAACAATATCAAGATCGAATTCGATAATCCTGTCGTATCGATGATCATGCGGGCAATCGGGAACGCGTACGTCGACCTTCCGTACGCAATCGACTGCTGGGAGCACGAGTTGAAGCCAGACAGTAGCCAGCAGTTGCTGGACACCAACACGGAGTCGACGTACACCGAGCACTTTCGTCGTTACAAAGAGACCGTACCACGGCGGCTCGTGAAGCTTATGGTTCACCTCGCACATCCCCACGGGAGCAACGCCTGGGAGGCCGCACACGAGAACACCATGTCGCACTTTCTCAACGGCGGCTACCTGTTTTTCACCGAGGAGCACGAGCGTGATTTCAGAATGGCGCTGTTCGAGACTGGCGGGAATGTTGAGACTGACCCGATTTTTAAGATTGCAAAGCCGCGCGAGTGGCCTTTCGTCGACCATCGTGATTCCGCCTACCATTACGATGACGCTGTGGAGCAACTTGTCTCGGGACCGTCGAAGAGCTTCATTACCAGGGTGCAAGAGCTGCTCGATCAAAACAAAAAGCCCGTGCTCAACCCCCGTGATCTGAATCTCTTGATCCCCAACGTTCGCGGGATGAAACTCAATGATCACGACCAACTCGAAGTCCTTTCATGCAACATCCAGTTTATCGTCGACAAAAAGATCAAGATCGTCTTCGATAGCAACGCACACACCTCTGAAAACCCGTCGGTCCGCATGATCGTGCGGGCAATCGGCAACGCGTACGTCGACCTGCCGTACGCACTCGAACGCTGGGCGAACGAGTTGAAGCCAGACAGGCGCCAGTGGGAGCTGGAAGAGGATGACGGCGACCATTGCGCCGCGTTCCTTGTGCACTCTTGTAGCTACGGAAAGATCGTACCACAGCGGCTCGTGCAGCTGATGAAGCACCTCGCACATCCCCACGGGAGCAACGCCTGGGAGGCCGTGCGCGAGAACACCATGTCGCACTTTGTCAACGGCGGCTACCTGTTTTTCAACCAGTTCAAATCAGATGGTTTAAAGAACGAGTTGGGAGAAGATGTTTTCCGTACGATTTCTCAGGTCGCAGAGTGGTAGTGTATTCAAATTACAATTGCACCAGCGCAACCGTCGCGCCCCCCTACCATGTACCAATTTTCTTGTGATGAAGACCGCTGTTGTACGATCAAACACCACGACACTTCTCAAGCCATATTCGGTAGAGGCAATGGTGGAGTGGAAATCGCGCTGCCCTCACTTGAATACCCGTTGAACATCAAGTATGCCGTCTCGCCATAACGGTCTCCTCCAAACACCACTAGTAAGAACGATAATGCTGCCGTCTTTGCACAATCTCCCGCTCGGTGTAAACGCTACAAATGGAAAGGTGGCCAATGTGCCCAACCATGGGCGTCTGGCGGACCTTCCGCTCGAACTGTGGCAGCGCATTGAGCATTTCCTTGTAGAGGACTGCAGCCTCGACAGCCTATTGGGGATCTCGGGCTGGTGCAGAGCCCACTCGAAAGTGTGCGACGATCAATGGTCCAAGGATGTATTGGAGACATGCTTCGGTGCAAGGCCTGTCCCAGTCGTCCCGTCGACTCCCGACACAGACATGATTCGTCGAATGGGGTTAGATATTTTCGACAGCAACGGCAAACCCGTGGTGGCGCTCGGTGGCGGGTTCTGGCACAGGATGCTGCTGCAGTGTGTGTCTGAGTTGGAACAGCTTCCGCCGCTGATGAGCGCAGCGTACCTGAGGAGCAACGAGGCGCAGCGCGCCCGATGGGCGTCCGTATTTAAACACAGAGGCATGTACGCGCTGCGCGCACGCGTCGTGATGGCCGGCGCGCCAGACCCCGCGCCCGAAATTAATTTGTACGGACATGGTCAGCTTTTCATCGACTTCATGCGCGGCGAAGAACGCACGACCGATTTTGAAAACACCATAAACAAGTGGATCGAGGAAGGATGGCAGTTTGACTGGCTTCTTGGCGCTATCTTCAGGAACAATGTGGCGAAGCTGAGCGACCCCTGGTTGAGCGCCCCCTGGTTCTCGGAGCACTCGGAGCAACCGACAGAGTTTTTGTCCTCACTTTTTCCCAGGATGGAAATGCTGCTGCGCCACGGCATAAATCCCGTGATCGCATCCGACGATCTGTACCTCGCGATCCCAGAAGTTCGCCTGATGGAGCTCAATGATCACTTCAAACTCGAAGGACTTTCAAGAAGCATCCAGTTTATCATCGACAACAAGATCAAGATCCAATTCGATAACGGCGAATCCACGCTGAACACAAACCCGTCGATCAGCACGATCATGATGAAAATCGGGAACGAGTACGTCGACCTGCCGTACGCAATCGAACGCTGGGAGCACGAGTTGAAGCCAGACAGTAGCCAGCAGTTGCGGGACACCGAGCACTTTCGTCGTTACAAAAAGACCGTACCACAGCTGCTCGTGCGGCTGGTGATGCATCTCGCCCAGAGCCACGGGAGCAACGCCTGGGAGGCCGCACGCGATAACACAATGTCGCACTTTCTCAACGGCGGCTACCTGTTTTTCACAGAGGAGCACGAGAGTGCTTTCAGAATGGCGCTGTTCGATACTGGCGCGATTTTTAAGACCGCAGAGCAGCGCGAGTGGCATCCCGTCGACCATTACGATGACGTTGTGGAGCGCATGGTCTCGGGACCGTCGAAGAGCTTCATTACCAGGATGCAAGAGCTGCTGGATCAAAACAAAAAGCCCGTGCTCAACTCCCGTGATCTGAACCTCCTGATCCCCAACGTTCGCCGGATGAAACTCAAGGACCACGAGCAACTCGAATTCCTTTCAAATAACATCAAGTTTATCGTCGACAAAAAGATCAAGATCGTCTTCGATAGCCACCCACACACCTCTGAAAACCCATCGGTCCGCATGATCATGCAGGCAATCGTGAACGCGTACGTCGACCTGCCGTACGTAATCTACAACTGGGAGGAAGAGACCAGCTGGCCCGGGTTTGATCGTGAAAAAATAGATCGCGACATATTACATACTGTGCTGCATAGTTTCAAAGAGACCGTACCACAGCGGCTCGCGGACCTGATGGTCCACCTCGCCCAGGTCCACGGGAGCAACGCCTGGCGGGCCGCATGCGATAACACCGTGTCGCACTTTCTTAACGGCGGCTACCTGTTTTTAAAACCGGACCAAGAAGCTGCTTTCAAGAGCGTGCTGTTCAAGCATTTTATTCTCGAGAGCCCCCTACAATGGCTCCCACTTGGACACCGCGCCCCCTACCATGTACCAATTTTCTTGTGATGAAGACCGCTGTTGTACGATCAAACACCACGACACTTCTCAAGCCATATTCGGTAGAGGCAATGGTGGAGTGGAAATCGCGCTGCCCTCACTTGAATACCCGTTGAACATCAAGTATGCCGTCTCGCCATAACGGTCTCCTCCAAACACCACTAGTAAGAACGATAATGCTGCCGTCTTTGCACAATCTCCCGCTCGGTGTAAACGCTACAAATGGAAAGGTGGCCAATGTGCCCAACCATGGGCGTCTGGCGGACCTTCCGCTCGAACTGTGGCAGCGCATTGAGCATTTCCTTGTAGAGGACTGCAGCCTCGACAGCCTATTGGGGATCTCGGGCTGGTGCAGAGCCCACTCGAAAGTGTGCGACGATCAATGGTCCAAGGATGTATTGGAGACATGCTTCGGTGCAAGGCCTGTCCCAGTCGTCCCGTCGACTCCCGACACAGACATGATTCGTCGAATGGGGTTAGATATTTTCGACAGCAACGGCAAACCCGTGGTGGCGCTCGGTGGCGGGTTCTGGCACAGGATGCTGCTGCAGTGTGTGTCTGAGTTGGAACAGCTTCCGCCGCTGATGAGCGCAGCGTACCTGAGGAGCAACGAGGCGCAGCGCGCCCGATGGGCGTCCGTATTTGAATTCTATGGCATGTACACGCTGCGCGCACGTGTCGTGATGGCCGACGAGCCAAAACCCGCGCCCGAAAAGCTCGACCAGATGAGCTGGAGAGACAGCCACTATTCGTTCACGCACGGTTCTTATCAAGGTCTGGACAAACAGGCGCGCATCGACTTCATGGACGGCACAGAAAGCACGCCCGCGTTTGAAGACATCATCAACAAATGGATCCAGGAAGGATGGAAGTTTGACTGGATTTTTGGCACTATCTTCGCGAACAATGCGACGAAGCCCGACTGGGCACACTATATCCGTACACACTATCCTTTTACCGCGCAGAGTACCCCGGTGGATTCCTGGACGAGTAGTTTGATGAACTCGCAAGACAAATTCTTCATTCCCAGGATGGAAATGCTGCTGCAGCACGGCATAAATCCCATGATCACATCCCGTGATCTGAACTTCGCGATCCCAAACGTTCGCCGGATGAAACGCGAGGATCACGTCAAGCTCGAAGTCCTTTCAAGCAACATCCAGTTTATCATCGACAACAAGATCAAGATCGGCTTCGATAACTGCGGCAAGCTGCATGCGATTGAAAACCCGTCGATCCGCATGATCATGCTGGCAATCGGGAACGCGTACGTCGACCTGCCGTACGCAATCGAACGCTGGGAGCACGAGTTGAAGCCAGACAGTAGCCAGCAGTTGCTGGACACCAACACGGAGTCGACGTACACCGAGCACTTTCGTCGTTACAAAGAGACCGTACCACAGCTGCTCGTGCAGCTGGTGATGCATCTCGCCCAGAGCCACGGGAGCAACGCCTGGGAGGCCGCACGCGATAACACCATGTCGCACTTTCTCAACGGCGGCTACCTGTTTTTCACAGAGGAGCACGAGAGTGCTTTCAGAATGGCGCTGTTCGATACTGGCGGGAATGTTGAGACTGGCCCGATTTTTAAGACCGCAGAGCAGCGCGAGTGGGACCCCGTCGACCATTACGATGACGCTGTGAAGCAACTTGTCTTGGGACCGTCGGAGAGCTTCATTACCAGGATGCAAGAGCTGCCGAATCAAAACAAAAAGCCCGTGCTCAACTCCCGTGATCTGAACCTCGTGATCCCCAACGTTCGCCGGATGAAACTCAAGGATCACAAACAACTCGAATTCCTTTCAAATAACATCAAGTTTATCGTCGACAAAAAGATCAAGATCGTCTTCGATAGCCACCCACACACCTCTGAAAACCCGTCGATCCGCATGATCATGCGGGCAATCGGAAACGCGTGCGTCGACCTGCCGTACACAATGGAACACTGGGGGGACGATTTGAAGCGCGAGAGATTTGAAACCCGATGGCTTCGCGAGCCGAAGCCTCCGCACTTTCGTCAATACGAAACTATCGTACCACAGCGACTCGCGCAGCTGGTGGTCCACCTCGCGACCCAGCACGGGAGCAACGTCTGGAATGCCGTGTGCAAGAACACAATGTCGCACTTTGTCCGCGGCGGCTACCTGCGGGTACCTGCTGTCGGAGGGTGGAATTGGCACCACCTTGTGCAGGACACAAAGGAGCTTGTGCAGACCATGGAGGAGCTGTTCAAGGGTGACGGAGATGGCGGCGGCCATCTCGTCCATGCAAGCCTGTTGTGCGGGGGTTTAACAACCGCACAGCAGCGCGAGTGGTCACCGACTGGTCTGTGCCCCAAATCTTAAGGACGTTGGTACATTAAATCGCGCTGCCCTCACTTGAATACCCGTTGAACATCAAGTATGCCGTCTCACCATAACGGTCTCCTCCAAACACCACTAGTAAGAACGATTACGCTGCCGTCTTTGCACAATCTCCCGCTCGGTGTAAACGCTAGGGAAAAGGTGCCCAATGTGCCCAACCGTGGGCGCCCCGCGGACATTAGGCGGACACACTGAAGGATAAAACCGCCGACCAGAAAAGGGCCATATGAGGTATGGCGCCAACTCATATGGCCGTCTTTGCCTCAGCGTAATAAGATATATCTATTAGTCGGTGGGCTTGTGGACTGTGTCCTTCGAACAGAGGACCGCCATGTCGGAGGAGATTGAGCCAACGCCGCTCTCGTACGCGCTTTTCGCAATTGTAGTGTTCTTCTGCTGCTGTCGAGTCAAATGCAACAAGTTTTGCATTCCACAATGCATTGAGCTGAGGTCTTGTTGGAAATGGTGCCTGGGCTGCTGCGGGTGCGACATCGGAAAGAGCTCGTGCTATAGGGACGACAAAACTTACCAGTTAGGCGATGCGCATCCCGACACGGATCCCAGCACGGGTCCCGGCAAGGGTCCCAGCAAGGGTCCCAGCAATGGTCCCAGCACGGCTAAGCTCAATGCCTCTGAGGTGTGAACGTTGTACAGAGTGGGCCAAGCGGTTTCACACCTATGTGAAACCGCTACGCACTCGTTGCGTGATCTGAAGAAGCACCATGGACAGAGCTTGTGCAGCGGAGCCTGATCACATTACAAGTCAAAAACACGGGACCGCGTTGTCGCGTTCATGTTTGCATATGGTACATTTTTGTATGTATGTGTAGCGTTGGAAATGAACGTGACAAATGTCACCGTAAACGGAGAGTGATGGGGATCGCCGGGTCGGTGGGCGATTCTCGGAGGGCGAGCTTGTGCGGACCACGGAGGAGCCGAAGCGATAAGCCAACCCACACACAAGACTAACGGGGAGGAAATGTCCATCAGGCCTTCTGAGGCCTCTAGGTTCAGCCTCCGGGCTGTGGTCGCAGAGGAGGCACCTGCTGATCGCAAGTTTGTGCTCAACGGGGCGGTTCACAATCCGGAGCCGTCCAATGTAGAGTTTGGCGGGGGTATGGGTTTGCGCTTTGACTTTTCTTCGTTGCAGGTCCAGAAGCCAGCTGCAGATGCAGCTCAACGCGGCACGCCGTTCATCGCTCCTATGAAGAACGCATTTCATGTGTCGAACGAGAGCAGCAACGCGGACGTCATTCGCCTTAGTATCATGGTGGAAGATCTCAATTCCCGAGCCAAGAGGGCGTCGGATCGCGCTGCCACTGCAGAGACGCAGCTCCAGAGGACGCAGGTTGCACTCAGGAACGAGAGGAATAACAACGCGTCTCGAATCAATGCGGTGTCGTTGGAGCTTGCGTCGGCTCGTGCAGCAGAAAGTCATATTCGCGCCAAGCTTACCAGCGCAGTGAGCAATGCGTCTAAGCAGGCAGTCAAAGTGGACAAGTTTGGGAGCGCGGTGGCCTCCGCCCTGGAAGCTGACAAAACCACAGAGGAGACAAGGAAGCAGATTGAGTCTATGCGTCTGGAAGACTCCAAGAACAAGGGTCGCATGGACACGATGGCGTCAGAGCTGATAGAAATGCACTCTAAGAACACCGCTGCGAAGGTCTCCATAGAGAAGCTCGGGGAACGTATTGCTGCGACGGAGAGCGAACTTGATGCTGCTAAGAAGTCTGAGGCGGCCGCAGTAGCCGAACGGGATGCTGCCAAAAGGGAGACCCTTGAAGCTCTCGAAAAGGCGACCGCCACAGACGCGCTTGCAGTGCAGCTTCGGCAGCAGGCAGAGAGTGCAAGGGCGACATCATGCTGCGCCGACTCTGCTCACGTTGAACAGCAAGTCGAACCGGTCGAGGTTGCGCCGGCCCAGCCGGATTCTACCCCGCCGCTGCAAAGACCCAGCTTCCCCGACCCGATCAAGATGCACAAGAAGTACCAGGTAATGAGGCAGAACGTTCTTGCGCTCAGCCAAAAGATTGTGGATGCAGCTCACGATGGTCTCGACGAGGGCGCGCTGTCAGATCTTTCTAAAAAGCGCGACGCTGCCTATCTCAAAGCTCTCGATTACAAGCATCGCTACGACACTATCTTCGGAGCTGTGGAAAATGACAAGTCTATACCAGACGGTACGATTCACGAGGCTAAGAGCGTGGAATCGACAAACAACCAAGCGCCTGTCGGCTACCGCGTGTTCGGGGATGCGCCAGACAGCCGGTTCCCGAATGTTTGCGGCGACGCCTACAAGGAAGCTTGTACGCCGCGATTCGGAACCCCAGTGTACATGGGAAGGGTCGACTGTGCACAGAACATCGGATCGGTACAATTGTCCGCGCACACGCTCGAGATGTCCGTGGATGCGGGAGATGCTGCGCCAACTGGAAACCACGACGCCAAGGGAGACATGATCAACTCTGTCATTTCGGACCTTAAAGCGTTCCTTGTGGACGCCAAGGAGAGGGACGAGAAAGCGTACAGCGTAGCGATGCGTGTAGGGACACTGTAGTGTTTTAACTCGTAGTATTGTATCTGGGGCTGTCAAAGCTCAGCAACACACTCGGTCCGTAGCAAGAGGTGTTTGAGCTATCGCGCCAGTTGGGAGGAAAAACTACAGGCCTGACGTTTGCGTCTCTTTCATCCATCCACCGCACGACTGTGACTCCCCGGGCCTCCAGCGCCCTTTTTAGAGCGATGTGTTCCATGCTTGAACCGCTGTCGTCCGAGCATAGGCAAGAAAACACCTTTGAGCAGTTGAACATTGTATTCATTGAGTTCTCTACAAACGTGACGATTGCGCGAGCGTACTGCACTTGCATCGATGGCTTTGCCCCCGGCTCCGACTCGTGCGAAAATTGGAGAATGGACTGCTTGATCTCGTTTGCAAACTTCTCCCCCTTTGTGATGTCCTTCCTCATACAGTGCTTTGGGGAGTCCATGCGAGTGCAATAAAAACACCCGAGCGGGTCTGACTCCACCTCTGCACACAGAGCCCTGAAGCTGTTCTCGTCTCTGCACCTTCCAAAGTCGGGGTCCACCTGGGACATTCGGTAGTGAATGATCCCGAGCGCCACGAGGCCTTCCGAGAACCATCGAGGCCACTTGCACACCAGCGAGATTATGAACATTTGTCCGTCGACATCAACGCTTTTCGGGCGGTCTGCAAACATGAGCCATGCTCTGCTGGGAGTGCACGTTACATGGCTGTCGGCGTTCTCGGGGAGGTACGACTCCATTATGAACCGTAGTCTTGGCCACGAAACAATCGCACTTGCCACTTGTTCGCATAGATTCCGGACGGTGTCTGAAACAGGCTCTTCCAGCTTCGAGAAGGCGACGCCCATTCGAGGGTGCTCCACTCGCCGAGACGTCTTCTTTGGATTGTTCACACACAGTCCCTCGTAATCGAAAGCAACCAATGCCTCTCCGATGGAAACGCCATTGGACAGCACGAGCTCTCCGTATGTCATGCTGTTGAGCATGGTGAGTAGCATGGAACGGGTCATGCCAGACCTCCAAAACCGTTTGCCTGCATCACTGATCTCAGGCTCTGTGTGCTTCAACAGACTCGCCAGCCTGCACTCGAAACTTTCGACCAGTCTAAGGTTCACCTCCACCATCTTGTCTGGCTCGTCAAAGCACGACACTAAGGCATGCTCGCTTCCGGAGGTACGCTGTCGCTTGGGGCGCCGGTCGTCGGTGCCCACACCAGTTGGCGCCCCAGAGTCCATCACCTTTGCCCATTAGATGATTCGACATGTTATATTTTTATATTTGTGCATTAGCGACATATAAACGTGTGTCAGAGAACATGGCATGCCGTACCTTAAGCGCAGAAGCGATTCCCCTGAAGCAGGTGCACCCAATGCCACCGCCTGGGAACCCGAGGCAGTGTCGGTCACAGTCAGTGAAGCTCATGCTCGACCTGCGCAAGAAGAGCAACCTCCGAAGTGAATTGCGATTCGTTGCATTCGGCCAGGGTTGCCACGGCATCCATTTCGTGGTCGAGGACGACAAGAGCGTTTACGACCAGACGTGCAAGTTCGATGGCATGCCCCACGTCACACGCGTGAGCAAGGAGACCTACGCTCCAATCTACAACATGGCGGACGGCGGCATGCCGGTGTGCAGGCTGACGAACGACCAGTTCCAGATGCTTTACGACATCATGACCACGCTTCAGCGTGAGCGCGGGCCCGAGACTCTGATCGAGACCTTCACCAGGATGCGCCTGATTGTCGCCATATGGAGCATCGGCACTGACAACGAATCCGAAGCAGAACGCGTCTTTCGGATTGTGAATCGTTTGCTGCCGGGGTACATTGCAGTGCGCGCAACATAACAACGCTTAGACATCATAAAAGTGTGTCAGAGAGCGGTGGCGACGGCGGAGGTTGTTGATAACGTGTGCAGGTAACCAGTATATCAAGTGACAACCGCCGCTATCCCAGATCACTCACTCACTCTGTTGTAAGTAAGATTTTGATGGATTCTGCAAAACACAAGGTTGTGCGGGAAGTACACGCTCGCGTGTGTGGTGGCATAGGAGCCACTGTCTCCGACGCGGAAGCAGTAACAGTTTCACTGGCTTCATCCGCAGTCCGGGATTGTGAGGAGCTCCTGGGAGTGCTCCTGAACGGAATACATGCCAAACGCGCGCTCGCGGCGGTGGAACGCATAACCATCCAAGACTCCGAGTGGGAGACATTGTTCGGTAAGGACTGCGTGCCATCCAACGATGGAGGCATGGCAGAGATAGCGGCCTGCTCTGAGTTTTCCAAGCTGTCTGACGCGCTTGAGGCTGCGGTGCGGTGTTCATTGGTGGAGCAGCAGTCCAGGAACGCGTGGTCCAGACCGATTGCACGCTTGGGTTGCTATGTTGCTCTGCATACCGAAGCGGCTGAAGACCGCGTCTCGCGCTGTTTGGGGGGGCTTGTGCGCGCCGACAGTCGTCGTCTTGACGATGTCAGGTCTGGAATCGAGGACGAGGGGACTAATCACATGTTGCTCAGCAGGATTTTGATTGCCATGGGAAAGGCGGTGTGCTGACCGCTAAACTGTACGTTGCTTGTGTGTGGTAGATGTCGTACTACAGTGATGGCCCCACGAGGGCTGAAGAAGCTTCTAAAGGACACACAACCTTGTAAACTCGTGGGAAGTGGGCAAAAAAAACGGTTTGAGGTGACGGTGCAGGGACAACGGGGGGGTACGCGCCTGCGTGGTGTAACCAAGCGCCTGCAGAACTGCATATTCTCATCTGGAACACTCCCTGCAATCGCAAGGGCGTCTGACGCGCCGGCGGGTGGGCATTGGCGCGGGCCTGGTGGCGGGCGGCGTCGAGGGAGCGCGGTGGACGCACAGGTGTCTAGGTTGGCTGGAGTGAGTGCGGAGAAGCGCTTCAACTCCAAGATGCTGAATCTCACACGCAACGTTTTTGCAGCTTTACACTCCAGGGGTCTCGAGCCGGTGATGGGCCAGAGAGCGGTGTGTTCAGAGAGGCACAGAATTGGAACAGCAGCAGACGTCGTGTGTCACGACGCCGCCAACAACTCCCTGGTCATGGTAGAGCTCAAGTGTGGACACAGCGGTGCGCGAACAGCCGCAGCAATTCAGAAGGGAAAGAGCTGCAACATGAAGAAGGCGCTTGCAAAGGCTCCTGACAATGTGGTGAACCGACACCTCGCGCAGCTTGCGGTAACACACCACTTGTTAACCCGGGAAAAAAAGACAATTTCAAAACTTGGAGCCATGGGAGTTGATTCTGTGGATGGGCTTCTGATGTATGCAAACGACTCTGGTGTCGATGCGTACCCGCTCCAAGAGTGGTGGACCGCTAAAGCGTCCGGCATACTGGACGGAATGAGGTAGGTACAAGTCTAGCGACTAAATTATTTTCGCCCGTACCTTTCATCAGAATGTTCGCGCCAACTGGTTGATTGTCAACAGTGCACACGTACATACCACTAACTCCCTTTGTCATTTCACGCACACAACACGACTTACTCGTTCAGTACCGTGTCACTTAGCGGACGCATCATATCCTACACTTTGTGAGTGAATGGGGCTTTTCTGGCAGAGGATGTTGCTCAGAGCATCTAATGCAACGCAGTCGGTGTGACAGGCTCTAGTAACTCCGACGTCACAAACTTGAAGTCCGTCTCAAACTCATTGCGGTCGCGCTTGTGCGCAAGCGAGTATGTTCCGTTGTCGTTACGCGGGTTATGGACTTGCGCCGACGCCTCCTGCGCCGCCTGCTCCAGCCCCGGGAAGTACTTGACAATCTCGACGATCTTGTCCGCAAGCGCGTCGAGCTCGGAACAGAATACACACACAACCACAACACAGCCCGTACTCGACTTTCACAATCTTGACATGAATTCATGACAACCTTGACACGAGTTCATGACAGTGGACATAAGAGCAGACGGTCACCAGAGTAAGAGCAGACGGCCACCTGCTACGTCGCGTGTCGGGAGGCATACAGGGATTAACGAGAACCACACTTGGTTGCATGCAGGGATTGACACTGCACGCTCGCCTGTGTTTGTTGTGAGCTTGGATCGTCGACGTCGACGTTGCTCTGACACCTCTCGTGTGAGCTTGCACATATCTGTCTCGCTCTCGCTCTCGCCTGTGCTTTCGCCTGTGCTTTCGCCTGTGCTCTCGCCGTGCTTGTCCGTGCCGTTGCCACAGGGATGGGTCACGCGGCGGGCTGCACCATGGCATGGCACCAGAGTATGGCGCCAGCGCCAGGGCTGGCGCCAGGGCTGGTGCCAGCGCCCACCCACACCCAGGCACACCACAGCACCCTCCCGAGACGGTCGGGTACTGGTACGTGGCTCACTCGTACAGCGCTCCTCGCCGCTGTGGGTGTCTGTGGCTCGCGTGCGGGTCCATGAGAAAGCAGGCTCCAGGGCGCCCCACACATGGCGCCACACATGGCGCCATTCAAGGCGCCATTCAAGGCGTCTACCTAGCTCAGCTTCCCGTGCGGGTGCGCAGGTACGCCAAGATGGAAGCGATCTGCAACGTTCTGGACGAGCTTCAGCAGTGCAACCACTGCAAGATGCCGCTGGTCGACGCGGGTGTGGGAGTGCTATGCCTTTGCTGTGGCAGGGTGGTGTCGTCGCGCGAGCTCCGCGATTCCACTGTGGACCCGCTCGTGGACTACACGGGCATGGACGAGGGCATGGACGAGCCTTCCCCGTTCAAGCCATGCCCCATGCCCCGTGGCCCACCCGTGACCATGTGCAACAGCCTCGGCCACACTCGCTTCGCCGGAGCCCAGCCCAACCTAAACGTGCTCACGCCAGAGGAGAGGGCCAACGTGATCAACGGTATGGCACCCGCGCTCCCACACCCCGTATCTCGCGTGCTCACATACTCACATGCTCGTATGTGCTATGCCCTTGCATAGCGATCACTATCGGCGAGGACGTCGACTCCGTGTGCGAGGAGTTGCGCCTGCGTCTGCTCGCCCTCGGCTACAAGGACGGGAACCGCAACGACGGCGTCACCTTCAAGTACCCGGCGTGCCTGCGCATGCTCTTCGACAAGGGCGTGTTCTCCACCCGCTCCGGCCTCTTTGCTGACGGAGCGCGTGAGATTGCCCACAACGCCTACCGTGTCATGGCGCACGCCAAGTACGAGTCGAGCTCCGGCAAGACCCCGGAGCTCAAGTTATTCAACAACTTCTGCCACGGGTATAACAAATTTGTGCTCCTCGCCCCTGCCCCGGAGCCGGAGCCCGAGGAGACTACGGAGGACGACATCGCTGCCATGTTGCTCTGAAGTGCAACCCGGGATCTGAGCTGCGGACAAAAAGCATGAAGCCGCGCCCGCATGATGCTCTGCTTTCTTATACCCTGACCAGTGAGACTGGCACATGTGCCATAGGCATTGCGGGCGCGTGTTTGGTCGGTTCGGGTCGATTCCCTTTGCATGTGCCGACCCACTGCACTGGGTCGAACGTGTATGTGCACGAGAGCGGGACATGTGCACGAGAGCGGGACATGTGTCGAAGACGGCGCTCCACGCCGGCGTCAGGGTTGAGACGCCACGTGTGCGCCGCACGTCATTGTGAGCGTCCACTTGAGGCAAAATGCATGATCTTGAGCTGTATTCCCGTATTATCGGTCACGCTCGAGACGACTGCAGCGACGACTGCAGCGACGACCGGGCGCGCCGGTCGATCTCCGGTCGGGGTTTCGGCTCCCCAAGTTGCGTGCGCGCACCACAAGGTGCGCACCCGGGGTGCCAAATGGATGCGATTGACTCGGTGTAAGTGCTCGCTGCCATCAATTCCCGAGCAGCCTCTCGGCCTTGATCCGCGCCCTCGGGGTACACTGGCACCGACTGTGAATGTTCACACCCAGGTTACCTAATTTGGGTTGCGGAATTCGAGATCGGGGGGAGATATTTTGGCCGCCAAAATGTCCACCTTTGGTCCGCCCGTTTCATAGAAAAGGTCCGAAAAAGGTGGACCGAAAAAACAAAAGTCCGGACATGGTCCGGAAAAAGCGGACCGTTCACGGACCTCGCCATATATATTCACACCCGGGTACCGGGCACCGACTGTGAATGTTCACACCCAGGTTACCTAATTTGGGTTGCGGAATTCGAGATCGGGGGGAGATATTTTGGCCGCCAAAATGTCCACCTTTGGTCCGCCCGTTTCATAGAAAAGGTCCGAAAAAGGTGGACCGAAAAAACAAAAGTCTAATCGCATAGTACACGCAAGACCTCTAGGAGACTCTAACTGCTACTAGTGCGGCAGTGGATGCATGAGCACCGCGAGGAATTATGCTCTTCACAATGACCTTGCAAACGTCCCCGTGATTCGCGCCTACCCCCCAAACTTCCTTCAGTCCTGAGGAGTATTTCACATTGAGTGTCTCTCCCACTGCCGGGAAGACGACGGATCGGCGCTTAGTTTGATCTTTTAGAAGCTGCATGCGTTCATTTCTGCTCCTTTTGGGGACACGCACGTTCATTAAGATTGGCCCGCTTGCTCCAACGCGATTGATGTCACATGGCAAGACGTCGGAATCGCTAACCCTGTTTATAGGCAGCACCCTGTACTCTCTGTTGTAGTCGTCCACCAAGTGCGCGCACCCAAACTGTGAATAGGTAGCGGTCTGGCCTGCTCTGTCATACGCCATGTTTTTGCGGCCTCTGGCAATTCCAGAAGCCCGCACCAACCCGGCATCCTCTGGGTTCAAGAAGTTGTAAGGGGGTGTTCCAAAGAGAGACCTAAATCTTGGCCAGGCCTCCGCCTTTCGAGCCGTACGCAGGAACAACTCTCTGATCTTGGAATCTGGAAGAAGGGTTGTGATTGCTCTGCGGGCGTGGGAGTCGCCATAGATGGCCTCGTTCATGGGGGGGGTGCTCTCAGCGGCACGTTCAAGCTGCTTTTCTACGAGGGCCTGACAGTATTCCAGCGCTTCACCGACGGTTTCGACCTTGAACCCAAGCAGCTTTGCCTTTGCGAAGTTGTCTTTCGCTTCTTGGATACGCCTTTCCCTGCGCTCTTCTGGGTCTTCGTAGTCGAATGCATTCTTCCCTCCGCGCGAGGGACGCTCTTGCGGTGACCTTCCTTTCTGTTCAGCTTCGCCCATCTGGGTGGTTCGGCCCCGCTCGGCGGAAGCGTCAGAAGTTCGAGTGCTACTGCCGGCGGTGGGCTGCCCGTCGGTGTCCCAGAGCGCCCTGAGCGGCTGGGCTTGGAGCGGCTGGGCTTGGAGCGGCTGGGCTTCGGAGGACGCTTGGCCTTGCTGCTGGCCTTCTTGGTGCTGGCCTTCCGAGAGGTCTTGGTGCTGGGCTTCTTGATCTTTTTGCTCGTTGCCCGACCACCACGAACTGAACATGCCTTCACCATGTAAAAATGTAAGACCCGATATCACAGAGTGGGATATGCAGTCCTCGGAGTATGCATTCCCGAGCAGCACCGTATCGCCTTCCACCACTAGCGGCAGGGCGCCGACAATAAGGTCGCTATCGCTAACTATGGGCGCCGACCCATCAACGCAGCATAGATGCAGGCGTCGCATGCCAGAGCCAGAGGATGGGATCGTCGTTGTGTTTGATTGCGAATCAGACTGTGGCTTCAATGAATGCAACTGGAAGGAGAGAGAGCATCACATCGGCACGGTCATGCAGCCTACCGTGATTTGTGCCCTGGTAATGCCAAGCAGTTTAATAATGGCAAAGGCCGACACAGAGGAAATACTGAAGGCGTCCGAGACGAAGACCTTTTGGCGCGACCAGGCCGAGCGCGGTTACACTCCCGTGCACGGACTGCTCGCTCTGTTTGACACGGCAGACGCCATAGTTGGGTACAACTGCCAAGGGTTTGACTTCCCTCTGCTGAAGCGATTCTACCGCCCTTCGGCGGACGGAACCCCCGCGCAGCAGCGCTACATCAACCACCGTGCAAAGTGCCTGGACATCATGCTTCGCGTGAGGGACGTCTCGGGCCAGTACTGTAAATTAGACAGCCTCCTCAAAAACAACTCGCTTCCTTGCAAAACCTCGGACGGACGAGAGGCCATCCGCATGTGGGAGGAGGACAAGAAGGACGAGCTTAAGAGCTACTGCGAGGCTGACGTGGAGCTCACAGCACGTCTGGGTCTAAAGGAAAGCCTCGTAGTTCCTGGCGGGTACAGAGTGTCTTCGCAGGTGCATGGAATCCGCAGCGCGGTGGCGTCCAATCTCGAGGCAGCATCTACAAAAAGGCGCACACGAGAAAACGAAGGCTTTCTTTTCGTGTGATGCAAACGCCAGATGTTACAAAACTCTGCAAAGACTACACGTCCAATTGGAAATTGGGTACATGATGCGCGGGACTCATTGAGTGTAGACAATTGAACGTAACTTGCAGTTCGTGCATTGGGCGAATCCCTAATTTGGGTTGCGGAATTCGAGATCGGGGGGGGGATATTTGGCTATGTGTGAACATTCACACAAGTGTCCCCAGCCATGGGCGTCGACTAACCTATCGCGCGAGCAGCAAAGCATGCATTTCATGCATTGGGTGAGATGCAACCCCTGGGTGTGAATATATATTGCGAGGTCCGTGAACAGTCCGCTTTTTCCGGACCATGTCCGGACTTTTGTTTTTTCGGTCCACCTTTTTCGGACCTTTTCTATGAAACGGGCGGACCAAAGGTGGACATTTTGGCGGCCAAAATATCTCCCCCCGATCTCAAATTCCACAGCCCAAATTAGGTAACCTGGGTGTGAACATTCACAGTCGGTGCCCGGTACCCGGGTGTGAATATATATGGCGAGGTCCGTGAACAGTCCGCTTTTTCCGGACCACACTACATGCGATCGTCGGTGTAGGTGTACTTGTCGTGTCTAAATGTTCCCCGCAGTTCAGAGCGCATCTCTGGGATGTCACCCGTGCTATCTATCAACCTTCCCAGGAGCGACCGTCTTCTTTTAGAAGTCAGTAGTCTTCTTACGCGTGCGGGTGTCTCGTGGGGCGTAGGCGGGCTCGGAGGGAGGAAGTTGCAAGTCACAAAGTCAGTAGTTGCCTCACAGTATACCGCGGAAGACGTTGACGGGCGGAGGGGGTTGTAGCACATTCGCATCTTGTTGTTTGACCCCATGCTAAAATAGGCGTCGCATCCAAGAGCGTCGGTGCGAACTTCGTAACACCATCTAGGCGACGCAAATGCTGTTTGGGTGTTGAGACGTCCATCCATCGCAGGGCACTCCAGCGGCGCGAGTGGGGGGAGCGCTGGAGGAGACAACGGGGGCACTGGGGGAACAGACGGGTCTGGCGGCGCTTGCGGAGGCAGTGGAGGCGGCGGGCTGGGTGGAGGTGAACTTGGTGGAGGCGGGCTGGGTGGAGGTGAACTTGGTGGAGGCGGGCTGGGTGGAGGTGAACTTGGTGGCGGCGGACTGGGTGGAGGCGGGCTTGGCGGCGGCGGGCTGGGTGGAGGTGAACTTGGTGGAGGCGGGCTGGGTGGAGGTGAACTTGGTGGAGGCGGGCTTGGCGGCGGCGGACTGGGTGGAGGCGGGCTTGGTGGC
>Ga0302122_10000870_pt1 | contig 18878 bp, 13 predicted proteins | sample CB21_SCM_MG_FD_203115 | JGI IMG/M metagenome (GOLD analysis project Ga0302122, IMG submission 203115) | Marine microbial communities from Western Arctic Ocean, Canada - CB21_SCM | ecosystem: Environmental > Aquatic > Marine > Oceanic | place: Canada: Western Arctic Ocean | collected 2017-09-28
CGAGTATGGCTCCAAGCGACCCTGTTCTCCATGTCATTGGCAGCTCCGGAGTGTTTGCAGACTCCCTGCTTCAGGTAGATTCAGTACGCAATGAAGATGCAAGCTATTGGTTTGCTCGCTTCAATACTGCCTATAAGCAAGCCGATGGAAGCCACAGTATCTTTTCCATCCGTGGTGATGGCTACACTAAAATCGCAGGTGAACTCCATGTCAACAATGTAACTTCAGTCTACAGCCTCGAACTCACAAAGGGTGGATTAACCATTAACCAGGGTGGGCTACGTCTCTATGAAGATGGTGTAGTCGTGTATGATGGTGGTGCTGATATCCGTAGCAATAATCTGACTGTGCTTCGAGCTCATCACAATGATGCCGGTGATAAAGACAACGGTACGGTGCTTTTGATCGAGTCCACTGCAGGGCTATCCAGCAACATAGATTTGATAAAAGCAGGAATGGATGTGGATAATACACATTCGCCAAAAACTATTTTTCGAGTCAACGGTCTTCCCAGGACCTATATTGACCGAGGTGGCCTTAGTGTTATGGGTGGAATCACGGTAGCTAGCGCGGGACTGAATGTCTCTGCTGGTGGAGTCTTCATCTCGGCTGGAGGCGTTAATATCCAAGGTGGGAACCTGACCGTGAAAAGCGATGTTGCTGTTAGTGGCACCATTTCAACTGCTAGTCTTTTCTCCTCTACGCTGATCGCTGTGGGCAAAACCCAGGTTCTTGCTTCACAACAAGCTGCTGTCAGTAATGTTGATACTACAAATGACCCAGGAGATGGCACGATTGGAGCCCTTTCAACAGCCACTGCCTTGGCGGCTGAGTGCGAAAAGCTCCGTGATCTGGTTGCTGAAATTAGAACACAAATGAATGATCTTCTAGGAAAGCTGCGAACACATGGACTCATAGCTAGCTAAGCTGATTTGACTAATGAATCGTAATCATGGCATGAGGTTCCAGATCTAGTTTCAGTCCCAGTCTGCTATGTCAAACATCTAAAGCTTGTCCTTGTTGTGGCCATTGCAATTGCCAAAATGTAGGATGAATAACTCTGTTCATTGCAAAGATGGTTCCATGATACAGCTCAGACTGGACTTGGACTAGCTGACTCTGACCCAGAGAAAATCCAGTTGAAATGGCGTGCTCAAGAATTAGCTGCCACTCAACAGGCCCCAGGCGCCATGGAACTTATGCCTAAGTTATGTCACCGCTTAATAATCTGCTGGATATCATCGGGTGGGGGTGTTGATTGCCGCCGCAGTTGACGTGGCGGGGACTCCGAGAGATGACCCCGAGAGTCTGAGACTAATAAAGACGTTCAAAACTGAACTAAAGCGCGCTGTGGGAGGAACAGGTACTAGTGCCGTGGCACTGGCAAATGTTCTAACGATTATGAGGCCTGAGTCAGTGTTAAAATAATTACCACGGGCTGCAAAGATGCTGCGCCCGATGTCCGGTTTAGCTAGCTAATTGTTGTTGCCGTTAACCCAGGTGCTCTCTCGAGTCAGGCAACTGGAGCGCCAAAAGTGTCGTACAGTTGACCTCACGATCGCGTGTTCAAGTTTCGCCCCGGGCCATACTAGTACAATTCTACGGACTGGCAGCTGCCAACTAGTATGCTCTAGTGCCATGCACTAGCCAGAGCTCCCTCGAGGCTCCAAAGCTAATGTTTTGAATAGTTCTTGAGTTCACTACTAGTCTGACTACTAGTAAGTACCAGACTGAGTACTATCAGACTCGGACTCGGAGTCTGATTCAGAGACCCGGATCTTTATCTTGGAGCCTGAGTTTCAATTGTGTCACTGACGGGAGAAAGGGGGCGGAACTCGGGCTCAAGTAATTCCGGTGCCATAGCGCCTCCCCATTAATAGCCCGAGCGGGGGAACTTGCTGCGAATGACCCTCCGGGAGTGCCTGACATTCTGACGGAACATGGGGTCCTGAAAGAGCGAGGGGCCGGAAGGAGTCCCCCGCGAACGTCGCGCCAGTGGCGTTTCGTGCCGCGCCAGGACCCACCAGTGGCCGAAAAGGACAAAACTTCAAGTTGGTTGGCCAAAACTTCGCGACCTCGCCCCAATAAATTGCCAGGACCAAAATGGCAACCTAGTGTCGAGGGGCGCTTAGGGTACTCCTTGGCGGCCCCCAGACGGAATCCCCCCGCTCGGGCTATCAATTGAAAATCTCAATTAATTTGGATGCCGGCACCTTACGGGAAATCTGACGGGGGGCTCTCCTAATTTGAAGATGATCGTTCCCGGCCGCTTGCCCGTCGGCAATTTCGGTTCCGGAGCCCCATGGGGGTCTGTGGCGGGTCCTGAGACCGTGCTGGGGGGGAGGGGCCACTTTCGCGTCGAGACGCAGTCGCGAAGTTGCCTATTATGCCAGTGGGCCTAACATGCGGGTATTTCAGGAGCCTTGTCTAAAGCGGAAACTCGGAGTTGCTCCTATGTTGGTGATTAGGCCTCCCGAGGGCCCTTGGGTACCCATGGCGTGGGTTGTATGCGCAAACGCGGCCGTTTAGCTCGACTCGGATACGTGCCAAAAGCATGCGCGACTCGGACGCGGCACGCAACTTCAAGTTGAACACCACTGGCGCCGCGACGCTCCGAGTCGGTGCGGGCCACTAAAAGCACCAGGCCAAACCGTTCGCTCACCCGTTTCGGCCACGTCCTAGACTTGGACCCGGATGGGTAAGTAAAGTAGGCCCCTTAGGCTCGAAATGCCCGCCGCGGCCAAGAGCCAAGGCGCCTAGCCTAGTAGTCATAAAGATACGGCCAGTTTGGGGCTCGGGGTCCGCCGGCTTCCGCCCCTTGTGTCATCTCCCGGAAGTTCCCGGAGGCTGGGGCTAGCAGTATAAGGCTATATTAAGGCTGGTCCCTGGTCCTATATATAATGCGCCCGGAGAGGAACGTGTGGATTAAGAGAATGTGGCGCTACTTGCCTACGGCATCACTTTAGGCAATTCACCATCGCAGCAATGCTGGTTATGTCATTGTCCAAGTGTTTCTAGTTAGATAATGGGATGATAGTTCATCATCCACTCAGAAGGAAAATCAATGCATCTAGTACAGGCATGTCATCATATATATATGCCCGTGAAAGTTAAGTTTGTGTGCCTATTCAGCAATCGCGTACATATACTTGCACTACGCAAAAATAGAAAAATCGGCTTCAAACGGGACCTATATTTACAGAAATGGAGTCAGATAAGCTGAGTAAAGCTGCAAGAGGATAGTCAAGGAGGCAGTTAAGCTGTAACAGATCGGGGTGGTGCCACCGAAGAAGTACGCACTGCACTACATACAGTAAATTGTCTTCACTTCGGCACTGAAAGAGTACCATGTAATCTCCCTTGTACTCGGGAATTAAGCCAGTAATAAGGGGCACTGAGCCTGGGACCTTGGACTCAGAAATGATGCCGAAAATACCAAGCATGGCAAGACGACCATTATTGATTTCGACCTGGCGCCCGCGAATCTTGTCTTTGTTCTCATCAAACCAATTGAATGGGTCGTAGAGGTTGAAGATTAACTCAAAACGGTTGCCCTTGATAGGCGGATAATAGCCAGGGAGTCCACCATCGCAGTAGTGCTGCGGAAGAATCTCGCCGTACGATTCGAGCATGCCGATTATGCCGAATATCTGAATCTTACCTGCAAGTGGGATTGCATCCCACTGCTCCGGGGGGGTAAGGCCAGGTTCATACCCCGAGTAGGGAAGCTTAGCATGCGGCCCAGAGACAACCGGGGTCGACTGTGCGAGGTATCCAAGAAACGCTGCCATTGCCACGCGACCGTGCTTGATCTCCGCATGTCGTAGATAACCGATAGTAGCTTCGTTGCCAAGCGTCCAGAAATCAAGATTTAGACACCCTGCGCGGAGCAAGACAATCAGGTGATACGTGGCAAGTAGAAAACACACCAAGCGGGTCCCACAGACCGAGAGACTGGCCAAGGTAATCAGGGTTAGACTCAGCAAGTGCCGCCATGTCATCCTTGGTCGCCGAGAGCACACTCACAGTATTGTGCTTCGGCGCAACGTACGCGAGTGCGTGCGCAGAAAGGGCAAGCGCTAGAGTGAGCTATGATAAATCAATTACCAAGGCAAGCAACAGTAAAAATACCTTCATTGTGTTTACTTGAGCTTCCGTGCCGAGCTGGATCGCTAGGACGCTGCGTACTAGTAAGCCCTTAAATGAATCTGAGGACCGCAAACCACAGCCAAATTGGCTCAGTGGTCGGTCGCAAACTTGAGGGGGGCCTGGGGGCTAGTAAAATACCATTTGGGTCCTATTATGGCTGGCTCCTAACCTCGTCTTCGAACTCGGTGCACTCAAAGAGATGCGGCTCAGATGCCCCAGCCCAAACTTGAAGCCTTCGGGCCAAAGGGCAGTCCAGGAATGTCCTGGGTTGTTGTGGCAGCTATAATAGGCTCCATAATGCTGGAAACCAGCCGTCGAGACATTTTCTCAGACACATGGTATGGTGCCTCTTTGTCACACGGTAAAACGACAAATGTCGTCACAGGGTCCTGTCGTTCAGGATGGACCATGGACATATATAAATAAGGCCGGGCATAAAACACATACGGAGGACCCCCTATGCTACTAAACCGACCTTTTTGTGATCATGATCACAAACGTACCAGGCGATTTTGCAGCACCGGGCAGCACGAAAGAGGGCATCTGAAGAGAGCGCACGAGGCGTGCGACGTCTTTTATTGTGCGTACGAGGCGCACGGCGCAGAAAAAACGGTACTGAGAGGCAGCCAAACCACTGAAGCGGTGCTACCTGCCATGGACGCCTGTGCTCGATCTCGCCACGCCGGCATCTACGCGCGTCGCACCCAGCGGCACTTCAGTAGATCGCAAGGTTATTAACCATTGTGTGAATGGACTCGTGGTCTAACTCGACTATCTGGTCGAAATAGCGGACTGCCAATACCGCAGGGCGGTTTAGTAGCAGTACCTATTCTCCACATGCACCCAAGCCAGCTGGGGGGCACTTAGCAGGTCCATAGGATCACAAGAAGGGGCTCCTAGGCACCCTAGGCCGCTAAATACGCTGGTGTGTGCCCCGCATCGTAGCATATAACTACGAGGGTCCACGAGCAAGGTTCTGAAACCCTCATTAGTAGCCTGAGTACTAGAGTGTCGTACTTAGCTTAGTTTCTACGAGTTTCTTCTGGTACTGACTAACGGGGGCAAGGGGGGCGCCTCTGACGGCGCTGGGTTCACCGCGACTGGCAAGTTTGGATAGCTCGGCCGGTCGCTCTGGCCTCAGGCTCCTTAGAGGCTCAAGGAAATCACTCAGGCTGCCAGTGGATGGGCCCCTGCGGACGGGGGACCGCCAATCAGGTGCGGGCGCAGCGGGCGGCCACGGATGGCGCACCGTGGGCAAGGTAACGCCCGGCGGACTACTAGTAGGGGCCCCGGCGGTACGGCGGGCCTGCGAGACCCCCGACTTTCCCGCGTCGGGTCCGCGGGAAGATCGCCCCGGGTCCGCGCCTTGACCGTGAGGCCAGTTCCGCCGGGCCCGCGGCCGGTTTTTTCCCGCCCGCAGCCCGACCACGAAATTTAGTCATCCGGCCGCCCGCGACCGGTCCGCCGTGACCGCGGCGCCGCCCGCCGCCCGCGTTGTCCGCAGGGTCCGCGTAATATTCTACCCGGGCCCGCGCCGGGTCAGCGTGCAGCCCGTTGTTGGTCCGCGAAACTTGACCGCCGGCTTGACCGCCGTCGACCGCGGGTTGAATTTCAAGTTGAACTTCAACCTGGCCTTGACCCCACATCCGCCAGCATCCGCCCTGTCTGCGACCCGCCCGCCCGTCCGCCGGCACCTACCAAGTAGCGTTCGCCGCCCGCGGGTTTGTCCGCCATCGGCCGCCCCGGGTCCGCAACCTGACCGCGGCGTGTCCCCCGACCCCCATTAGGCAAATTTGGGTTGGAGCCTAGCAAATTCAGTTGTCAGACTGGCTGGGAAATGCGGCGCGCTGGCGCCTCGCGGGGCCTCGATCACACTATGGCATGGCTGCACACCGGGTCGGTGCAAGTTGAAAATCGCGATGTGTGAGTCGAAGGCCGATGATGCGTGGGAGCACAACGACGTCACGCCCCTCGGCCTTGGCCCCCGCGGCATGCAGCCAGTGTCTTCACGCAAGCTTGCAGGCGCTGATCACACTCATCAGGCGCATGGCTTCATGGCGAAAAGCCACACGGGACACTTGATGTATCGGGCGATGCGGCAGCTGCGATTGCTCAAAGTAATGAGGTACCCAAAAATCACAGGCCACAGCGCGTACCTCGCATCGGCAAGTACTTTCGACGACATATTAAGAAGCCAACACGTCGCTTGAAACCTCCTAAGGGCAAGGTGATTGACGGAAGGCATGAACAGTATACCTTATCATACACAATGCAACTTGGAATTCAAAGGTCTGTTGAATATGCGCATTCGGTAGTTTTCAGCGTGACATTCTTTAGTTTGCGCTTAAGGACATTGGCTCTAGGCACTACCAGACAGCTTTGACGCAGCATGCATGGAGACAACTAAGACAAAATTTCCTCCGGAAGGAAGCGATGTGACACCAGAGCATGCAATGCGACATTCTTTTACCGTCAAGGACTATGCGCCTTGCGTGTTCTCTCGCATCCGGGCCTTGATGGGCGTAACTCCAGAGCTCTATCTAGAGTCACTGTGTTCAGGACTATCATTCATCGACTTTATTGCCAATTCCCGGAGTGGACAGTTCTTTTTCTACTCATTTGACGGAGTATTCATGATCAAGACTGTGCGACAGGACGAGAAAGACTTTCTTCTCAGGCTACTGCCCGGTTACTACAAGCATCTGCTCAAGCATGCCCTGAGACAAAGTAATGTGTCAGGGAACAGCGACGTGTCGTTTTACCCTAACGGGAACGCCTCGCTCCTCACTCGCTTTTATGGACTTCATTGCACAAAACTGAGGCATCTCCGGCGAAAAGTTCATTTTGTTGTAATGTCATCAATCTATGGTGCAAACACATCATCGCGGATGATCCAATTCGACCTTAAGGGATCCGAGTACAATCGAAGTGCACAGAAAGAAGACAAAGTCCTTAAAGATAATGATTGCATCGCCATGGGAGTCAAGCTGCGCGTCGGCAGGGATAAGGCAGAGGCTCTGCTCGAATCCGCACGCCATGATGCAGCATTCCTTGCTTGCCATGGTGTCATGGACTATTCCCTCCTTGTTGGCATATTCCAGCCCGAACACGCACCCCACGACACTCGGTTGTCCGATCCGACACCAATCAAAGCGACGGATTATACCAAAATCATTCAGATGACACATGATTCTCCTGGGCCCTCTCTGAATGAGGTTCCAGCTAGCGAGCAACTTTCTGAATTCAACTCTCGTCATTTTTCGAGGCTACCAAGCTCCCTCAGTACACCCAAAGAAATAAATGAAAAGAGTACTCATGTTATCACTACTACTCAGTCGCCCAAGGCACCATCATTGGGACTAAATGGTGCTGAGAATCAGAATCCATGCGATATGCGCAATACGAAGACATCCAGCAAAGTAAATGCAGACGAAACTAGGCTCCCCGCCGCTTACGATGTTGCCATTGAGGGTCTGTCAGACAGCGGCCAGCGTGAACTCTACTACCTCGGCATCATCGACATTTTGCAGAAGTACACTGTTCGGAAGCACTTAGAGACGGACCTCAATATCATATCGAGGGGACTTAAACACTACAAAGAGTGCTCCTGTGTATCACCAGATGTGTACCGCGATCGCTTTTTCAAGTTCCTCAGTCGCATCTTCTAAATTACCAGGCCGTTGATAACTAGTTTAGCGCTGCGGGACAATATTGCCAGCATAAATTGACGTTCTGCAAGTAAAAAGCCACCACTTACTTGCCGCGGCGCAGGTCAGATAAATAAATAACTATATAAAAATTAAGGAAGACTCGGACCTGATAACAAAAGGCACAAGCACCTTAGGACCTCTAGAAGAGCCTCCTTCTTGCTCAGTCAGGATATCCAACCGAAGCGCCGAAATAATGATAAGATAGCGATGCAACTTGAACGAATTTTCGAATCTATAATGCCAATGATTAGTTTTAGTTCGCTGGCCCCGGGCTAGGAATACCAGTGAGCATACAGTCAGCTTTAACTTACCCTGACGTTGACGTTAAGGAAGCAAAGCCAGCGATAGACACAGCCTCGGACCCCCCCCCCAGACTGCCGCTAATTAACCAACTGGGGCCCGGGGCCTATGGAACCCACCGTGCCCAGCATCCCTTTCGCTAGGCGGCTTTTACTATGCCATTTTTGACCGTGACCTCCTCCCATTTGCGTCCTAAAAACGACGCGACATCAGTCTACTACTAGGGGCACGGGACTAGGGCCGCCCCGGAATCCCCCTGGTGATCCAGGGAGGTCTCCAGGAGGCCCCAGGCGTCCAGGGGGGGCGTGGTCGCACTTTGCGGGTTGCCAGCAGGCTTTTTATGGCCCGTCGACTAGGATGCAACTGACGCGTTGCTAACGCGTTAATAACGCGTTAATTTGACACTCAGAGCTCCCGGCGTCAATTACGCCTTAGGAACCCCCGCACCCTGGTAGATACTAACTTCCAAGTTAGTTCAAGCTACCGTGACTAGCCCGGGCCGACCACGTTCGTCCAAAGACGGCGAGTCACGGTAAAAGTCACCCAGCGCGCAGTGGAAACAGCACACGCCTCGGAGATACTCAATAACATGTTGTGGTCAGAATGATTACCGTGTGGACCAGAAATGGACGTTGGTACCACTGGCACTACTAGTGGTACTATGATATATTTAATTCAAATTCAGTTCAAGTAGCCAGTTCAAGTAGTAAGTTCAAGTAGTTATAAAGTGGCCCGGAGTGCAAATAAAAAATTAATACTAGTAGCGTGTTAATAACGCGTCACTAACGCGTTAATAACGCGTTAGTGACGCTTAAGCAACCTTGCCCGGGGCTCTGGCGTTAATAACGCGTCAGTGTCATTTGCATCGATGATTTCAAGTTCCCGGGCCGAGTCTTTTTACGGTTCAAGTTAGTACTACTAGAGCCTGCCAGTGGCACTGGCATACAGGCCATGGAAGAACTACGCTCGGCCGGGGGTCCGAGCAAGCCATGGAAGAACTACGCCAGGCAATTGTTGGAAGCACCAGAGCAAGCAGCCCAAAGTAAACTAAGATTCCAGGTCAGGGATGATCCAGTAAGTGATTTAGTCACGGTCGCCCTCAAGATTCAAGTTTCTCGAGATTCCTCTTCACGCCCCGGGTTAGGCGACGCTTGGGGGCTATCCTGGAATGGGCTGGGTCGCTCAGAGACTCGTATTGGGGTCAGAGAAAAAAGACCCAAATGCGCCAAATAGTGAATTCGCGCCAGTCAACAGGTCACGGCTATCAACTGTAGTGGGCTGGCTTGGTGACCTAGGACCGATCGCACCGCCAGGTGCGCGCTCTCCGGGTTGCCTTGGTTGACTAGCAGGCGGGGCGAAGCCAGGCCTGGCGGGCCGGCCAAAGAGGCAGCTTAGGCGTGCAGCAATTTCATCAGCGCCGCCCTCCTCACCGCTGACCACCGCGTGCACGTCATCAGGCTGCGATGGGATCGGCACGCTCGGGGCTGGTGCAGACTGTGTGACCCGCCAGGCGGACGAAGCAGCGGCGGCTGCACGTCGCCACGGAGTCTGGCCGTCGGACATTCCTGCACCCCTCTCCTGAATAGGCAATGGCGGTGGTGCGCGCAAATTCAACGGCGATGGCGTGGTGACGCGCGTGACTGTCGGCGGCGCGCGGGGCCTGATGTTAGCTGGCATGGCGGCCCGGCCAGCTCGGTCGGTCGGTGGCGATGGACGCCCGGCTGGCATCGTGGCGCCCCCACGTAACGCCACAGCTGACAAGCGACGCTTCCGCGCCACAGCCGGTCCAGATGGCGGCGCAGATTCGGTGTGCGGACGCCGCGACACGTGCACGGGGGGTGGCAGCGGCGAGGGTTGAAGCAACGAGACAGCAGGGACATTGGAGCCCTCAGACTCATCAGACGTGGAGTGCCGGTCTCGGCTGGGTGGCGTGGACGGTCCAGCGGTCGCCGCGGTGCCGGCGTCATCAGGCAAGTCTGCACACCCTGCCGCGCGGGCGGCTGCTTCTTTCTTACGGCGCTGCTTTTGACGCTTCGCCTTCTTCTTCTCGCGTGCTTTGGCCGACCTCACCTCACGTTCAGCTTCCTCAGCCTCGAGCTCTTCGACGAGGCTCCGCCTTGCAGCCTCTGCCGGGCCGTCTGCAGCTGGCGCGGCCGCGACCTTAACGGCAGTTTCGCCTCCCTCTCCACCGTTTCCGTCGCAGCGCGCCCGCTCGCGCTGTTTGAGCATGATCCTGAGGCGTGCGTGGCGCGCGGCCTGTGTGGGATACACGAGCAGGGATTGGGTCGGAGGCGTATGCGCCCCCCCCACCCACGTGCGAGCTCAGTAAAGTTTGGGAAAGGGACAACGGCGTGCGGCGCTGCAAACTCGCCTTCCGGTCGCGTGAGCAGTCGGCGAGTGGCGCGCGATAGTCGGCCACAAGACGGGCAGCAGCGTCGACGTCGCCACGCGCGACGAGAAGCGCCACGGCCGTATCGCCTCGTGCGTTGCGCGCGGCAACGAGCTCGGGAAGGCGATCATCAGCGCGTGCGGCATCCAGGACGGGCCAGAGCACGTCGAGGTGCCCCTTTCGTGCGGCGAGGAGCGCGGCCTCGCCTGACGGCGGCGCTCCGGCACTAATCAGCGCGCTCGCAAGCTCAGCGCGGCCGGCGCCGGCAGCGAGCGTGAGCGCATCCTCACGTGGCGTCGCGCCGCGGACGGGTCTTGCAGGGTCCGCACCAGCGCGGAGCAGCGCGCGTGCTGCACGCGACGCGCCCTTGGCGACCTGCGCGCGTCCCTGTTGTTGCCACTCGCGCATGACCCCGGTGGTCGTACTGTTTTGCTCGTGCGCGGTGCGGCGAAGATGAGTGACACACGCGCGCCGGCTCCGACGAGGCATTCCCACCTCTCACACCCCCAGCGCCGCGCGTGCGCGAAGTAGGCAACTGTGCATCGATGCCTTCAACGCCGGGGTGCGGACGGCAAGGTGAAGCGCCGTCTCGCCGTGAGCGTCCTCGGCGTCGATATCAGCACCGGCGGCCGCGAGCACGGGCACAATCGCCGCCGCCGCCGCGTCCGCATCCGCGCGGTGGCCGCGCGCGCACGCGAGGTGTAGCGGTGTTCGTGCCGAGCCAGCGGCGACGTCGCGGTGTGCCGCGTCGGCGCCCGCACGCAAGCACCGACGGACCGCGTCTGCGGCGCCCGTACGCGCAGCCGCGAGCAGGCATGCGTCGGCGTCGCTGCGCGCGATGTCCGTCGACGACACACTGACAGTGACAGTCGCGCGCACGCGGAGTGCGCCATCGGTGCCGATGAGGTCGCGCGCACGCAGCTCTGCGTGCGCAGCAAACTTCGGCCAGCCCCAGTCCTGGACTGCGGGTGGCGGCGCGGCGCGAAAGACCTGTGTTGCCCATTTCGCATATCCATATGAGGCGTCGCCCGACGCATGGTCGACAGACATGGTGAACCTGCGCCGGCGCAGCAGTTGGTACATGCATGGGCGCGCATGAGCGCGGCGCAACGCGCGTCGCGTGCTTCTGCCAGCCGAACGGGAGCGTGGCGGCGTCGCGGACCGAGAGGTAAAGCGAAACGTGCCCGGCATTGTCCGCACCGTCCCCGTCGAGAAAGTAGTACAGAAGCCATCGGTTGCCCGCCGCGTCAACGAAGCCCGCGTCATGGTACATGCCCTTGTGCGCGCGTGCGGCGTCCGACCGGCGCGCCGTCTCGAAATCAGGCACGACCCAGCGGCATACTACGGTCGTTGGACGTGCCTGCGGCGCCCAGCCGCCAGCAGCCGTCGCACCACCGCCCGCTGCGCCCGCCGCACGCGCGGCTGCCTCGCCGGAGCCACCGCCAGCCTCAGCCGGGGCCGCAGGCATCGCCGTGCCGCCAGCGCTAGCGGCGCCCGGCGGCGGCCGCGGGGGCGGCGGCAGCGCAGCGACGAGGTGCGCAACGGCGACTCGCGTGCCGCTAGCCTCGGTCGCACCAGCGACCACCGCGCGGTTCGCCGCCTCGGCAGCCTCGAAGCGCGCGCACGCAGCGCCGCCGCCGGCGACGAGCGCACACGCCTCGACGGCGCCGTGCGGCTCGAGCAGCGTGGCGACATCGATGCTGGTCGCCGAGGCCGCAAGGCCCGACACAACGACGACGCGGCCTGCCGGTCCTGCACCGCGTGAAAACCGCGCGAACGTCGTCCCCAGGGCGTCGACGGTAGTGGCGCTGACGGTTTTCGCGAGGCACGCGGGGGACGCAGCGGCAAGCGTGCGCCGAAGCGCACGCGCCGAGGCGTCGTCATCGCCGTCGTCGTCCACCGCGCGCGCCACCGCTGCAAGCACGTCTTCTGAAGCGTCGCGCGTGACGACACTCGTGCTGCCGGCAACGCCCTGACTGTTGCCGTGGGCCACAGGCCCGGAGGGGACACCTCCAGGATCTTCCAGGGCGTCCCCAGTCTCGGCGGCGGCGCCCGGCGCAGCCGCGCCTGGTGCGGCGGGGCTTGCTGCAGAACCGGGCTTGCGCTGCGCCGCGACGGGGACGTGCGCGACGTTGTCATCCTTTTGCTTCTCCGCGATGATGACGTCCTGGTCGCGCAACACGAGAAGTCGCGCCGTGTGCTCTGCATCGACGGCCTCGCCGTCCAGGAGAAATGAATACGCGAGATTGTCGCGCCTCCTGCTGTATTCCCTAAACCTGTGAGGATGTGCGAAATTTGTCTTGCGCAGCGCCGTAAGAGAGGTGACGTCGTCATCCACTTTTTTGTGGTGACGTCATCCTTTTTGTGTGGGACATAAAAACGACTTCAACACTGATCGACACATCACACCTAGCTTCTGATCAAGCCGTAGCTTAAAGTGCGTGTCGTCTTTTGACCCGCGCACGCGTATCGTCACGTAATGTGCCATGCCGGTCAGCAAGCCGACGCGCCAGTCCAATTTAAACTTCACTGAACTGAAGCGGTCTGGGTGCGATGCATTACACTCATATATATGGAGGGTGCTGTTTTTCTTTCTTTCTTCGCGCTCGGTGTAAAATTGGGACGCGCCGTTCGGTGCACTCAGTTCGAGGGCGTCGATGACTTAGCTACTAAGGCTTAGCCTTTACTCACGTCTTCGCCGGCAACGACACGCTCGGCGGGTTCGGGTACGCCTACGCTCACACCGTCGGGGCTAGGACAGCATAAGATCACGAGTACCGACCGCGGTAACCAAAAAGGATGCCCGCCGTCAGATATATACACACACAGGCGGGGTGGACCTCCTCAGGCTGGGCCGGCGGGTGCCAGTGAGTGTTAAGATTCAATAGTAAGTTGGCATCATCCTAACTTGAAGGCGATGCCAGTGGCACCCCTCACGAGCCGCTGAGTCGGAGCCTGAGGCTTGCCAGTGGCCCCCTCAGGCTGTTGTCCAAAAACGTACCACTCAAAACACTTGAAATTGGGGCAAACCACTCAGAGGCTCACCAAACACTCGCCGAAAAGGCCACCGTGGCACGGGTCCTCGGACCGTGACTTGGTTGGGCCAGGCCAGAATTTTAAGCGGCCCGGGTGCCCGTCACGGCGAGGTGGGGGGGGGCGGGGGGCGTAAACTTGAACCCCGGGCCGTGAGGTGAGGCCCGCTTTCCTGAAGTCGGTCCCGCGAGAGCCGCCGGTCTCATTTACCTGCGACCAGCACCGGTCGCACCGTAACGGTGCGCGTCAAGTTTCTGCGGCCCGGGAGCAGGGCTGGTCTAAAACTGGGGGACGTCCGAGTCCGGGCACTCGATGCGCGAGCCCGCCCGGGCCCCCGGCCCCGGGCCCCGGCTGCCCGGCGAGCAGTATGGAAAACAAGATAGCGAATGTGGATGGCCCGGGAGTTGAAGTCGACCGTTGAGCAACTTGAAGTCCGAGGGGGCCCGGGGGGTAAAAGTGGACGCGAGCGGCCGTCGGCGGCTCCAGGCGGGAAGTTCAAGTTCCAAATTACGGCCTTCAAATCAGACCAGCGCCGACCACGGCCCGGGCCGACGATCCGCCCGTTTAAAAGCCCGACTCACACGTGAGCATGCCAGCATGGCGCGTCATACCGGCGGACCGCGTGCGCGCAGTCGTAATTAATCAGTGCTAAATCCCATCTTTCGCCTGGGAGTTTTAATAAAGATAGGTCTACAGGTAAAATTTAGGGACCTCAGTGGGCAAACTCAGTGGGCCGGCCTAGCAGTCCCTTGTTTTCAGGCTGACCAGTTGAGCGGGTCGAGGACATGCCACGCCGTCTCCGAGGTTGATGATCTCTCAGGCCACCACCGCTTTTTCATAAAGGTAACGCACGAACCGTTTGCTCCCCAAGTTTGGATAGACTTGAATACGCTCACACATCTATAAGGCAAGGCTTTGCGAAAAGCGGAGGCCACGCGGAAGAGCACAAGCACGCGAGAAATCGGGTAAAAAATCATGGCTCTGGGCTTAGAGCAGTTGACTGTGGAGATAAGATCCGAGCTATATCTTATCTTGGATGATGTGGGTGGACAAATATGCCTGGTCCTGGATCACGGCATCGGCGGACAGCTGGATCATGTCGTGCCCGGCGGAGCAGAGGCACTCCGGTCGCACGGCGTCCGTTCCGTGCGTTCACTGCGGCTAGAGCTCGACGCAGCGCCCGAACACCGAGTTGTGTACCTCGTCCGCCCGACAATCGCCGCGATGATGCTCGTGGCAGGCCATGTGAGGAACGAAAACATGGCCGAGGTCACACCGCAACGGTTTTACGTCTTCATGGTGCCGCGGACAACTGTCCTCTGCACACACGTTCTTGAGGAAGCGGGCGTTCTGCCGCACGTTCGCGTCGGCGCGTACCGCCTAGATGCCATTGCGCTCGACACCGACGTACTCTCGCTCGAGCTCCCAGACAGCCTTCGCGAGGTCGCGGTCGACGGCGACCCGACGGCACTCGAGTGTGTTGCGCAGTTTCTGCTGCGTTTCGAACAGCTTTACGGGACGCCGCGTGAAGTCCGGACCTTCGGCACCGCCGCGCGTGGCGTCGCTGAGCGCCTCGCGCGCGCTGATCTCCGGGCCGAGCGCGCGCACAGCGGTGGTGGTGGGGTCGCTGCCGCCGCGGGGCCGCGCGACTTCGGCGGCGTGCTGCCGCGGTGCGGCTTCAGCGACGCGGCTAACGCGCGCGCGCGCCGCGACGTTGACATGTTGGTGATTATCGACCGCCTTGCCGACCTCGTCACGCCCATGGTGACGCCCCTCACGTATGAGGGGCTCATCGACGAGGTGATGGGCGGCATCCACCACGGCTGTGCGCGCCTGCCCAGCGCTGTTGTCGCGGATGATGCCGATGAGACAGCCGTCGGTGCTGCCGCCGTAGGTGTTACCGACGACGACCGCGTCGCGTACGCGCTCGACTCACGCGACGCGCTCTACGCCGAAGTCCGCGACCTCAACATCGAAGAACTCGGCGCGCGTCTGGGCGATCGCGCCAAGTCGATACGCGCAGCGTGCAACGCAGCGTAGATGTCCGAGGTCCGAGGTCGGAGATATCTCCGATTTTTTTGTGGTTTCGGCAAGATGCCGGCCCCTGTTCCAATTGTGTCGAGAGGATTCCCTTAAGGGCCGATTTCGCACAGGTATGACGCATTCCGCGCCCGCCGGGACGCGTCCATCACGGAAATCCACGACTTCGTGAAGCGCATCCCGGGTCTAGCGGCGGCATATCGGAGCCTCCAGACGCACATCCGCGTCGCGGAGTGCGTCGCACGTGCTACGGACGCGCGCGCCTTCCGCACACGATGGCACGCCGAGCGCACTCTCCTCGAGGGCGAGCCCGCGTTCGATGTAATTGACGACCTTCTCGCAACGCGAGAGCCGCCCTTTTCGCTCCTTCGCCTCGCGTGCCTTGCGTCGCTCACGACGGGCGGCCTGCGCGCTGCGCGGCACGACGCGCTCCGCCGCGGCGTACTGCAGACGTATGGCTTCGAACTTCTCGGCACGCTCTACCACCTAGAACGCGTCGGCTTGCTCGCACGTGCTCGCGACGCGACAGCGGCAGACCTCGTCCTCGGTGGTGGCGGCGCCCGCACGCCCTTTGCCGCGCTTCGCCGCGCGCTGCGCCTTGTGGTCGCCGACGTTGATTCACGCCAGCCGAACGACACCGCATACGCGACACCCCGGCGTGAAGCGTCAGCTGTCTTCACTCAAGTTGCCTTCGATTGGTGGTCGGCGCCCCGTGCCGCGCTCCCTGTGCCTTTGTAACGGGATCCCAGACCAGGAGGAATTATCGCCAACGGATCGCATGTGCACAGGTGTCTTCGGGCTACGCGCCGATCTCAGTCCGCCTCGTCGAAGCGATCACCGCTCCAGATGGCGTCGCACTCGCTGCCGCGCTCCCGCAAGTTCCCGGCTTACCGCATCTTGCATATGCGCCCCGCGCGTTCTCGCGTGAGGCACTTAGACGCGCGTTCGACGACGCCGGGGCGGGTGTGCTCGCCGCCGGCGCGCTGCGCCGCGCTTCACCCGGGCCACCGGCAAGGCCCGGCGCCAAGCCCGTCCTGGTTGTTCTTTTTGTTGGAGGAGTGACGTACGCCGAGATTGCAGCGCTGCGCCTGCTCTCACGCCGGTCCGACTTCCCATTCACCGTGCTTGTCGCTGCCACAGCCGTGATTAACGGCGCTGGGCTCCTCCAAAGCCTCGTGATGGAAATGGAAAATAGCCTGCAAAAAAACGATGCTACCTATAATCTCTGATATTCCTTCTCGTTTTCGAGTTTAGTACCAAGGAAGAGACTCCTGGCATTCATGAAGGTAAAAGCTTTCTCTGACTTGAGTTCTCAATTCAAATTTGCTGCGCTGGCTTGTTTGGATTGTGGGGAATGTGCATAGATGAGTGAGATATCTGGCACTGTCACAGGCTTCATTCAGCATGTGGATTCCGCATTTGCTTTTCAATTCTTCCAATTTGATGAGGTAATGCTGTCGCGTTTAGACTATGCCCCCGGAGTCGCTGGCACGTGGTTTTAATTGGCTTCTCAGCGGGAGGAGCCGTGGTCTATACTCGGCAGGGCGGAGCAGCTCCATGCCTTTGGGGCGCCTGGCCCAGTAGGGGCAAGGGGCGAAAGCAGCTAAGCGGTGAGGTATGAGCTTTAGTGTCGGGGCCATAAACCCACATTTGAGGGCTCGGGCAACTGAATAAAAGGGACCCCAGCAGTATGGCCCGGGGGGGCTGGGCCCAAAAAACCTCCTACTTCCCCGCGCCGGGTCCGCGGGGGGATCGTCTCGGGTCCGCGCCTTGACCGCGAGGCCGGTTCCGTCGGGTCTGCGGCCGGTTTGGCCCCGCCCGCGGCCGTGACCGCAAAATTAGTGATCCGGCTGCCCGCAACCGGTCCGCCTTGACTGCGGCACCGTCCGCGACGTCCGCGGGATCCGCGTAATATTGCGCCCGGACCCGCGCGGGCCAGCGTGCATTCCGCCGGCCCGCGAAAGGCACGGGGCTTGACCGCCGCCGACCGCAGGTTGAACTTCAAGTTGAAGTTGAAGTGTGACCTTGGCCGCTGCGTCAGCCAGCGCTTGCCCTGTCTGCAACTCACCCGCCACGGCCACGCAGCCGCCCGCCAAGTGGCGTTCGCCGCCCGCGAGCCGGACCGCCGCTCGGCCGCTCCGGGTCCGCACACACCGGTCCGCGAGGTCCCGCCATCGGACCGCCGCGTCCGCCGGATCCGCGAGCCGGCCGCCGCGCCCCCCCGGGCGGTCCGCCCCGGGTCCTACCCTAGTCCGCCGGGCGTTTTACCTTGCCCGCAGGGTGCCACCCGCGGCCGTCCGCCGCGCCTGCGCCCTTGACCAGGTGTTCCCCGCACCGCAGGGGGCCGTACTGTAGGGGGGGCTACCTTTCTGTCCCTACCTTTCCATCCATAAAGATTATGATGTTGGACCATTGTTGGTGGTTTTACCCGGTCGGCCAGCGCCCAGATACCGGCCTAGGAAAGCAGCCAACCGACCCGGGGCCATCGGGTGGGTAGATTGAGGCTCCATCGTATCCCCCGGTAATTTCTGAAGCGACTTAGTTAACCGCGCTCGCGTTCGGAAGCCCCGTTTGCCAGTGACGCCGCGGCCCGGGCGGCGTCCGCCATTATCTTTTTTAGCCTCACAGAACCAGTTTGCCGTACTAGCGCTGATATTGTCCACATACCAACGCCTCCTACTCTTATAGTCACAGTGAGCACAATTTAATAGCCTTTGCAAGCAAGTATAGGGCTCAGGCTCAGCCTGAGGCTTAACTTGAACGTGCGGGTTTGTGTGTTGGCCTAGCTCTGCCTCTGCAGATCGAGTTTTTTCCAGGCACGCTCTGCAACAAAAGAAACTTTAGGAGGCCATCTAAGTGTGAGTGAAGGGGCTTTATGAGACTAATACCGGCTGGGTGAGCTAGAGGTATATTGTGATCTAATATTGTTTATGATGACATTGTACGGACTAGGGGTCCCTCTGATACTAATACAGCTGTATTATATGATGAAATATTAATGAAATTTATGTTACCCGCACTAAAAATTTCGCCCGGAGACTTCCGCCGAACGCTTAAAATTGAGCGGAAACACGTACCACACATATCGGGAAAAGGTCTTCAAGTCGGCACCCGATCTTATCAAAAGATTGACGACTGTATGTGCGTAACCTAGCAAAAGATTGACGACCGTATGAGTGCAATCTCTGACCTGGAAACGATCTGGGTTACCGAGGCACGTGTTCTTTCGATGTACTCCATGGTCGAGAACGGTCCAA
>Ga0302122_10000871_pt1 | contig 18877 bp, 19 predicted proteins | sample CB21_SCM_MG_FD_203115 | JGI IMG/M metagenome (GOLD analysis project Ga0302122, IMG submission 203115) | Marine microbial communities from Western Arctic Ocean, Canada - CB21_SCM | ecosystem: Environmental > Aquatic > Marine > Oceanic | place: Canada: Western Arctic Ocean | collected 2017-09-28
TATTTTTGAGCTTTCTAATATATTAAAATATTTCCAATCTTTCATTTTAAAATTATCAGGTAATGATGAATGACTAGTTGAATCATCATACCAAGGTGAATGGACTATTGGTGATGTAATACAAGTATCGTCATACCATTTATCATTTATTATTCTTTTTTTAATTTTAGTACCTGAACATAATTTTCTTTTTAAATTTTGTTCCATTCTTACAGTAAGATAAGCCATCTTATTACTATATTTTTCAAAAGAATCATATCCATTATGAACATCTGATTGTGATTTTATTGGATAAGGATTTTCAGCTTCTTTTTCAGCAAATTTTCTTGAAAATAAATACGCTTGTCCACCTGCATTATGACCAACTGTTTCTTCCCATATATCTATTTTATTTTTTGTAGTAATTATTTTTTTTTGTTTCGATCTTGTTCTACCTGCATTTAAATTCCATAAATATAATAAAGCAAAATTTTTAATTCTCATTGCATGTTTACAATTTTCTTTTTTACATTTTTTACAAAAATAATTTTGAATTGAAATTAATATATTTTCTAAATATATTGAAAAATCATTGTAAAGTGTTACATCATCTTCAAATACAATACAATAATCATAATTGGATGTTTTCAAAAAGCTATTTACTGTTAATTTATGTGATAAAGCAATAGCCACTTCTATTGGAGTCATTTCTGCATTTTTTGAAAATCCATTATTTTTATAAAATTTAATAAATTTATTATTTGGTTTACCATTTTTTTTTAACCATTCATCTTTAAAATGTATACAAGGAAATATACTTGCGGTAATTCCTTCTATTTCATTTAATTTTTTTAATAATTTATAACATTTTTTTTTACGTTTGATATTTTGTTCACAATGAATTATGTATGCCCTTATTTTAAAATTATTTTTATTTAACATTACAATTATTGAGATATTATTTAAAAAGTCTTTTTTATAAATTGAAAAGAGAAACATTTTATTTAATATTTATATATATATGAATACTATTATAATAGTTTCTGAAGGAAAAAATTTTACGGGATGAATATTTAATTATAATTTATAAATCTAAAAATAAACAATCATCATAAAAAGATTCATTAATATTTTTAAATTTCAAATCATACGTGACTATTAAATAGTAAGTAGACAAAAAATATAATAAATATAAAAATATAAAATAATATAAATACATTATAATATTAATAAATCTTTTTTTAAATTTATTAATAAATAAAATATCCTAAATATTCATAACATTTTTTAGGATTACTATGTTTAATATTTGGACACATTTTATACAAGCCGGTGTTTTCACCACATGGATACATACAAGGAAGAGCATAATATTTTTTATGACATTTTATTACATGATAATACATACAATTGGAACAACTATTTTTAATTTTTTTTATATTTTTACACTTAAATTTTTTATTTTATATTTTACATTCAGTACCATATTTTTTAATCCATTCTTTATTGGGACAAGACATTTTATTATATATTAGAAAATTTTATGATTATTAATTTTAAAATATTAATCTGTAGCAATAAATGGATAATTTTCCATAAAACTTTCTATTTCTACAGCATAATTATAAAATGCTGTAACTGAAGGAAATTTCATACCACCAAAATTTTCAGGTGTTTTACCAGGTTCAGCGTATGCTGTAGCAACTTCTTTTCCATTTATATAAGCTGTAATTTTGTCTTTTTTAATTTTATTTGTTTCAATATAAAGTTTATTAATATTTTTTTTTGAAATTTGATTACTTTCATAATTCATCTAAATTATATTATATAATAAATAATTAAATTTTTGTAAAAATTATTTAAATAAAAATAAACTTTAATTTATATGGGTAATTTTTTAAATACATGCGAAACAGAAAAAGTTTCTAATTATTATTGGTTACATAATCTCAGAAGATGGGAAAATAAAATAAAAATAAATAATTATAAAATTAATAAAAATACAAATAGTAAACCTTATCATATTAATAAATTAAATAATTGGGTCAATGAAATTAAATAATTTCATAAAAAATAATAATATAAATAATCCACTTAATTATGTATTAAATTTAAAAAATGAAAATAATGAACTAATTAAAAGATTTCAAAAAATAAATTTCTAATCTATAGTATATGGATTATAAAAATAAATATTTAAAATATAAAAAGAAATATCTTAGTTTAAAAAAAATGGACCAACATGGAGGTTATAAACGGAAAGAATTAAAACCTAAATCTAAAACTACAAAAAAAGATGGTAAGGATGAATTAAAAATATTTCTTGAAAGTGAAAAAGGAGAAAAAATAATTTTTAAATATTTGGATATGTTTGACAACTGGGCTGATGATTTACTGTTATCAAGTAAAAAATTAAAAAAAATAACAAAATCAGTAATAAAAAAAGCATTATTGAAATATTTAAAATATACTAAAGGTCCTGATAAAGATGAAATTTTAAATACAGGAAAGTGGAAATCATATAATGATACTTTTGTTAAAGATAGTATTATTGATATTGTTTTGAAAATGATTAACTAAAATTTATTCATCTTCATTATCTTCTTCGTCATTATAGAATCCTAGTTGTTTAAGTCTTTCAACTTGTTCATCAGCTGTCTTACCTAGAAATTTAGGATTCATTATTTTTTTGATCATTTCTTCTTTAATTCCTTCTCTAGCAAAATGTTCTCTAAATTTATTTCTAATAAAATCATTTTTTGCTTTTGTCATTGGATTCATACTTAACCAATAATAACACCAATTTTTATTTGGATTAGCTTGTACTATTTCCCAAGTTATATTTGGATTTTCACTTAAATAAAAATGGAGTTAAAAGATGGAATAAAGTAAAGTAATTAAATTAATAAAATATTTTGTTAATTTAATTTTGTCCATGTAAGAAGTTGGGTTCTTTGATTTTATAATATTTTTGACAATATTATTCAAATTATAATAACCCTTCTTATGTTTCTTAATACAAAATTTTTTTGTAATTTTATCCATTACATATAAAACAAAATCTACTTTAAATGAATAAGTATCAACATATAAGTAATTTTTATTAAATCAATAATATTATTAATTTAATAAAAAAATTTGATTCTTTTGAAGATTTAATTCAAAACAATCATTTGGTCCATTCGGGGCTTGAACCCGAGACCTTCGGCTCATAAGACCGATGCTCTACCAACTGAGCTAAAGGACCATAAATATTTTTGAAAGGAATATTGAAACCTTTTGCCTAAAAAATTAGGGCTTATGCTCAAAATAGGTATTGAACCTATTAAGATATTCGAGCATTTTGATAGTTAACCTTTACTCTATCAGGTAATTAGCGAAGGGTGGTTTCGATCCACCGTCCTTTGGGTTATGGGCCCAACGCGCTTCCACTGCGCCACTTCGCTATATTTTTGAAAGGAACATTGAAACCTTTTTGCCTAAAAAATTAGGACTTACGCTCAAAACAGGGATTGAACCTGTGACCCCACGATTAACAGTCGTATGCTCTAACCAACTGAGCTATTCGAGCGAAAAAAACATGATTCCTCCTCATCATTAAATGATTCTACTGGGAATTGAACCCAGGTTTCCCGCTTCAAAGGCAGGCGTCCTAGCCTCTAGACGATAGAATCAAAAGATTGCTTGGTGTGGGGTTTGAACCCACGCATCCGAAGATACTCGAACTTGAGTCGAGCGCCTTAGACCACTCGGCCAACCAAGCATTGGTTTTTTTGTTTACATAACACATGTTGCATTTTTTTAAAAGGAAAATACAAAAACCTCTAATTTGTGAAAAGACAAAATTGATTTTTTATATTTTTGCTGTGTGTGTTATTAGGTTGCAGTTTTCATAGTTAAACATTATTTATTGCTGTTAGAAAACTTGTGTTGCTTGCTATGGGATTCGAACCCATGCCTCCGAAGAGAGGGCATCTTAAGTGCCTCGCCTTAGACCAACTCGGCCAAACAAGCATAATTTCCACGTTCGGGATTTGAACCCGAGTCTTTCCTGTGAAAGAGGAATATCCTAGCCACCTGGACTAACGCGGAATGTGGAATTTTTTTAATTGGTTCCCTCCAAAATTTGCCCACCATGGGACTTGAACCCATGACCACAAGATTAAAAGTCTTGCGCTCTACCAACTGAGCTAGACAGGCATGATTTGCAGTGTTCATTATACTTAAACTCGAATGTTTATATACTTAGTTGCTGTACGAACACTTTGATGATTTTTAAGTAAAAATCGTTTCCTCTAATAATTGCTTACTAGGGATCTATGATTTGAGTACTTATACTAGCAGGACAAGAATTCAAATATTTTGAATATCAATTTTTTTTTTTACTACTATATACGATAATATTTATTTAAATGACTTTTATTATTTTTACTTTAAGGCTACAAAAAAATATATGTATCTTCAAAAATAAAATTATAAATAAAGTATTACTTCAAATAAGTATATCCAAATTCATATTCTATAATCATATGATTAATATCATCCCAAATTCCAATTTCTTCTAAATTATGACCACTGTCATAAGTAAATAGACAGTTTTTATATCCACTTATATTTCCGTATTTATCTAGTTTATAATCTTTATTTTTTATTGTTATATCTACTAACTTTGATTCGTCGTAATCACCGTGTATTTTTGAGAAAAGTGGTCCACATATCATTGGCGGGTATTTGTTTTGTTCTTCTTGTGTTAAAGACATTATAACTTATTATAACATTATCTTAAAAAAAATCAATTTTTATTAATAGACAAATTTAAAATAATATTTTTTTGAATAGACAACTATTCAACTGAAAGTTTCAAAGGTGTAAACGCATTATAAAACTTTTATCTTTAATTTATCAGGAATTGTTTCTAATTTGTATTTTTTAAATTCAACAAGTCCTTTCCAAAAATTTAAATAATCAGTTTTGAAATATTTTTTTGTTCCTCTGAGTATATTATTTTTTTTTAGTAATTCAATTTCATCCTTATTAAAAATATCACTTGCTTCTTTTTTACTATATAATATTTCCCAAACTTTTTTAGTAAAATCTAACAAGTCTCTTTCACTACAATTATCACAATTATAACAACAAAAAAACTTTGGAGTTCTTTCTTTAAAATATTCTAATATAAATCTTCTTCTACATCCTGTATGAAAACATAATCTTCTCATATTATTAACATTTTGTATTTTAATGTCTTTTAATATTTTACTACTAGTCTCTTTTTTAATCATTTCTATTTTAACTTTCATCTGTTGATCTTTGTAGAACAAAATGGTTTCTGCTGGTAACCCGTCTCTTCCTGCTCTTCCTATCTGCTGATAATATTCTTCTATAGATGACGATGCGCCAAATATCAAAACACATCTAACAATTTGATCAATACCCATCCCAAATGCTATAGTGCTTACAATTATATTAATTTTTCCTGAACTAAAATTACTTTGAATTTTTTCTCTTAATCTTTTTGACATACCTGCATGATATGCTTCACCCATTCCTTTTTTAATATTATTTAAATTATCTGCTATTTCAACAGTTTCTTTTCTACTTGTACAATAAATAATTATTTTATGATTTTCATACTTATTAAGATACTTTTTCATTAAATCTATGTTTGATAATTTTGGAACAAATTTTCTTTTTTTATTATTTCTAAGTTGATTAAATTCCTCATCTGAATAATTATAAGTTTTTGGATTTATCTTACACTTATTACATTTATCCTTACTATTCAAAATATGTAATGATCCATCTAAACAATATTTATTACCAACTCTTCTTAAATTTTCATTAAAAACATTTACACACTTTATATATAAATTAGGTCTATCGAAATTTGCATGAATCATAAGATTATTTTTCATTCTTAAATTTTTTACAATATCTTTTACAACAATATCAGTTGCTGTGGCTGTTACAGCTAAAATAGGTATTGTAGGAAATTTTTTTCTGAACTTGTAAAGTTTTAAATAACTTTTTCTAAAATCATGTCCCCACACACTTATACAATGACTTTCATCTACCGCAAAATAGCCAAGATTACCATCCTTGAATAATGTTTTTGCTAATTCCATTCCATCTCCATTAATTAAATATTCAGGACTCATATAAACGATACGTATTTTATTATCAATAATATCAAAAACTTCTTTATCTTTTCTAGAATTGTTTCCATGTAATGCTGATACTGGAATACCTCTTTTCAAAAGTTTTTCTTTTTGATCATCCATTAAAGATATCAATGGTGAAATTATAAATATTGTTTTTTTTGTTATTAATGGTGGTACTAGATAACACATTGATTTGCCATATCCTGTTGGTAATAATCCTATTACATCTTTGCCGTCAACAAAATTACTTATAATTTCAATTTGTTTTGATTTCAAAGAAGTATAACCCCAATATTTTTTTAATTTTTTAGCTACTTTTCTTTTTTTTTTTTCCCATAAACTCATTATTATAATTATAATAATATATTATTATAATAAAAAATCAATATTTTAATTTATAAATAAATTATATGAATAATATTTTTAAAAATAAAAAAATAGCTATCGTTGGACCAGCTAATACTCTTAATAATTTAAATCTAGGATCAGAAATAGACTCAAATGACATTGTTATTAGAATGAATTCATATCATCAATTAAATAAAATCGACTATGGTAAAAAACTCACGATTCTTTATCATAATTTTTATAGATATTTACCAATACCTAAAAAAGAAACTATTATTATTAAATCCTCTTTACCGATACATTCAAAAAGAATAAGAGGATTTTTTATTCCTAGAAAAGATAAAAATAGAGAGATGTTTAATTCATCTGTTAAAAGTAATAAAAATATAAATCACTTAAGATACGATTTTGATAAATATATTAAATGTTTTAATTTAGGTAATAAAAAAATTCAAGACCAACAACCGGTATTACAACTATATACGATGTAATTTTAAATATTGATATTGTTAAAGAAATACACATTTATGCGATAAATTTTGGATTAAGTAATTTTAATTCTAATTATAAAATAGATAAACATTCTAATATAACTCATAATTTAAGTGAAGACTTAATAAGATTTATTAAAATATTTAATAATCTTAATAATACTAATAAAAATAAAATTATAATTCATGACAAATTACTCAAATCTAAATTATATCTTTCCTGAAATTATCGTAAAATTTTATTATTTTAGAAACAGCTCTTAATTGAAATTTTTCATGACTAGGTTTTATTTGACTTTTGAAATTTATATTATCATAAACTAATGGTATATTGTAACTATGAGCACAAATTCCTTTTTTTGGATTATATAATATTTTATCTGCTTGACCAAATTTACCCCTTAGATAGTAACTATTATTAATAAAATATCTATCAAGTAAAAATTTCATACTATTTCTATTTATCATATATAATCCAGTTGAAGTCATTCTAGTTGTGAATAAATTATAATTTACATCAACATTTTTAGTGGGAATATTAATATAATTATTATCATGTAATTTTATAATATACCAATTATTTGGTGCATTTTTTTCTATTTCTTTAAACGTTTCTTTCCATCTCGGTAAAAAAGAAAAATTTATATCATCTTCACATATAATTGCAATTTCACAATTATCATTGTAAGCTTGTTTTATTGCTTCAAAATGTGATAATGTACACCCTATTTCATTGTATGTTATTGGTTTTGTAAATTTATATCGATATGATAATTTTATATTATTTCCATTAATTGCGTCTATTCTTTTGTAATTATTAATATTAAATCTTAAAAACTGATTTTCCATAAATGTTTTTCTTTCAATACTTTTTGATAAATTAATATAATAAATTGGATAAATTGTTTTATTCATTATATTATATTATATTTTAATAAATTATAGAATAAATTTCAGATTTAAATAATTGTATTTTTAATTTTTTAGAATTATCTATATTAACCTTCAAATCCAAAAAATCTCCTTCGTATTTTTTATTTTCAACCATTAAATAGCCATTCTTTTCAGTTTTAAAATTTAATATAATTTCATTATTATTTAATTTAGTATCAAATTCTACATAACCAATCTCATCTGAACAATTATATAAAGAACAAAATCTATCTTTTTTAATTTTATAAGTTAATACTTCCTGTTTTTCTTGGTTAAAATCTATATAAATATTTAATAAATTATTAATACATTCTAATTTATGTACAACTCCTTGAAAAGGTGTAGTACTATATTTTTTTCCCGCATCTTTTATAATACCAATTCTATACCAATCAATACCATTTTCTGATATCATTAAATATATACCATCCTTATTAAATTTATTATTTTTTTTAAAATAAGGTGACACTCCTAAATAATATTTTGAGTCTAAATAATTTTGACAAGAAATACAATAATAATTATCATTTTTTAAATTAAAAGATGGTGTTACATTAATTAATTTAAATTTTTCCCAATTTATTAAATCATTAGATACTGAAGTTTGTATATGTCTTATTCCCTGATTTAAATTAGCTCGACAGTAGATTCTATATTTACTAATATTTTTATCATAAAAACAACATATATGTGAATCTAATGAAGCAACACCTTTATATTTTTCATCTATTAAATGTTTTAAATTAATTATTGGTTTTTGTACTACTAAATTTAATTTATTTTCATTTTCATCAAATTCAAATAAATAAATACCATTTGCATGATATGGATGATTAATATCTGGATTTATTATTCTTCTACCATTAAAATTAGATATATATTCTTCTCCATAATTTGGTAATTTTTTTTTATTATAAGTTTCTTCAGAATTCGCTTTTCCTCCTACAGCATATATTTTATTTTCTTTAGTTTTAAATGCTGAGAAATTATGCGAAGCGCATCCTAAATCTTGTAAAAAATTAACTTTCTTATTAATAAAATCTAAATTATTGCTTTCCATAAAATAAGTCTTTTCTTTTCCTTTTTTTCTTGATTTATGAAAGAATAAATAATTCTTATTTTCTCCTTTAACCAAGGAATGATATTTATGAAAATTTTTAAATTTTCTTCTGTCATAAGCAGTAATATTATTTTCTTTTATTTTTTTATCCAATTCTAATTTATTAAATTTTACACTAACATTTTTATGATTATTTATTTTATCTAAATTAAAAAATAATATTTTCATTACAATAATAATCATATTATTTTATTTTTTGAAACCACTAAATTATAAAATTAAATTAAGCAAAAGTGTAACCTGATTCTTCTACTTTAAAATGACTTTCAAAATATTCTGCCATTTTATCTAAATTTTCAATTAGTGGTATAGTTACTGTATTAAAACATGTATGCCCATCTGGTGTTACCAAGCAAACATTATAATCTCTTGCATCCAATACTCTGTTTTCACTTCTAGCGCTTCTCTGAGCTGCTTCTAAACCATCCTTTGTTGAAATTTGTATTTTTAATGGAACACAAGATGAACCTGTAGTAAATCTTAAAAAATTTCTAATATTATTAATATTTACATCTCGATAAATATCGTTATCATAAATTTTTTTAACAAGTTCGCTTATTAATCTTATTGTTATATTTTTCTTTCTAAATGTATCACGAATATCTTGACGAGCTCTATTAATATCTGCATCAGAGATTATATTTTTATTTATCACTACAATTAAATCATTTAAATCTTCTTTTTCAAGATTACAATTTATTAATTGTCTAAGATCATATACACTTAATTCACTTCTATAAATTCTATAAATAGGAACTGATCTAAAACCTTCTATGAAATTACGCATTCTACTCTTGTTCAAAACAGTATCGTCATTTTCAAAAAATAATATTAAAAATAATCTTAAATATTCTAATTTTTGATCAACAGTAGGATTTTCAGGATAATTTGATATAGTTTGATTACCATTAAACAAAAATGGACTTGTTTGTAATATAGATTTTGGCCATTTTCCTTCATCACCATAATCTACATAATTATCATCATATACCATTTGAAGGTCTGTCATATCATTATTTGTTAATAATTTTGCCAAATGTATTAAGCGCATTTTATTTGTATTAACTATATCACCAAACTCCGTTTTAGGAAAACAAACTAACATTTGTGCTAAAGTTAAATGATCAATAGAAAAATCAGTATGATTTTGTTCTGATAACAATAATCTATAAGTATAATAAGGATTTAAATTCAAATTGAGTGTAAAACCTTCTAATATTGATTTTGCTATTAAAAGACCTACGTCTCTAAAAGATAATAATGCTTCTTTATTATTTATTATAATGTCTTTAAATTGTAAAAAATGTGTATCAACATCTTCTTTAAAATAAAATCTTTTTAACATTTTACCAATTGATATCCAAGCTGATTTTGATGGACCACCGTAATCCGCAGCAGCATCAATTTGAAAACTTAATGGAGTTATCATGTTATCTCTTAAAAATTCAACCAATGGTAATGTATTACTAAAGGTAATTTCATATTCTAAATCTTCAGTAAATGTTTTTATATATTTATTTTCATCTCCTTTATTATGATAAAAATGATGTAATATTCCTACGTTAAAAAGTAATTCTATTTTATCTTTCAAAGGTGTCTCCCTAGTGTATATGACATTTCTTAAATGAGCTTTTGGTAAAATCATTGTAGCGCTCTCCCAATTGATAGTATTCATATCTAACATTTTTCTCAAAAACATTACTTCTTTAGGAATAAAATAATAACTTCCATTTGGATTAGTATTTGGATAATTTCCACGAACGCCACTTCTATTAGATGTACCTCCAAAATTAAAATTTGTTGATCGAGGCCGCCTAGGCTCTCCATTCATAATTCTTCTACCCGTTGTCATGTTAATTAAATTTTCATTCGCAACATATGATAATTCTTTATTTTTAATTAAATTTCTATATTCCTTATGAACATTTACACATAATTCTTTAATTTTATTTTTCCATACTTCTGAAACATTTCCTGGAAATTGGATTCCATCTTTTGCTCCACATAATCCCTTTTTTATATATCTTAATAATATGTCATATAGTCGAGGGTTTTCTAATTCATTTAAATTTTCTATATTTAAATTTTCTAATCCTAATACTTTACCGTCAATAAGTTTATTTCGCATCCAATTATAATTACGATCTTTGATTTTTTTTTTCCAATAATTAGCATGAATTTGACCTGTTGCACAAGTTACTCTAGTTTGAGCACCTTCGAAATTTCCTTCAATACATTGTCCAGATGTTCCATTAACACATGCTAATGACCCACAACTATCATTATTATCTCCTACTTTATAAGTACTACCATCTGGACAAGTACAATCACCACTCCAACCACCTACTTCTTTTAAATTTTTTTCTACTAGATTTGTTGGTTCATCTGTTATTTCACAAATAAGTTTCCTTTGTGTTCCTGAAAAATCACCGCGTATACATTCACCAGATGTTCCATTAACACATGCTAATGATCCACAGCCATCGTGATTATCTCCTACTTTAAAAACTTGTCCATTTGGACAAGCGCAATCACCACTCCATCCACCAACATCTTCTTGGTTATGTAATAATTTATTACCACCTTTTAATTCCAAATATTTATTTTTATATTTTAAATATTTTTTTTTGAAATCCATATAAATTATAATAGAAAATATAAATTAATTAATTACAATATATTACATATGTTAAAACATAATTGATCCTGTTCATTTTCATTTTTAGCTAATTCATTTGATTTTTTTATATTTTTTAAAGTTTTATTATTAACAATCACCTCAATATTTTTATATATTGTATTTTCCATTTTTAGCAAGTTTATGCCTTCTTTTGTACTAATTTCTAGAACTGGTAAATTATAATTATCTGTAAAGTTTTTTACTAAATCTTTTGATACTTTAATATCTTTATCACTTTTATTACCTAAAACTATTATTTTATTATTTTCAACTGGATTATTAATTTCTATTTGATTTAACCAATATGGTAATGATTCAAATGATTTTTTATTACTAAAATCAAAAATTAATATGTACAAATCTGCTAATTTATAATAATTTGTAATAATACTTCTAAACCTTTCATGACCTGATGTATCCCATAATACTAATTTGTATTGATTACCATGATATTGTATAGTTTTTGTGTAAAAATTTACACCAATTGTTGATTCTACATTAATTCTAAAAATATTTTTTACAAATTTTAAACATAAGGATGTTTTACCTACATTATCATTTCCTAATAAAACAATCTTTGAAATATATCTTTGTTTTTTTAAATTATGATAACTCATTAATATAATAAAGAAAAAATTTAATCTTCGTCAGAATCACTAGATGTGGAAGAATCACTTTCTGAAGATGAAGAAGAATCACTTTCTGAAGATGAATCATCTGATGAATCACTATCTTTTAGAAATTCACTTTTTTTATCTACAGTTTCGTCTGGTAATTCTTCTTTCTTTTTTGCTTGCTTAGTTTTTGAAGCTTTAGTTTCCTTAACTTTTTTAGAATTATTTACCTTATCTTTAGTTTTTTTAGTTTTAACAGCTTTAGAAGCTTTATCATCTTTATCTTTTGTAGCCTTAGCTTTAGAAGTTTTAGTTACCTTGGTTTTCTTTACTTTAACTTTATTTTCCTGAGCTTTTACATCTTTAGTCACTTTATCTTTACCTTTTGCAGATTTTGTTTTTTTTGCTGTTTTTGTTTCTTTTGTTTTTGTTTCTTTAGTTTTTGCAACCTTTGATGTTTCTTTCTTTTTAGCAGCTTTTGTTTTAGATACTTTTTTACTATTACCTTTTTTAGGTTTAGCTTCTTTTACATTTTTATTAATATCTATATCAACATCATCTAACTTTACATCATCTGTTTTAATGCAATTATCTAATTCATCATCAGACAAATTTGACTTAGCTAAACTTTCAGCAGCTTCATGAAGTTTAACAGCTAAATTATCTCTTTTTTCTTCTAATGGTTTTAACTTTGATGTAATTTCAGCGATTTCAAGCGTTGTTGAAAACCATTGGTCACGAAGATCATTAAAAACATTTAGTAGTTTTGAAATATTAGTACTTGAACTACTTTTAGAACTAGTTTTGGTCTTTTTAGTTGACATTATTATAAAAATTTATAAATATCAAATACTATTTAAATCAATTTTTTTTAAATATTGAAAAAATTAATATTAAAAAAATATATCTATTAATTATATGATTAAATTAAATTTTGACATCAAAATGAATAGAAAAAAAGTAGCTTGTTTTGATTTAGATCATACTCTTATTAAACCAAAATCAGGTAAAACATTCCCTGTTGATAAAAATGATTGGATTTGGATTTACAATAATATCCCTGATAGATTAAAAGAATTATATAATGATAATTTTAATATAATAATTTTTACAAATCAATTAGGAATTTATAAAAATAAAACTAATAGAGAAGATATAGTTTTTAAAATAAGTAGTATTCAAAAAGAATTAAATTTTCCTATTTTGGCATACATTGCATTTAAAGATGATATTTTTAGAAAACCACGGATTGGATGTTGGAAAGATTTTAAAAATAATTACAAAATTAAAATAAATAAAAAAAAATCATTTTATGTAGGAGATATGGCAGGAAGAATTAAAAATGAACATTTTAAAAAAGATAGAAATGATTCTGATAGAAAATTTGCAAGAAATATTAACATAAAATTTTTTACTCCTGAAATATTTTTTAAAAATGAAAAAGAAAGAGAATGGAATTATAATAATTATAAATTAAATTTTATTAATTCTGAAAGTAATCTCATAATAAATCCAATAAATAAAGAAATATTGTTAATATCAGGATATCCAGCATCTGGTAAATCTACATTAGCATCAAACCTTATTTCTGATAAATTTAAAGATTATGAATATTTCAGTAAAGATAAATATGGAAGTAGAATATTAAAATTTATTGAAAAATCAATAAATAACAATAAAAATATTATAGTAGATGGATTATTATACAATTATGAAAAAAGAAAAAAATATATTAATATAGCTAAACAATATAATTATAAAATAAGAATAATTGAAATAAATTCAGATCTTGATCTATCATTTCATATGAATATTTTTAGATCAATTAAAACAAAAGAAGACATTATTCCAAAAGTTGTGTATTATACATATAGAAAAAATTATCAAAAACCAAATAGTGATTTTTTTGATAAAATTATTAATTATATTCCAAATTATCCAAATAAGATAAATAAATATTTTTTGTATTAAAAATTGAAATTTTTTTATTATTCATAACTATAGATTTATATGGCATATAAGCTACTTATTAAATTTAAAAATAATACACCCCACCATGTAAAACAATATTACAATGAAATTGCAGAATATACACAACAAGAAATTACTAATAGTAAAGAATATCTTGATTTGATTTGTCCTTCTGATAGTAAAATTCAATATGGAGGAACATCTAGAATTGATTTCGAAATTGAATGTATTCTAACTAATAATCAGGGGATAAGAATACCAATAAATCTTCAACCAAACATTGGAAAGGACTATCCAATTCAAATGATTGATGGGATTAAAACATTTTTTAGAACATTTTCTGGAAATATTTTTACAGATATCCGTTACTCTATACTTACTAATAATGAAATTATAAGTTATATTCTTTCTGGACAAGTTGATGAATTTATGAAACTTGAATATAATCTAAAAAAACATCATAAAATATTTAGACTTATTTCTCCTGATTATTCTCCGATGAAGATATTTATTGTTAATGATTTCTGATTATATCTTTCTTTTAATTATAAATAATAATATTACTAATAATAATCCTCTTAATAATTTTGCTGGAACAGTTGATTCTAAAGTATTTAAAAAAGGAATTGAATTTCTAAAAAATAAAACAACATTATCAAAAGATAATAGTGTAAATAATAAAATTATTATCATATATTCTTTTATATCGTCCCAAATAGTTTTGACTATTCCTTCTTTTTCTATTTTATTTACCATATCAATTTTATTTATGTAATTATCATCAACAATTTTTTCATTCTCGAAATTTTCATCTATTTCTAAATTTTCATTTATAAAATTATTATTTGATAGTTCCATTGATTTATTATTTTTTAAAAAATTCATATTACCATGTTCATTAAAATTTTCTATATTGTCTTCTACCATTCTAACTAAATTAATATTTTCATTCATGCTATTATTATTATTTATATTTTGATGATTGTTAGTATTTTGTTGATTATTCATATCTTTTAATTGTTGATCTCTTTCTATTCTGAGTTTTGACAAAGGATCTAATTCAAAGTTCATATTTCTATTCATTATTATTATTATACATTTATTTTTTGTCTAAATAACTAATTCTCGTTTTGAAGATTTGTAAACTTCATTTGAAGATTTGTAAACTTCATTTAAAACTCTAAATCTATTTTTTACAATATCTCTACCTAATTCATCTTTTTCATCTTTAGTAAATTCGGGTTTCACAATATAATCATCTAATTTGTTAGATAACTTAATAATTTTTTTTACATCATTTAAATATAAATTAGTTCTTTTTTCTTCATTTATTCTTGAAAACCAAATACATTTTTCCATAATTTTATTTACAAGTTTTCCACATACTTCTGATTCACCATATTTTTCTTCAACATACCAAATATTAATATTATGCAATAAAAAAGGAATTTCTATCTTTTTTACTTTATACTTATCTTCTTCAAATAACTCATCAGAGAATTTTTGAATATCTACTACCTGTTTTTCTTGCCAATGTTCATTATCATAAAAAACAACTTTAGGATTTGCTCTGTCGTCTAAAATTCTAAATAAATCTTTTTTTTCCATATTATTAAAAATACTACTATTAGAATTTAATGGTAAATAAGTCTTATAAATTATTACATTACCATATATTTCATCACCATTTATATTAATTAAAGTCGCCATTTCATTTTTAATATCTTCAGACTTGTTTTTATCAGGAACTTCTAAATAAGAAATTTCATATAAATATTCTTGTTCTTCTGCAAATATATTTGTTTGAACATTGTTAATACCTTCATAATTATTTACTTGTAAAGTATTTGCTAAAACTTCACCATATTCTTCAGGTTTAATATTTTTAGATTCAAAAAAACTTTGATTTAATAAAGCATTTAAATAATCTGGATGATTCCAATCTAAATCAGAAATTTTACTCGGTTTAATTACTAGTATTTCAAAACTATTTTTATTTTCAAATTTCATTTCATCAAGTGGTAGAACTAATTTATCAATATGAGACATTATAAATTATAATAATCTATTGTTTAAATTTATTAAATAAAAATTGATTTCAACATAAATTATCTATTTATATTATTCTAAGATGAATTTTTTCTGTAATAAAAAGATAAAATTTATCAAAAATAATAGATTACAAAATGAAATAAAATATGATATTAATAAAAATAATAATAAATTTAATAAAATGATTTGTAACTATTATTCCAAATCTAATAATGATATTATTGTTATTAAAATTAATAATTTATATTTTAAAATTATTTTTTCAGAAGCATATCCACTACTACCTCCTGAAATTATTTTTAATAACAAAAACTATATTGATGTAATAGATAATCTTAATAATAATTCTAATATTATTAAATTTGAATCAATAATTGATGATTGGTATCCTAATTTTAAAATTTATAATATCATTGATGATATTCATGACCAAATAAATAAAATTGATAAAAAACATAAAATCTTATATCTTGATAAAGTTATAAAAAAACATGTATGTAAAGATTTAAAAAATAATATCTTTTCTTTTTTCCTTTAATCAAACAAACTATTTAGAATTTGTTCATCTAATTCTTCAATAGGTTCAGTATTTGGATTTATTAATGAATTTATAAAATCATCAGTATTATCATCAAATCGTTGAATTGAAGCACTTCTTTTCCTAGAATTCGAGTCTTTTTTACGTTTATCATTCCAAAATATTAATTCGTCTTCTTGTCTCTTCCTTCTGTCTGCATCTCTTTTACGTTTTTGTGATGCTTCGCGTTTTTTCTTTTCTGTTTCTCTTTTAATCTCTTCTTGTCTTCTTCCACATTCTCTTGTTCTTATCTCTTCTTGTCTTGTTCTTTCTTGTCTTCTTCTTTCTTGTCTTCTACTCCATTCTCTTATTCTTATCTCTTCTTGTCTTATTCTTTCTCGTCTTCTTCTTTCTTGTCTTCTTATCTCCTCTTGTCCCAATCGTTTTGCTCTATCTTTTTCTGAATCAACCACAGCTTTATTATTATCATGACAAACAATAATATAATTATTTGAGAAATATTTGAAATTCATTTTATATTTATTAGAATCTAAAAGAGCTTGGCATGTATACGAATATCTTATAATTGATTCATCAGAAGATAAAATCTTTCTTTTTTTTATCAAATGAGCACACTTTATGTCATGTTTTAATTTTTCTTTAGCATCATTTACAAATTTATTCCAATCTTGTGAAACATTAATCTTGAAAGATTTGGAATTCTTAGCTGCAGACTTCCAATCACCAAATTGATCCTTTGATGAAACTACTTCTAGTACAAATTGGCTACTTTTGACTTCTACTTCGTTAAATCCTGATGAACTAAATATTGTAAATTGTCTAGAATTGACTGGTCTTCTTGCAAAGTACATGTAAGATGTTTTTTTGTCTATCAAAATATCAATTTGGCGATCAGAAGTCTTCATTTTAAAATGGTCAATTTTTTTTTTCAAAAATTTAAAATCATCAATTCCATTTCCATTTTCGAAATATGTACATTTATTAAACCTTTTTGTGCTTAACTTTTTTATATGATCGATAAACTTTTTAATTTCCTTATAATTAAATTTATGTTGCGGAGGAATAAAGTTTCTTTTAGGTCTATCAAAAATTCTATTATTCTTTTTAAGAAAAAAATTGGAATTATTCTTTTTTTGTTGATTCAATGAAGTCTTCATATTACAATATGTCGATTTACTATTCTTGCACCCACAACAAGTCCATAAATTAGTATGTTCTTTTTTATTGGAAGATATGAATTTTCCGCTATGTCTTGATCTTTTTACTATACCAAAATATATTTTTTCATCCAGAAGAACAATTGATTTATTTTCTAAAAAACCTATTTCTTTTGTTTGTCGTGAAGTAGAATCATTATTATATACTAACATATTATCATCCTTAAATTCTACATAGCAAACTATATAATTAAATTTTTCACACTTGATAAAACCCATTGGAATTAACTTCTGCCTGTGTTGATCTAGAAATATATATCCTTGATAAGGGAAAATAATTTTTAAAATGAAATTGTCATGTATCTTTTTAATATTGCAATCACCTATTGTTTCCAAATTATCTTCATTAGCTGTTTCTTCAGGTAATCTACCATCCCAATGTTTCATTTTACTGAAATCAGTTTGGTGATCTCCACATCTTGGACATGAATTTAAAAATTGATGTCCATGAGTTTGTAAATTATCACATCCAACTTTTGTTATTGGTCCATAGTTACAATTTAGACACATTCTTGCATTTGGTAATGCTTCTCTCATTTGCAATCTTCTAGATTCTCTATCCATACTTTTATCATTAAATTTTTTATAAAGATCATCTAATATTTTCTGAATTCTATTCAAAGTAATTTTACTATGAGAAACCCATTGTATTGTCTTGTAATATTTATCAATTAATTTAGCATCATTTAACTTTATAATCAAATCAGTAGGTTGATAATTTTCAGAACAATTAGGATATGGGCACTTTATTATTCCTTTATTATTTAAGATTT
>Ga0302122_10000877_pt1 | contig 18842 bp, 12 predicted proteins | sample CB21_SCM_MG_FD_203115 | JGI IMG/M metagenome (GOLD analysis project Ga0302122, IMG submission 203115) | Marine microbial communities from Western Arctic Ocean, Canada - CB21_SCM | ecosystem: Environmental > Aquatic > Marine > Oceanic | place: Canada: Western Arctic Ocean | collected 2017-09-28
CGGCGTTCGCGGCCTCGTCCGCCTCGCCGGCGGCGGACAACCGCCGCGACTTCCGCGTTCGCCGGCGGGCGTTGCACTCCTCGTCGTCGGCGCAGTCGGAGTCGGCGATGCAGGCCATCAGCGACGAGACGCAGGTCGACGCAAAGTCGTAGCTATATTGCAGCCGGCGCACGTCCTGGAACATCTGCTGCATGCGCCCCTCCGAGCCGTCCGCCTTGTCGGCGGGTGCGGCGAACTCCGCGAAGGGAACCGGCGCGTCGTTGCTGGCGGCGCGGGCGACGGCGCAGAGGGCCGCGATCACTACTGTTCGGACCATGGTTTAGAATCTGCGAGGGTTGGAGGTGAGAGCGACGTCGGTGCGAGTGGGCAGGGGCTCTCAGGAGTTTTTGGGCGTCACGGCTAGCTGAGTGGGCGCCACAGCTAGCTGAGTGGGCGCCACGGCAAGCTGAGTGGGCGTCACAGCAAGCTGAGTGGGCGTCACAGCTCGCTGGGTGGGCGTCACAGCAAGCTGGGTGGGCGTCACAGCAAGCTGAGTGGGCGCCACAGCTCGCTGGGTGGGCGTCACAGCTAGCTGAGTGGGCGTCCACCGTCAGACCGTGCGCCCTGTGCGTGCGCCGACAAAAAATTGCCGAGCCCACGACGGCGACGTGGCCGCGCAAAGGTGATGTCCGACCGTGCGTCCCACTTTTATGTGTGTGCGCGAGCGTGCGGTCGGGCGTCTCAGCCAGAGGCAGCCGGGGCCGAGTCCCGACATCACGTCGGATGCGCCGCTGCCAGAGAGACCGGCGCCGCGCCACCGCGTGAGCGTCGGGACGCGCCAGGCGGTCCAGGCGGTCCGCTCGGCTGCGGCTGGCAGTCCGGCGCGGCCGGCGCGCGCTCGCTGGGAGGCCGGCGGTATTTTTTGCTAGCTCACTCGCTGCCGCGGTTCCTGGGCATCAGCGGCGGCGCCTTTTCGATGGCTGCCCGAGGGCTGCCCCTGGGCTTCTTTCAACGAGACTCTGTAACTGACCGAGCTGCGTAGCTGCGTTAAACACGGTTTTTTTCCTGTCTAATTTTTCGTGGCTGCGGCTGATGTTTGCCCCCGCGGGCCGCGACTTTTTCAGCGCAGCTCGGGGCTCGGCGCACAGGTCGTCGCGGGCAACCAGGACCACTCCTGGACCCCATAATGCTTGCGGAAATAACATTTTCCCCCGCTTGGTTGCTAGCCGCACCCGTACCATGTGGAGGACTCCGCGATCAACCCCGAGGTTGCTCGTCAATATGTCGCCGAGACTTGGGGCGCCGCTCGATTTTGGCACACACAAAATGTCGAAGATGAGACACAAGGGAGCCCCAAACGATAACGATGCGTGCACACCAATGACGCGTGCGGCGAGGCAGCTCGTCGCGGCAGGCCTGCTGCTCATACAGCCCGCATGCGCCGGCGTGCCATCGCTCGCCGGCGCGGACCAGAATTGCACTTTTGCCCTCCGTCACGGCCTTAGTAAAGACGGCACGGGCACGCCCACGCTAAGGCTGGTGTACAGCGAAGGAACGATAGAAGCGCAGCCCACGACGACGCACCCAGCCTTCGCCCGGCGGCCGCGCCTCTGCCGTTTAAACGAGCACGCGCCCGAGAAGCCGGTGCTTTTGATGGTCGCGAACTCGCTGCCCTATTTGTGGCGCGAGTGGCCCTACTTCGTGAATAAGATTACGTTCGCACGGGCGGCGCGCTGGAATGTTGTCATATGGCTCGGCGAGCTCCCCACAGACTTAGCGAGCACCGTCGGCCCCTGGTGCTGCGCGAGCACGCAGGGCGCCAAGCTGAAGCTGTGGGCGAAGAACGTCGGGCGCAGGAAGGTCAACTGCAGCGCGTCGTTTGCGGCGGAGCAGGCCGCGACGCGGCGGCTCGCGCACAAAGGCGTCGGCCGCTCGAGCTACGACGGTAGCAACGAAGTGAACAGCAACCACCACGCGAAGATGGCAGCGGCATCGCTTTTATTACGCGATAGCCGCGTGCGGGACGTGTTCTACTTGGACCTCGACTCCTACGTGCGCCCCGAGGACGTTGAAACAGCCGCGAGGAGCGCGAAAGGCATGATGCAGCATACATATGACGTGGTCCTGAACGAGGCCCACGGCGCGCGCCGCCCCACGAGGCCGCACCCGTTCTGGCTCGCGGGCGGCATGCGCTGGTATCTGCGGAGGACGCCGTTCTCTATCAACTTTATCGACCGCTGGCTCAAGTACCGGTGCGGCTTCAAGGACCAGTACGCGCTCTGGCACACGCTGCTGATCCTCTCACCGGTTATGACGTACGACGGCGAGCTCGGCCGCCTCGCGTACAATCAGGCCAAGTACGCCGCTTTGAAGCCGACCGAGATTCCGCGAAAATGGATGGGCCCCGGCCTGCTCGTGGGCGAGGCCGTTGTAAAGGCCAAGGGGCCGTGGCCCGTGCACCTCGAGCCGGAGGGCTTTGGGAATAAACGCGGGAAGTTGCTGGGGGAGTTCGCGCACGTGTCGACGTCGTGCGCCGCGACGCTCGCGACGGCTCACGGACCGCTCGGGGTCGTCGACCTGACCTGCAAGGTCGACCTGGGGAATGACCTCCTCGGCGTGCTCGGGCTCGACGTCGTGGACGCGGGGGCGTGGATGTAGGCTGTCGTTGTTAAGTGCTGTTTGTAAACTTCAACAAAATTAGGGAACAACTCACGCCATCGTCACCGCCTCGTACGCCACGGAACCCCGCGCCGCAGGTGCAGCCGGTCCTTGCGCATCAGCCGGTTCCGCGCGCTCAGCGAGACGACCCGCTCCGCGCTCCGCGCCGCGGGCTCGCGCCGCGCCTGCTTGCGCCGCCGCCGCCGCTCGTGGGCCTCCTGGACCTCGCGCTCCCGCGAAGCTTCGGCCGCCGCGATGCGCGCCAGCGCGGCTTCGCGGTCCGACGTCCGCACCGCGTGCCGCCGCGGGCCCCGGCGCGGCCGCGGCCGCGCCGCCGCGTCGGTCGCGTTGACCTCGGGCCGGCCCATCCACTTGCAGCGCCGGCCCGGGACCTCCGCGGAGACGTTGGCCGCGAGCCACGCGTGGCCGCGGTTGGTGGCGGCGCACACGTTATCCAGCTTGGCCCGCAGGTCCTGGACCGAGCCCCCCTTTAGGTAGCGCTTCTGGTGCAGGACGAGCATGGGACCGAGGAGCGGGACCTGCGTGGGCGACCGGTCGTGTCCACCGGTGATGCTCCCTCGCTTTGAAGAGAGACGTGCGCTCTCGTGGCCGACCCCGCGCCGTCGCGCCGCGTCGATGGCGTATGACGCCGCACGCCACGGTGCACTTTAGCGTCTCGTCGGCGGGCCGCTCGGACGCGTCGCGCACGTTAAGGGCGTACGGCAGCGCGCCCACGGTCCACCGCTCCTCAGTGCCACCGCCCGGCCCCGCGGGCAGCGCCAGCTCGGGGTACCGGTTGCAGTGGGCGTCCATGAGGTCCGCGAGCGGGGCCTGGTCGCCGCCCCACGCCGACGAGGCCGCTTCATCATGAGATGAGTAGTACGCCAGGTAGGCGTCGGCCCAGTCGCGCGCGAAGCGTTGGGCGCGCGGCCCCCGCGCCACGACCAATGCGCCGCCCTGCACGCCGCCGCAGAAGGAGGCCCCCTGCATCAACGCGTCGTAGCAGTGCGCCTCCAAGCCGGCGCCAAGGCGGCCCCCGTCCTTCGCCAACGCCCAGGCGCACTCGTGGGCGTCCCTTAGGGCGATCTTCTCCCGCCGGTGCTTGGCGAAGGTGTGCGCGCGAACGTCGTAGGCGCGCCACGTGCTCCGCCGCTTCAAGGCCCGGAGCGCCCCGCGCACGCCCGCCGCGCCGTCCGTGGGCAAACAGGCGAAGGTGTCGTCATCTAGGAATAACGTGAGGGCGTAGGGGCTGTTCCCCAAGTTCAGGATGCGGCCGAGTCGAGATCTAAGTTTGGCCCGGCTCAGGTGGAGTTTTGGGTCCGTTGGAAGACGTACCAGCTCCCTTTCTTCCTCGGTCCGGGGCACGAACTCGGCAAAGCCGTCTGGGAGGATGTGCTCGAAGAGGGCGCCGGCGTAGGCCTCGACCGTGTCCCGGTCCAAGTCCGTGAAGAGGCAGAGGGGCAGCGTCGCGTCGTGGCGCCTTATAGAACTCGCCGCGACGAGCACCTTCCGCAGGTTGTCCTTGACCGTGACGCGGTTCGCGTCCCGGGCGTTGTTGCGCGTGTAGCAGACGCCGATCTCCGCGTCCTGGGCCGTCGCGGTGAGGAGCAGCCCCAGGAGCCGCTTTTTCATGTTATGTCGCAGCGGTCGCGCCGATGGCGTCACGCGCGATGTCTAGGGAGACAAGTTGGATGCGTTCGTGCCATTAGGCAGCATCCCTGTTTGCTTTTCAATTAATTGCCTCTGCACCCAAAATATTGATTGCAAAACCTGACGGGTTTTCTTTAGCCGCCGGGCCCGGCAAAAAGCAGGCGCACACTACTGCAGCGACCAAAGTGGCCGAGGTGCTGTGCTCTGAGACTGCCAAGGTTTCATTGGCGCATCGCTGCCGCGCGAAACTCGCGCGTGCACAAGGCAGGCTAGTTTGCAGAGATTGTGCGGCTGCACGCCATCGAGCAAGAGTAGCGCTATACGTCGAGCAAGCACCGCAGACGCAAAAGGAAGATGCTCCGCGCCTGGCGCTTCGACGCGGAGGAGGACTGGCACCAGTCGCGCAGCCCCATGGAAACCGCGCTGAGCGAGGGGTTCGAACTGCTGCGGTGGTCCGTGCTCGCGGCGTCGACGATCGGCCCCGGGACGGTCATCGTGTGCAGCAAAGCGGGCTACCAGTACGACTACCAGCTCCTGTGGGCGTTAGTCCTCGCGTCCTTCGTGGCCTACGCGCTCCAGGAGGGGAGCGCGCGCCTATCAATAAGAGGGAGAACGACGCTGGGCGGCGCCATGCGCACGTCCATGCATCCATTCGTGTGTAACAGTGTCGCGGTCGGCATTTTGGTGGGGAACACGGCCTACCAGGCGAACAACTTCGTGGGCGCCGCGGAGGCGTTGTATGCGTTAGGGGTCCCTAGACACAGCCCGGGCCTCCGCGTCCTCATTCACTTTTTGCTCATGAGTGCCATCCTCGCGACTCTGTTCCTGGGCAATGTGGACAAGGTAAGTGCAGCGTTAGGCGTCGTGTCAATCCTGATGATCGGGGTGTTTGGAGTGGCTGTTGGAGAATTAGGTGTGAACGGGTCCAAGCTGTTCCTCGGGCTATTACCATCGCTTCCGCCGAGCGGGTCGGCCGTCGTGGCCGTTTCGTTAGTCGCCACGACGGCCGTGCCCTTCAATGCGTTTTTGGCCAGCTGCACGGCCAAGGCGCCCAAGGCGCCCGGCGAGAGCGCTGCTACACATGCGGTCGCGTCCATGCGGCACGGCGTCACGTTAAGTACGTGGATCGCCGCGGTGCTTTCCATACTCATTGCGGCGACGGGCGCCGGCGTCGCGCGGCGCGGCGACGTCGATGGCACTTACTCCGTGGAGACGCTCGTAGACGCATTACGGGAAGCCGAGGGTTCCGTGGCGGTGTTCGCCTTCGGGCTCGGCTTGTACGCGGCGGCCTTCTCCAGCTGCCTGACCGTGGCGCTCGGGGCGGCCCTCTGCGCGGGCACGCTCTTGAGTCATGGCGACGACGCCAAATGGCGGCCGCCGCACGGCACGTATGCACGCCTTGTGGTCCTGGGCGTCAACGCCATCGCGTTCATCGTCGGGTCGTCAGGCGCGCCGACCGTGCCGGTCGTGCTGGTGGCCCAGGTCGTGAACGGGCTTTTATTGTCCGTCGTGGCGCTTTGTTTAGTCCTGTGCTACGAGTCGCCCCAGGTCATGGGCACGCCGCAGCCGTTGGTGCGGTCCGGCGCGCTCGTGTTTAGCTTCGCCACGACGGTCTTCTTGGCGGCCAACGGGTTCCTCGGTGGAATAGATGCGGCCATTGACGTGGCCTTTGCCTTGGCGGTCCTGGCGACCGTTGGGCTCGTCGGCCTCCTGTGGCGCATGCGCCGCGGCCGCGCGCGCGGGGTGGCGCAGTTCGAGTGCCGGGACGTGTCGGCGCCGGTGCCGAACCCGCTGGCCGCGGCGCTCGGGTCGCCGCGGCGGCGGCCCGTGGTTGTGGATAGCGCGGCGGCGCCTTGATGTTTCTTGTAGTAATGTGGTAGTTGTTGGTTGCAACGTGGCGTCCCGGCTCCCGGCGCGCGCGGTGTTTTGAGCGTGGCCCTTTTTTTATCCCCAGGACGGCTCCTCGACTACGCGATGAGTCCCATTGGGAGCTTTCGTTTGGGAGCTTTCGTTCACCTCGCCCGTGCGGGTATAATCTTGGGCTCAGATTGCAGCCGATCAGCGCCGCGCGCGTAGCCCGCTCTGACGTTGGAGCTTTGTGCATCACGGTACGCCTGCTTTCTATCGTTAAACACAGTTGCGACGTACACCATCGCGCTGTGCCGCTTGCGACACCTGACAGCGCATTTCTTGTAACACACTCTGACCGCGCTGTGCCCCGGTTCCTACCTTACAGCGCAGAGCGTTGCAACAATCTGACCTAATGGCGCGACGGAGGCAAACCAGATTTGCCATCGCATCCATTCTTGCGGCGCGCTGCGCCGGCCTCGTGCTGCCGCGGCATGCACTGCGGGCGCCGCACGCCCGGCGATGCGCCGCGCCGCTCGCAAAGGTCGACGAGGACCTCCAGGAGACGGTGGAGAAATCTGGCGTCGAGGGCGGACTCTTTTCTATATTCGCGGGCGACGGCGACGTCAGCGAGAAGAAGGCGACGGCCGGCGACCTATTGAAGCAGTACGGCGGCGCCTACCTCTTGACCTCCACCTCCTTCGCGATCGTGTCTTTCGCCATCTGCTACACCCTGGTGAACGACGGCGTCGACGTCACGGGCCTATTGGCCAAAATCGGCATCGAGCCCAGCGCAAACGCGCAGACGGGCGGCACGTTCGCCATTGCCTACGCGGCCCACAAGGCCGCGTCGCCGATTCGCTTCCCGCCAACCGTGGCGCTGACGCCCGTCGTGGCGAAGTTCCTGGGGAAGGAGGACGCGGCGGAGGAGGACGCATAGGCGGCGCGTTCGGGTAGGTTGCTTTTACTAGTCTTGCATTTCGGCTTGTTCCGCGATAGTCTGTCGGTTCACGTCTGCGCGCCACGCGGGCGGCCGATAGGAGTTTAAGCCACAAAACCCAAACAGACGAACATTTTTGCAAATCGGAAAAAATAGTTTAGGCGGCTCTGGTGCGCGTATCGAAGTATCATGACTCGTTCTACGCTAAGCAGCATCACCGCCATATGTCTGAGCTTCCACGCAAACCACGCCGTGGCTAAATGTGCGCCGCCGGTGCCATTTAATATCAATGCTCAACTCCAATGAACCGGATTTCAAGATGTTCTTCGAATTCGGGTGCCACACCCCGGACTCCATCTTCACGATGGTGTGCTACGACTGGGACCCCAACAAGGCCGTGGTGCGCGCGGGCGAGGAGGTGTTTATTGCCGATCCTTTGATAGAGTGGCCGGCGTCGGGCGAGAAGCAGAAACTAATAGACAACGAGGACTCGCGCTTCACCTTCACGTACAAGTTCGTCTACGGTTCTAATTTAAATGCGGATGGTGCCACGGAGGACGACGACGTCATGATCGTGCCGGCGCCGGCGCCCCTCGCCATCGAAGAAGAAGAAGGACGAGTCCGGCATCGACCTCGGCCTCGCGATCGGCATTCTGGTCGCGGCGATCATCCTGGCGTTCTGCTGCGGCGCGGCCTGCTGCATCGCGCGGCGCCGGAAGGACGCCCCCGTCGCGGAAGTCGACGGCATGGAGATGGCCGAGGTCACGGTCATCGAGTCTAAGGCCATTGAAGTGCCGCCCGAGTACGACATCGAGGCGACGCCGGCGGCGGCCGGGACGATGATCTGAAGTATGTCCCTGTCTAATTATCGCTTACCTGTACGTTTTCGCGTCGATGGCGTGGGGTGCCTGACTAGTGGCCAAGCTGGACTTTGTTCAAATACCCGGTCTCCAGAGATAGATATGTAGGACAAGCTGGAGAGGCCTATTCTTTCAGATGTTTTTTCAAAACCCGACACCGTTTTGGTGATCGATTTTGTGCCTGGCATTTAATTCGCGACAGCCTAAACTCAGCGAGACTGCCATTTGACTGCACGCCGCCAGCGCGTAACATCTTTAAACTTCACAGCTTGCATTGATGTGCAAGAGGCACTGCGTACGCCCTCGCCTCGCAACGGACAGACATATCGCCGCTGATAGAGAAAACAGACATTTTGAGCACCTAGCCGCGGGGATCGGTCGACCACGTCGTCGCGCCAGCCGCTGTGACCCGCCGACGCAGTCGCCGCGCACATAAATCACACCGAGGACCCGCCGCAGGTCGACGGTACACACGCCACGATGGCGGAGGGACCGGTCATCACCGTGAAGATGCAGGCCTGGGTCTACTTTGTGACCTGGGTCCAGTACGCGGCGAACCACATCACGCGCAAGTGCTACACGAACGTCAAGAACGTCATGATCAAGCTGGGCCTGTCCAAGATGGTCTTGGGGCGGATGGACGCCGGCTTCATGTTCACCTACGCCTTCGGCGCGCCGTTGGCGGGCCAGCTCGGGGACATGTACAACCCGTCCATGGTCCTGGGCGTCGGGCTCTACGGCTCCGCGGCGTGCATCTTCATGCTCATCTTCGGCATGTGGAACAACTTGGGGGAGGCCGGGCCCGTCATCTCCAACAGCTACTTCCTGGGCGTGTACCTGGTCTTCGGCTTCTTCCAGGCCATCGGGGGGCCCGTGGGCACGGCCGTCATGGGCAACTGGATGACGACGCCGGAAGCGCGGCGGAACCGCGGCTTGATCTACGGCACCTGGACCACGCACCAGTACTTGGGCAACATTATCGCCCCGGTCATCATCGTCGCTGTCAACTACTCCGGCGCCAAGTGGTGGTGGGGCCTCATGTGGCCCGTCTTCATCAACGCGGGCTGGGGTTTAGTTTGTCAGTTCGCCTTACCCGCGACGCCGGAAGCTCATGCGAGAAAGGAGGCGGCCGAGAAGGCCGCTTTAACTGGGACGACCTTGAACACCGTGGACGAGGAGCCGGCGAAGCGTGGCATCACCATCAAGGAAGCGTTGGCCATCCCCAGCGTGGCGGGCTACTGCATCGCCTTCGGGTTCATGAAGACGATCAACTACGTGCTGTTCTTCTGGCTGCCCTTGTTTCTCCAGACGCACTTCGAGCCGGACACGGCGAACATGATTTCGACCCTATATGATTTCGGCATGATGCCCGGAGGTATTATTGTCGGCGTGGTGAGCGACGCGATGGGCGGCCGCCGGGGCTGCGTGATTGTCGTCTTCCTCTTGCTCTTGTGCCCTTTACTTATGGTCATGGCCCTGTTCGCGGACACCCTGAACACGTTCACCCTGATGGTCATGCTGGCGACGATGGGCATTCTTATTGGAGGACCGAACAACATTGTCACGTCGGCGGTGGCTGCTGATCTCGCCGAGCACCCGTCAATTAGAGGGTCCAAAAGCGCTTTAGGTACCGTGGTCGGCCTGATCAACGGCTCGGGCTCGTTCGTGGCCTGCCTCGGCCAGATGGCCGTGCCGATGATCACGGACACCTTCGGCTGGAGCGCGCTCTGGTACTTCATGCTCTGCTCCACGATCATCTCGTGCCTGCTCATGATCCCGAAGATCAAGCAGGAGCTCTCCGGCGAGGAGGACGTGCCGGCGGCCGCGCCGAAGGCGTCGGGCTACGCGACGATCTCCACGGAGTCGAAGGTCTAGGCTCTTATTCCCCCTCCCCTTATAACTACATAGAACCTTCAGCTTACTTGCCATCTTACTTGCCAGTGGGCCCGCGCGGTTGCTTTCGCCGCCGTGGTGCACCGCGCACGCGTACGGGTCAATCAAACCACGCCGTCGCCGGCGTGCTACTAACCATAACCTACTTAGTCCATGTCGATGTCCGGATACGTGCCCAGCACCAACTCCGCGTCGTCGGAGATCTCCAGGCCGACCGCCTCCACGAGCGCGCCCAGCTTCTCCGCGTCCAGGTCGCCGTCGTTGCGCCAGTTCCGCGCGTGCAAGAGCTGGTAGCGGTAGCCCTCGAGCCAGACCTCGAAGAGGGGCAAATCCTCCTCGGGGTCGGGGTCCACGTTGTGGGCCACCTCGACGCGCGCGCCGTGCGCCGCCCGCAACGCGTCCTGCAGCTCCACGACCGTGGCATTGTCCGCGGCCGTGCCTCTGGTGACACAAACAACAACCCCCCGACACACGGGGTCCGTGTGCAGCAGCCCGAGGCCCCGCTCCCGCGCGAAGGCCTCCTCGGCCTCGGCCGCCAGCCGCCGCTTCTCGGCGCGCGCCGCGTTCTTCACGGCCTTGTCCTCCATCTCGGCCCGCCGCCGCTGCCACTCCTCCTCCAGCGAGGCGGCGCTATCGCCGGCGTCGCCCATGCGCAGCAGCTCCGCGAGGCCGTCGTCGTCGTCGTCCTCCGCCGGCACGGGCGCCGCGTCGGGCTCCTCCTCCAACAAATCGTCGTCGTCCTCCAATAAGTCGCTCAGGTCGTCGAACTCGTCCACGGGCTCGGGCAGCCCGCTCGCGTCGGGGCCGGCCAGCTGCGGCGCCGGCTCGGGCAGCGCCGGCTCGGGCAGCGCCGGCTCCTCGGAGTATACTACCGGTGCCCTTCTTCGTCGGACGATGCTGGGCGGCGTCAGGGCCCGCGCCAGCACGCAAATTAGCAGCTGCGCGGCGGTTCGGCACCGCATGGCGTCGATGACTAGTGCGTCGCGGGCGCTGCGAGCCGTGCGAGTAATGCTGCGTGGCGTGTGCGTCGATCTCGCGCGGCGCCGGGCGTGTATTGTACAGCGTCTCAAATCGCTGGCCTAGCTGAAGCTTGCTGTCCCGGAGGCGCGCGCGGTTCCGAAGTGCAGCGATTGAAGCTGTGGCGATTAAGAGGCACCTGTACGGCTGCTACACGCGCTGTGTTGCAGCAACGGGCTGAAACGGCGCTGTTTGGATGCGTTGCACTTCGTCGAGGTCGTCGAGGCACGCAATGCTGGTCCAAAACGGGTTTTCACACGAGGCGTGTTTTGGCTCACGCACGCCCGCATAGATCTAAGCTTGGTCTCCGCACGCTCGGAGCTTGTCTCAGATACAGCTTGAGCAGCGGTGCGTGGTGAGCTCAACCGTACAGTGGTTAACGTCGACAAGAGACGACACAGCGTCTCGAGCCGAAAAAACGCTGAGCGCGGCGGCGGCCGCGACATAAAAGATGCGCCGAGCCATGAAATACGCCATCGGCGCCGTCTGCGCGCTCCTGGCCACGCATCTCCTGCTGCTGCGATGCCTTGGCCCGTGCGCGGTCGAGAGCTACCTCGCCGGCGAGCGCTTGAGCTGCGGCCATCAGGCCGCGACGGACAACATCGGCAGCAGGGACGCCGGCGCGCGGGCGCGCATGTACGGCCCCATCGACGTCGTCTACACCTGGGTCAACGGCAGCGACCCGGTCTGGCGCGCGGCCAAGGCCCGCTACGAGACCCACAAACACTCGCGACGGCGCCTGCGCTTCGCCGACGACTACGTGCCCGAGGACGACTACGGCTACAAGCACCACGACGAGTACACGCGGTGGGGCGACGACTACCCCGAGGCCTGGCCCGTTGAGGAGGAGAACGCGACCGGCGCCACGCCGGCGCCGACGCCCGACGAGGCCGCGGCCGCGTCGCGGTACCGGGACACGGGCGAGCTGCGGTACTCCCTGCGGTCGCTGGAGACGTACGCGCCCTGGGTGCGCCACGTGTACCTCGTGACGGACGAGCAGATCCCCTACTGGCTGGACCTCGACTCGGACAAGCTCACGGTCGTGTCCCACAAAGATATCTTCGGGCGGCGGATGCGGGGCTACCTCCCGGTCTTCTCGTCGCCGGCCATCGAGACCATGCTGCACAAAATCCGGGGGCTCTCCGACCGGTTCGTCTATTTTAATGATGACGTGCTCCTGGGCGCGGCGGCGTGGCCCGACGACTTTTTGACGCCGAGCGGGGCGCCGCGCGTCTACCTCGCCTGGGACGTGCCCAAGTGCTCCGACGGTTTTGGGCGGTGTCCGGCGCCTTCTTGCTCGATGGCGTGGCCGCGACGGCTCGTCCTCTCAACGCGTCGCTCTCCCCCACAGAGTGCATGGACGCGTGGCTCGGCGACGGCACCTGCGACGCGTCGTGCAACGTGTCGGCGTGCGCCTTCGACAAGGGCGACTGCGCTGGCGCCGCTGAAGCCGTCACCGCGGACAACAAGTACGGCTCGTACGACCACCACGGGCGCGGCAATAAAAAGTGCACGCGGGGCTGCCCGAGCGCCTGGCTGGGCGACGGCACGTGCGACGCGCGGTGCGACGTCACGGAGTGCGCGTTCGACGCCGGCGACTGCCGGAGCTTCGCGGAGCTGCCGCGCGTACAGAACGGGACCGTCCATATCCCCCTGGGGAGCCCCGGCGCCTACGCTCTTCTAACGGAGGACTTCGGGGCCAACTGCACGTTCCTGAGCGGGCGACTCCAACAGGCGCCCGATTTTGTCGTCGAGGCCCTCGTCCTGGAGGCGCCGCAAGTCTTGTTAGTGTTAGTCGACGCGGACATTAATGCCACAAACGCGACGTGGAGCGCCGTGGTGGAGGCGACCTGCGCAGACGAACACCGGAACCGGACCTACGCGTTCCGGGGGGTCGCGGCCGCGGCGGCGGCGCCCGTCAAGGCGGTAGAGACGGCGATCTCGTGCGCCGCCACGACTTACGGCGCGCCGGTACGCCTCGTCGCCGACCATATCCGGGCGGCGGTGCTGCCGCTGAACGGGACCAATTTAGTTGTTGAGGTCGCGGCGAGCGTCGCCGGCGCGAACGGGACCGTCGCCGCCACGCTCACCGTGGACCTAGCAAGGCTCTTGCATGGGGAAGCCGTCGCGCTGCCGCTGCCCGGCGAGGCGTTGTGGGGGGCGTTGAGTCCGGACGCGGCGCACGCGGCCGTGTCGCGCTACCTCGACCGTCGGAACGGCACGCTCTACGTGGCCGCCGTGCTGCGGGTCCGAAGCGATACGACCGAGGTCGCCTGCGCGACGTACGCCACGCGGTACACGGAGGACGCGCCGACGGCGGCGCCGACCGCCGAACGCGAAGCCAGCGCCGTGACGGCGGCGCCGACAAAGACGCACCACCCGCGCCGGCGCCTCCTCCTCGACTCGTACGGCGAGTCGCTCGTGCGGGCGAACCGGCTGTACGACGAGGCCTTCGGCGTCAAACCGCGGCGCGTGCCGGCGCACATGCCGCACCTGATCGATAAGCGGAAGATGGCCGCTTTGCAAAAACGGTTCCCCGAGCCCTGGCGCGAGACGGCAAAGCGGCGCTTCCGGTCGGGTCTGGACGCGCAGTACGCCTTTTCCTACATGCACTATGTGATGGAGACGCACGACGCGCACGATGCGGACGTGGGAGAGCTGTGGGCTGACTTGGATAGCGACAACGATGGGGAGTTGAGTGGCAACGAGGTCATAAGCCTCGCGGCGGGCGTTCTGGGCAAGGAGCCGACGGACGAGGAGATCGAGCGTGTATATGCCTGCGCATCGCGCCGGCGGGCGATGCCGCGCTTAGTGTTCGCTCGTGATGAGCGAGCGAATAGGTGGGAGCGGCGCTTCCGGATCGTCACGCGCGGGTCGCTCGCAACGTGCGACGAGGCCATGGTCGGCCTAAGGGCCCAGGCGCGCGTCCGCTTTAAAAGACGGGCCGCCTACGCCGTCGAACCTACTTTGGACGAGATCGCGTTCGAGATGCTCGGGGACGACTACGAGGCGACGAAGCGGCAGCTCGATTCGATAAGAGCGCGGCGGACGAAGTTCGTTTGTGTGAACGATAACGTGCGGACGATGACGCCGGCGCTCGCCGACCTGTTCGAGGCCTTCTTCCTGTCGTTCTTTCCCAAGGCGTCTCGCTTCGAGCTGCCGCCCGGTCAACGGAACCGGCATCTGCGGCTCGACGCGTACCGGGCGTCCAAGCGGCGGGAGCAAATGGCGGCGGCCGCGGGGCTGTGTGTGTTGTTGGGGGTGCTGGTGTGTGTGGTCGCATCGCGATCCGAAGGTTCGCGGGCCAAGGACGAGTAACTAATTTGTAATTGTAATGAGCCAGCCTTGCCTCCAAATTTGTGGCTGCACCGGGCAGCCGTGAATCCTGTAACAGAGGTGACTTAAAGATTGAGCCAGGTCTGCCCCCGCGCCACTAGTGTGTCGAGAGAGAGATAGTTACCCGGTGTAGCTCGCTCGCGGCCCTACATGCACGTAGTGAGATTGTTCAGGGAGAGGAGAGAGGGGTGCGCGGCGCTCTGCCGCCTCTGCCGCCTCCGCCTGGTTTGACCCCCATCTGCTTGCCGTTCACCATCCGCGCGATCACGTGCGGTATGCCGAGAGAATCAACCATCCATTTGACTCGCGTAGTCCCCAGATAGCCCCAATACGAACCAAGCTTGTCCGGGACCGTGGCGGTGGGCTTCGGGGGCGCCGGATCTTCGGTGGGATCTTTGTTGGCGGACGGAGCGGTCGCTCCGACCGAGGGGCACGGCGTCTTCTGGTCCGAGTCCTGGAGGCACTTGTCGAGCGACTGGCAATAGGTCCAGCCCGCCGCACAGTCCTCGTCTCCGGAGCCATCCGGGCCATCTACAATGGCCGGCGGCGCTTCCTCTTGCTTGGCGGGCGATTGATGGGCGAGGCCTCCTGGTTTGGTCGTGCGCATAACGCCGTCCACCATCCGCCCGACCACGTGCTCTATGCCCTTGTAATCAACCACCACTTGGACTGGCTTCGGGGGGGTACCCATACTAGTCCAATAAGGCTTGTTCGCAACCCTGGCGGTGAACGCACCGCGCAGTCGCGGCGACGCAGGCCCGGCGACGGCGAACAAACCGCCGGTGAGGCAGAGCGCCGCCAGCGCGACGAGGGCGCGCGCGGCTTGTCTTGGGGACGGGCGGCACCTCTGCGGGCACCGCGCCGTAGCCTTTTGCGGCCTGCTGAGACATGTCCTAGATATATTTCTAATTTGCGATGAATTGAGCGTGGTTTCCGAATGGGCTCTCGTTTGCGCTGTGTTGCTAAGGTATGTACGTCAGATCCTGGTTCGGTTTAAGCCGAGGTAAAGCCGCCAGCTGGACAACGTGGACGATTTCAGCAAATTTCATGAATCATCCCGCGGGTTTTTCACAAGATGGCTTACACCCGCACATACACCATCAACGAGGGAAGCTTCGGCTTCGCCCCCGAGAGCTCCCCGAGGAGCCACTCCAGGTCGCCGCTCCCGCGGTCGACGAAGCGGTCGCGCAGCGTCCAAAGCGGCGGGTAGCGCAGGTCGACGGCGGACGGCGGCGGCCGCGCGTACGCCGTGTAGTGGTCGCCCTTGAAGCACACGGTGGCGACGCACAGGTACGTGGCCGCCGCGCCGCCGTCGAACGCGACGCCGGCGTCGAAGGGGAGCAGCGCGCCCCGCACGAGCTGCGCGACGGCGGCCCCTTCCGGCGTCGAGACCCAGGTCAGGTTCACAATTAACACGGGCGCGACGGCCTCCATCGCGCCGCTCACCGCGCACGCGCGCTCGCCGCAGGCCCGGCAGGACACGGGCGCGTCCGCCCGCGCCTCCCGGAACAAGTCGGCGAAGGTCGGAGACTGCGCCGTCGCCAGCAAGTTTAGGACCAGCGCCGCGTTGACGGAGAAAGTCCGCACGTCCCGCGTCTCGGCTACCGGGCCCGCGGCACTGTCGTCGCCGCAGAGCAAACAAGGCTTCCGGACCAGCCGGTAGCCCACGGACGTGCAGGTCGCCGCGGCGTGCGGCGCGTCCCGCTCCAAAGCGTCCAATAGAAGTTCCAGCACCTCGGCGGCGTCCGCGTAGGCGAAGGCCGCGCCGATGGCCCCGCCGCGCGTCGCCAGGGCCTGCCGCAGGGCCTCGTTCGCCGCGGAGGGCACGTCGTTCGACGCGACGCCCGCGAGGACCTCGCGCAGGGCGTCGGCCACCGGCGAGCTCCCGGGCGACCGCGCGAAGCCCTCGCGAAAGGCGCGCGCCGCGTAGAGCGCGACGCTCAGCGCCTCGAGGGTGCAGTTGTTCTGGGCGGACACGTCGGCGCCGCGCCGCGCCGAGGACGCGTAGTCCGCGGCTTTAAACGTTGTGGGCGCGGCCGCCGCGCGCGGCTTCGCTCCCTTCTCTTTTGGCCGCTCCTGCGTCAATTTGATGCCAAACTTCTTCTTCTTCTTCTTGGCGAAGAGGGACTTGAGCGGCTCCGCAGCCGGTTGGCCCTCTACCGCTGCGGTCCCTAGCGACGCCGCGGCGAGTTTGCTCTCCAGGCTAGACATCTCCCGGGACCGCTGTGCAGTGGCTCTCGGCCGACATGCGCTCGCCCGTCGGCTGCGCGCGCTGTGAAATTGAGCTGTGCGACGAATGCGAGACGTGAGCCGCCTGGGTTCTCGCAGCAAAAGGTTGCCCAAGACTTGCGCCCACGTACGTGCGGGTTTCACGCGGTGGGAAAACGGGTTTTCGCTTGCGGAAACGGAACGCGCTCGGGTCCGTGCTAGCGAGTGGGGCTAGTCCCAGTAAGCAGTCACGGACGCCGGCTGGTGAAACGGCGCTCGCGAGGGAGACTCAACGTGCATTATGAAAGGGACGAGGCTCATGGCGGCGGCGGCGGCTCGGCCGCGCCGCCCGTCGCTGGTGCACCGTAGCTCACGACCGGCGGCGCTGGCCGCGGCTCATGTGAAGGCGACGCCGGCGGCGTCGGCTCCTCGGACAAGACGTCCTCCTTGCGCTTGAAGACCTTGCGCATGTCGTAGGCGTCCTCGCCGTCGGCGTAGTAGCCCTTCTCGATGTCCCTTATTTCATAATTCAGCGTCTGGGAGTACAGGTGGAAGGCGGCCCGGTTGGACTTGCGAACGTGTAAAGCGACGTGGTGCGAGTCGAAGGTCTCGGTCATGCGGTCGTGCGAGGCCGTCATCAACTTCGTGGCCAGGCCGCACTTTCTATGGGTTCTCAAAACTGACAGAGAGGTAATATGCCCGTGGGGCGGCAGGTCCTCCTCCTCCATCTTCGCTAGGACATACCCGACGACCTTGCCCTTGTGGTCCTCGGCCACTTGTAACAGCTGGGGCCAGCTCAGGATGTGGTAGAAGTAGTACTTCAAATTGTAGTTCTCGGGGAGGCACCATAGGTTCGTCTGCTGCATGTTGAGCAGGTCGAAGACCGTGGCCTCGCGGACGGAGAGCATCCTTGACGTGGCCGCGGCGGCGGGCCTCCTTCTGTACGCTTCGCTGCCGGCGATGCCTCCGCGCTCTCCTCGGCGAGCAAGAGCTTACGCTTTGCCACAGTAGGCGGCGCGGCGCACCGGTTCAGGGCAGTGGCCAACGCTGACGCTGCGCGACCTCCGCTGCTCCTGCGCAACAGCAAGGTCACACCAGGCAAAGACGTGCCTTGCACTCAGCCAGTAACGCGAAGAGCAGAAACCCGTTTTGAATTGAGTTCATTATTTTAACGCGCGACGCGTTTTGGAGCCGTTTTTAACGCTCGCTGGAGGCACAGTGGTCAACAAGAATCCTACATCAAGCCCGCAGCCCATCACTTTGAACCTTCGCGGCGGAGTCGCTGCACGAAGTCCACCACAACGATGGCCCCCGCCCTCAGACAACCAACGCGGTCCTACCTCGACGGCACGCCGACGCAGCGCCGCCTGGGATTTGTGGCCGCGTCCATCTTCTCGGCGTCGTACGTGATCGCGCCGGTCTACCTCATCGCGACGGGCCTCGCGCTCTGCACGAGGGGGACGGCGGCCTGGCCCCTCACTATACCATTGATCGCGTCCGCCCTGGTCCCTCCATCACTCCTACCAAAGTTCGGCCGCTGGCTTTTAAGGACGCGGTTCATGGCGTGCATCCCCTACTACTTCGAGTATGAAGAATTCCACGAGACGACTGACGAGGAGGTCTTGGCCCTCCACGAGGCGGGGAAGCGGGTCATCGGGTGCATGCACCCGCACGGCGTCTTCCCCTTCGTGAGCGTGTGCGCGGCGACGTCCACGCTCCAAGCGGCGGACGGCCTGGGCGACGGCCTGGGGGACCTGCCGACCGCCGTGGCGAACGTGATCCGCCAGTTCCCAATTTTAAAAGACGTCGTCGGCGTCTTCGGGTGCATCAGCGCGTCCGGCGCCTTCCTGCGGGCGCGGCTGCAGCGGCGCAAGGGGAGCGTCGTTTTATATGTGGGCGGCATGATCGAGCTCTTCTACAGCTCGTCCCAGAAGGAGACGGTGTTTTTGAAGAAGCGCAAGGGCTTCGTGAAGCTCGCGCTGCGGACGGGCGCGGACCTGATCCCCGTCTACCTCTTCGGGAACACCACATCACTAGAGGCGCTGAAGTGGCCGGTCCTGGCGACGATCTCGCGCAAGTCGGGCGTCTCGTGCACGCTCTTCTGGGGCCGGTGGGGCCTCCCGCTGCCCAAGCGGGTCAAGCTGACGTACGCGCGCGGCCGAACCCTGGGCCTGCCCCACATCCCCGACCCGACGGCCGCCGACGTGGAGAAGTACCACGCGCTCTACGTCGAGAAGCTCGTAGAGCTCTTCGACCGGTACAAGGGCTTCAACCCGGACTACGCGGGCAAGGCGCTGTCGATCGAGTAAGCAAGTTTAACAGATGCGCCGTGAGGGGTATTTTGCTTAGGACAAGGGAGGGGGGGGGTTATCCCCCCGCCCCCCCCCCCCGGCGGCGCGGGGGGCCCCCCGCGGGGGGGGGGGGGCGGGGGCCCCCCCCCCCCCCCCGCCGCC
>Ga0302122_10000878_pt1 | contig 18835 bp, 11 predicted proteins | sample CB21_SCM_MG_FD_203115 | JGI IMG/M metagenome (GOLD analysis project Ga0302122, IMG submission 203115) | Marine microbial communities from Western Arctic Ocean, Canada - CB21_SCM | ecosystem: Environmental > Aquatic > Marine > Oceanic | place: Canada: Western Arctic Ocean | collected 2017-09-28
TTTTGTGATGAAATCCGAATAATCGAAAATAGAAATAAAGTAGAACTCTTAAATGTTTGAAGATACTGAAATAGATTTTATGGGTATACGGCGGATGGCAGCGATAATATCAGCTGTGCTTGTTGCCGTTTCCCTGCTTTCACTGGCGATTAATTCATTAGAGTTTGGTCTTGATTTTACTAGCGGTACCTCAGTTAGGTTGAGTTATTCGGAAACCGTAGATGTAAGTATCGTGAATCAAGTATTGCAAGCCAATGGCTATGAGGATTCGGTTGTAGTGAGTTTTGGGTCCGATCGCGATATTCGTATTCTTTTGCCGGTAAACGAAGATGTAGCTATTGAAGAACAGGCAACACAAGCAGTAGAAGTCGGTGAGTCTATTTCTGCGTTGTTGCGAAGTGAAAGTGGTAGTGAAATTATTCTTCTGGGTTCTGACTATGTGAGCGCTAAAGTTGGGGAGGAATTAGCTGAGCAAGGCGGCTTGGGTATGTTAGTTGCACTTGGCATAATCATGGTTTACATCGCTGTTCGTTTTCAATTTAAGTTTTCCGTTGGTGCAGTAACAGCATTGGCCCATGATTTGATTATTACTTTGGGTATTTTTTCCGTTTTCGGGATTGAATTTAATCTCAATACTTTAGCAGCACTCTTGGCAATAATTGGTTACTCCTTGAATGATACTATTGTAGTTTCTGACCGAATTCGTGAGAATTTTCGCCGAATGCGTTCGGGTTCACCGCTGGAAATGGTGAACAAATCACTGAATCAAACCCTTAGCAGAACTTTAATAACTTCACTCACTACTTTACTGGTGCTTTTCTCAATTTTACTTATTGGCGGCGAATCAACGCAGGGTTTTGCTATAGCATTAATTATCGGTGTAGTTATTGGTACCTACTCATCAATCTATATTGCCTCCAATGTAATTCTTTACTTGAATGTAACCCGTGAAGATTTGATGATTCCTGTGAAAGATAATGCTGATCTCGAGGGTATGCCTTAGATCTCCTTTTTAGCCTTTTCTCTATCCATAAGATTGTGTTTGAAGATGGTTCACGTTCGAAATAATAGCGACTTCTAAACCCTATTTTTCACCACTGGGGCTCTAAAACTATAGTAAAGTTGCTTGTTCACACGGCGATACATACTACTATCTAAGCAGTCACTCTTTCTGGCGCGGAATGTTTTTACTATTCGATATCTGTAAAGGGGATGAATTAGCACTTGGAGATATTCTGCATTATTGCTATGTTTTAGCTTATAGAAAAGTTACTGAATGCAATAACAAGGCGTGGCCCTCATAAGAGTTCAGATTTGGAGAGCATTGGACGTGGTTTCTAGCTTGAAATTAAACTTTCGGCTTAGTGTATTAGTCAGGGGATTAACAGCCAGCTGTTCGCGCCGACGTTTATTGGTGCTATTGCTGTCAGTAATCCTATCGGCGGTTTCAAGTTCTTATCTGTTTGCCCAATCCACCGATTTGTTTCCTCGACCTCTTGAAATAGAACCCGCGATTAATTTTTGGGTAAAAGTTTATACAGAAGTGAATACGCAAAGCGGTTTTCTCCATGATTCTCAGCACCTCTCGGTAATTTACACTAGCCTCTCGCTTAACCGAACACAGATTGAAGAGACGCGAATGCGTATTCAAGAAGACTTGCGCGAGTTGGCCACTGGAAAACGTGATCTTCTGACTAGAAAGCAAAAAGAAATACTAGCACTTTGGCCGGCGGATGTGAGCAATCAAACCTTGCGTACAGCAGCGTCAAATGTGCGCTGGCAACTAGGTCAATCGGATAGGTTTCTTGGTGGCCTAAAACGCTCAGGTGCTTATAGGCAGCATATTAATGAGGTCATACAGGAAAAAGGTCTTCCTATCGGATTAGGTGTATTGCCCCATGTCGAGTCCTCATTCAACCCTAGTGCATACTCCAGTGCATCAGCCGCGGGTATGTGGCAATTTGGCAGAGCCACAGGTCAGCGGTTTATGCGCATAGATCACATTGTCGATGAGAGAATGGATCCCTACATTGCGACTAATGCAGCTATGAGTCTGCTGGAATATAATTACAGTGTTCTTGGTACCTGGCCATTGGCTCTCACAGCTTATAATCATGGCGCTGGCGGAATAGCCCGTGCGGTAAGGCAGACCGGAACTACCGACATAGAGGAAATTATCGCTAATTACAAGGGGCGGTCATTTGGGTTTGCCTCAAGGAATTTTTACGCTCAATTTCTGGCGGTATTAGAAGTAGAAAATAATGCACGCGAACATTTCGGCGATTTCCGTTTAAATCCAGCACCAAATTTTCGTGAAATTAAAACCGATGCTTTCATCGATGCCGAGATCTTTGCCAGCACCATCGGAATTAGTCTGGAACAACTGCAAACTGATAACCCAGCTTTGCGTCCAGCTGTCTGGGAAGGAAACAAACGTATTCCCAGTGGATTCGCAGTAAAAGTGCGACGCGAAGCAGTGGGTTCCAGTAACATACTGGCGATGATTCCAAATGATTTTAAATTTGGCATCCAGACGCCAGATGTTGCCTACGTGGTGGAGCGAGGGGACAGCCTTTCCGTAATAGCCAGTAGATTCAAAACATCGGTTACCCGTTTGGTGGCATTAAATCAATTAACCAGTAGAAATCGTATTCAGATAGGTCAGCGGCTTTTGCTTCCTCAAGAAAATGGCAGAGCAGCACAAATTGCTGGAGCTGCAGATTCGGTAAGATCGTTATCCTCTGATGGGGTCTATACAGTGACAAGAGGCGATACGGTTTCAATTATTGCTGCTCGTTTTGCTGTGACTGAACAAGAATTATTGGCGAGCAATGGCATCGCAGATCCGCATCGTATTTTCCCAGGTCAACAGATTCGTTTGCCAGAATCTGGGATCGAGGGGGTTCAGGTAGTGGCGATTGAAGCTAATTCCTCGCCAGTGCTGCCAACGGAACTAAAATCTCCGGAAGATGAATCTGAACTTGAGTCCATAGACACTGCAAGTGTAGGTTTCAGTAAAACTGAAACTCTTGCTCCAACTCAGTTAGCATTAGATGCAAATTTGACTTCTAGTCCGCCAGCTCTTGTTGCTGTTATAGAGGAAATTCTTCCGCCAGCTGCAGTGTTACCGGACAACCAAGAATTGGAGACGGCTGTTACGCCAGAGGAAGAAATTGCGGAAGCGCTTGATCCTGTATTTGATGCAGCGCAGAACAATGAACAGCTCAGTGAATCACTTTCTGCAGACCCTTCAGACTATGCAGTCGCCAGTAACAATTCAGTTGAGATACAGGCATCGGAAACATTGGGCCACTATGCTGATTGGTTAGGTATTCGAGCTTGGGATCTTCGTAGGCTGAATAATCTGGCTTATCGTGACCCAGTGATTATTGGTGATCGTCTTATATTAGATTTTTCCCGTGTAAATATAGCGGAATTCGAATTAATTCGTCGGGATTTCCATTCCACCTTGCAAAGTGAGTTCTTCAGCAATTATCGGATTCAAAATGTTGAACAATATAAAGTGCGATCGGGTGATAACGTCGGTGGCATCGCGCGGGCCCGCTACTCAACTCCGGTGTGGTTATTACGTCAGTATAATCCTGGTTTGGACTTCAACCGGATTCAAATTGATCAGGAAATAGTGTTTCCCTTGCTGGAGCGGGTAAATTAGTTCTTTAATCTTTCTCAGCTGTTATTAGTGGTAAAAAAATCTTTTGATAATTTTCACTAAGTTTCTGATCGGCAAGTTCTGACAATTCGGCTTTCGGTAAGATGGTTCCCATACTCTTTAATTTTTGCCAATTTAATAAACGCGCCACGATATTTGCCGCTGATTGCGTGTTTTGCTCGCATCTTTGATAACGAAAGGCTGTGCAAAAATATTCAGGGTAGGCTAAGTCATCGGGCACAAGGGGTGTACAGCCAGCCAAACAGGCTTCTTGTATGGCTAAACCCTGGAAATCATGCAGTGCTGTAGAAAGCACTACATCCACACTGCATAGTAGCGTGTAGTAAGTCGATTGACCTTCAATATAACCACATTGAATGCTCTGGGATTTTGTATAGCTCGCTTGTTTACTTATCAAATTGCAGATTTCTTCGAATTCCAGAGGAGAGTGCCGAAATTTTTCCCCCGCAAGCTGCAATACAATAGGTAGTTGCCGCTTAACTAAAATCCTCAATACCTCGAGTAACAAATCAGGGCCTTTGTCATACTCCCAACGATGATTCCAAACTACCTGTAATTGGTCTCGGTTTAATTGATTAGAAGATACTTTATTAGCCTTCTCTTGCTGGTGTTTAGCTGCGAAATCAAAAATTTTCTTCTGTCCAATAGGAACAGCTAATACCTCGCTTTTTTGTAGAGCTTTGTAAGCTGCTTCAGGTATTTTGTCTGGTAATTTTTTAAAAAGTTTCCTGACTCCTTCAAGAAAGCTGTCGCGATTAAAGTTACTATTAAAAAGAATTTTATTCGCGCATAGTGCTGAATAAATGGGAACTAGCTTCGGCTCAATATTGTCAATGGCTCTGCTTTCTTTTCGTTCATTGTCTATCGGATATTCAAATTGATTTTCATGAAAATATACGATGGTAGGTATCGAGCCAAGAGATGGAACAAATCCGCGCAGAGATGCGAGATCAACCATGGATGTTGCCAGCAATAGATCATAGTGCTGTTCCAATAGATCTCGTTCGCTCTGAGCCCAAAGCAGGCTATTACCGCGTATTTTCCAAGCAAAATTTCGCGGCGGAAGACTTAAATGAATCCATTGAAACTGTGGGAGCAATTCGGTTAATCGCTGCCGCCAAAGTTTATGACTCGCTGCATCATAAGCAGACAGCAATAATATCTTTTTTGGTATAGCATTTTCGTTGTTTTTACAGGCTTCTTTGTTAGTGGAAGTATTAATCATAGAAACGTTCTTTATTTTATTGCCAATTAATGTAACGAAGTGAGGCTTTGCAAATTGGAGGCTAACAGGTTAGTGTTTTTCATTTACTGGATCATCGCTTTTCGATTTAATATCCGAAGTTCGGAAGTTTATTAATGGCTCAGATGTTTTAAAGTAACAGATTATTTTATTTGGGGAAGGTATGACAATTAAATTACATGGAATGACCTATAGCAATTATTACAACATGGTTAAAGCGGCAATGCTTGAGAATAATGTTGGATACGAGGAGGTGCATGTTTTACCAAATCAAAATTCCGATTTTCTGCAGAAAAGTCCTATGGGCAAAGTTCCCTGCCTGGAAACAGACGAGGGCTTTATTACTGAGACTAGTGTGATAATAGATTATGTGGATTCTGTTGGTAGCGGCGCTTCGCTTTATCCTGCGAATAATTTCGCCAAGGCTAAAGTGCAGGAATTAATGCGACATTTGGAATTGTACATCGAATTACCTGGCCGGCGTTTATACGGTGACGTTTTTTTTAGTAGGCCTGCAACTGATGAATTGAAGGCAGAAGTGAAGGCGCAATTGGAAAAAGGGTTCATTTCTCTGGCAAAAATTGCCAAATATGGCCCGTGGTTGGCGGGCGAAAAGTTTTCTTACGCAGATCTCTATTTAATCTATTCTCTAGGGCCGGTGACCCAAGTTTGCAAGAAAGCGTTGGCGTGGGATCTTTATGCAGAATACCCTGAGCTATCGGAATTAGTAGATTTGATTAAGGAGCGGGCATCAATTATGCGAGTAACAGCCGATCAAACTAAAGAAGCCTGATCGACTATTCCTGATTAGGATTATATAAGGAAACTAGCCCTTGAAAGAATTTTACCTATGGTGAGTTCTTTCAAGAATTCCTTTATTGGAAGCCATGTCTAATATGGTTTCAATATTTTCTCGAATATCTTCCACAGTAGCATTTAGCCCGAGATCGACACCTTCGTTCTCTCTAACATCTGCGGAGTAGTACCTTCCTCCAGCCGCTTGTATGATCCGTCCGTTTGGAGCTTGATCACTGCACAAGAATACAACAGCTGGGGTTACCAGCTCAGGTGCGAGTTTTCCGGCGCTGTCTTCGAAACCCGGTAAATCTTCTGTCATGCGCGTCGCGGCAATTGGAGCGATAGAATTAGTGAAAATATTATATTTGGCGCCTTCTGCTCTTAATGTATTCATGAAGCCTACTAAACCAAGCTTTGCAGCTCCATAATTACTTTGCCCGAAATTTCCGAATAAGCCCGACGTAGAAGTGGTCATTACTATGCGCCCATAATTTTGTTCGATCATTACCGGCCAGATACACTTGGTGGTGTTTACGCTGCCGGTTAAATGCACATCGAGGACGGCGTGCCAATTCTCTAAATCAAGTTTAGCAAAGGTTTTATCTCGTAAAATTCCGGCATTATTAACTAGGATGTCGATCCGGCCCCATTTGGCAATAGTGTCTGCAACCATGGCTTTTACGGCATCAAGGTCAGTAACTGAGGCGGAGTTGGCCATCGCTATGCCTCCATTAGCGGTAATTTCTTCAGCGACTAATTGGGCTGCTGTACCTGATCCGGAACCATCAACACTTCCACCTAAGTCATTAACTAGGACCTTTGCTCCTCGGCGACCTAGTTCCAAGGCATGCTGTTTACCCAGACCCCCGCCAGCACCGGTCACTATGGCAACGCGGTTTTCAAAATTAATCGTCATACTATTTCCTCATTCTCTTGTATTGTTGGTGTAAACGAATTCTATATTCTAAGTTAATAACCAGTTCACTCCTTGCAGGTAATTGCCGAAACCATAAACTTGGTAAGCAATAAGCAAGTATCGGAGCCTTCAGGCTGCTCCGGGGGCTGCTTTTCTGTTTCCTGAAGGTATTATAACCACTGACTATAGATAGCAGACGCGATTCTATGCTTTGCATCGGTGCCTGGCAATATATCCGTATCGACCACTTATTCCGAGGGTTAGTTCGCTTAGCAAGTTGAAGTTAGTGCATAATAAGTAAAATGGAAGTAGCCCTATGAGTGAATTAGAACCAGTACCAGCTGCCACGGTAGTCTTGGTGCGCGAAATAGTAGAAAACAACAATATTGAAGTTTTGTTGGTGCAACGAAATTCGCGCTTAGTTTTTCATGGGGGGCACTGGGTATTTCCGGGCGGGCGAGTTGATGCCGCTGATTTTGATGACAGTGAGTCTGGGTTTGAGTATCAGGCAGCCTTGAAGGCGGCGGTGCGTGAAACTAAAGAAGAAGCTGGCATTGATATTGACGAGAAGTTATTAATTCACACAGCTCACTGGACGACTCCGCCAAAGCAACCGCGCCGATTTTGTACTTGGTTCTTTATTTACCCTCTAACTGCGTCGGTAAATGTAAAAGTAGATAACGATGAAATCCTTGATCACCGCTGGATTAGCCCCAGTGACGCCCTTGCTGAAGAGAAAGCCGAAAATATAGTCCTTCCAGGACCCACTAGTAGCACTCTAAGAGATATCGCTAATCATCGTAACTTAAACGATCTGATTGCAGAGGTAACATCTACTAAAATTCGGGTTTTCCCTAAAGACTCAGCATATTACCGACCTGAAGAGATGGGCGTTTCGAGGAATTAAATCAAGCCGAAGATTACACATCCAGTTTTTATCCAACCTTGAGCTAGTCTCTAGCCTAAACGGTACTATAAATCTGTTCAAATACAGTTATCTAGAGGTCAGGTCCTGCCTTCTTTCCGACAGCCCGATGTTACCGAAATTTTGTCCGCTTTGTCGCCTATAAGGCCTTGCTTTTCTGGGCGAGTTAATGGGATAGTTAAGGCTATAAAACTTAAGCAATCTGCCTTTCTTGGTGGGTGAAATGGCCCTGAGTTCGAACGTTATCCGAGCTGAATTACACGACCAATTTTTAACACTATGGTCGACATTTATAGGGTGTTTTCGAGCCACCGAAGTTTAGGTTGTTTTTACTGTTCAATTTACAGACAAACGTTACTATGAACAGGTAGGCTTGAGTAGGTAATCATTCACTTTGGACAGAAGCGGTTCTATGTCGTCTCCCACTTTTGATAGTCTGCGAGAAACCCTTAAGAACCTTCGACGCCGTCGGAGTAGTTTATTTATTCTGAAACAGAGCAGCTTTTTTGTTATTGCTGCCTCGCTGCTTATACTAGCGATTGTGTCAATTGCTGCCTGGTTAGAATTAGACAAGCTGGGAGCAATCGTTCTCTTTACTGTTGCAGTTATAGGGTTTGGGCTTTTGCTTTGGGCTTTTGTCCACGTATTAAAAAGGAGCCATACCGATGATCGCCGCCTTGCTCACTACGTAGAAGATCATATTCCTGACTTTGAACAACGTCTGCTTACTTCCCTCGAGTTTACCGAAGACGATTTAGTTAATGGTCGTCGAGGCGTCTCCCAGCAATTTATTCAACAACTTTGGCAGGATGCGCAACAACATGTGGAGCAACAGCAAGCTGAAGTAGAAAAAGTAACTCCCTCGAAAGCTTCCTGGATTAGCTTTGCTTCTGCAGCTTCGGTAGTGACCATAGTTGCTGTGGCATTTTTATCATCAGAAGCTTTGCTTTCGGCTGGTAGTCGTTTGATCTGGCCTTTCGCCATTAGTGAACCAATTGTATTGATTGAAGTTTTGCCTGATATTGAAATTAGTGTCGAGCCTGGCGATATCGAAATGCAACGTGGTGATGGTGTAACCATTATTGCTCTAGTTAACAATGCGGTTCCGGGATCAATTAATCTGCGTTTGCAAGACGACAATTTGAATTGGAGAGATTACTCCATGGCTCGCGATGGCAGCGGCAGTGAGAGCGCCTCATTTAGCTATTATATTCCTTCGTTGGAAAAAGATACTACTTACTATGTCAGTTTTATTGAGCGAGGAGAGCAGAGCTCCACTCAATATAGAATTTCACTCTTTGATTTGCCGCAAATAGAACAAATTGATATCGCTTATGATTATCCAGACTACACTGGTATTGAGGATGTAATCGAAGAAGATAGCGGCGATATTACTGTACCTGAGGGAACGAATATTGAATTAACTGTTACTTTTAACAAATCTATCGCGACTGCCAATCTGAAATTTGAAGAGAGTTTTTCTAGCGGCGATGAAGAAGAACTGGACCCCCTCCCACCCTATGCGGATTTACTGTTGGATATAGATGGCAATATTGGCACGGCGAGTTTTACCGTTAATCAAGATGGCGTTTACCGTATCGTTGCGGCAGATTTTTCTAATCTTGAAAGCGCGAATCCACTTGACTACTTTATTCGTTCGATTGACGACAATCCTCCAGAACTAGCATTGATTCGACCAGGAAAGGATGAAGATGTTATGCCTTTGGAAGAAGTGGTGTTGGAAATAAATGCTACCGACGATTATGGCCTCAGTCGTTTTAATTTAAACTATAGCGTTGTTGGCGCAGAAGAGGTGGAAGTTAATTTTCTGCCTGTGCCAAATGTTCTTTCAGTATCCGGCAATGAACTAATTTATCTAGAAGACCTCAATGTAGAGCCAGGAGACTTTGTTAGCTACTTTCTCACTCTTGCTGATAACAATGGCATTGAAGGTCCGAACGAAGTTATTTCAGACATTTATTTTCTCCAGGTAATACCAACAGACCAAGAATTCAGACGCTCAGGTGGCCAAAGTGGTGGCGGTGGCGGTGGCGGTGGCGGTGGTGATAGCAGCGCACTGGTGGCCGTACAAAAAGATATCATTGCAGCAACTTGGAAACTAAAGAACAGGCAGAATCAAGTTACTACAGAAGACTTTACTGCTGATGCTGAAATTATCGCTGAATCGCAAAAAGAAGCAACTGAGCGCGCTCGCATGTCTATCGATCGTTTAGCAGAGAGATTAAATTTTTCTGACGATAGTTATGACACTGCTGTAGAAAATTTATCCCTAGCCATAGACCAAATGAATTTGGCCGCAGGAGAGTTGGACCTCGAACAGGTCACCAGCGCCCTTCGCCCAGAACAATTAGCACTGCAATACATATTAAAAGCTGAGGCTAATATCAATCGCACCGAGATTAGTATGCAACAAGGCGGCGGTGGCGGTGGCGGCGGTGGTGCCCAGCAAGAACGTGAAGACCTGCGTGAATTATTTGAAATGGAAATGGGTCAGCTCGAAAACCGCTACGAAACCCCAAATAGTGCTGGCGGCGGGGGCGGTGCCCAGAATTCAGAAGAAGCAAATAAACTTGAAGAATTAGCGCGACGCCAAGAAGGTTTAACTCGAGCACAACGAAATTTAGCTCGCCGTGAAGACCAGATGACCGAAGAACAAAAGCGTCGAGAACTTGAGCGGCTTATGCGTCAGCAAGAGCAGTTGAGCCGAGAAGTAGAGCAATTAGCTCAGCAGATGTCTCGGACACAGCAAAGCTCACAGCAACAGAGCACTCAGTCGCAGGCATCCGGTGGCTCTTCATCGAGTGGTCAACAGCAACAGCAAACAGCTCTAGAGCGCGCAGTGCAGCAAATGCAGGAAGCGTCGCAGAGCGAAACGGCTTCTATAGCTGCTGCACGTAGTCAAAAGGCTTTGGAAAATTTAAGACAACAACAGCGTGAATTGAATGAGCAATCTGATCGGTCGGTTAATCAGTTAGCGCAAAATCTTGGACAACGTGGTCAACAACTATTGCAACAGCAACGACAGCTGCAAGACGCTTTGCAGGAAACAACCAGAGAGCAGGGCTTAGGCCAGACACGTCAGGAAATCCGTAATGGTGGTGATATGCAAGAGCTGATCGAGTTGCAACAGCAACAGCAAAAAGACCTCGAGGAGATAGAAGACATGCTTCGAGCAATTATCGCACGTGGCGATAACGATGATCAGCGCTTAATGTCCCAGGCCCAGGAAGCAACTAGAGATTTGCGGCCGATTCGTGAAGAGATGCAAACCAGCAACCGGGTACTCCGTAATGGTATGGTTAATCTTTCTGTTGATATAGAGGCTGAACTTGAAGAAGAGATTGAAGGTTTTGCGCAGGCACTTGCAGCGCTCAATCCATCAAGTACGTCAAGCCCATCCGACCAGCTTCAGCAAGCAGCGAGAGATGCAGGATCACTGCGACAACAAATAGAAGATTTAGAGCAACAGGCATTGGCATTCAATGAAAGTGGTCAGCAAACAGGTGAAGATGGGACTTCTTCTATTCGTACTATGCGTGATCAACTAGAGACCACTCAGCAATTAGCTCAACAACTTACCGAACAACTTCAACAACAAGCCCAGTCTGGCGGGCCTCAGGATGGTGGGCAACGCCGAATCGGCCAGCGACAAAACCAACAGCCGGGACAACAGGGGCAGCAAGGGCAGCAGGGGCAGGGTCAACGAGGTTCGCAGCAAGCCAGTGGCGGTGGTGGTAACCAAAATCAACCAGGCCGTAGTGGCACTATTGACACTACTGGTAATAATTCTGCAATAGGGAATGCTAGGTCTATTCGGCAACAGTTAACCCAGCAGGATATAGAAGACTTTTTAAGCCAACCCGAGCTATTCAAGCAGCTCTTACAGCCTATCCTCGAACTAGAAGGTGCTCTTAGAGCGCAGGCCGAGCTCGATAATATTAATAGTAAGCTTTACGCCTCGATTGATGAAGATATTCCCGACGAGTACCGCGACTTGGTCGAGGAATACTATCGTGTGTTGTCAGAAAATCAGGGGTCAGCTGAATCGGCCCAGTAGCAATGCAATACACTGAACCTAATCTTTTAAACGCTCTAGAAGACGGCACTTTCAGTTTTGCCTACGGTATCAGTCCGTATTTATTCTTCCTTTTCGTCGTTCTTATTGTTGCCGGTGTTTGGTTTACCTATATTAAAACAACCCGACCACTCAGCACTGGATGGAAGTCTTTTTTTGTTGGTGTTAGGTCCGCAGTATTGGTTATTTTGCTTTTCTGTTTGCTGCGCCCTGTAATAACTACCTTGCAAGTTTCTTCTCAAGAAACGTACTTAGGAGTCTTAATCGATGACTCACAAAGTATGTCTATCGAAGATATTGAAGGAAATATTAGCCGTCGAGTAGCGGTCGAGAAGGCACTTTTTGATGGCGGTTTATTAGATGAGTTGTCGGATTCTTTTCAGGTTCGTAGTTTTAGGTTCGATAAGGAAACCCAACGAATAGCTGGTATTGATAACTTAAGTAATGAAGGTACTGCTTCATCCATTGGTCAGGCCTTGGGTTATGTTAATGATCAGTTAAATGGTCTACCCCTGGGTGGGTTAGTATTGGTCAGTGATGGTGCCGATAATAGTGATATAGACCCTGTTATTGCAGCGCAAGATTTTGGTGTTCGGCAAATTCCTATTTTCACCTTGGGTGTCGGGCAGGAAAATATTCCTCAAGATATCGGCATCGTCGATGTCAGTGCCATCAAAACGGTATTGGAAGGGTCGGTATTTGTTGTTGAAGTAGCAGTTAATCATCAAGGCTATGAAGGTCAGGAAATTGAGTTATCAATCAATGACGGTGAAGCGCTAGTAGTATCAGATGTGGTTACTCTAGGAGTTGAAGGTGTTACTAGACGTTTTGAATTAGAATTAACGCCGGAGCGCCCTGAACTGATTGTCTACAACCTTAATGTTGAATTGCAAAGTGACGAGATTATTGGAGAGAACAACAGCTACAGTTTTTTGGTAGATAATACCGAGAAAGCCCCCCTAGATATCCTCTACCTCGAAGGGCACCCGCGTAATGAATATAAATTTATTCGCAGAGCACTAGAGGGCGATAATTCTTTGCGTCTGGCAACTTATTTACAAACTGGCCCAGAAAAATATTATCGACAAGGAATTGAATCTTCTACTGAGCTAAGCAGTGGTTTTCCGATAGATAAGGAAGAACTTTATCAGTATGAAGCCATTATTCTCGGCGACATCGAAGAAAGTTTTTTCAATGCAGACCAATTGCAAATGATTGAAGACTTTGTCGCTGAACGCGGTGGTGGCTTCTTAATGAGCGGCATGATTGATGAAGACTTTGTGAGTACACCTATTGCCGATATGTTGCCTATTTCTTTGGTTGAAGAAAATTTTCTACCAGCACATCTGCGTGGTGGTGTGCGTCGTGGTGAGCACTTAACTGGAGAGCTCTACTATCCTCGCATAACTAATAGTGGGGAATTCTCACCACTATTGCGTTTAGCTGGTGAAGACGCAGAAAACCGACGCCTTTGGCAACAACTACCGGAGTTACAAGGTGTTTATGTCACAGGGCGCGTAAAACCTGGTGCTACTGTTTTAGTAGAGCACCCGTTGTTGCAGTATCAAAATCAAGCCATACCAGTTATAACCTCTCAACGCTATGGCAGCGGGCGCACCATATCAGTGGCTACTGCAAGTACCTGGCGCTGGCAAATGATGTTGCCCTCTGCAGACCAGTCCCATGAAGTCCTCTGGCGACAATTATTACGTTGGTTGTCAGTTTCGGCTCCAGAAAGAATCAGCATCGATTTCGATCGTGAATTTTACAATGTCGGTGATGAAGTTAATGTTACCGCTACAGTACTCAACAATGAATACGAGCCGGACAATGACGCAACTTTGTGGATGCAAACAGAAGATCCATTGGCAGCGCTGATGGATATCCCGATGGAATGGGATATCGAAGAAGATGGCGTTTACCGTTCCAGTTTTACGGTCGAGGAAGAAGGTGTCTATAGCATGCTGGTAGATGTTGCCAGTGCTGCGGCAAATGCAGCAGCAGACAGCTCTGAGAAACGGGCAGCCTTTGTGGTAACACCGTCTCTGCGTGAATACACGAATGCTGAAATGGACAGCGGTCTAATGACCAGAATTGCTGAAGCCAGCGGTGGGGCTTTTTTTAATCTGGCGGATTCTGCAGATATTGCCAGTGCGATAGAATTCACTCCCAATGCTTATTCGCGGGAAATACAGATCGATTTATGGGATAGGCCATGGTTGTTAGTCTTATTAATTTCTCTGCTTTGCGCAGATTGGATAGCAAGGCGTATGAAGGGATTGTCATAGAGACTGGTCGAACGCTCACAACAAATACGAGATCAGACAAATTACATGAAAGAAATTAGAAAGCACAATAAGCAGTGGAATAATTTGATTCGATTCCTGAGTCGATTTAGCTTGTTTGTATTTATCATTAATGGCCTTTTAACTAGTAGTTTATTTGCGCAGAATGAGGTTGCTCAGAACACTAGTGAGTACTTTCTAGAACGAGCCAATGCTGTTAAATACGCTATCATTATGACCGGGCCTTCGGTTGGTGATGACTCTGCTTCACAATTCAGACAGTGGGCCTTCTCTCTCCACGATATTTTAGCCCGTGATTATGGCTATGACAGTAATTCCATAAGTTTGCTTCATGATAATGGAGACAGCTCCATTATTGGTGGCGAGCGTATAGATGCTGCCTGCGATATTGAAGGTATCCAAGAGCAATTTTTGGCGTTGCGCAACAAAGTAAAAGCCGGTGATCAAATTACTGTGTTTTTAATTGGTCACGGCTCTGGCGCAGAAGAAGAATCAAAATTTAATATTGTTGGCCCTGATATCACGGGGATTGAATTTGCTGGGATTCTCGATCAGTTCGATGAGCAGGACATGGTAATTGTTAACACTACTAGTGCCAGCTATGGTTTTTCAGCATCTTTGTCCAGTGAAGGCCGAGTCGTTATTTCATCTACACGCTCTTCCTCCGAAAGATATGATCCAGTTTTCTCCCGTTACTTTATTGAGGCGCTGGATGGTCGTAACGGTGATCGTGACAAGAACAATAGAGTATCAATGCTTGAAGCATTTAATTATGCCAAGAGCAATGTAGAAGCTTGGTATGAAGATCAGGGCAGGCTCGCTTCGGAACATGCCGGCCTTGATGATAATGGTGACTCTCTTTTTGCTCTAGAACCTACAGTGGATGTCGCCGATGGGCGGCTTGCAGAAATTGCTTATATTGATGGACTCAAAGACAGCATTGAAGGCTTGTCAGCTAGAGCCGTCGGGCTTAAAGGCCGCATGCAGGAAATTGAGCGATCAGTTTTCATTCTTCGGGGCCGCAAGGCAGATTTTTTAGAAGCAGATTATTGGCAACAACTACAAGAGTTATTAGTGGATTTGGCAAGAACAACAGGACAATTTAATGAACAAGTCGAACAATAAATTTCGTGCTCAACACTTTATTGCCTTGGCTTTGCTGTTACTCAGCACAGTCAGTCTCTCGTCCTATTCCCAGGACAACCAGACTAATACTGGTGATGCACCACTCTTTCGTGGTGAGCAACTATTGTTAACAGGCTCCTATGCGGCAGCAGCAGATGTGTTTCTATTGACCGATGGCCTCGATAGAAATGAAGGATTGGTAGGCGCAAGTGTAGCCTATTCCATGATGGGTAATTATCAAGAAGCGATAAGCATCGTAGAGTCAGCGATAGTTGATGATAAGTATGCAAACTTCCCTTTGCTCAGCACTCAGCTCGCAGAAATAAAACGTAGTGTTGGTAAGTCGGCAGAGGCCTTGAATATTTTATCAGAGATTATTGATGGTCTCAGAGACCCCCCGGTTCGTGCACTGGTTCAATATGGTAGCTTGCTGCAATTTACTGGCAATAAATCCTTGGCCTATCAATTTCTTGATCAAGCTGTGCAACGTTATAACAATGGTTTGGTATTTAGCTCCGAAGACGTGGCGATGGTCGCTCTCGCGAGTTGGCTTATGGACAATTTTCATGATGCTAATAGCCTTTTTAATGAAGCCACCCGAGCCAACCCAAATAACCTGGAGGCCCACGCTCTGTGGGGCGATCTTTTTCTCGAGAAATACAACGCCAGTGATGCGGAACGATCTTATCAAGAAGCTCTGGACATCAATAGCCGTTACACCCCCGCGTTAGTTGGTATAGCGCGAGTTGTCGGCGATGAACGTGCTTTGCAGCGCGCCTTGGCGATCAATCCAAACTCTATTGATGCGATGGAAACTTATGGTCAGCTACTGCTGGTCAATGGTCGAGAAGAAGAGGCAGAAGATTACTTCACCAAAGTACTGGCTCTTAATCCAGAATCACTAAAAACTCTAAGCATACTAGCCGCACAAGCCGCACTTGAAGAGAGAACAGAAGACTTCGCCACTTACCGTGATCGAGTCTATAGCTTTAGTCCAGATAATCCGAAATTTCTTGGTGATATAGCAGACACGTTTGGCAATAACTATTTATTCACCGAAGCTATTCAGTATGCTCGTGCAGCCATAGCTGCAGATCCAGAGTATTGGCAGGGATATACCTTATTAGGTAGCAACCTGATTCGTTTGGGTGCGGAAGAAGAGGGTAAAGCTAATCTGGAAATTGGATACGAGAACGATCCTTTCAATGTGATGACTTCCAATATGTTGAAAGTATTCGATACGCTGGAGACATACGCGACTCTTGAAAGTGAACATTTTAAAGTACACATGAGTCAGAACGATGCCGATATTCTTTGGCCTTACTTAGAGCCGCTATTAGAAGAAGGCTGGGATACGCTTACGGCGAAATATAATTTCGAGCCAGAGGGCCCGATTCTTATCGAAGTTTTTGATAAAACTGAAGATTTTGCCGTACGCTCTGTTGGTCTGCCTGACATTGGGCCTTTGGTAGGAATTTGTTTTGGTAAGGTTGTGACGCTGATTTCACCGGATACCCTGTCAGCTAACTGGCAGGAAATCGTCTGGCATGAATTTATGCATGTCATAACATTACAGATGACGGCTAATAGAATGCCGCGCTGGTTGTCTGAAGGCATCTCAGTGTGGGAAGAAAGAGAGGGGCGCCCTTACTGGGGGCGAAGTCAAGGCTTGGACCTAGTGCGTGCCGCAGAACAGGACAAACTACTGCATATTGCAGAACTTAATTCTGGATTCTCCGGAGCCAGAAATAATGCAGATTTAGGATTTGCTTATTTTCAATCTTATTTGGTGGTCGATTTCATTGCTGAAGAGTATGGATTCGAAAAGCTAGTGGATTTAGTTTACCAATACGGCTTGATTAAAGAAGATAGCGAAAGGTTTTCTGAAGTATTTGATACCTCACTTGATCAATTTGATTCCAGCTTTAGAGCGTGGGTAGACCGTCGGGTTGAAGAAATTAATGTCTATGTACACACGGAAGATGTTCCCGATGAAGGCGAAGGCCATGGCCATGGTGTAAAGGAAAACTCCAGCGCAATTCTCGCTGAGCTTTATAACAATGCTTCCCTTAAACAGCATATGCGTGCGCGCATAGAGGAAAATTCTCGCGATTTCCAAGCACACTTACAATTGGGTATTGTGCTTTTCAAAGAAGAAGGCTTCGCTGAAGCCAAACTTTCATTAGAGGAAGCACATAGCTTGTTACCAAGCTATACCGGTTACCCAAGTCCAGCTTTGGTTTTGTCGCAGATCTATGAGGCAGAAGATGACCGAGAGGCCCAATTAGAGTGGCTAGCTATCCTGTTAGAAAATCTTCAGCACGATTATGATTCTGCAATAATCCTCGCTAGAGCGGCATTGGAAAAAGAAGATTATCAGCAGGCTGAATACTATATCGACCGGGCGATTCAAGTTGATCCCTATCGCATTGATGTCCATCAACTGAAGGCACGCTATGCAGAAAGTATCGAAGACAGTGCTTTGGCGGTAACTGAGTATGAGGTGTTGGCGAAGTTGGACTTTAATGATCCAGTGGAGTCTAGGACTGATTTAGCCGAGGCTTATTTGCGCAATGGTCAGTTCGATGAAGCTCGTCAGAATGTGCTCTCTGCCCTAGAAATAGCACCTAGCTATCGTCGCGCACAGGAAATTCTCTTGCAGTCAATTGACGGGGGAACAGATTAGTGGCAAAAGTTTTACCCATATTTCTAGGTGTTGTGCTTTCGCTAATTAGTATAAGTGCATCAGCTCAAGTACTACAATTTAAAGATAATGAAGACATTTCGATTTATGGCACTGATGCTACGGAGTTTACCTGGGTTCGAGGGCAGTACACCAATCACCGCGGAGGGCAGCGTGGCTTTGGTCGCGGAGGTGGTTGGTGGGATACGGATTATCCAGATTCGGATGAAAATTTTTTACGCGGAGTACAACGCTACACAAACGTCGATACTAATCCACGTAACTACCAATATATTCAACTAACTGACCCTGAGCTCTACGAACATATATTTCTATATATGAACTGGAAACGGGTTCCTATCGGCTCCTCTTACAGTGGCCCTAATTTTACTCCGGAAGAAATTGAAGCTATGCGCGAATTTATGTTCCGCGGCGGCTTTATTATGGTTGATGATTTTTGGGGACAACCTCATCTTGATGATATGTTCATAGAGATAGCTAAAATTTTTCCTGATCGAGAAATTGTAAAATTGGACACCAATCATGAGATTTTCCATACCTTTTTCGATATTGATGAACTTGCTCAGGTGCCAGGTCGGATGGTGACCTGGGATTACGGCGGGTTCATGAAAATAGATGACCCTAGCTATCCTCCTGAGGTATATGCAGTTCTGGATGATGAGGGCAGAGTGATGATGGTGGCGAATTACAATACAGATTTAGGTGATGGCTGGGAGCACACTTTTTATGAAGGCTACCCTACGAAATATACCAATGAAGCTTATAAGATAGGCATTAATTTTTTAGTTTATGCATTTAGTCACTGAAGACGGGAATAACAAATGGCAGAAATAGAAGAAGTAGCAGAAATTCAGGATCAGAATGATTTGGCTCTCGTCGCCCGCATGCAAGAGGGCCGAGATCAGATTGTTGCCGAAATTAAAAAAATTATTATCGGTCAAGAAGAAGTTATTGATGAATTGCTTATCGCCTTGTTTTCTGGTGGCCATTGCTTGGTAACTGGGGTTCCAGGTTTGGCCAAGACTCTCCTG
>Ga0302122_10000881_pt1 | contig 18808 bp, 9 predicted proteins | sample CB21_SCM_MG_FD_203115 | JGI IMG/M metagenome (GOLD analysis project Ga0302122, IMG submission 203115) | Marine microbial communities from Western Arctic Ocean, Canada - CB21_SCM | ecosystem: Environmental > Aquatic > Marine > Oceanic | place: Canada: Western Arctic Ocean | collected 2017-09-28
GGGGGAGTATAAAAAAGGGGGAATGCGATTTATTTTGAGTCTTCTAGGTCAGGGGGTAGCCTCCTTTGTTGCGAGGGAGGTCGACAGACCTACCGGAGTGACAAAAGCGGGACCCCCTACTCTCTCCAGTCGGTCAAGACGACCAAGTCCACGAACTTGAGGCGGGGGAGCATCCAGAAGCTGCGCCAGAAGGTCGTGCGGCCGACCAGCTCCTACCTGCAGAACCACCAGCGGGGCCGCGACGACTCCACGGAGAACTGCAAGTGCGCAGTCTGCTGAGTATACCCCCCCCCGCGGCACAATAAAAGGCACCTCTTAATCGTCGACCAGCATGGCCTCCGAGGCCGCCCTGCGCGCGGCCCCGGCGTCCAGCGTCTCCGTCCGCGACCGCGGCGACCGCAGGGGCGTCTTCGGCCGGCGCATGGTGTCCATGGCGTACTCCGGGGCGTAGTCCGTGGCGAGGTTTAGCGAAGCCTTCGTCAGGTTCACGACGTTGGACAGAAGCATGGCAATGGTCATGGGCCCGACGCCGCCCGGCACCGGCGTGATCGCGCCCGCGACGTCCAGGGCCTCCTCGAAGCAGACGTCGCCCACCAGGCGGTAGCCGCTCTTCTTCGAGGCGTCGTCCACGGCGTTGATGCCCACGTCGATGACCGTGCAGCCCGGCTTGAGCCAGGCGCCGCGCACGTACCCCGGCCGGCCGATGGCCGCGACCACAACGTCCGCGTCGCGCACGATGCCCTGGACATCTTCCGTGGCCGAGTGGCACAAGGTGACCGTGGCGTCGCACTGCTGGAGTAACGCGGCGACGGGCGCGCCGACGACGTTCGAGCGGCCCAGGACGACCGCGCGCTTCCCGGCCAGCGGAATGTCATATCTTTGCAATAGCTCCACGCACCCCGCCGGGGTGCACGCCGTCGCGAGGGGCCGCGGCCCGCCCCGCAGGACCAACCTAGCCACGTTTTCGTAACAGAACCCGTCCGCGTCCTTCGCCGGGTCGATCGTCTCCAGAACGCGGGCCTCGTCGACGTGGGCCGGTAGAGGCAACTGCACCAAGATGCCGTGGACACTCGGGTCGCCGTTGAGGGTCGCCACGGCGTCCATGATTTCGGCTTCGGAGGCCGTCGCCGGGAGCGTTTTGTCGACGCTATAAATACCCACCTCGTCCGCCGCCCGGCGCTTCATGCGGACGTACGTCAGACTGTCCCGCCGCTCGCCCACGAGCAGGACCCCCAGCCCCGGCGTCACGCGGTGCGTCGCCTGCAACGCGCGCACCGCGTCGCTCAATTCGGCGCGGATCGTCTTCGCCGTCGCGCGGCCGTCGAGGATCTGCACCGCGTTGATCGATGCGGTCAACGCTGCCGTCGCGTAGAAGCGCGCGCGTGCGCGCATGACGCCGAGCCTCGCTAGCATGCACTGCGCATGCGCTGCGTTTGCCGTCTATCGCACGTGGCGAGGTTGTTGGACCGCAGTGACGCGCGTCCGGCTAGTGTGTTGTAAGTAGCTTTCAATTGCACAAATAGAGGAACGTCAAGCACCACGGAAGTGCGGTCGCTCAAAATGCTGTCTGGGTCTGCGGGTTTTTCCGACGGGTTTTGCGCTCTGGCGCAAGGAAGGGTCCTGGGACCACCACGCATCAGGGGCTTGGCATACTCTTCGCGGGCGGCCCTTGGGACGGGGGGGTGAGGTCCAGCTCCTGCTAATAAGACAATCCTGCCCCTGAACCGGCGCGTCGCCGCCGCCTCACGGGCGCCCAGCAAATAAGACACTCCTGCCGCTGCCTCACAGGCGCCCACCAGACAAAAGAAGATGCGCGCCGCCGCGCTGGCCCTCGCGGCCGCCGCGCTGGGCGCCGCCCAGCCGACGGCCGCGCCGACGAGCTCGCCCACGCAAGCGTGGACGTGCCCCTTCGCCGCGGAAGACCCGGGCAGCAACGCCGCGTCGATGGAAAAGGAGATGGAAATGGGAGCGGGAGACCTTATGGCCTGGGGCGGCTTCCCGGGGTGCCGCCATTTGCGCTGCGACGCCGCGACCGGGGCCCTCTGGCTCAACGTGCAAAAGGAAAAACTGGTTACCTTCCGCGATGACCGCTCCAAGGGCCACACGAAGGTCGAGCGGAGCTACTGCATGGTGCTGACGCCCGACGGCCGGTCCGCGCGCTACGGCCTGATAGAGATGAAGCAGCGAGAGGAGCGGTGGATGTGGCGCGAAAAACGGAAGATCCACTGGGCGGACGTGGGGGTGCGAGCGAACGCCACGGCGCCCTGTCGGATTTCGAATAGACTGGAAGAGGGCGCCTGCGCGCCGGGGCCGCTCGCCCCGACCTGGTACGGGCAGCGCGCGTACGACGCGTGCCTCGCCCAGTGCCCCTGCGCGGCAAGCGCGGACCGGGACGACTTCCCCGCTTTGCAGCGGGCGCTCCTCGACGAGGGCGCCGACGCCGTGAGAACCCCGAGCGTGTGCTTCGAAACGACCCGGGCGTTCTGGTTCGACTTCGGCTGGATCACCGGGGCCCACTGGTGCCTCATTTTTGTCCTGGCGTGCTCCATCCTGGGCGCGTGGACGCTGGGGTGCTGCGTCTCCGTGAAGGGCTGCTACGGCTTCGGGGCGCTGCAACGAGTCCGGAACGAGTTCGCGGACTCGTGCCCGGCCCTCACGGTGTGGCTACGGCGGCTGTGCGTCGCGCCGTGCAAGTTTTGCTCCCGGTGGTGGTGCTGCTGCTGCAAGGCGAAGCGGGCCCCCGCTTCCCCGGACAAGATCCAGGTCGCGGCCGCGGGCCCGCCCGGCACGCCGATGACGGTGGTCTGCCCCGGCGGGAGTATGGACGTCGTGGTCCCCCCGGACGTCGAGGAGGGCATGCTGTTCGCGGTGGACCCCCTCGTGACACAAGTGATCACGACGCAGCCGGGCATCACAATACTGGAAGATGATGGACAAACCAAGGCGCGGTCGTTGGTCGAGCAGTTCCGGTTACTCGTGTGGAAGGTCTACTGGACGAAGCGGCGGGACACGTCCAGTCTGGTCAAACAGGTGCTGGGCCCCGCTTTGGTTATGGTCGTGGTCTGGCTCCTCTACGTGGCTGGCGGCCTGACGTTCGTGCCCAGCCTGCGGTGGAACCCGAAGAACCCGAACTTCAAGTGGAAGAAGGGTGGGTTACGGGACTATAGGAAGGGCCAGGTCCTCAGTCATGGCACGCTCGAGTTGTACCTTGGGTTTATTGGGTTCATCCCCTTCGTCCAAGTAGTGATTGTCTCAATAGTAGAAGAGCACGGGTCTCGATTAGTGGAGTACATGAAGATGGCCGGGTTACGGCCCCAGGCCTACTGGCTGGCGCAGTTCGTGAGCGAGGGGGTTTTTATAGGGGGGCTCTCGGCCTTCATGGTCGCGCTCGTGAGCTTCCCCGGGCTCTTCTCCTTCGCCGGTCATCACGACGTGCCGTTCTTCGCTCTCCTGGGGTTGCACTGGACCTACCTGCTGGCTTTAGTGTCAGTGGGCTTCGCGGCCGCGGCCTTAGTGCCGAACGCGCTGGTCGCCTCGCTCTTCGCGTTAGTGAGTCAGGTGGCGGGCGTGGTCTGCTACTTCGTGGGGGCGTGGCGCGAGAAGGCCAACGGCACCATGACGGCCACCAGCGTGTGGAACAAGTCCCCGACCGTGCAAAGGTGGTACGCCCTCTACCCGCAGTTCGCCTACATGTTACTGGTGGAGGGGTTCCAGTCGCACCGCAAGAAGCGCTGCCAGGTGTGGGGTGCGTTTGAAGGCGAGGCCTACGTCTCCAAAGAATACGGTTGTTGGGCGCCATCAGGGCGGTCGTTGGACGAGGCCAAGGGCTCGGCGCTGCGGGGGCTGGACACCTTCCTGGGGGACGCCAGCTGCCCGGCGTTCGACGCTTTGTGGGAGGGCTCGTACTCGTACTCGTACGACGCCGCGTACGGTGGAGCGTGCGCGGACCATTGTCTGACGTGCGCCGGGCCCGGCGAGAATAATTGCCTGACGTGCGCCGAGGGCTGGACGGCTTACGAACAAAAGTGCGTCGCGGGTCTCGCGAGCTGCGGCGTGCACGGCCCCTACTCGACCTACCCCGGCTTCTACGACCCGGCGACGGGCGCGCCCACGGCAGCATGGACGTCGGCGCTGTACGGCATGCTTTTATTGGACTGCGCCCTGTTTTTGGTGTTGGCGTGGTACTTCCAGCAGGTCGTGCCGTGGTCCGAGTTCGGCACGCCGCGTCCGTGGTACTTCCCTTTATTACCGTCGACGTACCTGCAGGTGCAGCCGGCCAAGGTCCAGGACTCGGACGATGAGTCGGAGGAGGACCCCCCGGGCGCCTACGAGGAGCGATCAAAGAGGGAAGAGCCCGTCGTCGTCGTGCGGGGCCTGCGGAAGACCTTCGGCGAATTCCGGGCCGTGGACGGCGTGAGTTTCGAGATGGTCGAGGGCGAGGTCTTCTGTCTGCTGGGGCACAACGGCGCGGGCAAGACCACGACGATCAACGTCCTCAGCGGCCTGCTGCCGCCGGACCCCGCTTCCCACAAAGCGGCGGTCGTGTACGGCAAGGACGTGGCCGATCCCGAGGCCATCCACGCCTTGCGCCAAAAGCTGGGCGTGTGCCCCCAGCACGACGTGCTCTTCCCCCACTTGACCGTTAGGGAGCACGTGGCGTTCTTCGGCCAATTGAAGGGCCGCGATTCGAGCAGTGCGGAGCGCGACGCGGACGCGTTGCTAGAGGTGTTCCGACTCAGTGATCGGAGCCACCACCTCGGGAGCGAATTGTCCGGCGGCCAGAAGCGCAAGCTGTCCGTGAGCATTGCGCTGAGCGGGTCGTCGAAGTTCATCGTCCTGGATGAGCCGACGGCGGGCATGGACCCCGTCGCGCGCCGGGAGCTGTGGACGTTGCTCCGAGCCGTGCGTCTCAAACGAGCCTTGCTCCTCACGACGCACCACATGGACGAGGCCGAAGCGTTAGGGGACCGGGTGGCGATCATGGCCTCGGGCAAAGTAAGAGCTGACGGCTCCGTCCCCTTCCTGAAGCGGGCCTTTGGGAAGGGCTACGCCATATCTTTTGAAGCCCGGGACGCCCAACAGGCTAGAAGTCTGATGGCCGCGGCGGCCCCGAGCGCCGCGGTCGAGGACATCGCCGACGCTTCTGTCGCCGGGTTCCACACCAATGCCGCCAAGGCCGAGTACGTGCGGTCGCGGTCGTCGCATTCGGGGTCGTTCTCCGAGGACCTCGCCAAGATGAAGGAGGAAGACGGGTCCCAAAGGACGCCGCGCGGGAACGTCAGATGCGCCTTTTCATTACCGCTGGATAAAAGCGAGGAGCTCCCGGCGTTGTTCGGCGCCCTGCGCGGCATCGTGGACAACGTGGCGTTTTCTACCACGACGCTCGAGGACGTTTTTTTGGCCGTGGGCGAAGACGAGGCCGTGCACAACGTCGCCAAAATTAACGAAAACGCGGGGGCCTACCTCAGTTTGTACGAGGGTGACACCGTCGCGGACGTGCCCCGGTCCCTGGTGCGGCATTCTGCAGCCGTCCTGCGATTACGAGGGGCGTTGGCTCGGAACGACCTCATGACTCTGTTACTGCCGGTCCAAGCAATAGAATATGTATTGTGGGCCCTCTACCGCGTGGCGAGCGGGAGTGAGCATGCGCTGGGCCCCATCTCGCGCTTAGCTTCGAGGTACGTCGTAGGCGCCCGGGCCCTGATATTGGCCGTTTTGCCGTCGTTAGGTGCCATAGTCCTGTGCGTGGTCGCCCGGGACGGCTCGTTGTCGGGATCGGAGCGGAAGTGGGGCTTCCGCACGAACATTTTACTGGTGCTTCCCCTGTTCGGGATCTGGGTGCTGGTCCCGGGCCTCGTCGCGGAACCAATCGTCAAGGAGCGGAAGCACCGCCTGCGCAACTTATTGGCCGTGAGCGGCTTGGACCAACGCGCGTACTGGCTGGGGAGCTTGCTCGGGGACCTCGTGCCTCTCTTGCTGGGCGTATCTATGACATTGGTCGCGTTGTACGCCTTCGGCGTCTCCTTCGTCCTGACGAAGACGGAGCTGCGGACGACTTTTGATGATGATGCTCTGTATGGCTTAGTCCCGGAGGAGCTGAAGCTCCCCGCGTGCATGGAAGCAGCTTTGGATGGCAGTGGCGACTACGAGGACTGCCTCGCCTACGTAAGAGAAAGGCGGACCTGGGTGGACGACGCGCCTCAGGTCATAGCGGTCTACCTGCTCTTCCCGCCGGCGTTGATCGCCTTCGCCCACTTGTTGTCCTACTCCTTTTTAGATCCGTTCGTGTGCGTCGGCGCCACGCCGGTCTACGTCATCGGCTTGCTGATCCTCCCATTGGCAGTCGTCATCTTCCTGTGCCTGGCCTTCGGGGGCTGGATGCCGGGCTCAAGCGAGGCCCAGCTGTTCACCTGGAACGGCCCGGAGGCCATGGCGGCCTTCGCCTGGCTCGGGTCGTGCGTCTCGCCGCCCAACGTTTTGGTGTTCACTTTACTCAGAGTCATGCGCATGCCGTTCGTGGCCACGAAGGGGAACTCGCCGGAGGTGTATAGTCCGACGTGGCCGCCCTACTGGGCTTTGTGTCTCATCTTGGTGCTGCAGTTCCTTCTTTTCGAAGGGCTGGCCTACGTCAAGGACTGTCTGGATACAAGACCTTTGCCATATACGAAAACGCGGTTCTCTACTAGGAAAAAGAACGCGTTGGACCCCGACGTGCTTACCGAGCGAGAGCGCGTCCTGGACCTTTTTGAAGATACCGGGGACGAAGACCAGGAAGCGGAGGACGTACAGACATCGTTTGTCACGCGTCTCGTAGCCAAAGCCACGGCCGTCAAGGACGCATTGATGGACGAACTGAGCGACCCGAACTACTACGCACCTCGAATAAAGCAGAGTTGTGCACCAACTGACAAGTACGGCCTCAACGTAAGGGAAGTGCGCAAGGTCTTCGCGCCCAAGCGCCACGGGCAACGGGCCGTGGAGGCTGTGAAGGGCGTGACTTTCGGGGTCCGGGAAGGCGAGGTCTTCGGACTATTAGGCGCCAACGGCGCCGGCAAGACGACGACCATGTCCTGCGTCGTGCGCGCCATCGAGCCCACCAGCGGCGACATTGCCATTTCCGGGACCTCTGTGCTGTCGGCCTTCGGGATCGCTAGTGAGCATCTGGCCGTGGTGAACCAGCACAACACGCTGTGGGACGCCCTGTCCTGCGAGGACCACCTTAAATTATTTGCGAGGCTGAGGATGCGGGAGAGCGAAGTCGCGGACGCGGTCAAGGCGACCTTGGAGAGGGTGGAGTTAATGCCGCACGCCGATAAGCCGGCCGGTCGGTTATCGGGGGGCATGAAGCGGAAATTATGTGGCGCGTGTGCTCTAATCGGGGACCCCAAGATCGTATTGTTAGATGAACCTTCAGCAGGTTTAGATCCGGTCTCGCAGCGCAACCTGTGGAACTTGATCAAGGCCACGATGGCGGGCCGGGCCGTGGTGCTCACGACCCATTCCATGGTGGAGGCGGACTTCCTCTGCGACCGTATTGGGATTATGGTGCAGGGGCAGTTGAAATGTTTAGGTACCTCCGACCACCTGAAGCAGCGCTACGCGTCGGGCTACGAGTTGGTCGTGAAGATCGAAGACAGCGCGTTGGACGGCGTCTCCAGCTTCGTGAAGGAGAAGTTCGGCGCCACGCTGGCCGCGGCGGACGCCGGCACGCTCACGTATGAACTCTCGGCCTCCTCGGAAAAGTCGGCGGATCTACTGGCGGACGCCTTTGAGGCCTTTGACGACGCTACACGTTCTAAACTTAAGGTGGCGGAGTTCTCCGTCGTCCAGGCGTCGCTGGAGAAGGTGTTCATCCGCATCGTGAGCGTCGAGGGCGGCGAGCACGAGGCCCGGGACGCCCACCTCAAGTCGATCCAGGTCGCCCGGGATCTAGGGGACGACTCGGACGACGACCTGGACAATTTTTTGTTTGTGGAGCGGACCTGCTGCAACTGCTCGTACTTCGCCCACGGGCTCCTGTGCAAGTACCACTCGTCGTGCTGCTGCGGCATGTGCACCTACATGATGCTGTACATTTTTGGGGCGCCCTTCGTCTGGTTCAACACGTGCACGCTGACCCTGCTCATCCACATGTTCGCGGCCCTCGTGAACTGCGTCGGGCGGTGCTGCCTGCAGGAGCCCAAGGCCGAGGACTAGTGTTGTATATAGCCCCCCCCCCCCCCGTTGGAAGTAAAAAGGTTGTTTGCTAGACGTTCCTGCTGGGGGCGGGGGCAGGGGGCAGGGCAGCTAAAAGCTAATACGCTCCAAAACGGGTTTTTCTCGACTTAATACAAAGCTCGTACCTGCCTTTTACTTACCTAACCTTACCTAAAGCGTGACGCGCGCCAGATTTGTTCGACCTAGTATAAGATGCGTGTCCTGTGAGATGGCTCGAGACCTGTAAGATGGCGTCGACGCCAGAGAAGAGTTCGATCAAGCACTCGATCACAACACCGGTGCAGTACGACCCGCTACCATTTACCGCGACTGCCGACTCGCTCCGGCAACACGAGACGGTCATGGCCGCGTTCGCGCGCCATCGCGGGGCGCTCCGGCGCCGGCGGGCTGAGGCCGCGGAGGCGTCGCCGCCGTCGCGCGCCTGGGGGCTATTCTTCGCGTTCCTCGGAGTGTTCTGCGTGAGTCCCGATTCGATGCTCCTGCGGTCGATGCACGGCCTCGGCGCCAGCACTGCGGCGATCGTCGCCGCGAAGTATTTTGGCGTGGCGCTATTATTGACCTGTGTCGCTGCCGCCTATCCTTCGAAGGTGAAGAAGGCGTATGCTTCCCCGCCGCACCTTTTCGCGGCGGTGATATGTAATGTGCTGATCAGTGTCGGCTTCACGCTGGTCCTGTTGCTCGACGACCCGGCGCAGTCGCTCCTCCTCATCGCGCTCTCTCCATTTTGGTCGGCACTGCTGGGACTGCTAGTTCTCGGCGACCCGCTACCTGTTCGTACGCGGTGTGCGCTGGTTGTTTCCTTCATCGCCATCGGGATCGTGCTCGCGCCGCGATTCATTACCGCGCAAACGAGCTCCGATGAAATTAATGGGTCCGGTTGGCTCGACACGATTGCTGTCGGCACGGGGCTCGCGCTAGGGATCACCTTCACGGTATATCGCCACGCTAGCCTGCACGCGCCGGACGCCGACCTACTCCTTGCCACGGTGCCCTCGGCGCTCCTGATTGGAGTTACTTGCCTATACGTGCCGTGCGACGCCGCCAACGCCAACGCGACAGTCGCGACGATGGCGTGCACGCCCTTAGATGTCTGGCGCTCTCACTCGTTTCTGGGCCTCGCGCTCAGCGACGCCGTGTTGATTGTCATAGATATTTTTTCGTTTCTCTACGCGCTGAAGCACATTAGCGGAAGTGAGTGCGCCCTCGTCGGCCTTCTTGAGAACATTCTCAGTCCGCTCTGGGTCTTCGCTCGCTTTGGGGATGTCCCCTCATCGTGGACGGTCGCGGGAGGCGCAGTCCTACTCGCGACGCTCGTCGGCCACGAGATCGCTGCCGGGCAGGCCGTGCCGATTAGCCAACTTGGGGACCCGGGGTATCGTACTGTTAATGACGCGTGAATCTTACCCAAGTGGCCCCTTGAAAAAAGTGAAGAGCCCCTCGTCACCGCTACTCTCCTTCTTCGCGTCGCGTGCCGCGTCACTCTCGTCGTTATCTTCGTCGATGACGAGCGCGAGCGCCACAATCGCCGCGGGGTCAACGCCCGCGGCGCATTTTATGTGATAAGTGTCTGCCTTATCGGGCATGAGCTCAAGGAGCTGGCGACCGATGGTGGCGACCTCTGAGCCGTCCCGGGCATAAATGTCGTATTTGCGCTCCGAGAAGGAACCGCTCGCGCGGTAACAGGGGTTGCCGTTATTTTCTTGCTCGTAGAAGAACTTGTACGACGGCGTCAGCGAGACGATGTCCTTCTCAACTTTGGCGATGCAATCTCCTTTTAGGTAAATGTCGTAGGCCGTGGCCATGGCGACCGCTCGTCGCTCGATGGACCCGCAGAGCCGGCCGTCAGCTTTGAGCTCCATTTTATCCAATATGAAGCCGCCGACGCCGAACGGCACTTTGTTGCTGCCGACGATGTCGAACGCGCGGCCGCCGCCCTCGTTCTCGACGTAGAAGTCCTCGCCGGAAATGGACAGCAGCTTCTCGCGGACGGAGTAGCCCCGCGTGCTCGTCGTCGGCGTCGTCAGCGCGTACTTCGGCGGCGTCTGCGCCTTCAGTCTGGGGCCCAAGGGATTGAAATCCGAGAAGACCATCGCTGTGGCGCATTGTGCCGCTACCGCTAAGAGAGCTATGAGCCGCATTGCTACCCTGCTCTGTACAGATGATTTTGGAGATTGCCACAGCGTTCTGTGTTTCGCAGAGCGGGACAGAGCTGCACCGTGGGTAGCAGACGTCGGAATCCAAGCGGTGTGTGACGCCGAAAACGAGCTGAGATTGAGATATGCTGGGACTGCGATACCCGTAAGAAAAACCGTCCATCAATCTCCGGAGCGCACTCATTAAAACACCAGTGGTCGTTTGGTGGGCAATTCCACAACCTGCAGCTTCGTGTTTGACCGCGGCAAGCGTCTGCGAGGGCTACAATACCGACGCGGCAGGTGATTGCCAGAGAGCAGCAGGAGAGGCTCTCACCCGTGAGCACAGTAAGGAGCGATGCTGCGCACTTGCATCCTCGCCATCGTCGCGCAGCGTGCCGCGGCGAACGGCCGCCACGACGCCAGCGGCCACGTCATCGAAGGATTGGCGAAGGAAGAGCTCGCCGTCACCGATAGTGGCAAGCTGGGCGACCGCGCGCCCTCGTACGATTTCTGGTCGACGGGCGACCGGACAAACAAGCCGCCGTACGTCCCGCCGGCGGACCGGAAGTACAACACCAAGGGCGGGCCGGTCGAAGGGAAGATCAACGTACATCTTGTACCGCATAGCCACGACGACACGGGCTGGCAGGTCACCATCGACCAGTACTTTTCCCGGGAGGTCTACTGGATTATCGATACCATCACGGAGCAGCTCGCGCAGGACCCGAACCGCAAATTTATATATGTGGAGACGGCCTTCTTCGCGCGCTGGTGGGACCAGGCGGACGCCTTCAAGAGAACCCGGGCCAAGCGACTGGTAAAGAACAAGCAATTGGAGTTCATCAACGGCGGTTGGTGCATGCACGACGAGGCCAGTCCGCTCTGGACGGCCATGGTCGACCAGACCACCCGGGGCCACCAGTGGCTCTTCAAGCACTTTGGAGTGGAGGCGAACCCGAAAGGCACGTGGCAGATCGACCCCTTCGGCCACTCGAACACGCAGGCCTGGTTGCTGGGCGCCGAGGCGGGCATGACGTCACTGTTTTGGGGGCGCATGGACTACCAGGACCGGGAGATGCGGTTTAGGAGGAAGCAGTCTCCAGTACCCCCGACGGGCGGCTTCGAGTGGGTCTGGCGCGGCTCCAAGTCCCTCGGGAGCTCCGCGGACGTGTTTGCTGGCGATCTGTACGGGACGGGGCAGGGCGGGTATAGCACGTGGCTGAATTTCGACGACGAGACCCAGCAGGTGAACGACGACCCCTCCCTACACGATTATAACATTGACCGGTGGGTCGACAAGGTCGTCCAGGACGCGCGGGAACAAGCGCAGCATACTTTAACTTTACATCAGCTCTGGGCCTGCGGCACGGACTTCCAGTACCAGAACGCGGACCGGTGGTACCGGAACCTGGACAAGTTAATTCACTACATCAATTTAAATGGAAGTGTGAACGCGTTCTACTCCACGCCGACCCTCTACACGGACTCCAAGCATAGGAACCGGTCGGTGACATACGAACTGAGGACCGACGACGTCATGCCCCTCGCGGACAATCCTCACAACTACTGGAGCGGCTACTTCACGTCAAGGCCGGCCCTGAAGCGCCAGGTGCGCGTCGCCACTTCATATCTAGAGTCGGCGCGGTTGCTCGAGGTGGCCACGAACACTTCCAAAAGTGATGTAAATCGGCCCTCCTATAAAAAAGAACCGGTGGTGGGGACGAGCTGGACCGACGCCTTGGAAGGGACAGTCGGAGTAGCAACACACCACGACGGCATGTCCGGCACGGAGCGCCAGGACGTCACGGACGACTACGCGCAGCGCATCACGGAGAGCGCTTTGGAGGCCGAGGCCGGCGTGGCCGTCGCTTTTTCAAAGTTGCTGGTTGTGTCTCGCAATGTGTTCGCCCACTGCAACTGCAATAGGGGACCCCTCAGTTGCCTGAACGCGTCGGCGTGCGCCGCGACGCACGATGGCTTTTCTGTGGCGGCCTTCAGCCCGCTCGGGCAGGGCGTGACACACACGCTGCGGGTCCCCGTTGGTTCCAGTGGGCCCTGGCGCTGCAAGGACGCATTCGGAAATCTATTACCGTCCCAGGTCTCGGCGCTGGACGCGCGGACGCGGGAGCTGCCCCGGCTGTACCTGAACGCGTTCAACATGACCGCTTTAGACTATAAAGCGGCCGACGCTTTACTGACGAACGAGGCCAAGGCGATGCTCGCGGTCTCCTTACCTCTCCGCGCGACGAGCGCCGCGACGGCGACGTGCGGGCCCGTGTCCTCGTCGTCCAAGCGCGCAACGGGCTTCCGCCGAGCAAGTGACGTCAAGGTGCTTCACGATGGGAACGTGTTACTAGTGGACAACGGCTTACTTCGATTGACCTTCTGCACTCAAGAGAAGGCTCTAAAAAGCGTCGAGAACTTGGTGTCACAAACAAAAACTTCATTGAAGCTGACCTGGGGCTGGTACAACTCCAGCGTGGGCGGGTGCACGGCGTACCCGGATTCAATCCCGCTTTCCTTACGGGAGCCGGCCTGCTCGGACCAAGCAAGTGGGGCCTACATCTTCCGGCCGAACTCGAGCGAATTGCACAGCTTCGACCCGGCCTTTGTATCGGAGTTAACCGTGGAGACGGGACCCGTGTATGCGGAGGTGCGCCTGCGCAGCTCGCCTTTCACGTCGCACACTATCAGGTTAGGAAAGGACGCGGCGCATGTCGAGGTCGAGTGGACGGCGGGGCCCATCCCGGTGGACACGCCCTGGTTCCCCAGTGTCGTGCCCAATCACCCAAACAACTGGGGCAAGGAGGTCGTGCTACGGTACGACACGGACGTGGAGTCCCAGGACGTCTTCTACACCGATTCTAATGGAAGGGAGACCGTGAAAAGAGTTAGAGATAAGCGGGGTACATCATACCCATCACCCTACAAGATCTCGGAGCCCGTGGCCGGCAACTACTACCCCGTGAACGCCTTGGTCGCCATCTCCGATAACAACGTCGAGTTCGCCGTGGTCGTGGATACGTCCCTGGGCGGGGCTTCTTTAGCTTCCGGATCTTTAGAATTCATGGTCCACCGCCGGCTCCAGGCGGACGACAACCGGGGCGTGCAGGAACCTTTGAACGAAACGATGTGCGGCTGTAATGATATTAATGCATCACCGGGCTCCATGGGCGCGCACGGCCACGAGGGCGACGGCGGGTGTTCTTGTGCGGGGCTCACGGTGCGCGGGCGGCACCTATTGGTCTTCGACGAGGTCCAGAAAGCGCGGGCGCTCCGGCGGAGACTGGCGGAGGAGGTCCAGCAGCCGCCGGCGCTGGCGTTCGCCCCGTTGGGCACGCCGTTCCAGCGGCCTTCACAAACCATTCTGGCCGAGCCGCTGCCCCCGAACGTCAAGCTTGTGACGCTGACGTCGAACTACGCCGACGCGCATGATGGTCAGTGGCTCTTGCGCCTGGCGCACATCTACGAGGCGGGGGAGACGACGCTGGACGACTTGGCTCAACCGGTGACCATCGATCTGTCGCGCTACTTTCGGGCACCAGGCCTCGTTATCACGTCCGCCGTGGAGACGACGCTGACGGCGAACGCGCCGCCGGCCGATAGGTTGGCCTGGAAGACCGCGCCCGTGTCGGTGGAGGCGGACGAGGACGTCTCCTTTACACAGAGGACGGCGTTCGCGTACCCCTCGCTGACGTTGCGGCCCATGGAGGTGCGGACGTTCCTGGCTAGGTTTCGGCGGTCGGTGTAAGGGTCGCTCTTGTGTACGCACTAAGTTTTAAGCAGCTCCCCGACGTACTTGTCCAGCTGCTGCTCGAAGAGCGGCGAGCCGACGCGCGCCCCGGCCGTCGGGTTTTGGACCGGCGACTTGACGACGCACTCGACCCAGAGCTGGGCGTACACGTGGAAGAGGACCGCCTGCGCGTTGATGTTTGACGCGTCGTCCGCGAGGAGCGCGAAGCGGTAGCCCGAGAGGGCCTCGAAGGTGTGCAGCGCATACTTGTCCGTGCGGATGGACAAGTGGCCGTCGGGCGCCCGGCCCGGCGGCGCGAGCTTGCCCGCCATCTCGCCGAGGGAGTGGAGCATGCCGAAGACCAGACGCGAGTGCTCTCCCGAACCGTTGTCCCGCTTGGGGCCGTTCCACTCCCGGTCGAAGAGGCAGCGGCCGGACCGGTCGAAGACGTGCAGCGAGTAGAACACCATGTCTAGGCGCGGCGTGCGCGTCACGCGGAGGGTGTTTGCAGGTCCCAGCTCGTGCGGTAACCTGGTCGGCAAGTGACTGTTGTTATAGCTCGCGTAGCGTTGGGAACTTCGAAACACGTAAGTCGCAGATCGTTGCTGGCTTTTGAGCCGCAGTAGTCGCTCCAATCCGCCAGACGCCGCCGCCACGCAGCAGTGTAGCACGGGTTTTTCAAACGGGTTTTTCGCATTCAACGCACAAGCCCCCTCGCGCCGCTGCTTACGCCCCCCGCCCCTAGTCCTCTTCCTCGCCCGAGCTGCCCTCCTCGGCGAAGGCGTCCATCTGCGCCACGCCCTCCGAGGGCCGCGAGACGCCGACGGAGTCCAGGGAGTCGCCGTCGTCCATGACGCGCTTCTTCTTCTTGGGCGACTTGGACATGGTCAAGCGCTTCAGGATCTCGCCCACGATGGACAGGAAGGCAGCCAGGAGCTTCTCGTCGTCCAACGTGAAGGGCCCGCCGTCCTTGTTAATCAACTGCACGACGCCGACGCACGTCGCGCCGCTGTCGGCGCAGACGGGGTGGCACAGGATGGACTTGGTGGTGTAGTTCGTCTGCTTGTCGATGTTCTGGTTGAACCGTGAATCTTTGTAGGCGTCGGGGATATTGATCACTTCTTTTTCTCGCCCGGACGTCGGGGCGAGTCCGGGCGCGTCCAACGGAAACTTGATGCTCACGTCGCCTTGGAGCGCCCACATCTCATCCGAAGAGGGGTCAATAATGAACACGGTGCACCTATCACATTCAACAACATCCGGTAACCTATTCGTCAAAGTGTGCACCACGGAGTTCACGCCCAGGTTGTCGTACATGGATTTGACCAAGTCCATGGTCGCGTCCGCGCGCTTCCGCGCACTCACGGCGGCGTTGTACAGGTCCGCGTTTCTTAGCGACGCGGCACTCAAGGCACTGAGCACCGCCAACACTTCCTGGTCGTCGTCGGTGAAAGCCCCCGTGGACTTGTTGATGACCTGCACGACGCCGACGATGTGGTTCTGGTGGTCTCGGATCGGACCGCACAGGATGTTCTGCGTCTTGTAGCCGCTTTCCTTGTCGGCTCGAGGGTCGAACCGGGGGTCGTTGTAGGCGTCGTGGATGTTACACACGTCGCCCGTGTCCGCCACAGTGCCGGCGATGCCCACGCCGAAGGGCACCCGGATGGACGGGAGATTCGAGTCGTCCGCGACCCTCAGCATCAACACGCGCGGCCCGCCCTTGAACTCCGGAGGTTGCGCCGTGAAGATCGACGCTCTATCTGCATTTAATAAATCACACGCCACTTGGACGATCTTGGCGCACGCTTCTCTCGGCATGATGGACCGCTGTATGTCACCAGCAGAAGCCAGCAACCGTTCTAAGCGTTCCACCTTAATTCGCATCTGTTCCGCTTTCACCCCGCCGACACCTTTTGGCGCCCGGACGACCTTGCCATAAATACGGCCGTCCTCGTCGGCTAGCGTAGACGCTTCCTCGTAACAGCTCTTGGCGTACTTGGTGGCGTGGTCCGCGTGGTAGGCCTCGGCGCCCCGCTCACACAGCTTCATGTCGCACAGGTCTCTTACATAAGTCATCGGGTCCTCCGGCCGATTGAGGATGGCCTCCGCGGTGAGCCACTCGACAATCGACTTGAAGTTCGTTCTTCCGAGAAAGGCCGAGGCGTCCTCCGGGTCCGAGTTGCCGCCGCTCATGGTGTGGCTGGCCCGAGCGCGTAATCTGCTGCTGGAAGGCGCGGCGCTTGGTCCTGGGAGTGAGCCTCCTGGATGCCACTGAGCCTCGGTGGACGCTCGGGCAGCCCGGTCGAGCGCGCTGTTTTTTGGGACCGCGGTCTAGGTGCGGCTGCGTGCCGTCCTGGGTGCGCCGGCGGTCGTAGGGCAGCTCTACGCGCCGTATTATACAAGGGCCAGCGCGTTTCGAAAACCGATGGGTGCGGGTTCGCGGGTTTTGTACGGCGTCGTTGACGCAGTGCTGGGCCCGTTTGGTCGCTCCTGAGGAGACTGCTCTTGTTTTGCGGGCTGCCGCGCGCGGGTTTTTGGCCTCACTTTAGCCTAACTAGCAGCCCGCATTGCTCGCAGCCGCAAGCATTGGTCCATAAAAAAGCTGCGGCAGAGCTCGTCGCGTTGCAAGGCCATCGCACTTCTTTTTCTGTCAAAGACGGCAGGCAAATCGCTTGAGCCACTGCAGTGTTACAGCATACAACCAGTGGGAGCAGCACACGCACTCATGCTACGGCTCATTGGAATCGCTGCGGCGAGCATTCATGCGGCAGCCTGGCGGCACAAGGCTGCGCACAGGCTGCGGCCGCCCACGCGCCGCCACGCCGATTTGTACGGCGGCCAGGACGCGTCGCGCAACGAGGACATTGAAGCCCTCAAGCGTGCATTTTATGGCGGCGGGACCGAGGACGCCTTCCGCGACGCCGCCGAGAGCGACGCGCGCGTGGTCGCGACGGCCCACGCGTTCGGGCTGATACGCGACGTGCCGTTGTGCCGATGGAGCATGCACATGCTGCCGCACCAGCAGACCATCTTGAACGTGTGGCAGCCGCAGTACACGCACATGTCGGTGGCCTGCGTCCGTACAATATTATGCCATCGACGCGACTCGCATACTCACCGCCCGCTCCCCGCGCAGGTTTGAGGAGCTGGTACGAGGGCCGGAGCCGTGGATCTACGCCCATATACAGCTGCCGGGCGGTCGCGACAACATAGGCAACCCCGAGTACGATTTGAAGAACGAGACGTCGCGCGCTCCACGCACGGGTACGCTCATGCGCGTCGCGCGCTACGAGAAGCAAGAAGACAACCGCTGGGTCGTGTGGGTCCAGGGCGTGGCGCGGTGCCGCGTCGAGACGCCGCTGCGGGCGATGCCGTACGCCCGAGCGGATGTCCGCGTCATACCCGACGGCGAGGCATTTCACCACTTCGGCGGCGCGAGCGCGTTTCCGGCGTGCTGGAGTGCGGCATTAGTGGAAGATGAGGCCTTTGCGAGGGTCGAGTTCCTGCCGCCCCCCGAATCGGCAGACGTGGCCCCCGTCTGCCAATACGACATGGCCGGCGGGGTGGGGGGGGACGGCGACGGCGGCGACGGTGTTTATTCGGCGCCGTCGTCGGTCGATGCGGACGCGCGAAAGGCCGCGGCGTATGGCGCGGATGGAACGCTCCTGGCGGAGCGCGAGCGTGGAGTGTGGCTGAAGCTCGACGAACTCCTGCACAAGCTGTCGCAGGCGGCGCCTCAGGCCGTGCCCGTACCTTCGCAGATTATCGGTCTCCTGCCGGACTACGATGATTGGCCCGAGGAGTTTAGACTGACGCGCGTGGCCGAGCGCCTCGCCGCGAGCGTGCCGCCGCCAGACCCGTATAGCCCTCGTTACACGAGGCCGCCGGGCGGCTACCCGGCACACCGCCGCGCCACGCGCCTGAGCTACGCCATCTGGGTGATCATCGGCGGCGAGGCGCAGCCCGTCCTAGACGCGCTGACGACGGCTGAGCGGCTCGGGTTGGCGCTTGAGCGGCTCGGGGCGTTGTGTGCGGGGTTGGATTAGGCTCGGGGCGTTGTGTGCGGGATTAAGTTATTGTGTATAAGTACTACTTTACGACGTCAGCGCCACGCCACTCGCGCCGAAGTCGAAGGACCCCGCGGGAAGGAAGTAGAGCGCCATCGCGCCGAGCGCGAACGCGTACAGCTGGACGCCGAGAATGAGCGCGAGCGTCGAGCGCCGGAGCGCCGCGTCCGTCGAAGCCACGATTTTTCGACGGTCCGCGGCTGCGGCCGCGTGCCCGGCCGCTTGGTCGTCGCCCAGCCGCTTGACCGCCACCGACAGCTCGCCGACCGCGCGCGCCACGTCCGACTCCGGGACCGCCGCGCCGTCGAGTTCCGCCAGCTTCTGGCGCATGTCCGACACAGCCACGGCCACGCGCTCCGACGCCCGCCGGCTCAGATCCGCGCGCAGTTTGCCTCCGGGCGAGAGCGTCGCCTCCTCGTCGTCGTCCGGCGCCGGCGTGGGGGCGCCCTCGCTGAGCCGCTTGTGCAGCTTGTCGACTCTTTCCCGCAGCACGTTTCGGTACGGCGATGCCGCCGTTGGCAAGCCCGCGGCCGCCGCTCTCCCGCGCCGCACGCGCGCCAAGATCTTCTCCGCCTTGTAGATTGATTCGCGCGAGCGGCGCGCTGGGGAGCTGAGCGTCTTGGAGCCTACTTCGAGGCCCATGGATGGCGATTTCG
>Ga0302122_10000882_pt1 | contig 18785 bp, 17 predicted proteins | sample CB21_SCM_MG_FD_203115 | JGI IMG/M metagenome (GOLD analysis project Ga0302122, IMG submission 203115) | Marine microbial communities from Western Arctic Ocean, Canada - CB21_SCM | ecosystem: Environmental > Aquatic > Marine > Oceanic | place: Canada: Western Arctic Ocean | collected 2017-09-28
TCGGGGCGTCCGACAGCTCCCCGTCCGGGGGCTCGTCGGTCGCGCCGCCGAGCGACGACCCGGGCGTCCGCGCGGCCGCGCCGCCGCCTCCTGTGTCCGCGGCGCCGCCTCCCGACGTCGAGATGACAGACGCGGCGTGAGGCCATCACTCTCTTTTTACTAATCTGCTTGTTTACTAACTTCACTACGCTCGACGACGCAGGCGGGCGGGTTTTACACCGCGCAGATTAGCTCGCAATAGCGCTCTCTATAGAAGGGCACGGAGAAGTGAGTAGGGCGTTCACGCACAACGCAACAGGCCGTACCGATACAGCTGCGACGCGTGTGCATTGCTGCGAGATGTCAGCCCTAGCCGCAAAAAAGCAGCCACCCAAGCCCATCAAAGCGCTCTTCGCGGATGGCGAAGCACTGCTGAGCAAATTGGAGAACGGAAACGCGGACGCCGACGACGCGACGACGTGCGTGCGCGTGTTGAACGACGCCTGGGCCGCGGCGACGGCGCTCGGGCTCTTTCCCGCGGGCTGCTGCTACGACGACGTCGCGACGGCGGACCTGCGCTACGCGCTGATTCCGGACTTGCGCGCGCGCGCCCGGTCGCGGGTCCGCGCCTTGGACGGGGCCGTGGGCCGGTTGGCGCTCGTGGAGCGATGCAGAATGGACCGCGCGCGCTTCCTCGAGCTCGCGGCGAGCCTCGACCCGGAGGTTGCGAGCCACGACGACGACGACACGGACGACGGCCGTTCCGAACGCGACCCGTCGCCGGCCGACGTGCGCAAGCAGGCCATCGAGCGCTATGAAACCAAGAAGCGCTGCGAAGCGGCGCTGGCCACGGCGCGCGCGGCGCTTAAGGCCGCGCGCACGACCGAAGAAGTGGACGAGCTCCGGCGGGAATACGTCATCGCGGAGCTGCGCGCGGCCGCCGCGGCATGTAAGGAGGCCATCGCGAGCGACGACAAGGAGCTCGATTTGTTACGGACGATGGCCCGGGGCGCGCCGCAGCGGCCCGTGCGCCCGCCCCAGAACGCCGATGCCGCGTGGCTCCTGGGCGCGCGGCCCGGCGGCCAGAACGGCGGGCTGCGCGTGCTGCGGATGGGCCACGACGAGAAAGGGGACGTCCGCGGGTGTAGGGAGACGGTGAGAAGTGGAGTCTTCCGGCCCTCGCACCGGGCGCCGACCATGACCATTGAAGAGTTCGCGGACATTGAAATCTCGGACGCCATGGACCGGGACGCGCGGCAGAAGGCGGCCGCTAAGCACAAGCCTACGATCGCGGAGGACACGCGGCGGCGCGACCAGCTCGAGGAGGCGAGCGACGAGGAGGACACGGAGCGCTACGACCAAGCCCGTTATCGGAGCGAGGCTTGGGCGAACTGGCTCGAGGCGCACCCGCGCGGGTCGGGGAACAAGGGCGTGCTCAACCGCGACGTTGACGCCGACATGCCTGGTAAAATTTGACTGTGCTATTAAACTGAAACAAAAATTAGAAGTCTGGGTCGTACGTCTGCCCCGCGTCCGCATGGATCTTGTCCGACGTCGAGTGCGGCCGGATCTCCGTCCGCCGCAGCGGCACGACGCCCCCCGCGAAGTAGTCGTCGAAGACCACGAAGTTGTTCGGCTGCTCGTTGTAGTTCGACAAACCGTAGTGCTTGCGCAGAAACGGCAGCATCTTCGGCGACGGCCGGTCGTAGGCCAATGACCGCGCCTCCAAACCCTCGGCCGCGAGCATCGCGTCGAAGAGTTTGAGGCCGAAGCCCGACCGCTGCGCGCCGACGTAGAAGTCCAGGACGCAGAGCGGGTCCATCTGCACCGTGCCGCCGCCGCGCTGCCAGTAGTAGAGGTGCTTCGGGCCGACGTGGACGAGGCCCAGCACCCGGTTCCCCTCGCGCAGGACATAGCACCGCCGGTCCTCGCCGACGCCCCGCGCCTCGCGCAGCTTCGTCACGGTCGTGAGCGGCCCCTTGAGGTGCTGGACCTCGCCGCTCGCCTCGCCCAGCGCGTCGAGGACCTCGGCGAAGGCCGCGTACGCCTTGGCGTCGGCGGAGCCGAGGTCGGCGAGGGCCGGGCCCGTCCACCGGCTTATGCCCTCGCGGACGTGCGGTGCCAACACTTTGGGCAGCTCCATCCTCGGAGACCCTAGCTCGATGTGCGCCGAGTCTTGGCTTGCTGGGCGCGCGTCGATGGCGTCGAGGGCTGCCCGCAGTACGGATTATGATTAAAGGGCTTCCAAGCTCGGGCGGTGCTGCCCTGGCTGCCCAAAACACGTCAAGCTAGTAGCTGCCGGGTCGAGGAGGCACAATCCGGGTCGAGGAGGCACAACGCGAAAACGGCAAGAAACCCGTCCGGAAGTACCCGCACGCACCATCGTGAGACGCGTCGCTCCTCCTACCTACCGGCTACGAGCAGTAATTAACCACGCCAGTATCTCAATAACGTCTGCCCGCGTCAGTCGCTAGCAGCTCCGATACGCGCCGCTCCCGGCTGGGCTAAACAGCCAGGGCTAAAACAAGCCCCAGGCGCCAGTCGCCGCAGACGCCAAGAGGGTGTGCCCCGTGAGTTATGTTCGACCAGGACCGCGTCAATTCGCGACATGGCGGCGGCGGCCTCCAGTCGAGCGACCAGGCGAACCTCGACCGGCGGGAGCGCCTGCGGAAGCTCGCGCTGGAGACCGTGGACCTGAACAAGGACCCCTACTTCATGAAGAACCACCTGGGCACCTACGAGTGCAAGCTCTGTCTTACCTTACACAACACGGAAGGCAATTATTTAGCACACACGCAAGGCAAGCGCCACCAGCAGAACTTGGCGCGGCGCGCTTTTAAGGACGCCCGGGACGCCCCTATTCTTCCGGTGCCGGCCAAGTACGTGGAGAAGCGCCACGCCATTAAAATTGGCCGGCCTGGGTACAAGGTCACGAAGAGCCGGGACGCCGCGAGCGGCCAGCGCGCTTTGTTATTCGAGGTGGACTACCCCGAGGCTGACGCCACGGTGCAGCCGCGCCACCGCTTCATGAGCGCCTATGAGCAGCGGGTGGAACCGCCCGACAAAAATTATCAATATTTGTTGTTCGCGTGCGAGCCCTACGAGACGATCGGCTTCAAGGTGCCCAACGACGCCGTGGACAAGGGCGAGGCCCGCTTCTTCACGAACTGGGACGGCGCCGGGCGCAAGTTCACCTTGTCGCTCCAGTTCGCGGACGAGGACCTGCGCAAGGCGCAAGGGCCGCCGGGCGCCGGCGGCAAGCACCGCGCGGACCTGCGGTACGACATGAAGTACTAAGAGTGTCGTTTAAGGGCGTTTCGGGGTGGTGTGGTGGGTATGGGGTGGACCGCCGCGCTGGGCCGCGTCCCCGGTTTTGTTCGAAAGTGCAAGGTACTCCGGGCATTGCCCGACCCCAACTACGAATCACCACCCCCTGCGCGGAGGGCTCGTGCGGGCGGGGCCGCTCCTCTAAAGTAACTAAAGTAAGTTCCCCTGTTTCATCTCTCGACACAGCGCAGCATCTCAAGGGCCCCGCTCTCGAGCGCAGCAGTGCCGGATCGCGACGGTGGCAGGAGCCACAGCAGTGCCCGCCAAAGCCTCTCCGGCAGCCGCAACAGCAGCCCGCACCGGCAGCCACCAGCCCCGGAGCGCCATTCAAAGGCAGCATGGCCGAGCTGCCCTCGCTGGCGCGCGCGAGCCAGGCCACGGGCCCGCGCCAGCTCCTCCTATCACGAGCCCAGGCCCCGGACCTCGGCCCGGCGCCCGGCATCCCGGGCGTGGACGCCAACATCGGGCGCAAGGACCTCCGGTACGACGCTTTGGTCGAGGCGGTGAGAAGGCAGAACTGGGTCTGCGCCAAGCGCAAAAGGAGGAGGAGCCCCCTCAAGAAGAAGACTCAACTCGACGACCAGTCGCAGTCGACGGCGTTTTCGACGTCGACGGGTATTCAGATCGAGCAGATCAAAAGATGCTGCGACTTCATTGATCAGACCTTCGGGGACGGCGACGGGGAGATCTCCTTACCGGAACTGGAAGCCGCGTTCCGCAGGATGCGGCGGGAACGGGCCGCGGTGCGGTTAAGGGAACGGGGCCGGGCGCTGGGTAGAAGACTAGCGGTGCTCCTGAGAAGAAGGGGCCACGACTGCGACAGCTTCGTAAAAAAAGTGGACAGCGGGTCCAAGGACGGCAAGCTGACGCCCGTCGAGCTAGAAAGAGGCATTCGGAAGTACGTCGACGAGGACAAGCAGATGGTGTCGCACCAGGCGCTCCACGCGTCGGGGAGCGCGGATCTTGGTTTAGATTCCACGTCGCGGGCGGTCATCCAGCAGCACCGGCGGGAGATGCGCGACCGCATCAAGGACGACGCCATGGCATTGATCGCCCTGGAGCAAAGTGCAGTGCTTGACGACTCCTTCGGCGTGTCGGATGCGACTACGCAAAATCTCAAGGGCAAAATCACCTTCGGCCAGCAGGACATCTCGGACTTGATCCGGTTTTTGGATCCCAGCGCGGACGGGGACGTCTCGGCGCTCGAATTGCAGGCCGGGTTGGACTTGGCCCAAGCGTTACCGCCCCAGCAGTCCTTCGTAGACGACGCCTTCGTCTTGATGAACAAGTTCGAGGCCTCGATGAAGAAGAAGGCGCAGACGGTCGTTAGACTATTTCACGAGATCGACGCCGACCGGAGCGGCAAACTGGACATCCGGGAACTGGGCGTTGCGCTAGATACGTTAGCCGGGCCGTCGGCCAGAGAACGAGCCCTGAAGAAGCTCGCGGAGAAGCGCGACCGCCAGGAGCGGGAACGCCAGCGCAAGGAGGAGGCCGATCGACTCGCGCTCCAAGCGCGAAAAGCCAAGGCCGAGGCCGCCGGTGCGCCCCGAGTCTTAGGCCGGATCGACGCTATATTGAAGCAGAAGGATTTGAGGATTGTGGACCTGGTGAGCGGTTTCGATGCGTCCGGCGACGGCTTACTGGACGCGACCGAACTCCAAAATGCTTTAGCAAAGGCGGGCCTCAAATTGAATCGGACCGAAGCGAAGGCCGTCGTGGAGTACCTGGACGACGACGGCAGCGGCGACGTCGACGCCAAGGAGCTGGAACAGGCATTGAGACGGTGGCGCCGCGACTACTCCTACGAAAATAAGGAGAAGCCGGTCCACAAGCAATCGAACTATGCTTTATTAGCGGCCCGCGCGGCCCAGGCGCGCCAGCACCAGAAATCATCGAGCGAGCCGGCGGACGGCTTCGACCCGATCGCGCTATGCTTCAGCTACGACTGGCTGCCGACCCTGGACACGTTCCTGGCGAAGCGCACGGGCCCGCAGGATGAGCACGCGCGGCGCGCGGTCGCGAAGGAGGCCCTGCGCGTCAAGCGCGAGCGGCGCCAGGCGGAGCTCGAGGCGAGCGTCGGGGCGGGGTAAATTCTGGGGTATATAGTGCGCTCCCTTTGGAAGGCGCTCTGGATGGGCGCGTCGATGGCGTACAGGTGGATAAGCGCGTTGTTGTTACGGTGTTGGGACTAGTGGGCGGGGGGGAGTGGATAACTCGAGCGTGCGGGTTTTTTTTTATGAGAGCTTGATCATTTTTTGCTGAGGAGCGTCGACTGCGGCGTACAAGGACACATTTGCGATCAAGAGGGTCTCGCAATTGAGCTGTGTGCTGCTGACGACAGGTTACAAGCTGCAGTCAATACTGCCTGAGCAGCACTGCTATGGCTACCCAGGGCTGCAAAGTCTTCCCGCGGGTCAAGGAGGTGCGCGCCTACGTTGTCGAAGGCGCGGAGGGCGACCAGGGCGCCGACTGCCACGACGTAACCGACGCGCACTGGATCAACGGCACCGATCCGTCGAGCGGCAACACGCCCATCGCGAACCCCATGAGTGGCTACGCTCAATACGCGGGCGCCCGGAAGAGCTGGGGCATCAATGCATTAGGTGGCTTAGTTGTCGAGATCGAGGCCGACGACGGCACGACTGGTGTGGGTGTGACGATCGGCGGCGAGGCCGGCGCGCAGATCGTGGAGCGGCACCTGTCGCGCTTCGTGGAAGGACGGGACCCGCGCGACGTCGAGTCCATCTGGGACCAGATGTTCCGCGCGACGCTGAACTACGGGCGAAAGGGCCTCGCGGTCCAGTGCCTCTCGGCCGTGGACCTGGCGCTGTGGGACTTAGTGGGCAAGCTGCGGAACGAGCCCGTCTATGCAATGCTCGGCGGCAGGACCAAGGCCGCGTTGCCGGTCTACTGCACGACGGCGCGCCCAGACCTGGCCAAGCGGATGGGCTTCGTCGGCGCGAAGATCCCGTGCCCCTACGGGCCGGCTGCCGGCGACGCGGGCTTCGCCAAGAACGTCGCGTTCTTCCGGCAGTGGCGCGAGGTCTGCGGGCCCGAGTTCCCCCTGGCGCTCGACTGCTACATGGCCTTGACGAAGCCGTACGCCATCCGGCTCGCGAGGGCGCTCGAGCCCTACAATTTGAAGTGGCTCGAGGAGTTCCTGCCGCCCGACGACTACGAGGGCTACCGGGACGTCAAGGCCGCGCTGCCGGGCGTGCTGCTCTCGACGGCCGAGCACGAGTACACGCGCTACGGTTTTCGACGGCTGCTCCGGGATCGCTCGGTCGACATCCTCCAGCCGGACGTGACGTGGTGCGGCGGCCTGACGGAGGCGCGGCGCATCGTGGCGATGGCGGCGGCGGACGATGTCATGGTCATTCCGCACGGCTCGTCGGTCTACGCGTACCACCTCCAGTACGCGTTCCCGAACTGCCCGCTAGCGGAATTTATTAACATGTCGCCGCGCGGCGACGCCATCGTGCCGTACTTCGGCGGACTCTTCCTGGACGAGCCGCTGCCCACGAATGGACGCATTGATTTACCGGACCGGCCGGGCTTCGGCGTGACGCTGAACCGGGCGGGTTTGAAGCGGCCATGTCCTCGAGTGCCTGCGGACGTCGCGGCGAACTACCGGGCCAATCAGACCGCTGGCGCGGCGGCAGCGGCGGTGCACATGCCGTTCTAGTAGGGTTTTTAAAAATGATAGTGTGCCGTCTTTGCTCGAGGTTTGTGTTGTTGTTACGGTGCTGGGACTAGTGGGCGGGGGCCCGGGGGGGGACCGCGCTTCGCCGGGTCGGGTGGGTCGGGTCGACTTACTTAATGCCAAGACGGGTTTTTGCAGCTGGGCTACACGTATCGCACGCAAAGACCCTCGCCTCTCCGTAAAAGGGGACGAGGTCAGAGCTGGGCCCATCATATTAGTAGTCCCAACGCGGCCTCGGCGCCTCTCAACGCGGCCGCGGCACCTAAACAAAAGCGGGCGACTATTGAAGGGAACCGACCTAAAAGAAAAATGGCGGAGCGCGTCCGCATGTCGACCAATAGCCGCGGGAGCACGATCCGGACGACCTATCCGCGCGGCGCCGGCGACTTCTATCCCGCAAAGCAGGAAGGGCACGGTGCGGCACCCGACGACGCGGGTATCGCCGCCGACGACGACCGCAGAAGCGGACCCGGACTTCTTCTACGAGGGCGACGCGTCCCAGCTCGACGCGCGCTTCGTGGCGAGCGTTGAAAATATGCTCGGCCAGCGGCGCAAAGCGCAGCTCGCGCGCGACTACGCGGGGGCCGACGCGTTGAGGGAGGGGCTCCAGAAGAGCTTCGGCGTCGTGTCCAGCGACCACAAGCAACTTAATAGCAGAGACCCGCGGACGACGTAGCGCGTTGTTACTTCCATGGCGAAGCCACCGACCCCCTCGGACGCGCACCAATACGGCCGCGGGACGGTCAAATTTGTGAGTGCCACGCCCGAGGAGGCGGCGCGCAAGGCGGTGACCGTGGGCGGCGAGACGCTCCAGGCGTTCCTGGGGCGCCTCGGCCTCCAGATGCACGCGGCCACTTTACATGAGGAGGAGCTCACCATCCTGGAACTGCCGCTGGCGACCCAGAGGACCTCGTCACGATCGGCCTGCCGCGCGTGGCGGCGGAGCGGATCTGCGCCTCGGCCCAAACGGGCTCGCCCCCGGAGAACCGCGGATGACCGACCCGGTCTTCGCGGCCGACGGCCACACCTACGAACGGCATTCGATCGAGTCCTGGCTCGAGATGCACGGCACGAGCCCGCTCACCAATGAGCCGCTCGCGACGAGGCTTCTCTCCCCGAACGACGCGCTCCGGTCGCGCCTACGCGCCGAAAAGCCCTGAGGCCCCTCCTACTAGTGTAAAATCACCATACAAACCATTGAGACAAATCATTGAGTTTGGCCTGCGCAAGGGTACTGTAACGAGTACCTCTTGGCCTGCGGCCGCGGGTTTTTGCTACGGGTTTTGCTGGCACCCCCCCGCTCTGCAATCCGCTTCAAGCCGCTGCAGCACCGCATCAGGACTGCAGCAGCGCCGCGGTTTGCAACTTGAGCACCGATCGCTCGCGGCAGCAACATGCGCAGAGCAGCCCTCGCCTTTGTCGCCGCGTGCGCCACAGCGCTGCGGACCACGCGGCGGCGCGCCGTTCTGCTGAGCCCCGCGGCGCTCGCGGTCTTCCCGCTCGCCGCGCGCGCGGAGCCGCTGCCGACCGACCGCAAGGAGCTCTACACGCTCGTGTGCGCGGCCGCGCCTGAAAGCCCTTCACCTCACGGGTCGCTGATGACTTCGATGCTGCCTTCCTATTGATCACGCGTGAAACGATTTATGCACGATTTGGCGCCTTCGCCGGCGTCGCCTGAGACCCCGCTCCGTCTACACCCCCCCGCCGCGCGTCCGTGCGCCCCGCTCGCACGCGTCACCTCCCGCAGCGTCGCCGCGCGGAAGCAGCTCGACCCCGTGCCCGAGCTCCTGCAGACGAAGAAATGGGACGCGGTGCGGGCCATCCTGATCACGCCGCCGCTCAGCGACTGCTGGGGCAAGAAGGAGCAGGGGGGGTTCCTGCGCAACTTCGCGGCGGCCCTCGGCGACAGCGGCGGCGACGAGCTGGCCGCGCTCGAGGCGCGCGAGGACGCCATGTCGCACCTGCGCTACCTGGACATGGCCGCCTACAACAACGTGTTCAGCCCGGCCGGCGGCGACGCGGCCGTCAGCGCGTCGAAGCAGCTCGTCAAGGACTACAACGAGGTGCCGGCGCAGGAGCTCGCCGCGTCGACGAAGGCGCTCGACCTGCTCGTCGACCTGGGGAGGGTAAAATGAATTTTGGAATTTACTACCCCGCGCCCCCAGTTCACAAGTGCGTACTTAATTGATACTAGCGGAGTTCGGGACCCCGTGCGGCGGCCATGCGCTCGCGGAGGGGAATCCGTTTCTCGCCGGCAGCGCGCTTGGGCTTCGCGGGAAAGCGGAGCGCAACGACCGCCGCGGAGTCGCTCGCCCCGAGCGCCGCCGTCGAGGCCTCCGCGAACGCGGCGCGGTCCGTCGCCGGTGCGAGCGCGCGGAGCAACGCCGCGGCCGCGGTGCGATCCCGCGACGCCACCTGCAGGGCCGCGCGCAGGGTGGCGGTCCAGCGCGCGTCGCCCGGCGTCGCCGCGACGCCGGCAGAGAGCAATCGGGTGGCGGTCTCGGCCGCGAGCGTCTTGCGCGCCTTCGATCCGGCCGCGCAGTGCGCGAGGACCGCGTCGGGCGATGTGGCGTCGCCGGTCGCCGCGAGAGTGTGGAGTGCTCGCCGCGCCGCCGAGGCGATGAACTTGAGCTCATTCGTCGCCCGCGCGAGCAGGCACGCCACCACGGCGCCCACGTCCTCGGCGGGCGGCGGTCCCGCGTGGAGGAGGTCGCCGAGCGCGTCGAGCGCCGCTCGCGACGAGGCGGACTGCAGGTCCCGGGACTCCCGCGCGAGAAACGCAAAGAGGTCCGGCGGCCGGCCGTTTAATCCTTTCTCTTCGAGGGCGCGCCGCCGCACGGCCAAGACGGCCGCCTGGCGCGAGCGCCAGGCGTCCGGCGCGCTCAGATTCATGAGGTCGCAGACGTCGGTCCAGGCGAGGAGCGCGTCGGCGTCCGGAAGGTCATCCTGGGCGCCGTCGGGAGTCGGCGGCGTCTCGGCGTCGGGAGTCGGCGGCGTCGCGGCGTCTAGTATTTGCGTCGCGGCGTCGTCTAGTATTTGTGGGGTCGCCATGCCGGCTGGTTCCCGGGGAGTCCTGGACTCCTGGCTGGTAAGTTTGTTGGTTTTTGCGCGAGCTTACGAGCAAGCCGGCGCGACGGGCGCACGAGGACCACACGTGAGAGACCTCGACAGTGCTAGACCGGCCGAGACGGCCGACGCCGCGTGATGACCGGTTTGGCGGCAGGCCGGCAAAACGCGGCAAAATCTGGCAAAAAGTCAAGTTCAAAACGGGTTTTCAGCCAGGGGTCGGCCGCGCCCGCCGCCGATGAATCGGCGACGCGCGGTCCATCAGAGAAAATGCACAGGGCTCAAAAACGGCTTACTCTTACTCAGGCCCAGCCGCCCTTGTTCCCCGCGTTCGCGGCCATCTCGACGCCCTCGTCGTCGTCGTCGAGCGTAAGGCCGGCGATGGCGTAGGGGTTCGCCGGCGCCGCGCGCCGCATGCGGATGCAGAAGCCGACGCCGAAGCCCGTCACGATCGCTAGCAAAGCGGCGGCGACGTACTTCCAGGAATCGGAGGGCTTCTTGTCCACCACGACCGGATCCGGAATGGTCGGCCGCCGCGTGTGCGCCCGCTTGACCGGCTTGGGCCGCGGCGTCGGCCGGGGGGCGGTCATATCGTCCTGGTAGTACCCCCCGTCGTCGTCCCAGAGCTCGGTCTTCCACTTACTTGTAGGCTCGAAGGTGGGCTTGAGCGTCGGCGCATAGGGCGCGGGCGTGACGGTCGGCTGGAAGGTGAAGGCCGTCTTGTGGACCACGATGCTCGCGTCCTTAAACCAGGGGCCATATAAACCCTTGTAGTACTCCGAGTCGACGCCCCCGTCCTCGAAGAGGACGAAGCGCGCGCCGACGACGTCTGAACCCAAAAAGGTGTGGTTGTGGTTCTCCCAGACGTCGTTCCCGTAGCCCGAGCCGCCCTTGGTGTTGCACCACTGGTAGGCCTCCTCCGTGCCCACGTCGCTGCGCACGCGGCAGGGCGCCCACCTTTTTAGTTTTTTGGTGCACGCCTCGTCGACGCATAGAGCGGCCCGGATGAAGAACTTGTCCACGCTATAAAACTCCTTGACGTCCTCGCTGATGACGATGGCGATCCTGCCGGCGTCGATGTCTTCCGTGGTCACGCCGGGTCTTACTAGCGCGACCGTCTGCCTTCGCGTACACGCCTGGTACGACGTCTTGAAGACCTTCTCGCAGGGCTGCGGGTCCGCGACCGTCTCGCAGCCCTCCTTCTGCACGTGCGGCGCCCAGCCCGCCGTCATGGGCGGCGTCGCGTTGAACAGGCCGGGCACGACGTCGCTCCAGCCCTCCATGGACTCGACGTCCGGGCCGCCGTTGATCAGCAAGTTGCCCGTCAGGGCCCTGAGGATGTCCCCGTTGGCGGCGCGCGCGCCGGTGCCGGAGAGGAGCAGGATGAGGAGGCGCATGGTTGCACTGCTGGCCCTGCGTAGTCCTTGCTACAGCCTTTTGGTGGAGGGGTAGTGGAGCGCGCTCTGAGAGAGGCGTCGCTGCACTGATATTTACAAGCCGACGCGACGCGCGATGCTGTCGGGCAAGGGTCGTTAACACCTGCTCCCGTCGTCTTAAGCGTGGCTGCCGAGCACAATGTCATAAATTTTGTCCGACGAAACCCGCGAGTTGCGATCGAAGATTACAGCTCTCGGGCCGCCCGGCACACGTGGCAATTCCGCCAGACGCAGTCGGGACAACAGCGCCGCTGCATGCGGGGCGTTAAAAGAATACTCGGGTTTTGCTACTCGACTCGCGCTCTCTTTACGCGCCGGCTCCTACTCCACCGCCACGCCTGTAGAGGGCCTTTGAACGGGCGGAAGCAGACAGTAAATCATGGCGCAGGAGCGGGATGACCTCGTGTACCTTGCCAAGCTCGCGGAGCAGGCCGAGAGGTTTGACGAGATGGTGCGACGCGGCGCCCTAAAGTAACCGGGGCGCGCAGATCGCCTCGCGCACGCCCGTCAAGGCCCCGAGAAGGCACGGCAGAGGAAATCTCGCGAGGAGAGAGAGCCGCGACATTCCGCAACTTTCTGCAACTTCACCTTTTTACCGAGGGAAGCCCTGCGGAGAGAACCCCCGTCGGCGCCGAGAGAGAAGCAGGACGACCGTCCGCGCGGCCGGGGCGCCGCGGAGAGAAGCCAGGCCCACGAGCCCGCTGGAGCCCAGACCGCGGCGCGGTAGACGCTCATCGGCGTTTTTACAATATTGTCATCGTCGTCGATGGCGACCGCGCTGCCGAAGTTCTGGGAGCCGTCGTTGAGGTAGAGCCAGATCTCCTCGGCCTTTTGCGACGCGATGAAGACGTCCACGTCCGAGTCGCCGTCCACGTCGACCGCGAAGACCGTAAATAACTCCTTGTCTTCAAAAGCTTCGATGTCGAGCTGCGTCCAGGACCCATCGCCGTTTTTGTAGTACCAGCAGAGCGCCTTCTCGTCCTCCGCCGCCACCAGAATGTCCACGTCCGAGTCCCCGTCCAAGTCCACGACGGCGACGCCGAAGCCCCCCTCCTGGTCAGCGTACTCGGTGATCTTGTTGTCGGTGAACGACAACGTTGCGGAGGACGCACCCACTTTGTACCAGTGGAGCTAGCCGACCTTTTTGGTCTCGACCGCCACCATGTCGTCGGTGCCGTCGCCGTCGATGTCGGCGGCCCGGACCTGGAACCACTCGTACTTGTCCGAGTTCGTCACGGTCATATCGTTTATCGCAGTCTTCCGCTCGAACGTCACCTCCGAGCACTCCACCGCGTCCACGAGCTGGCGCCGCGGCCCGTCGTCCGCGAGCCGGCGGCGTTCCGAGTCCTCGTCGCGCCGCTGCGGCCCGGCGTCCGCGCTATCTAACTCCGCGCGCTGCCACGCGTCGGCCGGCGTGCGGCGCCTGAGCAGCAGTAGTGCCGGCTGCAGAACCGCCACGACCAGCAGCGCCAGGTCGCCGCGGCGCCACCACGTCGGTGCGCGCATGCTTGAACGCTGCCTAGGGGTTCGCCGGCAGTGCGACCATGCCTCGGGGGGCTGCCTTTTAATCACAGCTCTTTCAGAGCAAGGTCTAAGCTCTCGCGCCCGGGCCCCCCGGGAGGTCGCACACACAGCCGATGATGCACACTAGCCTTACGGGACTCCCCACGGGACTCGGCAAAGCTCTCGCAGAAGGATGAAGCAAAGATCGCGTATCAGCTGGTCGCGCACATCTGGCGTCAATAGGGCCTGATCCAAACCCCTCCCCCGCGCCTCCCCGCGTGGCGGGTCTCTAGAGTGCTGCTCGCTCACATCGCTCCGTCGTAGCATAGGCTAGTCTAGCGTGCGTGGCCGCTTAGCTACTCTCCCCACGGGACTCAAATAGCGCGTTACTCGCCCGCGTCGAGCAGCGCCGCCGCCGCCGCCGCGACGGCCGAGGGCTTCGGCCAGGCCCGCGCCTCGAAGTTCGAGGGCGGCAGGGGCACGCTCGCGTAGGCCAGGCCCAGGGCCCCGGCGAGGTGCCGGAACTCGCCGAACTCGGGCTCCGGCAAGGAGAGCTCCAGTAAGGCCGCGCCCTCGACGCAGAAGAGGGTGTTGGCCAGCCCCGCGCCGTGCACGCCCACCACGAGCGCCGCGCTGCCGAAGAGGTCCACGGTTTCCGGTAACGTGGTCACCCTCCCATCAAACAGCGCGAACTCCAAGTTCCGCTGCGCCGCGACGTGCGCCAAAGCCGCGGCGATGGCCTCCTGATTACCTAAAGCCCGGGACTCGTCGGCGTGGCGCGACGCTAATACAACCGTGGTCCGGCCCCGCGAGTGGCGGCCATTTTCGGGCGGTGGAGAAGAGAGCGCGGCCTGGACCAGGGCCTCCCGGGCTCGCCTCAGCATGCTCGGCGCCGGTAATAAAGCAGAAGCGGACCCGGGGTGCTCGTTCGGATTCCCCCAGGTCACCGCATACACGCTCCTGGAGACGCGGACGAGCGTCCCGTGTTCTCTTTTGTGGAGGACCCCAAACGAGGAAAAGGCCGACCGCCCTAGCAAGCGTAGCGTGGCTTCCACGTGGGGGCCTCCTGCTGGTAGTATTACGGGCACACCCGGCGCATTTTCCGCTCGCGTCGCTCCCAGGTGGTCACCTAATAACAACAGCCTTGGAACTGTCTCGCACAGCCAGTGGTAGTAGCTTGAACCACTGAACCCGTCCACAACAGCCGCTTCTTCTAATTCTAGTTCCCTGGGTCGCGAGTGGTCCACGGGGTTCCTTGGGTCGAACTGCCTCCATAAAGCAGGGTAGCAGCTCCTCGAATAAATGGTGCACGCTCTATCGGGTGAATAGTACTCCGGCCGAATGATGGGCGGCGGGATGGACTTCCGGTTGTCCGCGAGTTGGGATAGCGGGAGGTCGTGGATGACCGCGTCGAGGCCTTGTATTACAATTTTGGAATGGTTGTCTGGGACATTGATCCGCGCCACGAACGCCCCATCGTACTCCGTCATGTCCACGTTGGGCCGGCGGCTCCACCGCCGCTCCACGCGCACGTACAGGCACCCCAACGCCGCCGCCACGCCATATCTCCCAGCCGACCCCTGCTTCAACCACCGGATCGTGGAGCGCTCCGCGCTGCACGCGCGCGCCGCGCCGGCTTTGGCGGCATCCTGGAAGGGTGTACTAGCTGCCACGAGGCCGGGGTAGAGCTTGTAGAGCAGCGCCAGCGAATAGTGTGCCCCGTGGTGGTCGCGGGGCCCGTCCGCGGCCTCTCGCAACAGAGAGCCGGCGCTCCCGAGCACGTCGCCGTACTGCTGCGTCAGGGGCGACGGCGCGCTGATCGCTGCCGTCGCGGACCAGTTCGACGACCGCATGTGGGCCTCGACCGCGCGGATCATCAGGTTGGCCACGGTCGTGGCGGCCCCGGCGTCCTCCGTATCGCCCGCGAGCCGCTCCAGCGTGTACTCGGCCACGCGCTTCGACTCGTCGTCCCAGTTCCGCGCGCACCAGGCCACGGCGCGGTCGAAGGCCGGCTTGGCGTGCGGTACGGGAACCACCTTCCGGCACAGCTCCGCGTCGCGCCGCCGCGCCCGGGCCGTGGCGTTCAGGTTTTCTGAAGTCTCGGCCCAGGCCTCGATGCGGTCCGGGTGCTTCACGAGCATCGCCGCGCCGGCGGCCAGGGCCGCAATGCACAGCGCGGCGAGCACGGTGCGCGGGCTCAGGGCGCCCTCATCTTCTGTTGGGGCCTTGCGCTTGCGGGGCATGTCGGTGTTGTTTTTGTCGACCGATGGCAGCCCTTGGGTGTGGGCAGCCAGCGTACAGCTGTAGCCCGAGTATCAGGCCAGAACCCGCACGCTTTTGGGCCCGGGCGGCAGGAAAGAATACAGGACGCGTCCTGTAGTGATACATTGAAGATCGTGGTTTATTGATTCGTGCGTGGCTTCTCAAATCTGACTTTCATCTCAACTTGGGTGGATTGGGTGGAGACTGCATGGCATTTTGTCACTGCGGCTCGGCATATGCGTAGCATTGCTGGTTTCTCAGCGTGCAAAATTAGCGCAGCACTGTTCCTCGAGTGCAATCGGTGTGACGCCGAGCACATAGCCCTCACACACCTTTGTGTGCCGCTCTGAGCTGTGCATACCGCAGCACTGCTGCTCGGACGAATCGGTGAGACGCCACCGACGCGGACAGCCGGCACTCGCCTTCGTTGCGTGCCATTAGATGCAAAAGCGATGACGACGCCAGCCGAAACGGCCGCCGTCGCCAGGGCGGCGTCCTGCCTCGTGCACTACCGGAGCGGCGCGGCACCCTACCACCTCTCGCTGCGCATCACCGTTCGCCCGAGCTGGTTCGGCCGCACGACACGAGCGGCCCTGCTCGGGCCCTTTTGCGACGCGTACAACCGGAAGATGAGGCCGGGCCCGTCGCTCGACGCCTTCGCCGTGCGCCTGGCGACGACCGACGGGTCGGTCGTGAGCGGCGACGAGGGCATGGGTGCCGCCGTGACCGCCCTGACCGCGGGCGGCGACGGCGCCACGGCCGAACTGTTCGTGGTGGGCCGCGACTACTGCTTCCACCGGAACTGGCGCGCGCGCGACCTCGCGCTCTGCGCGCGGCCGTCGGCACTCGCCCTGCACGCGCCGACCGGCCTCGCGGTCTACGCCGAGGAGCGCTACCAGGAACCGCCCTCGGATAAAAGTACGGCCTTGCTCACGCTCGGGCAGCGCGTGCACGAGTTGCTCGCGGACCTGGACGTAGGCTTCGTGCAGGTGCGGGCGGCAGCGTCGCGGTGGCTGAACTGCGGGCCGACGGCCGACGACGCCCGGGCCTGCGTCGACGGGAAAAAGAGGACGCTGCTCCACGCCGCGGCGACGCGCGGCGACGCGAAGTTGTGCGCCGACCTCGCCCGCATGCACGACGGCGTGCGGGTGCGGGCGCTGGATGCGAACTTTGAGACGCCGCTGCACGCCGCGGCCCTCTGCGGCCGCGCTCTGGTCCTGGAGGAGCTCTGTAGGTTCGCCACCCCGGAACTCGTCAACGAGCGCAACCGGGACTTGCTGTCGCCGCTCCAGCTCTGCTGCGGCGACGACGCCGCGGGCTCGCCGACGGCGGCCCGCGTTTTAGTGGATCACGGCGCCGACCGTGACGCGCGCTGCTGGGACAAGACGCCGCTCATGCTCACGTGCTTCAACCAGCACGCGGCGCTCGTGGCGGAGCTCATCGCGCTGGGCGCGGACCCCATGCTCCGCGACGGCGACCTGCGCATGACCGTCGACCACTGCAAGCACCCGGCGACGGCGGAGCTCCTCTGGGGCCTCATGGCGGGCAAGTTCCTCGCGGAAACGGCCGCGCCGGCCTTCGTCCGGCTGGCGTCCGCGGCGCCCCGCGCCTTCGCGTGGAGGCGCGAGTCGCTCGCCGACGCGCTCGCCATCCTCGGCTGCGCCGGCGACTTCGACCACGCGGCCGCGCGCCAGGCGTGGCGCCGCCTCGTGTTGGAATTTCACCCGGACAAGCGGCCGCACGATTTTTAAGAGTGGGCCCCGGACCGGCGGAGGGCGTGGACGGGCCGCTTCCACGCGGTCCAGCGGGCCTACGAGGCCGTGGAGCAGCACGTTGTTGCGGTCGAGGGGCGCGAGTAATTGTTGTCTGTTATCTGTTATCCATGTTATCCATGGCCGCCCAAATGGTGTGTGTTGGCTCTTATTGTGACTAGCCCCACTAATACGTACCCCGAGCGCGGTCCATTGTGCCTACTAGAAGTATTTGGATTGGGCCGTAAAGAAAACCCGTCATGTAAAACCCGTTTGTCCCTCAAAAACGAAGTGGTCCTCGCGCGGCCTCCGCACACTCGTGTTCTTGTGCAAGACCGTGCATTAAGGATGGTCTCGTCGCGGTGGCATCTACTCCTACTGGTCGCTCCTGCAGCATGCCTACTCTCAATGCACCCGCCTGCTCTCCGGCGCACCATGCGCCTCGCAGCCGACGACGACGAGACAATCATCAATTACGAGGACCTCCCGGAGCTGGGTGTTGGCGGTGAAGCGAAGAAACATCTGGATCCCGTCAGCAAGAACGGCGAGGTGCTTACGGACCGGTTTCTCATGGCGGGGCGAGCGCTGCGCGGCGAGTTCGACCCGGAGGAGACCGACGACACCGAGGCGAACTCGCAGCTGCTCGCCGCGATCATCGAGAACTACCCCGCGCCGTTTTCCTTTACGGCCGTCGGGAGGAGCGGTTCGGACGAGGGCACGCGTCTGCTCGTCGACGCGCTCACGAAAACCGTGTCCGGCGCGTGCGACGGCGCCTTCGTCGACGTCGTGGCCACGCCGCGGATCGGCGGCAAGTTCGCGTCCGTGCGGCTCACGACCGACGTCCAGTCGCCGGAGATGATCCAGCTCGTCTTTGTGGAGCTGCGGGCCGTGGAGGCGGTGAAGATGGCGTTCTAAAATTGTTTATTGTATATACTAGTACGGACTTGTAGGTAGATCTTACACAGGTAGATAAAATATACCTCACAACACAAAGCGAAACAGAGGCGAAGGCTGCCTGGGTCGCGGCCACGACGCAGAAGTAGGCGGGCGCGCCCGCGCCCCGCGCGGCGAGGACCCACTGGAGGACCGCGACGAGCACGAGCGCCGCCGTCGCGTTGGCGCTGTAGACGAGCGCGCAGCGCGCGGGCGGCGGCTCGGGGCGGTCGGCCCGCTGCTCGAACACGACGTCGCCGTCGATGTCGTCGACGCGGAGCGGATTGCCGACGCGGCCCCCGTCCGCCTCCGGCGGCGCCACCGCGTCCGCGGCGCGTTCGTAGGCGAGGGCCGTCGCGCGCGTGACGGCGGCCGCGATGCCCGCGCAGGCCGCGGCGAAGCCGAAGCCGAAGACGCCCTTGCGGAGGACGACGGTCCCGACGAAGAGCCAGGGCTCGTGCCGCGTGGCAAAGAGCGCCGCGAGCGCGTCGAGCGCGCCGCACGCGGCGGCCACGGCGAAGGGCGCGCCCCGGCGTCGGCCGTACGAGCCGCAGCTCGCGAGCACCGCGCTGAGGCAGGCCCCCATGCCCCCCAGGAACGCGAAGACGCCGTAGAGCGCTCCCCGGTCGCCGCCGCACGCCTGCCCATAGAGCTCCTGGCCGTAGTTGCCCGCGACGAAGTGCACGCCGACACTGGCTGCCCCGTACCGTTAACGGTACGGGGCACACAGGCCCTAGTAGATTTTGCGCCACTAGCCCCTAGTGTGTTTTGCGCCGCTCGCCAGAACGCTGTTCTTCGCCGCTCGCCTCTTCGCCCCACGTA
>Ga0302122_10000884_pt1 | contig 18771 bp, 17 predicted proteins | sample CB21_SCM_MG_FD_203115 | JGI IMG/M metagenome (GOLD analysis project Ga0302122, IMG submission 203115) | Marine microbial communities from Western Arctic Ocean, Canada - CB21_SCM | ecosystem: Environmental > Aquatic > Marine > Oceanic | place: Canada: Western Arctic Ocean | collected 2017-09-28
GATCCTGATCTGAGAGGAGCTCACCACCTACATTTGTCATCTCCAAACCCTACTTCGACACTTGCCTGGTATGCGGAAAATTTTGGTGTTGCCAGCGAACAGTGGAAAGGCGTGTTACCTGCGATCAACTACGGCAATATATGGTTAATGGTAGCTCAGTCTGAGGGTGAAGTTGTACCTACTGAAGGACGAGCCTTTGACCATTTAGGGTGGAAATTTGACGATCTTACCGCGGCACAAGAAATATTAGAAGGAAATGGCGTAGAGTTCACGATCGAGCCACGGCCTTATCGGAATATCAGGATATCGTTTGTCCAAGGCCCCGATGGTGTGCGAATCGAATTGGTGGAACCACCTAAGCAATAAAAGAGAGTAAAAAGTCAGTGATTGTATCACTAAGAAATTTGATTTGAATTTAAGGTGCTTCTCATGGTGTGTCGATTGTAGGATTTTTAAGTTTGTCGGCTCTTTCGACCATTAAGGCACCGAGATTAATGCTTCTGAAATCGTTCGACGACCAGTGAGATAGGCGATTATTAACTCAACATCCTTCTCCACACAACTGTCGCTATTGGTATAAATATACTCGGCACTAAGTTGTTCGATATTATCTGCCTTCTTGATGATGTCTTTGAATGCTTGAATTTCCATAGGAGGCAATCCGCGATCTTGATAGAAATCGATTAGGAGCCTCATTTCCTTTTCTGTTAGTTGATCAGCAAGAATGTTTACAATGCCTGCTTCAAAGTTATTCCAGGAATAAGATCTCGAGTAGCAAGCGGCGATATTTTGAGTTAGATATATGGGAAGGTTGATTTCGACTGAAGTACTGACAATGCTGGTATAGGTGCGAATAATTATTCTGGCCTGTTCCTGAGCAACTGATTGAAATTTGTTACCCAGGTTGGTTGCTCGAAGTAAACGCCCGGCTTCACGCTGTGCGTCTGCACTGACGGAATTGCTCAGAGTAAGCATCACACCAATGAAAGTGAATGATAGGGCTAGGTTTAATAAGGAGCGTGCTGAGATCCCCGTTCTTTTATTTGGCATGGACAATGAAGTTATCGTGGCTTCTGGATAATGATTTTTCACGGACAATTTCAAACCGGACAGTGACTGACCTTTGATATTCTACTTCATCAAATATTGGTGCGATAGCAACAGTAGAGTGTCTCAAGGTCAAAGATGTAACGCGAAAAGATCAGGATTCAGCCAACACTTCTCAACTCGTTGCGGTCATCGGTATGGCCGCTCTTATGTGTCAGCTTCCTTGATTAATGTGGCAATATTGATTTAATTTTTACTATTCCTGATCTTGTTTTGGTAGTGAGCAAAACTGCCTGGGAAGAGTCTAATCATCATGCAACTAACACTGCAGTAAATAGTGTTTTTTGTCTGAGTTGTCACAATTTATTTGAAAGCATTTGCCAAAATCGAGGGCCAAATTGTTGGTTAGATTAATTGACTGATAGCCGAGGCAGTGACAGCATACTGACATTAGTAAAACGAATTGGATAGATCTTAGTGCATTCTTCAAAACGAGTTCTTTTTTTAGACTTAGTACTGTCACTTTTCCGGCTCAACGGCCTTCTTATAGCAGAAGGTGATGCCATGACCGAGCAACTGGGGCTGACTAGTGCGCGATGGAAAGTAATCGGTGCCATTGCCTTGTCAACTGCGGGCTTAACTGTACCAGGTATCGCTCGAGTATTAGGGCAATCTCGTCAGGCTGTTCAGCGAATTACCGATGTCATGGTGAAAGATGGAGTTTTAGCTTATGTACCTAACTCAAAGCACAAACGATCAGTGCTGGTTACGCTGACTGATGAAGGCATGCATACTTACAATATATTGCGGGAAGTTCAAGATCCTTGGGCAATTGAAAACACCGAAGATATTCCCATTGAAGAATTAGAAACATCTTTGCGTCTGGTTCACCGTCTGATTAAGAAATTTGACAAATAGTCAAATAGTCAAATAGACGAATAACTAGATAAATAGACCAGAATTGGCTTGGTTAAATCGAACAATTTCTTACCTCTTATGAGTAAATCTCTGTCCAAATTGCCCAGAAATCTCTACCGCGCTGAACAAGTGCGGCAGCTAGACCGTCTAGCGACTGAAGAATTTAATATTGCCGGCATAGAGCTTATGCGTAAAGCGGGATCCGTAGCGTTCGACTGTGTGATGGAGAATTGGCCGCAGACCCGACACCTGAAGATATTTACGGGTAGTGGAAACAACGCTGGTGATGGTTTTATTGTGGCTGGGCTGGGGAGAAAGCAGAAACTATCCGTTGATGTCGTGTGCGTGGGAGATGTGGATAAGTTAAATGGTGAGGCAAGAGATGCCTATGACTGGGCCTGTGGGCTCAAAGTCTCAATGCGGAAATATTCTGAAATCGACTTAGAGCGAGAAAACGAGCATGCCCAAACTGTAATAATTGATGCTTTATTAGGCACCGGGCTCGATAGGAACGTTGAAGGAGAATACAAATCTGCAATCGACTACCTAAACTCATTATCGGCGCCGGTTATAGCAATCGATATACCCTCGGGGCTGAACGCGGATACAGGCATGGCCCTCGGGTCAGCAGTAAATGCCGACCTTACGATCACTTTTATTGCCATGAAATTGGGGTTGCTAACTGGTGAGGGCAGAGACTTTGTTGGTGAACTTGTTTGTCACCAATTAGATATTCCCGAGGAATTAACTACCCACGCTAATGCTCCCCAAGCTGCAGCTCAGCGTATTGATATTAATGATGCCGTTCAACATCTCTATCCAAGACAACATTCATCGCACAAAGGTAATCATGGTCATGTTGTTATAGTTGGTGGTGATTATGGACTCGGCGGAGCAGGTATCCTCGCTGCCGAGGCGGCTCAGAGAAGCGGTGCCGGGCTGGTTAGTCTTATCACACGACCTGAGCATCGCCAGCCGCTGCTCGCTCGTACTCCAGAGATCATGGTGCTCACATGTGAAGAAAATAGTGAAGCTATTGAAGAGGTATTGCGAAAAGCAACTGCTATCGCGATCGGACCTGGGCTTGGCCGCAGTGATTGGTCGAGAAGCTTACTGCAGCAGGTTATGGGTGTGCAGCTAAGAGATAAAACACCGTTAGTAATTGATGCAGATGCATTACAGTTACTTGCAGAACGCAGCCAGTCACTATCTGCTGTGCAGCGAGAAAACTGGATATTAACTCCTCATCCTGGAGAGGCTGGGGCACTGTTGAATAAGACCACAGCAGAAATTCAATCGGACCGTTTCGCGTCAGTTAGCGAATTGGTAAAACGCTGGGGTGGTTGTTGTCTACTTAAAGGCAGCGGCAGTCTAATTGCTTGCACAAAAGTAGGCTTAGATAAAAAAGGTAGGCAACAAAGTATTTTTTTGTGCACCGAAGGAAATGCTGGAATGGCCAGTGGTGGCATGGGAGATGTATTAACCGGCTTAACGGCTAGTTTGCTTGCTCAAGGTCTGGATCTTGAGAGTGCAATTTGTTGCGCTGTTAGTGTTCACGGCGAAGCTGCCGATTTGGCTGTTGATTTCAAGGGACAAAGAGGCCTTGCCGCAAGCGACTTGTTTCCTTACATAAGGCAACTGGTGAATCCGTCTTGATATTGATCAATTCTTTATACCTGGACGACGAGGCGGCGACTTTGGAATTTGGAAAAGCGCTGGCTGAGGCAACATTTCAAAACCCTGCATCCTCAGTCCCTTCAGTAGCAGCTGAATCTGGAATTCCATCAGTCGGAGGAGTGATTCATTTGCATGGTGATTTAGGGGCGGGCAAAACTTCTTTGACTCGCGGATTAATGCGCGGCTACGGCTATAAAGGGGCCGTAAAGAGCCCAACTTACACGTTAGTAGAGCCCTATGAACTCAAATACTGCAATATCTATCATTTCGACCTTTATCGCCTCTCACACCCTGAAGAAATAGAGTATCTGGGTACCGAAGACTATTTTGCTGCCTCTAATCTCTGTATTTTTGAGTGGGCTGAAAAAGGTTCAAACATAATCCCTCCAGCTGATCTACGTATAAATATTGGATCAGAAGGAACAGGAAGGCGGCTGAGCTGTCAAAGTTTGTCTGAAAAGGGCGAACTAATCGCCAAAAGATTATGGAATTGAAGCCGTTGTAATAGACAACGAGAAGTATGCTATTAAAAGTAGGCCATGAAATTATTTAGAACACTTAAGCGTTTCTCAATACTCGCCTTGATCTATTCATTGTCGATGAATATAAAAGCAGCGGACGTTAAGGACGTGCGAGTTTGGCATGCACCAGACCATATTCGACTTGTTTTTGATTTGAGCGAAACTTTTAAGCACAACCTCTTCTCTTTAGATGATCCAGATCGCATTGTTATCGATATTGCAGATTCTGAACTAAGTGGGAATTTCACAGACCTAGATTTCTCAGACAGTTCTGTCGATGGTATCCGCAGTGCAGTGAGAGACGATAACACGCTTCGCGTTGTACTGGATCTCAATCAAGCAATGAGGCCAACGAGCTTTAAGCTTGAGCCTAGTTCGGAATTGGGTCATCGTCTGGTCGTTGACCTTTATGGAGAATCATCCATAACCCCAATACCTCAGGGGATAGCTAACACAGTTGAGCCACGGTCTGATGAGAAGAGAGACATTGTCGTAGCAATCTCAGCTGGTCATGGCGGGGAAGATCCTGGCGGTATTGGTTATGACGGAATGCTTAAAGAGAAAGATGTAACTCTGGCAATTTCCCGTGCTCTTTTTGATCGGCTAAATATTACCCCAGGATACCAGCCGATTATGATCAGAGACGGCGACTATTACGTAGAACTTAAACGTCGCCCAGAAATTGCCCGTAATAAAAGAGCGGACCTTTTTGTTGCGATTCACGCCGATTGGTATCGAAATGCCAATGCTAAGGGCCTCACTATTTATGCTCTTTCCGGTGACCGAGCTGACAGGGAAAATGCACGTCGGATTTCCGAGAAGGAAAACGGTTCTGATTTATTGGGCGGAGTTGGTGGTGATTTAAATTTAGATGTTTGGGATGACGATGTCGCTCTAACATTAGTGTCATTGCAAATGGCTTGGAGTATGGAGCAGAGCTTAATTGCGGGGACAAGTTTGCTCGCCTCTTTAGATGGAGTCACCCGGCTACGGAGAAATAAAGTTCAGCAGGCTTCGCTACAAGTATTAAACTCTCCGGATATTCCCTCGATTTTGGTAGAGACTGGTTATCTAACAAATCCAAATGAAGCCAAAAAATTAAATTCTTTAAAATTCCAACGGCAGATATCAGCGGCTCTTGCACAGGGTGTGATGAACTATTTTTATGATGCTCCCCCGAAAGGAACGCTAGTAGCTTGGCAAAAGGAGAACGGTGTTGTCCCCGGCTCTTATACAGTTAAGCGCGGTGATGCTCTCTCGGTTATTGCAGAGCGATTTGGCGTACTGATGAATGTACTCAAAGCTGAGAACAATCTGAGCTCTAATACGATTCATATTGGTCAAGTTCTCAACATTCCTGGCGGAGTAAACCTTAGAATTTCCGAGCACATAATTAAGCGAGGTGAAACTCTCTCTGAAATTGCTGCCCGTTACCAGATTAGTCTTTCCAGTTTACGGGGAGCGAATGAAATAAATGGTGATCGGATAATGGTTGGCCAAATACTCTATATCCCAGCGTCTTAGTCTTCTTAATCCATTTTCTTGGGATTTGTTAATTCGCCCGATTTCTCAAAGCCTGCGTCCAATTGTTAGTGGTATAATAGAAACTCGTTGTGGCGCAAATTTTATTTTACTCTCGGTGGTGTGACCCGGTATGACTCGTATTAACCTTCTTAGTCAACGACTAGCGAATCAGATCGCGGCTGGAGAAGTCGTTGAACGACCGGCATCTGTTATTAAAGAACTTATGGAAAATAGCCTCGATGCAGGTGCTTCGCGAATTGAGATCGAGATTGAGCAAGGTGGCGGCAAGCTCATACGCATTCGCGATAATGGTCAGGGTATCCACAAAGATGATTTGGCGTTGGCTCTGAGTCGCCATGCGACTAGTAAAATTGCAGAATTGAATGATTTGGAAAATATAGCCAGCCTTGGTTTTCGCGGTGAAGCACTCGCCAGTATCAGTTCAGTTTCGCGCTTTAGCATGACCTCAAAAACTCAAGGCTATGGTCAAAGTCCAAGCCAAACCGTTGCTGACAAGGCGGAGGAGAATGCCTGGAAAGTCGAAGTTTCTGGAAAAGAAATGGAGGCGATTCTCGGGCCTGCCGCCCACCCTCAGGGTACAACTGTTGAAGTAAGAGATTTATTTTTTAACACGCCTGCCCGCAAGAAATTTCTTAAAACAGAAAAGACTGAATTTTCCCGCATTGACGGATTCGTGAAACGAATTGCCTTAAGTCGCTTCGATGTGCAGTTTTCTCTGAATCATAATCAACGGCAAATTTATAAATTACTACCGGCTGATTCAGAAAAAGACCAACAACGACGAGTTGCTTTAGTCTGCGGTCCATCCTTCGTAGAGAATTCCGTATTCGTCGAAATGGAAGGGCCGGGTTTAAAGCTGTGGGGTTGGGTGAGCATGCCTACTTTCTCTCGCAGTCAGGCTGACCTGCAGTATTTTTACGTTAACGGCAGAATTGTTCGCGATAAGCTCGTCACACATGCGGTTAAGCAAGCTTATCGCGATGTGCTGTTCCATGGACGTCACCCAGCCTATGTTCTCTATTTAGAATTGTCGCCGTCCACAGTCGACGTTAACGTCCACCCAACGAAGCACGAAGTCAGGTTTCGTGATGGCCGCTTAGTTCATGATTTTCTTTTCAGTTCCCTACATAAGGCGTTGGCTGGTATAACACCAGATCAGCAAATGGGCGATGCTCAAGCGGGAGACGGTCCAGCAGTTATATCACCGCAGAGCAGCAATGAGCATAGCTTGCAAGAAAACCGTCCTCCTGGGGGAGTCGGAACGCATTCGGACCCTCTAACTAACCAACCTTTTTTAACTCTTAGGCAGGGGTCAGTGCTGGCGGAGGGTGTTAGCAATTATTATCCTGATGGTTCAAGCTCTTATAAAAGCTCTAACCATCACTCGCGCTCGGTCAATGCCCCAACTGCTGATTTGATTCAAGAACAACTCATGGCTTATGCCAAATTGAATACCGGCACTGGCGGTGAAGAATTCCCACCATTGGGTTTTGCTATCGCCCAAATTCATGGTATTTACATCGTGTCTCAGAACAAAGGCGGTATGATTATCGTCGACATGCATGCTGCTCATGAGCGGATAATTTATGAACGTATGAAACTAGCTTGTCAGAATGAAGAACTGAAGATGCAGCCATTGTTAGTTCCGCTCTCGATTGCTGTCAGTCAGCCAGAAGCAGAATTAGCCGAATCTCAACAAGAGGTCTTGCTGAGTCTGGGCATCGAACTCGACAAGGTAGCAGAGGAATCAATAATAGTGAGACAGATTCCGTCTATTCTTCGCAATGCAAATATCGAGCAATTAGTGCGTGATGTACTTTCGGACATTTCAGAGTACGGAAGTAGCGATCGCATTCAAGCACATCAAGATGAATTATTATCCACCATGGCCTGTCACGGATCAGTGCGAGCAAATCGCCATCTTACTATTCCAGAGATGAATGCATTGTTGAGGGATATGGAAGCGACAGAACGCAGCGGTCAATGTAATCATGGGCGTCCAACTTGGGTTTATCAAAGCCTACAAGAATTGGACAGGTTGTTTCTTCGTGGGCAGTAGCTGTACTCTGGCTCAACTCAATTTTTGTGAATAATTCCAATAATAAAGCCGATGTCATTTGCTTGATGGGCGCTACCGCTGTCGGTAAAACAGCTTTGGCCGTTGAACTCTGCCAGTGTTTCCCCTTTCAGATTGTCAATGTAGACTCAGCGCAAATCTATAAAGGTATGGATATCGGCACGGGTAAACCTGATGCCGAAACTTTGTCTCTAGCACCTCATCGCTTACTAGATATTCGTGATCCAGCAGAATACTACTCTGTTGCTGATTTTCGCAGCGATGTGCTGACAGAAATCGAAGATATTGTTCAAGCTGGCAGTACGCCTTTGCTGGTGGGCGGCACAATGTTGTACTTCAAGGTACTACGTGATGGTCTGGCAGACATGCCTCATGCAAATAAAGTAATTCGCGAAGAAATTGACGCTATAGCCAAAACTGGGGGCTGGCAGCGAGTCCATGATCTACTAGCGGAAGTTGATCCTGATTCAGCTAATCGGATTCATCCTAATGATCCACAAAGATTGCAGAGAGCCTTAGAAGTTTACCGTATATCGGGAAAAACTATGACTCAGTTGCACGCGGAAGAAAGTAGTCAGCCGGATACTGGCTTAAATATTCCATTCAATTTACATTTTTTGGCCTTGCAACCGGAGAATCGGCAACAGCTACACAAAAAAATAAGGGAAAGGTTTCTTCAGATGATCGAAGATGGCCTAGTGGATGAAGTAAGCTCATTGCGCAGTAGAGGTGATTTGGATCTGCACCTTCCCTCAATGAAATCAGTAGGGTACAGGCAAGTTTGGCAACATTTGGAAGGAGATTTAAGCTTTGATGGTATGGTAGAAAAGAGTATCATTGCGACTCGGCAGCTTGCTAAGCGGCAGTTTACTTGGTTGCGCAGCTGGGAAAATCTTCACAATTTGGTCGCTCCATTGTCAAATTCCAGTGCAAAACCCTGTGAACTGGTCTTGAATTATTTGGATTCCACCACAATATAGGACTGTAGAGAGCTTTGTGAAGACAGAATAGAACCCTAAGGTAATTTTCTATGCACGAGGTATCTTGCTTTGTAGGTTATTAGGAGAAACAAAATGTCCAAAGGGCACACACTACAAGACCCGTTCCTAAATGTGCTGCGGAAGGAAAGAATTCCAGTTTCCATTTATTTGGTGAGCGGGATCAAACTGCAGGGGCAAATTGAGTCCTTTGATCAATTTGTTATCTTGCTTAAGAATGCAGTAAGTCAGATGGTATACAAACATGCCATCTCCACAGTAGTGCCCGCACGCATGGTGAAGATTCCTATGCAAAATGCAGGCGATGTGCCGGAAGAAGAGGTAAGTGACCCTGGCAACGCTTAACTGAGGTGTTTAATTGTTTTTTGACCGGCCAGAAACTGGAGAAGTTGCCATCCTTGTTCATATTTCGATTGATTCGGAAATTGAGCGAGAGGATCCAACTGAATTCGAAGAACTAGCTCTTTCCGCAGGAGCAATGCCAGTAGATTACATTACTGGCTCGCGTAAGCAGCCATCATCCAGTTATTTTGTTGGCACAGGTAAGCTGGAAGAAATCTCTGCTGCTGTTAATGCTCACAAAGCTGAACTGGTACTGTTTAACCATGCCCTTTCTCCTAGTCAAGAAAGAAATCTTGAGGCTCATCTAGAGTGTCGTATTTTAGATCGGACTGGGCTCATTCTGGATATATTCGCGCAGAGAGCGCGAAGCCATGAGGGAAAATTACAAGTCGAATTAGCTCAGTTGACACACATGAGCACTAGGCTTAAACGAGGCTGGACTCACCTCGACAGACAGAAAGGAGGCATCGGCTTGCGTGGTGCTGGTGAAACTCAGTTAGAGTTAGATCAGAGGATGATCGGACAACGAATTAAGTCTATTAATAAAAGCCTGAGGAAAGTTCGCAGTCAACGTGAGCAGGGGCGGCGATCTAGACACCGGGCTGAAGTCTCTACAGTTTCTTTGGTGGGCTACACCAACGCTGGCAAGTCTTCTTTGTTCAATAAGGTCACTTCAGCCAATACCTACGCCGCAGACCAATTGTTTGCCACACTGGATTCGACGTTACGTAAAGTTAACTTACCCAATTTTGGTCAAGCGATAATTGCGGATACGGTAGGTTTTATTAGTCATCTTCCTCACCAACTGGTGGAAGCGTTTCGTGCAACTTTGGAAGAGACAGCGTCGGCCAATTTACTTTTGCATGTAGTTGATGCCGCAAATGACTTGCACATTGAATTTATGGAGCAGGTAAATTCGGTACTTAAGGAGATTGGCGCGAAAGAAGTTCCGCAATTAGAAGTTTTCAACAAGATTGATTTGATACCCGGCTGTGAACCTCTTTTACAACGAGATGAAAAAGGTAAGCCAAGGAGAGTTTGGGTGTCAGCGAAAACAGGAGCGGGTTTAGATTTACTTCAAGAAGCAATAAGCGAATTGCTGGCAGGCACGATGGTTTCTGAAACATTAGAACTGCCGCCACAAAATGCGCGCTTACGAAGCAAGCTTTACGAAAGCGGATTCGTCCTGAGCGAGGTGGTTGATGAACGCGGATACTATCGGTTGGATGTTAAATTGCCTCTGGTAGATTTCAACCGAATTATTGAAGACGGTAATGCAGTTGTTTTGAATCAAGAGATTTCAAAAAGGAAAAGTCAAAGACCTGAATTAATAGAAGAAGCTCATAATGAGTGGGCTACCGATGAGTCTGCGGAGACAAAAGCCCGCATTGCGTAAATGGCAGCAGTTGGAGTTGATTTAGTATTACTTGATTACTCAAAGTGCTGTGTAACTTGTTAATTATTCGCTAAGATCGCCATTCGATGACCGACTTAGCGACGGAGAAGCCAATGGCTTGGAATGAACCTGGAAATAATGGTAACGGTAATGGCAACGACCCCTGGGGTGGTGGCCGAAAAAGTGGTGGAGACCAGGGACCGCCTGATATTGATGAGGTCATTAAGATTGTGACCAAGAAATTCAATAGTTTGTTTGGTGGTTCCGGGGGATCTAGTTCTAACTCTGGTGGCTCGAAAAAAACCAGCGGTGGATTCAACGGCGGGCTCATTGTTTCTCTTATAGCAGTGCTTGCAGTAATTTGGGCGTTTATGGGCTTCTATATAGTTGACGAAGCAGAACGTGGAGTGGTGCTGCGGTTTGGTAAGGTTATAGAAGACACTGAGCTGCCAGGTTTGCACTGGAATCCACCTATCGTTGATGATGTTACCTTGGTAAACGTTTCGCAATTGAATGCGAAGACTTATCCCAGCGAAGCAATGCTCACCACTGATGAAAATATTATTGATATCGATGTTACTGTTCAATACAGAATTGCCGACCCAATCAAGTATGTCATTGCAGTTCAAGACCCAGAATTAAGCTTAGACAACGCGTCGCAATCTGCAATTCGCCACGTAGTTGGCGGTGTGTCAATGGACCTTATCCTGACCACTGGTCGGAGTAAATTGGCCGATGACGTTGAAGAGCGTTTACAAAATTATATGAACGTTTACGATACCGGTATATTTATTAGTCAGGTAAACGTTATCGATGCACAACCTCCAGCAGATGTCAGGCCCGCTTTTGATGACGTGATTCGTGCACGAGAAGATGAAGAAAGAGCGCAGAATCAGGCTAACCAATACGCGAATCAGATAATTCCTGAAGCTCGCGGTGAAGCGCAGCGACAAATCGAAGAAGCGAATGCCTACAAAGAAGAAGTTATAGCTAGAGCGACTGGTGATGCCTCTCGATTTAATGCTTTGCTTACTGAATATATCAAAGCACCAGAAGTTACTAGACAGCGCATTTATATTGAGTCTATTCAAGATGTGATGGTTTCCAGTAGTAAAATCATGATTGATGTCGAAGGTGGCAACAATATGTTGTATGTGCCGCTGGACAAAATCATGGAACAAAGTGGGACTGTTAATGGTAGGGGTGGATCCACTGAGGAACTGCGCGACCTTGCTAATCAGCTGGCCCCCTATTTACAGGGACCAAATTCAGTTAATACTGCTGATCGGTCGCGGATTAGTACCGGAAGAGGTAATCGTTAATGAAAAATATTCTAAGTGTTGGGGCTCTATTTCTTATTTTTTTCCTTGCTGGAAATTCGCTCTTCGTAATTAAAGAAACTGAGCGTGCTGTGATGTTGCAGTTTGGCGAATTAGTTAATGACGATATTCCCCCTGGTCTGCACGTAAAATTCCCTTGGGTGAATACAGTCCGAAAGTTTGATGCCCGCATTCAAACGGAAGACTCTTTACCTGAGCGATTCTTAACATTGGAGCAGAAAGCTTTAGAAGTTGATTCCTACGCCAAATGGCGAATCATTGATGTTAGTCAGTTTTATGTCTCAACACGTGGAGATGTTAGAACTGCAGGTAACTTGTTGGCGCAACGTATCAATGATGGCCTCCGTGACCAGATTGGTTCTAGAAATCTAGTAGAGGTGGTAGCAGGTGAACGTGACCAGCTCATGCTCGATTTGACCGCTGAACTTAATGAATCCACTGCCGCAGATATTGGAATCGAAGTTATTGATGTGCGAGTTAAGCGTATCGATCTTCCTGATGATGTAAGATCCTCGGTATATGATCGAATGATTACTGAACGTAATCGAGAGGCTCAGGCGTTACGTTCATTCGGTGAAGAACTGGCAATAGGAATTCGCGCTGATGCTGATCGTCAGTCCGTTATTTTCGAGGCAGAAGCTTATCGTGATGCTGAGCGCATTCGAGGTGAAGGTGATGCAACGGCCACAGCTATTTACGCAGATGCCTATACTCAAGACCCTGAATTTTATGCATTCACCAGAAGTCTGAATTCGTATCGCGAAACTTTTAATTCAAAAAGTGATGTGTTGCTGCTAGATCCTGACAGTGACTATTTTAAATATTTGAAAGGCGGTCTGACCCCACAATAGTATTTGAATTTTTGTTGGCTGCATAAGAGAAATTAGCTAAATATTTATCGAAATATGTAATACAAAGCAGAATCACTAGCAAGCTCAGTGATTCTGCTTTGTATTTTTTGAAATTCATCACTGCTGTAATCGAAATGGGGAAAGCCATTTATGTGGCATGAACTGGCAATGGCATTTTGTCTGATGCTAGTAATTGAAGGTATAATGCCGTTCTTAGCTCCCCATCGATGGCGTAAAATGGTGTTATTGTTAGGTGAAGTCGATGACAATACGATGCGTTATATTGGTCTCGGAAGTATGCTTACAGGCACTGCGCTGCTCTATCTAATTAACTGAACTTATTTATTAGAGCCCACTAACTAATTTTAATTAACCTAAACTTGATCAAACTATCATGACTTCTGCAAAACGCTGGTTGCTGCCCGATGGTGTCGAAGAGATTCTGCCACGGGAAGCACACAAGTTGGAATCGCTTCGCCGGAAGCTTCTTGATCTCTATGAGTCTTGGGGCTATCAATTGGTAATTACCCCACTTATTGAATACCTCGATTCGCTGCTAGTGGGCTCTTCCCATGACTTGGATTTGCATACCTTCAAGATTACTGACCAATTGAGCGGCCGTATGATGGGGATACGAGCAGACATTACTCCGCAAGCTGCCCGCATAGATGCCCACTGCTTGAATAAGGAAGGTCCGGTTAGGCTCTGTTATGCAGACAGCGTTCTACATACTAAACCAAGAGGCTTAATGACCTCTCGTGTTCCGATTCGTGTTGGCGCAGAACTTTATGGGCACTCTGGTGTTGAATGCGATATCGAATTGATTTGCTTGATGCACCAAACTTTGGATGCAGCAGCTATTGGCGATATCCATATCGTTCTTGGGCACGTAGGTATATTTCGAACATTAGTGAAAGAAGCGAATCTTTCTACTGATACTGAAACACTTTTATTCGAAGCAGTGCAGCGAAAAGCCTATGGTGAAATTGACGAAGTTTTGGACGCCGCTGTGCAAGAACAAGCTATTAACAATATGATAAAACAGTTGGCAAGATTGAGTGGCGGCGAAGCTACTCTGTCTGACGCAATTGGAGTTTTTGCTGCTGCTCCCGTGACGGTCCAGTCTGAATTGGCAGAACTCGTCGCAATCGTTGCTGGAGTTAAGAAACGAATCCCTGATATCACACTTTGTTTCGATCTTTGTGAGCTTCGCGGCTATGAATATCACACTGGTATTGTGTTTGCCGCATACACTCCCGATTACGGGAGAGCAGTAGCCAAAGGTGGGCGTTATGATGACATTGGTGAAGTATTTGGGCGAGCTCGACCGGCATCGGGATTCGATAGTGATCTTAAAACACTGGCCAAACTGACCACTCGTGAATTCAATTTGAAATCAGCTATTGCCGCACCTTATGATGATAGTGATGAGTTGTTGGCACTGTTAGAAAAATTGCGGGATGAAGGGGAAGTGGTAATTTCTAGTTTTAATCAAGAGCTAAGCGAGCAAGATCAACGAGAACTAGATTGTGATCGAAGAATTGTTCAACGTGGCGGAATGTGGGTAATAGAAAAATTTTAATTCATCACTGCGAGAAAATTTAAAGAAGTTTCCATTAACTGAAAAACAAGTGGATTGAGAAAAAAGTAATGGCCAAGTCGGTTGTAGTATTAGGCACCCAGTGGGGTGATGAAGGTAAAGGAAAGATAGTTGATTTATTGACCGACCAGGCCTCGGTAGTCGCCCGTTTTCAAGGTGGCCATAATGCTGGTCACACCTTGGTTATCGAAGGTAAAAAAACCGTACTACATTTGCTGCCATCAGGAATTTTACGAAAGAATGTAAGTTGTGTAATCGGAAATGGCGTAGTGCTTTGTCTCGAGGCCCTTTTAGAAGAAATGGGTGAGCTGGAACTTAGAGGGGTTCCAGTTAGAGACCGGTTAAGTATAAGCGGCGCCTGTCCCTTGATCTTACCGTCTCATATAGCTTTGGATCAGGCCCGAGAAAGCAGGAAAGGCAGTAACAAATTAGGCACTACCGGGCGCGGTATTGGTCCAGCCTATGAAGACAAAGTTGCACGACGCGGCATACGCCTAGCAGAAACACGAAACGAAAAACTCTTTGGAGAAAAACTCACTGAGTTGTTGACCTTTCACAATTTTTTGTTAGAGAAATATTTCGAAACGGACCCTATCGATTTCCAAGAAACTTTCGATTCGTCTATGGTGCTCGCCCAACAAGTTAAACCAATGATCGCTGATACTATCGACATTCTTCACTCACATCGTAAAGCTGGCGACAATATCTTGTTCGAAGGAGCCCAGGGCTCCTTATTGGATATAGATCACGGTACATATCCATTCGTAACGTCCTCAAATACTACGGCAGGTGGTACTGCGACTGGTTCTGGTTTTGGGCCTTTGTATCTGGATTATGTCCTTGGTATCACCAAAGCCTATACCACTAGAGTTGGTTCCGGTCCTTTCCCGACAGAGTTATTTGACGATGTTGGTGAACACCTGGCAACTGTTGGTCATGAAAGAGGAGCGACCACAGGCAGGGCAAGGCGCTGCGGTTGGTTTGATGCGGCGGCTGTGCGCTTGGCGATGCGGATAAATAGTGTATCAGGAATTTGTTTAACCAAACTGGATGTTCTGGATGGGCTCGAAACAATTAAAGTGTGTACTGGATATCAGGGAGTAGGGGGAACTCCATCAGCGAGTTTGATGGATATAGAAACCTACAAAGATCTGCGGCCAGTCTATGATGAATTGCCGGGTTGGAAGGAGTCAACAGTGGGTGCGAAAAGCCTGGACGAATTACCTGAGAATGCTCGAGCTTATATAAAATATATTGAAGACACGGTAGAGGTTCCGGTGGATATTATTTCCACAGGACCAGATCGAAAAGAAACCATAATTCTTCGTCACCCGTTTGATGGATAGGCGCAGCGGTTCCAACTAGAAGGCCATAAACAAGCTGCGCCTATAGCTCCGCTGGCATCACCAAAACGTGGCTTTGCTAGTTTGGTTTGCATTATCTTGGTAAAAACAATGCCATTCATTAGTTTCGGAACTTTCTCATATAGATAATCTATATTAGACAGCCCACCGCCTAAAACAATCATGTCCGGATCAAGTAGATTCACTACAGTAGATAGACAGTTTGCCAGCTGCAGACAATAAATGTCGAGACATTGTTGTGCGCCGGTATCACCTCCTTTCGCATTGTTAGCGATTTGCATGGCTTCATATTCTTGGCCTTGAGAGTCAAGATAGGTTTGTTTAAGACCACGGCCCGAAAGTACAGTCTCAATGCAATTAGTTCTGCCACAGTGACAGCGGCGATCACTACAAATGGAATCTCTCACAGATGAGGGAATACAATTGTGCCCCCATTCGCCAGCGATACTGTTTGGGCCCGTGTGCAACTCCTTGTTAATTACGATACCACCGCCTGTTCCTGTGCCGATGATTACACCAAAGACAGTCTTAAATTTTGCACCAGCGCCATAGCTCGCTTCTGATAATACGAAACAATTTGCATCATTTTCCAAGCGCACTTCATAACCGATTTTCGCTTCGATATCTTTTTGCAGCGGTTGACCGTTGAGGCTCACAGAGTTGCTGTTCTTCACCAATTTTTCAGGAAATGACAAAGCACCAGGCGTACCTATACCTACGGATAATTGAGTCCCAGCTATCTTTTGTAAATCAACTACAAGAGAGCAAAGGCTATGGACAGTGTCTTTGTAATTATCCTTAGGAGTGTCGACCCGAATTTTCTCGGTAACACTTCCTTCATTATTAAGAATAATTCCTTCTATTTTCGTTCCGCCAAGATCTATTCCAATCCTCATTGTTATCCTCAATCTGCCCTATTCTAAAAATTAGTACTATGTGTCAGTGTCACGATGAGTAAATCTTACTTTTAAGTTGCATAGTACTACAAACCCTCTAGAATCTGCGGTCCGCCTGAATTGTGTGATCAGGCGAAGTTTTCTAATAAAGATAAAAAAATATAATGACTCGCGCTAGATATCAGCAAGTATCTGTTCAGGATACGCCTTACTATCACTGTGTTTCACGGTGTGTACGGCGTGCATACTTATGTGGCGATGACCCAGTTAGCGGTCAAAATTTTGATCATCGCAAACAATGGCTAGTGGTTAAAATCAAACATTTGGCTGAACAATTCTCACTAGATGTTTGTGCCTATGCCATCATGAAAAACCATTATCACCTTGTTCTTCATATCGATGAACCTACCGCTATAGAATGGCCTGACGAAGAAGTTATCAAACGTTGGGCAAATCTCTTTCCACGTAACGCAGCTTTAATTGAAACCCTGCGAAAGAATAAGACCAACAGAGCTGCTCGAAAGCAACTTGCTCAATACGTTAGCCTGTGGCGAGAACGCTTAACTGATATTAGCTGGTTTATGCGTTGTTTGAATGAATTTATCGCTCGGCAAGCAAATAGGGAAGATAAATGCAGTGGACGTTTTTGGGAAGGGCGCTTCAAAAGTCAGGCATTATTGGATGAAAAAGCGTTAGTGACTTGTATGGCTTATGTGGATCTAAATCCAGTAAGAGCCGGACTTGCGGAATCTTTGGCAAATAGTGATTTCACTTCTATCCAAGAACGGTTAATTGAGCAAGCTAAAAAATCTAAGAGTCGGTCTTACAAACAAAGCCGACTATTAACCCGTCGTAGTTCTAAGCATTTAATAGGGCGTCAATCTTTCTCGAAACAAGGAACGCTAAAATCGCTATCCGCCTTAGAATCATTCGACAATTCTCTTCTGCCTATTACCCGACAAGGGTATTTTGATTTATTGGATCTCACATGCAAGGTCCTAAGCTTGGATTCTGTCGATCAAGGCAAAGTTGCCCAAGTTCTAGAAGGGAAGCAGTGCATGCTCTCAAAATTAGGCATCAGTCCTGAGGGATGGTTAAAAGGAGTAAGCTCTTTTCATGAATATTATTCTCTGGCCGCAGGTTCAGAATCTTCCCTTATTCGATTTCATAAAAGCAGAATTAAAAAAGGGGTAGATCTAAAATTTCCAAACAAATGGATTCGTGGGGTGCTCTCTGCAAAAATGTTATATGGTACTTGACCAACAAAGTCAGCAATAATATCAACTTTAAAGCTGGCTAATCTCCCTCCTTTTTAATATCAATCACCTCTTAAGGCCTGGCTTTAATCATTTTTAACTCTAGCTTGCCTATCTATTCGATAATTTAATACTTAACTCTATATTCATATCTAAATTTTGACAAAAACTTCTATTTACCACGATTATTATATTTAACTTAAAAATTTGGGTGTCCTTTGTATAGTTTATGGATGTCCTTTTAATTTCTTAGCAAGTTCTATGAGCTGCATTTTCTAAGTATCAGATATTTGTGAACTTATTAGTCTCGTTGTAATTAAATATAGTAGGAAGGGGTTGTTCTATCACTTTAATTTGTTAAAAATTATTAGAAAGGTTTATCCTTTGAATCACTATATATCGTTTGACTTTGCTGTATTTACACTATATGTTGCGCTTCATTGAGGTTGCGAACTTATTTATTTTTACGCAAGAATTGAATAAGTGAGCAAAAAAAGGCAGTCATTTTTATTTAAAATGACTCAGAAATTTTGGAAATGACAGTAGCATCGAACCATTTAAGAAATCAGTCTATGCCAGGTTAAGAAAACGATGGTACAACACTAATAAAGTCACGTTTTCTCACCGGTGAAAAAATTTTTCAGAAGCTGGAGTTATAAGGAATGAATAAACTCGCTAATGTTGCAGTTGAAGAACCCCTTAATGAGACGGCTCAAGAGTCATTAGTCGACGGCGACGAACTCTACGTAAAAAGACAGAAAGAAAATGAGATTAGGATGAAGCTGGCGCAATTTGCCAAAGAGCTATCTCAGATCGAAAAACAACGCAACGATCACTAAATAAAGAATGCTTTGCTGTACTCCTTCCATGTTAATCAATCGATTATTTGATGGCTTTCCGTCTCTCTTATTCAATCCAATGCAAAGACATCTAGCGACTACAA
>Ga0302122_10000885_pt1 | contig 18741 bp, 9 predicted proteins | sample CB21_SCM_MG_FD_203115 | JGI IMG/M metagenome (GOLD analysis project Ga0302122, IMG submission 203115) | Marine microbial communities from Western Arctic Ocean, Canada - CB21_SCM | ecosystem: Environmental > Aquatic > Marine > Oceanic | place: Canada: Western Arctic Ocean | collected 2017-09-28
GGGCGCAGGGTTCGGTACTCAGCTCTTCATTGTATAAAACCCGCACGTTCCTCCTCATCCGCACGTTTGACGGGTTTCACGAGTTTCGAGTGACGGGGTCATCCGGACCCGAACGAATTCGAACAAGAGGTACTAAGTACCTCTTGAAACGAACGTTCGAACACGAACCCGGGCGGAGCCCGGTAGCTGACTAACCCGACGCCATCCTCTGACGCGCGGTATCTTCCTCCCCCAGCATATGTAAAAAAACGCATTTAAACAACAACGCCTACAACACCCCGAGCGCGGCCCCGAGCGCCACCGCCGGCGACGTGTGCATGGATACGCACTGGGGCGCGTCCCGCAGCCACGTGTCCACGAAGCGCGACACCTTCCGGTTACGCACGTCGAGCGCCGCGACGTAGCGGTTCGCTAGGATCGCCAAGATGACGCCGTGGAGCCGGTCCGTGACGACCGCTCGAGAAGCCCCAAAGGAGGCGAAGGCCGCGTTCACGCGGTGCGCGGCCAGCAGGTGGGGCTCGCCTTGAAGGTCGTCCAGCACGCAGTGGCCGTTGTCCGCGCAGAAGGCCTCGACATCGCCCGCCCCTTCGGTCGGCTGGAGGTCGTCCCACCGCACGGCTATGGAACCCGCCTGGGCCGCGGCGGATGACCGGTCGACGGCGTGCGCCCGTTCGCCGTCGCTCCGCGTCAAGAAGAGGATTTCCGGACGGGCGGGGGGCGCCCCCGTGAACGTCAGCGCGAACGCGGCGTCGGGCGCCAGCGCCGCGCGGCAAGAACCGCCCCCGCCGCACGCGTGGTCCCGGAACAGCGCGAAGGAGCGCGCGTCCCGGCCCAGCAACGTCACATTCCGCGCCGCGCGCCAGAAGCCGAGGCTCTCCCCTTCGGCATACGTCACCGTCTGGGGCATCAACACGATGCGGTAGTCCCCCAGCACTTCCACAACGCGCTTCCGGAAGGCCTCGTACGGGGGGTACTCGGGCCCGACGTTGCCGCCGCCGTGCAATACAATCGCCCGCGTCGCCGCCGGCGAAAACGCCCGCCGAAACGCGCTCCCGCGATCCGCGAGCCACCGTTCGCAGTCCGGCGCCGCCGCGACCGGCACGAAGCTCGCGCACACCAGATCCTCCCGGATGCTCACGTTCAGGCTCTGCAGTAAGGCCACCTCGCCGCTCCAGATGGCCGAGTCGCCGCGGTTGCCGTGCGCCGGAAAGTCCAATAGAGCCACCTCCGCCACGCCGCGCAGCGCGGTGCCCGCTTCGCGTTCAAGCGTAGCCCTGAGTCGATGCCGCACGTCCGCGCACGCGCCCTCGGGCGCCGCTCCCGTCACCAGGGCGCCGTGGACGCGCCGCAGCGCGTCTCGCCGGACGACCGCCTTTTCCCGCTGGTCATCGCACGCGCCGTCGCCGTCCTCGTCGTCAAACACGCAGCGCTTCCACAGGTCGACGGTCGTCCCCCCGTCGAAGCCGAGCGTCATCAACGGTATTGAAGGGCGCGCGGCGGCGCAGAGTGCGCCGCCCTGCGTGCAGTTCGCCACCCCAAAAATGCGCCAGGCCAGGCGTGCGATATCGTCCAGGACGGCGCCGCAATCCGGAATCTGGGCGCAGGCGCGACAGATGCGGTCCCGGACCAGCTGCCGCGCGGCGCAGGTCTCCGGAATCTCCACGCGAACGTTCTCGTCGACGCGCCACTCGCGCACCCGGTCGTCCTCGTAGGTGAGCGCGGCGTCCACATCAATGCCATTCTCTAAAAAAGGGAACTCGCCCGGTTCAAAGCCGGTCACCGCCACACTAGTGGCGTCGACCCGGCGCGCGTTCGCCGCCGCGCGGCGTTCAAAAGCCGCGTGAAATATGGGCGACGCGTCGTCGCACGCGGCGAGCCACGTCCCCATCGTCGGTCCCGTGCTTTGCAGAGCCGCCACGGCCGCGGCGCGATCGAGCACCGCGCTGCCGCTCACGTGTGCGCACGCGCGAGTACCCAACGCCACAACGAGGCGGTCGATGTAGACGTACGTGGCGTCGTCGACAGTCGCCCAGTGCGTCGGCGCTGCCGCGTGCAGGTCGAAGCTTTTAAGCGCCGCCTTGGCCAGCGCGACGCCGTCGGCTCCGTCCACGCGCGTCGCGTGCGCCAGGTCCCCGAAGAGCTCCGACTCGGAGCCGACGCGCGTGTCCTCCATCACATCGGCCCCGCCGACCCAGAAGCGGACCGCGACCGACGCGTTGCTCCACGCGGCGGCGCGCGCCGCGGCCCGGCACCACGTCTCGCGGATGGCGTCGCGGTGCGCGCGGCGCGTCGATCGCACGGCGAGCACCAAGCGGACGGTCTTGGTCATGTCTAGGGTCTGCGGGCAGCCCCGTACCTCCTGCATCTCTATTTCGGGACATTGCTCGCTCGGTGTCGTCGGCAGGAGGAGCACTGCTAGGACGAGCCGCCGCAGCATGTCTGCTGTGCTGCCGCTCTATTGCTGCCCCCAACACGCATCCATCGGTAGCGCTCTAACACAGTCCTGCCGATGCGTCTCTTGTGCGATGTTGATGTTGACGCAGCGCTTTTTGGCACGTCGCGTAGCTCAATCTGGTCCCGAAACCCGTGAAATAACGCGTACCTCTGTCGACGCCGACGCCGTGCACGCTGTGGCGAGCCAAAAGGCTACCCCTAGCCACGCATACGTCATAATCGATCGCGCACGCGGTCACGGGCCAGAAGGTTGCCCCCAGCACATACGTGATGCAATGACATGGCGAGATTCCTGGCAGCAGCAGCCGTCGTCGTGGCAGCCGGAGAGCGCTTCAGCCTCGAGATCCACGTCGAGGGCGCCTACAGACCGATTTCTTTCGCGGCCGGAGACGACTACGACGCGGTCGCGCGCGCGTGGGTCGAATCGAATCCGAGCGCGGCCAACGGCGCCTGCGCGGCCCGGTTCTCGGACTGCTTCATCGCGTCCCGCACGACGGACGAGCCCGACGGCGTCTGCGCCGACAAGTACAAGAGTTGCATGGCCGCGGCGCTCGCGGGCGAGCTGCGCCGGCGGGTCGCCGCGGCGTAGTGTGTGGCTCCTGGGCCTGGCACTTGTGCGCTCGCCGCGGCGTAGCGCGTGGCTCCTCTGCATAGCAGTTGTTCGCGGGGACTTCTTGGTCCAGGAGGACGTGGTCCGGCACGTCGTCGGCGCGCAGCGCTTCATCCACGCCTGCGACGGCGCGTGCAACATTTCGCACCCGACCCTCTTACATGACGCGGTGGTCGAGGCGGCGGAGCGGTGGCAACTCAAGGGATTAGGTTGCCCAAGTGACGCGCGGTCGGGCGCCTGCGTTGGCGGCGTCGTCGCGCAACGGTTGTGCGACGCGTCGCGCGGCTGCGATGCGCGGGACCTCTGCGGTGCCAACGCCGTGCACGTGCTTCACCCGAAGAAAGTTGGCGGTCTAAGTGTCCGGGCGGCCGTCGGGTGCCACTGCGCCACGGACTCGGACCCGTACTTCTCCACGGACACGGCGCGCGCGGGTCACTGCGAGCTGCAGACCACGCTCTGCCCCTTCGTGTGCTCCGGCCATGCGACGTTTGCCAATGCGCTCCCTCCTCAGGCGCGGATTGCCGTCTTCGTCCGCGACCCGTTTAAGAGGGCCTGGTCCGTCCGGGTCTTCGACGAGGCGACCAACGGCCCGAGGCCGCCCCACGCGCGGCCCGCGTTCGCACTCACGGACCTTGAGCCCCAGGCCTGCTACCTGGAGGGCATGCCGGCGTTTTTGGGGACGCTCGAACATGCTTCATCCGACTGGCCGCGCTTCCTGACGACCTTCGCGGCCGAGTACGCGAGCGTGGGCGGCTGCACGCCTCACTTAGAAAAGCGCCACGACGGCACCGCCTACAAAAGTGCCGACCAGCGACCACTCGACGCCACGGAACGGGCTTTGGTGCGCCTCGCGTTCGCCCACGATATCAGACTCCACGCGGCGGCGACCGACCTGTCGCTCGTGGCCGCGCGCTGGCCGCACACCGCCGAGCTATCGACCTACGGGCAGGCGACGGAGGCGATGATGTTATTAGCGGAGGACGCGGTACGGGCCGTCTTGCTCGACTTTTCTACGTCAGGAAGACGCGAAGCGACGTGCTACTTGGGCCCCGTGCCCGTGAAGGCCGTCACGGAGCCCGACGGCCTGATGAGGGACGAGGCCCTGCTCGACGCCGGCTGGCGCCGCCGAGTTGAGGCCGGCAAGATACATATGAAGGAAGGTTTTGAACCGCGCGACTAAGCACATTACATGTTAATTACCGCCCCGCCCTCGCTTCGAACACGCGCACCAACGAATCGGCAGGATCCGCCAGGACGTCCGCGTACGCGCGCCGGCCCGCGCGCCGCATCGCGCACCACTTTTCATCGGAGACGTTCCGCAGGATGGCGGCCACGTGCGGGGCGTCCGCCTCTGCCACGCGGATAGCCACGGCCGCCCAGTCGATGAGATCGTGCTCGAACGGCAGGACCCAGCCGTCCGAGACGACCACGGGCACCGCGCCGATGGACAATGCCTCCAGCAGCCGCGACGAGTGGAGCATGTGGCCGCGCGGCACGACCACGAAGCGCGAGCACGCCATGACCGCGACGGCCGCGTCCGGCGAACTGCGCGTACAATGCATGGCATCCAGCTGGTCTCGGAGGAACGCGTCCCGCTCGTCGCCCGTGCGGCCGTCCGCCATGTCCAGCATGGGGTCGCGCGCCGAGGCGACGGTGTCCGGCTCGCGGTTTAAAGCCGCCGCCAAGGTGGTCCGGATGGCGTGCGACGCCGTCCCTAGAATCGACGCAAAAACAGCCCGCTCATCGAGGTCGCACGTATTCAGATCCGGCGCCGCGGCGCCGGCCCTGGCGTCGAAGTTCGGATGGAGCGGCGCGGGCCACGCGACGTCCACGTAGGGCACGAAGTGGGACGCCGAGGCCCCGACGAAGACTTGCGTCACGTTCGAGCGGCGGACGTTGTCGACGTGGGCGCAGTGCAGGGAGTCCGGTTGCTCAGGCACCACGACACAAATGGGCGCAGCAAAGTTGAACACAACCAGCGGCACGTTTATTGACCCGAGCCCCGCCATCGGTTCGAGCAACGCGTCAGCCGCGTGCGTCGCTCTATCTACAGGCGTGCGCGCGCCGAAGAGGTGCGGCGGCCGCTGGCGCGGGTCGACCAGCGCGGCCGCCACATCCGCGGCACCCAGGGACGGGGCCATCATGAGCTGACCCGTGAAAGGCCAGGGGTAGCACGTCGGGCGGTCGCCTCTAATCCAGGACGTGGGGCCCACCAGGCCGAGGTTCGGGTTCGGCCAGGACCACATCATCGTGTCGTGGTCGGCCACCACAAAGGCCACGCGCGCATCTTCATAGGAAGCGCGCTGGGCGTGCGTCTCCAGCCGGGTCCAGACGTGGTCGAAGTACGCCGTGCGGCACTGTTGGCCCCTGGCCGTCGCGTACAAGGCGAACGTCGCCCGCTTGACAAGCGGTGCGCGCGGACTCGGTACGAACACCGGGCGCGGCTCAATTAAACTGTCCCCGAACCAGGCCCCCGCGGTCCGCAGCACCTCCCGCTTCGTCGCGAGGCACGTGGCGTCCACGAGCGGGGGAATCAAGTGGCCGTTCTCGAACCAGGCCGCGTCCAGGCGCCCGGGGTACACGAGCCTGATAGCGTCGCTTGATTCAACGGTCCAGTCCCCGCTGTGCCACCGGAAGTGCTGCTCCGGCACATCGAGCATCCAGAAGCGAAACGGCGTCGCGAAGCCGTCCGTGAGACCACAAAAATCATAACCCGCCAGGGCACTTTTTGCTAAAGCCGCCTCGAGCGCCGCGTGGAAGGCGCACTTTGATGAGTAGGCCGCCCAGGCGTCCGCTATAAATGTGGCGTTCGCGTCGTGCGCCCGGAGGTACACGACGCCGACGACGTGGCGCCAGTGGGCCCGTTTACCAGTGGGCGGAAAGGGGTTGTGCCGGTGCGTGGTGGACCATCGTCTGACTTCGTCCGCGAGGTGCGCTGCGGCGGTGCTGTCCGCGAAGCCCGATGCTAAAATCTGGGCGCCGCACGCCTTTTGCGCCAACACCGGCCACGGGTCGCCGCGGAAGCCCGCCTCGGGCACCGTGGCGAGCACGTCCCGGCCCGTGCGCTGCGCATAGGACGCGAGCTGGGCGAGCGTTGTGGTCGGCGCCACGACCGCCACGCGGTCGGCGCCCACCACCTTTCGTAAGGAAGTTGCCACGTCCTCGTCATAGACCGCTATAACAAATTCCGACGCGCCCGCGTTCAGTAAACCGCGGCCCCACGACGCGGCGAAGTCCGCCACGTCGCGCGTGGCGAGCGTCAGCGCGACGCGCTTCCACTCCAATGGAAGCGCCACCGCGACGGGACGGAGGGGACCCGCTTCAGTGAGTGAGCAACCCACCTTCTCGCCCACGAAGCTACCCTCGCCGGCCATTTTTTGCCGCTGCGCCTCGGCCAGCTCCCTTCCTCTTCTCACAAAAATACCCTCGAGGCACGCTCGGTCGCCCGGCGCGCAGCCCAGGCCGCCGACGCCCACGAACTGCGCCGCCGCTTCTTTTGCGCGCTCCTCCAAATTCATCATATGCGTGAACGTCACGAGGTCGTGGCCGCTCGTCGGCGTACTGTAGCCGATGACGGAGATCACCCTAGTCTCCTCGTGGAGCCAGGCCTCGCTACAGTCCGCGCGCTTCGCCGCGCACGCGTGGCCGTCGATCTTACTAGCCAACAGGGGGCGCAGCCGGTTGACGTGCGTGCGTTGCTCCGCCAGTGGCGCGTCGGCGAAATGCGCCGCCACGAACGCGCGCGTGGCCTCGCTGACGTTGCCGCACGGCGCATAGCTTATCATTTCCGCGCGGCCGTCGACGTGTATTTCGTGCCGTACGATTTCCTCGTCGACCGCACCGTCCGGGCCCGTTTTCGCACCGGGGGGCGCGTGGCGCGACGACGCGTGGATCACGCGGGCCTTCACGCCCGCGTGCTCGGCAACGGTCCCGCCCGCGCGCCTGATCGCGTGCGCGACGAAGTCCTCGGGCCACCACGTGTTCGGCAGCATGTCGTAGTGCGGGCTGTAGAAGGCGGGGGGCCAGTTCGGCGGCGGCGGGACGGGTGCGCCGCGCGTCACGTTCCAGCCGCTCCAGGCATCGGGGTCCTGCAGGATCTCGGCCCGGCGCATCGCGGCCCGGGCCACGTCCGCCCGCGCCGCCATGAAGTTGTCCTCGTTGCCCCCCACGTACGTCGAGCGCGCCACGATGTACAGGTTCGGACTTCCGTCGAAGAGCGCGGCGGGCAGGGGCCGCCACACGGCGAGGTCCGGTCGCAATCGCAGGACGTGCGAGTACGCGAGGCCCGTCGCCCGCTCCCTCGCTTCCCGCATCTCGTCCACGCGCACCAGGTCGTGGAGCATGGCGAGAAGGTCCCGGATGCGCGTCTCCGACGGGTCCAGAAAGGTCGACCACACGGTCGGCCACGCCCGCTCCGCGTCGACGCGCAGCAGCGGATCGCCGGCATCGCGCTCCCGGACGACGCACTCGTAGGACGCGCCCGCGGACGTCGACGGCCGGAGCAGCGGGCAGGCGAGCCGTTCGAGGGGCTCGACCTCCGCCGGCGACCGTGCGTGGAGCCACCAGAACGCGTCGAATTCGATCCCTTGGCGCCGGAGCGCGAGGTAAACGTTCTCGCGGAAGAGATCCACCAGACTCGCGTGCGCCGCAAACGCGGCGTCGTGCGCCGGCGGCGGCGCCGCCGCCGCCCACGCGTAGATGCCTTCGTTCCGCATGGCCGACTTTATGGCGTCGACGGGGAGGCGGTCGTCGGGCCCGTCGAGTCGGTGCCACTCGTCGAGCCTAAAGGTGAAGGACTCGTCGCCGAACGTCGCCGACAGCGCGCGCGGCGCGCCCGCGAAGAGGATGGCCACGCGCTTCGGCCCGTGAACGATATCCGGCGTGCCGTCGAGCGCCCGGCGCAACGCGCGGCGCTCCAACAACGTGACGTGGGCGGCGTCGCGCCAGGTCGTGCGGTTGCGGAGCACGTCTTCCGGCGGGAGCGCCAGGAGGGCGCCCTCGAGCGCACGCCGCACGTCGTCACCGTCGAGTCGCGCGAGGGCCGCCTGATCCGCCGGGAGCTCGTACGCCCGCCCGCGGATTCGAATAATGGCGCAGGCGACGGGCGGGTGCTGCGCGGCGCGCGGCACGAAGCCGAAGGTGACGAGCCAGTCCCAGGCGCACGCGCCCCCCGCCCGGGAGCCCAGCTGGTAGTCGTGCAGGAGCTCGGCGCCGCCGGCGTCGCCGTCCCGGACGTACACGAAGCGCTCGTCCTCGATGACTTCGCGTTTGGCCGCGTACGGGCCGTGGTTCACCAGGTCCCAGAAGGGGACGAGGCACCGCCCCATGCCATGCAGGTGGACCGCGCGCGTGGCGACCACGGCCTTGGCCCAGAGGACCGCCCGCAGGGCCCGCGCCGCGTCCGCGCCGGCGTGGTCGACGAAGGCCGCGGCCACCAGGCGGGCGAAGTAGAGCCACGTCGCGGCCTCGCGCCGCGTCACGGCCGCGAGCGACGACCCCGCGAAGGCCTCCGCCGCGTCCATCGCGTCCTGGGCCTCGGCCGCCGACCCCCCGATCGCCGCGGCGGCGAGCACGTAGGGCGGGAGGGTCCCAAAGGTCGCGGGGAGCGAGGCGAGGTAGGGCGCCCACGGGCTCGCGGCGCCCCGCAACCGTTCATGCGCCATGACCACGACCAGGGTGTTCCCGTCCCAGGCCTCAAAGCCGCCCGCGAAGCGCATGGACGTCCGGCCCACGCCCCGGTCGCAGCCGGTGAACGCGACGACGCCGGGCAGCCCAGCGGCCGCGGCCGCGACCGCCTCGCAGCCCAGGATCAGGTGCCTGGGCAGCGCCAGGAGCTCGCCCACATTGCCGTCCACGGCCGCGAGGCCGCGCCCGTACCTGCCCGTCGTCGGCGCGACGCGCGAGACGTTTGCGCCCTGCGCTCGGGCCCATGCCCACAGGTCCGTTTCCTGGGGCGTCCAGGGGTCCTCCGCGAGCGCCGCGGCGACCAGGGCCGTCCGCCATACCATCATTAGACCGTGCGGCGGCAGCGCGTCATATCATAAGGCTGCGGAACCCGTCCGACTAGCAACCACTGGGCGTCTGTGGTCCAGGGCTCATGTCCCAGGCTGCCCGAAGCTGCCAAAACCCGTTTTGCCGAACGTATAGACACGCACGCCTGCAAAAAAATGCGGGCACAGCCCATACGTCACGCAAAGCGAGGGGCAGCGTCGGATGGCGCTTTACCGAGCGCTCCTCGCCCTCCTCGCGGCGCGAGCCCGCGGCGCGCCGTACCTGGTCGAGCCGAAGTGGCTCTGGTGGGAGGTGCAAGGGCGCGCGGGCACCGTGCTCGTGGCCTACGAAGAAGTATTAAACGGGGGCGGCCTCGCCTTCGGCATGGATCTCGTGCGGCACGCCTACAACGCGGTGGGCTTCAACGCTGGGCGGTGCCTGGAGTTCTGCAGCGGACCGGCCTTCATCGGGTTCGCCCTCGTGGCCGCGGGCGTGTGCGACACGCTCGCGCTGAGCGACAAGAACCCGGAGGCCGTGCGGGCCATCCTGCAAACGCTCGCGCACCCCGCGAACGCGTGGCTTCATGATCGAGTCGACGCCTACGTGTCGTCCGGGCTGGACGAAATTCCCGCATCCGAGCGGTGGGACCTGGTCGTCGCGAACCCGCCGCACTTTGCGAGCGCGGACTGGGACCCGGCACTGCTGCAAAACGCGCTCACGGGCGACCGCGACTGGGCGCTGCACCGGGCCTTCTACTCCGGGGTCGGGCCGCACCTCCGTCGCCACGGCCGCGTCATCTTCCAGGAGAACGGCCACACGTCCGAGATATCGTCGTTCTACGACATGATACAAGCGGGCGGCCTGAAGCTCGTGCGCGCCGAGCCATCCCGGGCGCCGGCGACGCGCGAGATGATGCACCTCGAGTCCGTGCGCGCCGATGCGCCGCACGGCCCGCCGGGCCGCGCGTTCGCGGCGACGGCGCCGGCGACGCCGGCGGTGTGGGCCCGCTGCGCCGCGTCCGCCCCGGCGCGGCCGCGCGCGCCCGCGGCGCTCCCCGTGCGGATCGCGCTCCCCGTGCGGATCGCGCAGCCTAACGCGTCGGCGACCTATTTTTACGAAGGCGGGACCTGCGACGCCCGGGTGTGCGAGGGCGACGCCGCCGCGTTCTTGGCGTCGGCCCTCGGCCGGGAGGTCGACGCGCACGAGACGGCGCAGCTACTTGCCGCGGCCGCGGCCGCACGCGAGCGGGCCGTCGACGCCGCCGACGACGCCTCGGACGACGGCGAGTGCCGCGGCCGCTTCCTGACGACGCATGACCACGACTACCCGACCCACATGCCCGACGGCGTCGCGTGGCGCGGCGGCGCCGCGCGGGCCGGCTGGTGCCTCGTCCTCGACGGCGATGCCGTCGCCAAGCACGCGGCCGCCCCCTCGGTCGCGCTGCCCACGGCCGCGACGAAGAAGTGCGTCCCCGCGCGGTTCTAACGGTGTGTGTGTAGCCTCGTGCACGTATCCTGCCACACTGCCAGTGTACCCGAGTACTAGAAAACCACAGGCCACGTTACTCCTCCGCGGCGCCGCGGAGGCTTGGGGAAACAGCGGGGGCGTCCGCGCAGGTTTTTGAGACAATCGCCCGCGGCCGGTCCGGGAGTTCGACCAGGGTACCATCGAAGACTACGGCGCTCATCATACGTGAAGAGCCAAGCAGAGCCAGCGCCTCGCGCGCCGTGTTCAGGATGGGCTTGCCCCGCGCGTTGAAGGACGTGTTGATGAGGACGGCCCAGCCGGTGCGCGCCTTCACAGCTAAAAGCAGCTTGTGGAGCCAGGCGTCGTCTTCAATGGAGACGGTCTGGGGCCGCGCCGTGCCGTCGAAGTGCACGATGTCCGGCAGCGCCTCCTTCGCCCCCTCCGTGAGATCGGGCGCGAAGCTCATATAGGGACTCCGCGGCAGCGTCGCGAAGACCCGCAGCAGGTCCTCTTGGGCCACCACGGGCGCGCAGGGCCGCCACCACTCCCTAAACTTGACGACGTTCATCGCGTGACGCGCGCCCTTTCCGGGCACCGCCAATAGACTCCGCCGCCCGAGCGCGCGCGGCCCGAACTCCATTGATGCTCGCGCGACGCCGACGATCGCGCCGCCCGCGAGCAGGTCCGCCACGCGTTCGATCAGCGCATCTTCCTCCAGCTTCTGTACGACCACGGCCTCCGTGCGATTTTCCGTGAAGGCGTCAATTTTGGAATCCAACATGCTCAAATCAAAGAGCGCCGGCCCGGCGTGCTGGAGCGGTTCCCGGGACGGCGGCCGTTGCAACTGCCACGCGGCGCCGACGCTCAGCCCGCCGTCGCCCGGGTGCGGCGGGACCCACAGGTGCATCGCGAAGACGCGCGCCAGGTACGAGTTCGCGATGACGTTCAGCGCGCAGCCGCCCGTGAGCGCGAGGCCGTCGTAATTCGAGGTCAACGCGTGGGGCTCGAGCAGCGCCCGTACTTCAAGTTCGAAGGCGCGCTGGGCCGTGGCGGCCCAGTCGCGGTCTAACGTCGTCGCATTGGCCGCGTCGTGGACCGGCAAGTGCTTCCAGAGATCGTCGTTCCGCACGCTCCGGTCCCACGGCTCGCCCCACTCGTCTCGCCCCAGCCACGGTTCGTCCAGCCGCTCCATCACCCCGATGCGGATGAGGCCGTCCGAGTACTTCATGAAGTGCCGGGCGTAACTTAACCACTCGGACCGCACGCGTCCGAGCCCGGCGTAGCCCATGACCTTGCCGGCCAGCCCCAGGGCGCACCGCAATATACTGGAGTAGTCCCGGTTTGCGCACCGCGCGCGGTACGCGTCGATGCCCCCGCTGACCTCCGCCAGGAACACGCCCAGCTTGGCGTAGGACGCCCCGAAGTTGTACTCGACTGTCTCCAGCGTCCGCAAGGTGTTATTCTCACGTTCATAGATAAATCCCACGCCGTCGTTGCCGCCCCCGTCGAAGCTTAGGACGAGGGGGTTGGCGAAGGGCGCGTCATACTGAGCGAGCGTCGCGTGGCTCTCGTGGTGATCGACCTCGACCCAGGTAGCGTCGTGGTTCTGGTTCGCGCGGGCGACCGCGCGCCGGAGCGAAGCCTTGCATGCGTCGTCCACGGGCCACATGGGCACCCAAGCCACGTGGTCCACCTGGGTCCCCTGGAGCAGCTCCCGCAGGACGCGCTCCAGATCCGCTTCGCGCGTCTCCGACTCGCAGAGCAAGCCGAAGAAGCGCACCTCGAAGAAGCGCTCGAACTCCAGCACGCGCTCCACCCTCCCATTCATCACGAGGGACGCCGACGCGTCGTGGCCGAGCCACAACCCTAGGACGTTGCGCACGTCCAGTTCGTCAGCGCGCGCCAGCACGCGCGCGGCCAGGCCGGGCGCGTTCGTGGGCATGTCGTTGATCCAGCACGTCACGCGCACCAACCCCGGCTCGTCCCTCGTCAACGTGCTCACGGTCATCGCCTGCGCCTCCGCGATCGATGCGCACCGCTGCTCCACCCGGTCACCTCGCTCGACGCGCGCGCACGCTTCGTAGCCTTGGATCGAGGACGTCTCGACCTCGCCCGTCGCGTTGTAGACCTCGACGGCCACGGACCCGGGCGCGGGCTCGTCCAACAGCTCGAGCGCCAGCGCCAGGGGCCGCGTGCGCATGAAGAAGGCGTCGCCGTCGACGAGCCCGGATATCTTGGCCACCATGTGTTTCCGGATGGTGTCTTGTGCGGCCGCCGCCGTGGCGACGCAGCAGAGCCAGTGGAGCATCCTAGGCTGCCGCATGGCTGCCCTTGTTTTCAGTATTGTTATGCAGCAGAGGCTTGTCGCCGGCGCATCGTTTTCTGCTGGGCAGCGGTTAATCACAAGCTGTCACAAGCTGCCTACAGACTGCGGATGTGCAACTGCACTGATGCGAGCCGCCGAATACGACGCGACTCGAGAGTCGAAACCCGCACTCCTGAGTCGGTATTCCCCCCGCACGAAAACCCATCGTAGTGTACTCTATTGTAGCGCGTTATATGCGAGGTATATATTAAAAAATACAAAATATACCTGCGGATGCGGGGGACAGCCGTTCGACCGGGGGAAAGGGTCCCGCGGGCGCGCGGCGCCGTCGGTATAATTCCCCCCACACGAATACTAGTTACCCGTACCGAACCCGAGTGGATCCACTGAATCCGCCCACTAGTCCTAGCACCGTAACAAAAACCGCAACGGAATCCGCGGTCGTCGGGCGAGTGTTAACACGCATGGGACAAAAGTAATGTTGGTCAAACGAGAATCTTATGAAAGGTTGTATGCAGGAGAACGAGTGCCATTTGAATTCTCTACGATGATCAAACGCCATCCGCGCTCGCTCGGGACCAGGCTAGGCCTTGTTGTGCTCGTGGGCGGGGGAAAGCGCGCGGGAGGACTACACGCAGCTTCTTGAGGGGGATAAAACCAACCGGCACTTACCTACCGCTTCGCGAACACGAGGCTAAGGGCGTCCGCCGGCGTCAGCTTGAACCCGTCGAGGCCCTGGAGCGCCAGGCTGGCATTCGTCTCGTCCGCGAACTCCACGAACGCGATGCCCTTGTTGCCCGGCACCATCCGCACTTCCTTGAAGCCCGCGTACTGCTGGAACAGGATCCCGAGCATCATGTCGCTGCAGTCCTCCGGTAAATTTGAGGCGAAGAGCACGTTCGACGGCGGCGCGTTCGACGGCTTGGAGACCTTTGGCGGCGGCGCGGCGTGCTCCGTGATCGCCTTCGCGGCGCGCGGCGCGGCGACCGGTTCCTCCCGCTTCCGCTTCTCCCGCGGCTTGAACGTGCCGTCGGCCTTGGCGACCATGTCAGATTTGGATTTGGCGAAGGCGATGCGCATGGGCTTGTCGTAGAAGGGGAAGCCCTGCATTTGCCTCAGGGCGTTCGTGGCCGCGCCCACGTCGGCGAAGACGACCCAGGCCTGGCCCCGGAGCTTCAGGCCCCGGCAGCAGACGACGTCGACTATCTTGCCGAACTGCGAGAAGACGCTGTAGATGCTCTTCTGGAGCGCGTCCTTCTTGATCTTCTCGTTCAAGTTATTAATGTAGACCGTCTGGTTCGGTGCGATCGACGCCATGGCGGTCCCGGCCGCCTATCACAGCTGGCGGGCGTGCGCGGGCGTGCGCAGCGCCGGCGGCGGGAGCAGAGCAGACGGTAGCAGCCAAGCGGCAGTGTAGTCAGTAGTAGCTAGCTGCGGGTGTTCTACCGTGCTGGCGCGGACTCTTTTACGCGACTGACGAAACCCGTATATGAGGAATAGAATCACGGTTAACCGTTCAAGCACCAAGGGTCCAAACCTAGTCCCAATGCCACACACCTCGCAGCACGTCGACGACTCGTGACGGAGCCCGGTTCGTGCGGGTATTCAGCCAGGTTGTCACGCCCCTTCTTACAAGGAGCTTACAAGGCGTCACTCCTGCCTCGGCGAGGCAGCCCTGCACCATCACGCAAGGCGACACAATCCCAGCCAGCAATAATGCCGACACGGCGGCAGTCCGAATACAGCACTGGCGCCGAGTACTCGAAGTGCTGCCTCCCGGGAGAGGGGCAGCCGCGCCCGAGCTCCCGCGTCGCGTCGCCGGCGGCCGTCGACGTGTTGGTCGCGGCCGCGGCCCTCGGTCAGGGGCCGTTGCATGAGGTCGTTGCTATCCTGGGTGACGATCTGGCGGAGGCGGCGGTCCGCCTCGCCCGCCAGACGGCTTTGCCCGCATCCTACTTCTCGGCCTCATTTGTACCGTCGACGGCCCTGTCGCCGGAGCAGATTAGAGCCTGGGCCTTCCAGACGCTCGCGGCGCGCGGCGCCGACGACGCCGCGGTGACGGACATGGTGGTCCGCGTCGTCGCTGATCGGACGCTCGACGACGTCGCCCGGTCCGTGTGTACCACGCCGCGCCGGTCGGGCCGCGCTTATGCCGACGTGCTCCGCGACCTGATCGCCGCCGTGAATGCTGCCGCCTCATTCCCCCCGGGCTTCGTCAACGAGCGCCTCATCGTTTCATCGTGCTTGCCTGCGCCGAGTTTGCGCGGCGTCGTCCAGATGGCACTGGTCGGGCCGGAGGTGCGGGCCGAGGACGGGTGCTACGCCGATTTAGAGGCGAGGGATCGCGAAGTCAATAGGCAGCGGAGCACCAGTCCGGCGCGTCCGACGACACCGTCCGGCCGGTCTATAGACCGGTCTAGACCTTATTAGTGGTGACTTAGTTGTCGGGGGTTTTAATTTTAATTCTTGCTCCCCCCCGCCGCCGCGGCAACCCTGTCGGTCATGGCTTCGAGCACGGCGTTGACAGCGGCGGCGCGGGGTTTGAGGCTCGCGGCGCCGTCGTAGGAGTCAACGAAGGCGGCGGCGATAGCTTCCAGGTCGTCGTCCTCGTGAAAGGCGATGACGTCCGTCGCGCCGTCGACACTGACCTCGAGGTCGAGGCGCGCGTGGCCCCGGAGGTACGCGCGGCCGATGGGCATCGCGAGACGGTGCTTGGTCGCACGCTGGGCGGCGAGGTGGAGTACGAGCGCGTAGCGGTAGTCGGCGATGCCCGCCGCAGCGCCCGGAAACGCCCCGGTCGCGTGGAGCGTCGCGCCGTCGAAGAGAAGGAGCCCGCCCCGGGGCACGGCGACGGCCAGGGGCTCCGCGATGGGCGGCGCGCCGGGGAGCGCACGCAGCGCCGCGACGTCACGGTTCTGGCCCGGCGGGAGGAAGGGCGGGTTACGCGCGGCCCAGCGGTGCGAGCCGGGCACGACCAACGTCGCGCCGTTCGCCGCCGTCGTGTCCTGCAGCTGCAGCATGACCGCGAGGTGATCGCCCGTGCCGCCATCGCTGCCCGCGGCGGTCGCGCGGCGCAGCGCCGGGTCCTGGTCCGCGAAGTCGAAGTGAAGCACGTTCGGTCGCGCGCTCGGCCCGGCGACGTACGCGGTGCAGCCGTGGAGCTGGTAGTCGGCGCCGAGTCGCGACTGCGCGAGGCCCCGGACGAGCGAGAGCCGGAGGAGCGGCGCGACGAGCGCCGCGAGCGCGTCGTCCTCCAGCAGGCCCCAGAGTCGGTACGAAACGTGCGCGTCGCCGACGCCAGACTCCATGGACACGTCACAGCCCGCCCCCGGGTTGCCGAAGGGCGAGGCGCAGGGCGCCGCGCCAGCGAGCCGCGCAATAAGCGCGCCGCGCAGCGCACCAAGGTCCGTGGCGTTCGATGCGCCCGCGTCTGCGACGACGGCGTATCCCCGGCCCGCAACGTCGCAGATCGCGCGCTCGAGAGCGACCTGCGCCGCGTCGCGCCACCAGCCGTCCCGAGCGCCGCGCGGCGCGTGCGGCGGCCGGCGCCGCGTCCAGCCCGCGGCGTCGTTCGTCGCGTGGAGGTACCACATGCCGGTCGCGTCCGGCGGCTCGACGCGCTCGACGCGCAGCGGTGGCAGCATGCCCCAAAAGTCCCCAAGCGATGACCCGTCAACGTTCTCCTGGAATACCACGTGGCCCGCGCGGCGCCGGAGGTACGCGCCGACAGCGCCGTAGAAGCGCTCGTGCAGGCGCCAGGCACGGTCGACGCCCCGGAAGTGCCGCGGGTCGCTGGCGCCCTCTGCAGCGCCCGGCGCGCGCCGCCGGAGCATGTCGTTCCACGCCGCGACGCTCCGGAAATGCGGCGGGTTTGACACGACCAGGTCCCAGGCGCCCGACTCGTTCGCCGGGATGTCGTCCAGCGCATCCGATTCGTAGACCGCGACGAGCGCCCCGAGGCGGTTCAGGGCCACGGTAGCCCGCGCGGCCGCGACGCTCGCCGGGTGCACGTCCGCCAGCACCAGGCTCGAGCACACGCCGCGCCCGAGCAGCGAGAAGCCCACGAAGCCGGGCCCCGCGCAGAACTCGAAGCACCGCCGCGCGCGGCGCGGCGACTCGTGGAAGGGCCCGAATGCTCGGAGCGCGTAGTCGACGAGCTCGCGGCCGAACGACTTGCCGCCGCCGTCCTGCTCCGGCGCGTACAGCACCTCTATGCCACCCGGTGCCGTCCACGAATCGTACGTGGCCGCCTCGCGCGGTGCGTCGGCCACGCGCGCGTCGCAGTCCGGCCAGCACGCGTACTCGCCCGCGCCCGCGACGGCGGCGCACGCGAGGACCGCGCAGCACCGCATTCGTGGCCGCCAGGCTGCCCTCGCGATGCGCCTGGGCAAGCGGGGCAGCAATTGATGCGGGTAGCCCTATCAGCTCGAGTGAGCTTCGCTGGTGCGCGGTCCTCACACCCGAGCTGGGGCAGGGTACCACCCCCCGAGCTGGTGCTTATTCGGGTTCGGGTTTTACTCGCGGGTTTTTAATCTGGCCTGCCTTGCGCAGATCTTGCGCATCAATCGGCAGCTTTTGATCCGCGCAAGCGAGTCGTAGCGGCACTGACACCCTGCGTGGCTGTTGCGGGATCGGTTGGCTGCCCTACACCGCGCACATGGCGCGCCGCCCCCTGCTGCGCGCCGCCACCGCCGCCGCGTGCATGGCGCCGGGAGCCGCGGATCTGACCATCACCATCGCGTCGCCCGTCGCCGGCCACGTCTACCACACGGGCGTCGTGTTTCCGTCGGCGCACGTCGTCGCGGGTCCGGGGCCCCTCAGCGACGCGGTTCTCGCGGCGCCGGGCGACTTCGAGCTCTGCGCGGACGGCGACGCGGGCAGCGACGGCGCCCACGCCAACGCCGCGTGCTACGGCTTCCACGCGTTCTTCGACGAGCTGCCCGGTTTGAAGCTGGAGGCCAAGGCGCTGCGCGCGGGCAAGCACGAGTTTCGCGTCTGGCTAAGACGCGCGGGGAACGAACCCGCGCTCGCCGAGGCGCGCGCGCCGTACGCGGTCGGGACGCCGCCGCGCGCCGACACGATCCTCGCCATGCACTACGGCCACGACGCAGCACTCGCGGTCGTCACCGGCGGCGAGGTCGAGGCCGTCATTGAGCTCGAGCGGCTGCCGGGCGGCCGAAGGTACGAGGATGGGTGGTCTATCGTCGAGCGTTACACGGGCGTCGCCGGCGTCGAGGCCGAGGCTGCGCGGCGGGTGCACCTCGCGCGCGTTTGGGCGGAAGCGGGGCGCGCGGCGCGGCTCGCGACGGGCCGACCGCCGGACTTTGCTTTTGGCGACGCCGTGTGCAACCCCATGATCCGCGACCTGAGCGCGCAGGGCGCCGCGGGGCTTCGCATCGCGCGCGACGCCGTTGACCCCGGCGCGACGTGGCACGAGGTGGACCATCACGCTTCACACGCGGCACTGGCGCTCTTCGACGCCGCGCGGCAGCTCGGCGTGCGACACCCGCTCGTCGTGGCCTTTGACGGCGGCGGCAACGACGGCCACACGCTCGCCTTTGCGGGGAATGCTACCGCGGAACCCTCCCTAACGCGACTGTCGCTCCTCGACGACGCAGTCGGCGTCGACTTCGCGGAGGTCAACTTCGCGAACCGGTACGCGGGCGTCGCGGCAGCGCTCCCGGAGGTCACGCGGGACCAGTGCGCGCCCGCTGCGGCGCGCGCCGCCGGCGCCTGCGCGCGGTGCCTCGACGACTGGCCCGCGGGCCGCATGCTCGCGCTCGCCGGCAAGATGATGGGCTACTCGGCCCTCGGCACCGCGCGGGCCGAGTGGCTCCCGGAGCTGCGGGCGTACTTCCTGGGGCGGAAGCACGACGTGGTCGCGCCGCGGCAC
>Ga0302122_10000887_pt1 | contig 18733 bp, 16 predicted proteins | sample CB21_SCM_MG_FD_203115 | JGI IMG/M metagenome (GOLD analysis project Ga0302122, IMG submission 203115) | Marine microbial communities from Western Arctic Ocean, Canada - CB21_SCM | ecosystem: Environmental > Aquatic > Marine > Oceanic | place: Canada: Western Arctic Ocean | collected 2017-09-28
AAGGGGACATTTGGGCCAAACGGCCTTGACAAAATGATGTACAAAACCAGCGGAGAGACCGCTGTAACCAACGATGGTGCGAAAATAGTTGCTGAACTTTTGGTAAAACATCCAGCGGCCAAGGCCTTTGTTCAACTTGCAGAATCCCAAGAAAATGCTTGCGGCGATGGCGTGACTGGCTGCCTGATTCTTGCCAGTGAACTCATGCGTGAAGCAGGACGTCTTTTGGAAAAAGGCCTTCACCCACTGTTGGTCGTTAAAGGCTACCAAACAGCACTTGAAACTACTCTAAAGGTTTTGGATGAACGGGTCGAACGCATATCACCGACCGATATCGACCGACTTATTTTGGTTGCCAAAACAGCAATGACTGGAACCTCCGCAGAATCTGGAGGCGAACATCTTGCACGTTGTATTGTTGATGCAGCCCAAACTGTTGCCGGGGAAAGCCATGGAGTACTCCATGTTAGAACCGAAGATGTTCGCATGACTAAGCGCGGTGTAGGAACCATCGCCGACACCAAACTCCTTCAGGGATTGGTCTTAGAACGCCGGTTTGAACTTGACCGTATGCCGCGGCACCTTTCAGCAGGTAAGGTCGCAGTACTCTCTTGTCCAATTGCCCTTGAGCAAAGCACACGTGAGGCTGAAATTGAAATATCCACTCCAGACCAATGGGTCGCTTTCATGGAAGCAGAGGAAACTCTTCTCGAAAAGAAGGCACTTCATATTCTTGAAAGCGGAGCAACGATTGTTGTCTGCGCTGAGGAAATAGACCCGCGCGTTCTTCATCGTTTCGTCGATTCAGGATTGTTTGTTCTCGGTGGTTTTGAACGGGCCGGGGCAGAAGATGTTGCTAAAGCTTCAGGTGGACAATTAGTTGACCATATCGACGATATCAACGCATCTTCTTTGGGAAGTTTTGAATCGATGGCCGTCGAAGTTTTCGAGGGCGACGATGCCCGAAGAGAACGCATCCACCTCAACTTCGGCAATAACTCCGGCCTTGCAACTGTTGATGTCGGCGGCGGCGATGGCGTTGCAAGTGAAGAAATCATTCGAGGATTGTATGATGCGTTGTGCTCGGTAACAAGCGCAATGGAAACAGGGGAGATTCTTTTGGGCGGCGGTAGTTTACACATTGCTGCTAGTCTTGCGATCAAAGATGCTGCTGAACAACACGGTGGCCGAGAACGTTTGGCCATGGAAGCATTTGCTCGGGCCCTTGAATCCATTCCATCTGTTTTGATTTCAAATTCGGGCAACGATTTACTTGATTGTTTACTTGAACTTCGAGCGCAACACCGTCAAGGGAATTCTAATTTTGGTGTAGCAGAAACGGGTCTTTGCGAACCGATTGAACAAGCATGGGCCAGCGCAGAAACATTGGCGCATGGATTGGAAGCAGCCTGTGAAACGGCCTGCGGACTCTTGCGGGTCGACCAAGTAATCTCTGCCCGAGGCGACTAAACCGCTAGAAACTCCAACTTTCTGCGGCGCTATGTTCAATATCATCGGACCAATGGTTCGATAACGGGAATCTCGATGAGCGCCACCTCAACCCCGCAACCCCGTGCTTTACTCAGCGTTTATGACAAAACTGGAATCGTAGAATTCGCTACATCCTTGTCACAACATGGCTTCCAACTAGTTTCTACAGGAGGAACTGCTCGAACCCTTCGTGCAGCAGGACTGGATGTTATCGGCGTCTCTGATGTGACCGGCCATCCAGAAATTTTTGATGGGCGGGTAAAATCACTACATCCTGCAATCCACGGACCACTTCTGGCCCGTCTAGAATCCGAAGAGGACCCGAAAGGTTTGGCAGAACTTGGTTATCACCCCATTCAAATCGTAGCATGTAACCTCTATCCCTTTTCTGCAGCAGCTGCACAACAACCCCCCTTAGAAGACCCGGCACTACTGGAAATGATTGACATCGGTGGGCCGACTATGGTTCGCGCCTCGGCGAAAAACCACCGCAATGTCATCATAGCCTGTAACCCAATCAGGTATGATGAAATCATATCTGCACTCAATTCGGCAACCGATGTTAAATCGGTTGGAATGGATTTGCGTCGTAGTCTTGCATTGGACGCATATGAACACACTGCTGCCTATGATTCAGCCATCGCAGATGAACTCCATGCTCGCTGGATTGGGCGCCCTGAAATGAGCGATATTACGGCAGAACAGACCGCACGCCTCCCCTCAACTCTGCTTGCATCGGCAGTCAAAACTCACTCTTTGCGTTACGGTGAAAACAGCCATCAAGCCGCAGCGTTGTATACCGACCCGCGTGAATTTGGCAACCATTCAACGCTTGTAACCGCACATGTAGAGGGTCAAAAAGATATGTCATACAACAATTATTCTGATGCCGATGCCACGCTCCGTCTTTGCCGAGCACTGTCGACCGATGAATGGCCAAATACGCCACATGTATGTGTGATTGTCAAACACAACAACCCTTGTGGTGCGGCATTGGGTGAGACCCAAAAAGAGGCGTTTGAAGCAGCGTTAGCAAGCGACCCAGAATCCGCTTTTGGTTCGATTATTTGTTTTAATGAACCACTTGAAGCCGACACTGCCAAAGCAATGGAATCACTTTTCATCGAAGTTTTAATGGCACCAGCATACAATGAAGAAGCAAAAGCAATCGCCATGCAAAAGAAAAATCGCCGAATCCTCACCATCGAATCTCCAGGGAATCGTTTGGCTTCCCTTGAGCGAATCCTCGTTCGTAAACCAATAGAAGGTGGCTGGCTTGTTCAAACCGAAGAAGCACCAGTTATCGATTGGGACAAGGCCAAGGTCGTTACGAAAAAATCACCAAGCGAGGAAGAAATAGCGAGTATGAAATTTGCGGTTCGGATATGTGAACAAGTGAAATCAAACGCCATCGTCATGGTTCAAGGAACCGCAACGGTAGGAATTGGCCCAGGCCAAACCAGTCGAGTCGAGGCGGTTCGAATCGCCGCCCGTCGAGCCGGAGAGCGCGCAAAAGGTTGTGTCCTCGCATCTGATGCATTCTTCCCATTCAAAGACGGTCTTGAGCAGGCGGCAGATGCTGGAGCCGCATCAATTGTTCAACCAGGGGGCTCAATTCGAGACCAAGAAGTCATTGATGCCGCCGATGAACGTGGTATCTCGATGTTGTTTACGGGTCATCGCCTTTTCCGGCATTGAGCGCTAAATTCGGATATGTTGCCCGATTGTTTAAGCAGAGAACCACGCGGGGTTAAGCATGGGTCACCTCAAGGACATCAACAAAACATACCTCCAACATTTAATCGGAGCATGGAGAATGGCTTTTTGGTTTGGCTTTGGCAGTCTCCGCTTAGTCATTCATGGCATTATTCCAAATTTCGATACCGAAGCCGGTCACTCAACGGTCCAGAAATACGAAGGCCCTACAAATGAAGATTAGGCAGTAGTAGGGACTTTCCAACCAACCCACCACACGCCAATGATAGCGACCAGAGCAATTAGCGTCTGGCCAAAACCAGGATCTCCAGATTTAGTGATTACCCAAATCGAGGCAAATGAAGCGATGCAAATGATACCAGCAATAACCACTTTAGAATGGAAAGGTAATGATTTTCCAGTCCGGTAATATTCTAAAAGTCCAGCGCCAAACATTCGATTGGATAACAGCCACCTGAACATCTTTTGACTTGAGCGAGCATAGCAATATGCCGAAAGCACCAGCCAAGAGGTCGTTGGCCAACCTGGAATGAAAATACCGATTACAGCGAAGACAACTGCAAGACTTCCAACAACAATCCACAACCCGCGAATAAAGGAGTTGCGCGAAGGTTTGTGTTCACCAAGAACGCGTTGAATAATTTCTTCTTCGGTTAAATTAAGGAACGGATTTGGCGAAACTCCAACGTCTTCTCCAGCATCTGCCAAAGAATTTGATTCGACCACCTCGCCCATGCTCCTCGGCCAACCGTACAAGGAGGCCCCCAAAAAGTGATGGGCGCGCTTTTCCGAAGACCTCAAGGCGTTTATGCGATAGCCCATGATATGACCAGCGAGATGGGTCCACTCCGAGTGGGTTCTGCTTCGGACCCGATACGTTGCGCTGTTATGATTTCAGGTTCGGGCTCTGGGATGCAAGCGATGGTAACCCATCAACAGACGCATCTTGAGTGCGGCCATCGTAGCACGGTCGTAATTTCAGACCACTCGAAAGCCTCCGGCCTCGCCAAAGCCGAACATCTTGGTATACCTGCGCATTGTATTGCGCTACCCGAAGAAGCCGAACCAACGCTTCGTCGCCTCCAGCACGAGCAACAGATTCAACTTCTCTTGGAAGAGTATGAGGTTGAATTGATTCTTCTCAGTGGCTACATGCGCCTTGTATCAGCCGATTTTGTTGACCGGTGGGCTGCGCGAATTATCAATATCCACCCCTCACTCTTGCCAGCATTTCCCGGAGCGCATGCACACCGTGATGTATTAGCAGCCGGTGTTGAAGTGTCGGGTTGTACTGTTCACTATGTCGATGCAGGAATGGATTCTGGCGAAATCCTTGGACAACGCAAAGTCCCAGTATTTTCCGACGACGATGAATCGTCCCTTGCCGAACGAGTAAAAATAGAGGAACATCAATTGTATCCTGAAGTAATCGATAGAATTGTATTGTAACGCCGCCTCAATCTAGAGGCGTATTGAAATTTTTCATTTGATAGGCTAACACACCAGGTTCTAGATCCTTAAATCCTGAAAAAAGCGAAGAGACATTTCCTTTCGAAGAGGCCAATTTCCATTTCGATGGACAATTGGTAAGCAATGGTTGACGGTAGCCATTTTCATCCAAGGGGACGCCACCTTCACTGGCCAGCAAAAATTCCAATCCTTCTCTCTCTAATTGAAAAGAGTCACATGAAATCAATTGAATATCTCCTTCGATGTTCTCAAAAGCCCATTCTAATACTTCAGACAATGAGCTACATGAAAGAGGGTCCGGCCAAGTTTCGCCCTCAAACATCGGTTGCCGGGATACATCGCCACACAGAGTAATGATTCGCTCGACTCCGCACAATTTTGCGAGTGTGTGTAAACGCTCAACCCCCCCTTTCATCATCGCCTTATCTTGCCCCATCCGCCGACTTTTTCCGCCGGCAAGCAGTACTACAGTCACCATCGAATCATCTCATGCGAGGGTTTCAAGCCCATCCAATGCAGACTCAAGTTCAGCCAAGAGCCCCCTCACGCGTTCGAGTAGTGCTTTGCGTTCGCGACTCGAACGTGCTTCAGGCAACCACTCCAGTAAACGACGAACATCTTGTGCATCACGTGCAACCGTCCATTGAAGCACAGCCTCAAGCACCGGGTCGTCTGTAGGGAGAAATCGCTCACTCATACACACACGGCGTCCGAGCAAGGGCTTCAATTCTCCTGTGAAAGAATACGGTTACGTATCCTTTCAAACAATTCTCCACCCGCTGGAGCATTAGTCACAAGACCGCGAATTTCACCAATCTCTTCCTTTCTCAACGAGAGAAACAAGACCGCAACCTGGTGCCAAAGTTTGCTTTGCCCAGCCATCGCAATCAGCCACCGGTCATCAGGCACTTCATGCCCACCCCGAATTAATTCTTCACTGATTTCAAGTAAAGCACCTAAGGGCTCTTGTTCTTTGAATAAATGGATGAAAGCCATCCACGGCGATTCTCCCAATTCCTCCTCCGACATATTCGCAAGCAACAGTCCACTCAAGACAAGGTCTTCTTGTCCATGTCGTTTCCAAAGCGCAGGAATCAATTTTGCAACGCGCCGGGTGTTGTCTTCTCCACTGGTAAGAATCCAAGATGCGATATCACGCATTTCCGGATTAGGGCAACCGTAGTGAAACGAATATCCACCTGAATGAGCCAACAAATCAGTGGAGGGTTTAGTCATCAATCCAGGGACGCCAGAAGTGTAGGCGCCTTTGAGAAACTTCAACATCTTACGGTGTGAGCGAAGGAGTTTTGGTTGTGGCTCACCAAGGTAATGTGCCACTTTTTCATTCACTTCGACCACCATCAGAGGCCTTCTTTCGGACGGTATCAAAAATATCGCCGACAAGTCCTACTGAATCGCGGAGAGTGAGAAGCATTTTATCGACAACACTTGGGTCCTCGAACTTATCTTTGACGATTTCACGCAATTGAGTCTCAATGCTCTGGTGTTCATCATCATCGATTTCAAATTCCGAACGAAGATGGGCAAGAACCCGAAACTCATCCCGTGAAAGAGAGGCATTGACAATGGCTACTTCGAATACTTTGGTGTATATTTCACGGGCTTTTTCCATTGATACAAGTTCTCCTGCTTCGGATTCAGTGTTGTTTTGGATGGCTTTGTAGATGAGTGCAGGTTGCTCTTCAGTCAGTTCTAACGAACTGGCCAGTTTGATGGTGAGGCGCTTCTCTTCACGTGTGAGGCGACCATCAACAAGCATGACTTCGACGGTACTGCGAAAAATATCCAAGTTTCGTGCAGAGGAGGTCGTCACGCGTTAAGGCAGAACGCTTCTCTTCTTCAAACTCTTGCACGCTAAAAAATGAAATTTAGCATGATTTCGTAAAAGGATTGAAAAGGAGTCGGCGGGTGGAGCAACTATCCACCTCCCTTTCACGCAGTGTGAATCCGTTCACTATTGCAGCAAATGAGCGATGGGCCCCGGCCCATCTTTTTGCAATGGGATGTCGATAGAAGGAGAAATTAAAATGGCTCGAAAACAACATACAGGAGGCCGCCCAGGCGGCTCAAAGCAAGGCAAGGCAATGAAATATCAAATCCGTGCCGATATTAAAGTAAATGGAACAGTCCAACGAAAAGACATCATTGGCGCTATCATGGGACAGACAGAAGGTCTGCTCGGAGACGAACTGGAATTGCGTAAATTACAACGCACAGCTCGAATTGGCCACGTTGATGTAGAAATCGAATCGAAAGGCGGAAAAGTGCACGGACTCATCTTGATTCCCAGCAGTTTAGATAATGTTGAAACAGCGATTATTGCTTCAGCACTCGAAACAATTGACCGAATCGGTCCATGCAGCTCAATTATTACAGTTGTAGAAATTCTAGATATTCGTGCATCAAAGCGTACTGCAGTTGTAGACCGCGCAAAAGAACTGTTACTCAACCTGGTTAATTCCGGCGAAGCAGCATCGAAGACTATCATCGAAGAAGTTCGCTCAGTGATGACTACTGGAACAGCAACCGATTACCACGGACTCACATGTGGCCCGAACATTGAATCTTCTTCATCGTTAATTATCGTTGAAGGCCGAAACGATGTTCGCAATCTTTTGAATTGTGGCGTGAAGAACTCCATCAGCGCCGATGGCGCTGGAACAATCAAACAGGAACTCATCGATCTTGCCAATGGCAAGGAAACCGTCATTCTTGCAATTGATGGCGACCGAGGTGGCGAGATGTTGTTTAGTCAATTAATGGAGACTTTGAAAGTTGATTTCGTTGCTCAAGCACCTGTTGGTCAAGAATGGGAATTACTTCCTCAAAAGACCGTTACAAAGTGCCTTTCAATGAAGGTCGAAGCAAAGAAATTCGCCCACACACTTGGTAAGAAACAAGCAGAAGATGATGAAAAAGCAGGCGTTCAAGATAAAAATTGGTCTGAAGGAATGGAGGAAGTTTACGAAACTCCCGAAGCACCTGCTGAAGTCCAAGAAATGTTTGACCATCTCGACAGTCTTGACAAGAACAAAGCAGTTTTCGTCATGGTTGACGGAACAGTTTCGGAACCAGTCGGCCCTTCAACGCTCTCAAAAGCAGCAGGAAGTGCAGACGGCGCCGTTGCCATTGTATTCAATGGACCATTGAGTGAACGAACGCTTGAGATTGCATCCGAATCGGCCATCGCTACCGTAATTGGTACGAAAGCAGGCAAAGGATACACAGAGCGCGAAGATGTCCAATCTTGGTTAGCTGAACTCCACCGCTGAAGATAACTACCTTCATCTAATGCTTCAACTCTCGTTCACTCATGGGCGAAGATGAATCTACTGAGTGGCCAGATGACGACGCTGACCCTTTCGGGGACGAGGAGTCTGAAAATAACCCGTCTTTGGAAAAAGATATCGAGAGTTCAGAAACGTCAGAAGAGGAATCCAAAGAGGTCGAAGAAGAACCAGTGGAACCCGAAAACAATTTCGAAAGCACCGGTGACACTGTGGAATGGAACCTTCCAATACGTGCCGCCCCTCTTCTAGAGCAATTCCATGATGAAACGGTCACAGAATTTCCACTTCAACAATCTGTCGATGGTCGAAAAGTTACTTCGCTTGTGATTGATGACGACCTGCTCCGAATCATCGATTCAAGTTTAGATGATGACGGACAACGCCGATTGAAAGTATCGCTTTCAATGAAAAGAGAAATTACCGGATTCAAACATCAACACAATGAATTGATGCATAAACATCAGTTACTCTGGCTGGGACTGTTTATTTCGGGGGTTGTTTTTTTGTTATCGGCCAACATTACATTCAATCTCATCGGCACAGTTTTTGTCATAGTAGGCGCCCGATATTGGGCGTCAATGCACCTTGAAACGCACCATCTTGAATTTTCCAATTCCGGCGGTTCCCTTTCACACACCTTACATGGTTACGGAACTAACCGCGCCTTTTTCCGTGCTAGTATGGCTTTGCTTGGTTCAGAAATGACAGGTATGTTGAGAAACGGCATTCTTGAAACTGAAGCACTCGACGAACTCCATGCATCTCTAATGGCGCCTGCGCCCTCACCACCACCCATACCGATACCAATGCCAGTGCAAATCCCTCAACCCAATTCCGAAGCACAACCACAAAACAATCTACCACAACAGGCTTTGCCCGCACCCACTCAAATCCCCCCACCACCAACACAAACTCCTCAACCTTCACAACCAATTGCTGTTGAAGATAGCCCAATGGCAGGCCCACCCGTTGTTTCAGCGCCCCTCCCCGCGCCCTTACCTCCACCGCCAATATCTGCTCCAGCACCGTTACCTCTGCCAAAACTCCTCCCTCCTTTAGGTGGGCACGGCGGTATGCCTTTGCCACCCCCTCTTGGTTTGCCAATCAACCCGATACCACTTGACGCCCCTCTTCCAAATGCGCCGCAAATTGCAGTAACAGCATCACCTATTGAAGACACGCTGAGTGAAAAAGAACAGAGTGAATTACTCAACGAACTTTCATGATTCTACCATGATTCCTCCCGCAGAGGGGAGGTTCATATGCGCAATAAGTTGTTTGACTTCTAATTCTAATTGTTCGACATCATTAGAATCAGGCAATTCATATTCATCATTCGCAAGGGAAAGTGGGAATCCAGGGCCGGGTATTCGTTGAAGTGCCCTTCCAAGGTTGAGGGCATCGTCGAGAAATACATCTGACGAACCGGAGTGTCGATTTTCAAGGCGGGCTCGCATCCACTGTTTCATCATCTTGGTATTCCCGCCAATTTTTGCTAATAATTCAGAGTTGAACACATCATTTACATTGTCTTGAGGTAACAACCGAAGCGCCAATCGCAATATCCGATCAACGCGTGTATCCCGTGGAACGATTCCGACATATTTGGCCAACCGGCGCCGAATATTCGGTAATGAATCGGCACCGTTGAGTGTTAAATCATCAACTAAATCATCGAGATTTATCGCTTCAAGGAATTGAATGATATTGGTATAAATCACAGGACTGGCTGAATTCTCCATTTGAGGCGGCTGTTCTATTTCGGAATCCAAGGGTGCTGGTTTTGCTGGTTTGGGGTCTGGCAGGCGCGGTGAAACATTAGCAACGAGTTCTTCCTCGATTTCCGAGACCACTTCAGGGATGATGTTTTTCTTCTCTTCATGTTCCTCTTCCACCGATTCAGAAGGTTCAGTTTCAGGCTCCATTGCCTCAAGCATCGCTTCATGCGCATCACCCAAGGCATCCTTTGGAATCATGGTGTGCCGATTGTGACTTTCAGGAACCGGCATCAAAGTTTGTCGAACCGGCGCTGGCATCCAAGCCTCAAAGACGAAAGATTCATCTTTGCTTTTTTGCGAAGCGAGATGTTGACTCAATAAAGGTATTTTTCCGGAAAGAGAACCCAACTGGGTCGGGTCTCGTAATTGTTCTTGAACTTCAAGTGCTAACTCAACATCTCTGTGCCATGGTAGGGGGGCAAGGCGGCGAACAAGTTGAGAATATGATGCGATATGCGGCCTAAACGCATTGATTTTGTGGGCGGTTGAAATTACATCGGTTTCGACTTCACGAAGAAGTTGATGAACACCCCAACCCGAAGCCTCCAAGACTGCTAATTCTTGCCGAGTCCGTGTTCTCAATCGCTGATGGATTTCTCCAGCCACAATAGAACCTCCTAGCCTTGACGCAGAAACCGAGGTGCCAAATCGTCGAATATTTCCAATTTCATTTTCAAACTCCTGTAAAGTAAAACTGGAAGTGGGGACGGTATCATCTGCTTTTCCTTGGGCGACTAATTGACGCCAGTCTTGCTCCATCATACGGCGGTGACGAGCACCTCGCTTGGCTAAAGCATCAATCATTTCACGTGTGTTTTGTAAAATATCTAAATCGACATCAAGTTCTTTCAATACATCAATACGCACATCAACATCTTCTTTTCCTTCGAACGAAGTATCGAGATTCATCAAATCCCCTATACAACTGAGGCGTTGTTCAAATCGATGTTCGTTCTTTTTCAGTTGTTGTAATGCACTTCTTGGGTCTCGAAGGATTTCATCACTCCAATCACTCATCACAATGCCCATGCTTTCATACCGTTCAACAAGCATCATTGCTTCTAATTCAAACTGTTTCCATTGCTGGTCTAAATGGTCAACATGGTCGATAAATTGCTCAGTTTGTTCAAGCACTCCAGCGGATTGGGCACCAGAATTTTGCTCATCTTCCCAAAGTGAGGTAATCTGATTCCAACGTTTAAGTGCACTCAAGTGCAGGTCTATTGAAGTCTCGATTTCAGGTAGATTTGTTTCCCATTCAAGTAATTCAATTGGACGTACACTGTCTCCATGCGGAAATTGGATACCCTCCCCCCGCCATTGATTTAACAAATCATTGAGGTTCGCAAGTCGTTGGTGAAGATTATCTGCAATCGCGTCTATTTGCAACCGGAAATTTCTCAATTCGGTATGCGAGGTTTGACTGATTAAATCCTGTCTTCGTTGTTCGTGATGACTGGCCAATTCAGGGTCGAAAATAGCAATTTGTTCGATGATGAGTAACCTCAATTCTTCGTGTAGGTCATGTAAACCATGTAACTGAGTAATCCAATCTAGTGCTTCAATAATCGCCATTTTCTCAACCCCGCCAACATTAAATCCAGCTTCATTCAACATCGTGGCAGCATTGGTGATAGCAGTTCTTTGCCGACGCTCATCCTCTTCGAGCAACGAGAGAGCCTGGTCGATCTCATCTACATCAGCAGGATATGCAAGTAAAGGAGATACAATCGCCGTTGAAGGCAATGATGAGACATCTAAAGCATCGAAACGTGCAAGGAAAGAGGCGTATGCTTCTTCCTGGCCAGCATCACGCCAATCCAATTCTGCGCCATGGAGTACTAATTCCCAAGGTCGCCAATCCTTCGCCCAAGCGCGATACTCTTCGAGTACGCGTTCGGCATTCATCGGATCACGCAACTCTTCCTCCCAGAGCTCGCTTTGAACCAGCGACCGTTGGTCGACAGCATCACCAAGATAACCAGTCCGCTCCAACAATTCTTGGGCCAGTTCGACAGCAAAGTCAACGTATACCAGTCGTTCACTGGCTAAATTTTCATCTTCAGCAAGGTAATCTTCAATGGAAACGGTTACCCATCCTTCATGCTCTAAATCCATCAAACGTTCATGGTACCAAGGGTGGTTTGAATCGCCAACGACTTCATCCATGCTCTCGACCCAATCACTCATGAACTCCGAGAGCCTTTCAATGTGAGCAAAGAAATTATCGAATATACAGTGATTTAACAGCCAAAATCGACTAACCATGTGCAGAATTTCACATGTCTCGGAAAAAACAGGAGGGTGCCAAAAACACCCCCCCGGTGCTCAAATCCTCCGCAGACCATAAAGAGGCAAAGTTCGGGTGGACCTCAATGGACCCTCTAACTGCCGTATTTGGACTCGCTTGTATTGGTGTTGGAGGGGGTGCTGGATTTTGGCTCAAAAAGGCCGACGCTCGGCTTCAACGTCTCTCGGAAACAGCCGTAGTTCTCCAAGAAGGGCAAGCGGCGCATTTTTCTCATCTCAACACAGAAGTCAATACCCTTCAACAACACCTTTCTCACATGACGGGATTGATTGAGGCGCTTCGTGCCACCCACCCCGAAATCGACGGCGCTTTACTTGTTCACTCTGCGATTATTCAGTATGAAAATTCATCAGATATTGAACAAGAGGTATCTCTCTTAGATGCCCTTCAGGCTCTTGAAACGCTCATTTCACCGATTTCAACCGAATCTAAAATAGGCGGCGAATCGTTGTTATCATCATCAACCGAGAGTTTGTTGAATCGCCTCCTCGATGTATTTGAAACTCGACAAATCACGGTCGAAGCACTGGGGCTCAACCCTGTCGCCGCCCATCGCCTCGGGCATGCAAGTTTACTACTCCGACGTTATGATTGGGCAGAATCATGCTTTGGCGTGGCATACCGCTCATCCCCAGGAAATCAAAATATTCTCGAAGCATTGGAACATATCGCTTTGCTACGGGGCGATGAAGAGGTCCGCAGACATTGGCTTGAAGCCCGCATGACTGTAACTCCCGACCAACCAGAACTGTTGCGAGCACACGCCCATTTGTTGGCTAAACTTGGTGACGCAGAAGCAGAACGCGATGTTCGGCGATTGGAAGCGTTAGGTGTTGATACCGCTGCAGACCGTTCACTTTTATCAGGTCTCCGAGCACGAGCAGGTTCGCGTTCTGAGGCCCTTGAGGCAATAGAATTGGCCTTGGCCGACGACCCTGAACGTTCAGATGATTGGTACAGTTATGCACACTTATTGTATGATGACGGTGAACAAGGTAAAGCACAACAAGCGGTTGAACGTTGCCTTGACCTTGATCGACAAAACGGTGAGGCTTGGGGATTGCTTGCAAGGTTATTGGCGCCTATGGCGAATCGACTTGAAGAAGCGCTCAAAGCTGCGATTCATGCAGTTGCTTTGGAAGCCGGCGGCACCCAATTAGTATTCTTGAAAGCCGATTTGTTATTGGCAAGCGGTAAGATTACAGAATCCGAAGAGGCTCTTGAAAGAGCATTGCTTGCAAGCCCCGACAATGCAGAATTACGTGCACGTATGGCAAGCCGTAAACTCCTCAATGGATACATCTCAGAGGCGCAAACCCTCCTTGACGAAACTCCATTGGGAATCGACCACGCCCTGCTACATGTCATCGAAGGCAGGCTACATCTTGCTCGAGCAGATAGAGAACGGGATGGCACAGGAAAGACAGATGCGACTTTACTTACCGAGGCACTTACCGCTTTCAATGATGGATTGCGATTAGACCGTGAATGCGGAGTTGCATGGCTTGGTCTTGCTCGAACAAAACGCCTGCTCGGAGATTTACAAGGTGCCGAGGAAGATATCGATCGCGCCCTACGCCTTTTGCCTGACGAGGACCCATCATCTACTTCTGAAGCAGCATTGTTAGCGTTGGACCTGGAAGATATCTCTGCCGCAACAAAATATATCGAGGCCGCGGCAATTCATGGCAATTCGGCAACAATTCATTATGTTCGCGGAAACATTGCTGCACGAACCGGAATTCTTGACAAAGCGCTGATGCAATTTGATGAGGCCCTTTCCGCAGACCCAGCCCATATACGTGCACGATTGAATAGATGTAGTATTTTGATGGCCATGGGAGAAGGAAGAAAAGTAATCGACGATGCAGAAATATTGCTTGACCTCGCCCCATCTCTCACACTTGCTCGTCTTCGACGGGCAGAGGGATACATGCTGCTAAGTGAATGGGAACATGCCCGAGACGATCTCAAGATGGTGCTTGAAGCAGCACCACACCATTACCATGCTTTGACCCAAATCGGCTCCTGTTATCTTTCACTTGAACGACCAGAGCGAGCGGAAGGCCCCCTAAATGAAGCCATCCGATTGAACCAAAACCACGCACCTGCTTGGCATCAACGAGGTTTGCTCTATTTGGAATTGAAAGAAGTCGATGCCGCATTCGATGATTTCCAAGCAGCAATTCGTTGCGATGGAAACCACCTCGACTCACGCCTCCATATCGCAGCAACTCTCCATCAGCAAGAACGTCACGAAGAAGCAGCAGCAGCATGGCGGGCAGTTCTCACTATCGACCCCGACCATACCGTGGCTCGGGCGCGTCTTGGCGATTGCGAAATGGTTCTTCTTTGAGCAGAAAGAGAATTATATCACGACTTTAAGGTTTGATTATGCAAGGCACACCACCACCACAACAGATTATCGGCCAGCCAAGCAAAGTCGCCGCCAAGCACGGCGATGGGCCGGAAATTTGGAGCCAGATTCCAAACCAGAACCAATATCAAATCCCGATTCAGCCCGGTATGGCCATGGGTTACTATCCAACAACAAACGCAACACTCGCGCTGGTTCTGTCGGTTTTGGGCATTGTCGGTTGTTCGATATTAACTGCAATCCCAGGCCTAATTATGGCAAATTCTGCCCTTCAAACTACGAACTCAATGCCAGGACACCCAGATGCAGGAACTGCAAAAGCCGCCCAAGTCATCGCTTGGATTTCCATCGGTTTAGCGATATTAGGCTTGTTGTTCTATGGCGGCATGGCCGCTATATGGGTGGCATCCGGTGGTTTTGGTAATTATTGATTGACTTATATCCAGCCAAAATATATTTTTAATTCCAAATACCTCATACTAGGCTCCTTGAATGCAATGGCCCTCTGTGAGTGAATACTTGGCGAGAGTTCATACGCGTCTCGGCCATGTCACCCATATGGGCGTTAGAAGACACCTTCTGCCGGTGGTTTTACTCCTCGTCTTTCTCTTATTAGCGCGTGAAATTTACCCCTACGCCGAACCCTTGAACAGCGAAGTAGCAGAAGGCTATGCCATTGAGAAAGTAGCCACTGGTTTTGGCGGACCAACTTGTCTTGAATGGGCAGATGAACACCATCTCTTGATGTGTGATCGAGACGGAGGGCGTATTCTTTCACTTAACGCCTCAGATGAATTCACGTCCACAACCTTGCTTTCAGGCCTCACCAATCCACACGGGATTCATATTTCTCCACAGCATATTTTCATTTCTGAAGAAGGTAAACTTACCCGTTATGACCGGACAAACTTCACTTTGAGTAACCCTTCAATTCTCGTCGAAGGAATCTCCAGCGGCAACCACCAAACGAACGCCATCAACGCTTTTCCAAACGGGACTTTGATTTGGCATAGCGGTTCAACATGTAATGTCTGTATAGAAGACGATGAGCGTAACGGGGCTTTACTTTGGGTGAACCCCGATACCGGTGAGCACGGTGTACTTGCCTCCGGCGTTCGCAATTCTTTCGATGGTGTTTGGGTTTCAGGAATGGGTTATTTGTTTTCTGATAATGGACGTGATTGGGACGGCGACCATCCTAATGAGGAAATCAATCTCTTGGTAGCAGGTGCTTCGTATGGGTGGCCAGATGATGACCCCGAACATCCGATTCCAGCGGGAACGCTTGGACCAATCGCCCAATGGACTCCACATACTTCGTTGAATGGCATCGATGTTAGACCAGACCAATCACCTCTTCCTGGTTTAAATTCTAGCGCAGGTGAAGGCTTTACCGTGTATGCAACCGTCTATGGTTCTTGGAATACTCTTCTGCCAAAAGGGCATGAAATAGTTCAAATTGATTTCACTCCAAGCCTGACAAACAGTTCGATGCCGACTGAGCAATGGGACAGTAAAATAACGCGCTTTGCAACGGATTTAGGAACGCCATTGCCAGTTCGATTTGGACCAGATGGAGATCTGTATTATGCAACCTTCGGTAGTGGTGGAACGCTATATCGCATCACAGTGAATTGAGCCACTCACTTAATCTGCGAACACCTTCGTGAATATTTTCCGTTGAAGTGGCATAGGAGATTCGAATAAAACCTTCTCCTCCCTCCATCAACGACCCTGGAATTATTTGCACTTTTGCTTCTTCAAGCGCACGGGTGGCAAATTCGATGTCATCCATACCAGTCCCAGTAATGTCACAAAAAGCATAGAAGGCTCCCTCCGGCTCAGGTACAACAATTCCCGGTAATTGTTTCAAAAGTTCATGAATAATGCCCCTTCGTTCCTTGAATGATGCGGCCATCATTGCCGTTTCTTCGTGAAGGCCCAAGGCCACTGTTGCTGCTGGCATGATGAAGGTTGGAACATGGGTTGCAGCGCTGACATTGATTTTCTTAACGCCATCCATTACTTGCTTTGGCCCGGTAATCCAGCCTAACCTCCAACCGGTCATAGCCCAACTTTTTGACCAGCCTCCAATAGTAATTGTTCGTTCAGCCCCTCCTTCAAGAGAACACGGCGAAGTGTAAGGATAATCAGTCCATGTCAAGTTAGCGTAAATCATGTCATCAAGAATCCACAAGTCATGTTTGATAGCAAAATCAACAAGTTGGCGAATTTCTTCAGGCGTGTAAACAGCCCCTGTAGGGTTGTTCGGGGAATTGATGAGGATGGCTTTGGTTTTCGACGTGACCGCCGCCTCAAGTGCATTGAAATTAGGGTGGTAGTTTTCTCGTAGTACAGGGACATGAACCGGTTTGTAATTGAGAAGTTTTAGCATACCGTCATATGAAGGCCATGCTGGAGAAAGCAACAGTACCTCGTCTTCAGCATCCATGGTTACCATCATTGAATAGAGGAGAGCTTGCTTACAACCAGGCGTAATGACGACATCTTCTGGATCTACGGGTATGTCGTAACCTGAAAGATGGTGAGCGACTGCATTGCACAATTCTACCGAACCTTGAGTTCGAGTGTACATTGTCTCTCCACGGTCAAGGGCTGCTTTTGCTTCATCAATCACCGGTTGAGGGGTAGCGAAATCAGGTTGCCCGACACTAAAGCGAATCACTTCTGGGCCCGGTGGGGCGAGGAATGCAGCAAAGCCCGTACCGACGTTTTTCAAAGAACGGTTTATTTTCGGCATAGATACTTACTCCTAACTAGACTACGTCTATGCGATAAGACAAACCAATCAGTCCTTCGATATCAAGACTGCGCGTCAAAACAAAGTTGATACTCAATTTTTCAAAAGAGCACAGACTGGGATTTGAACCCAGGTGAGAGGATTTGCAATCCCCGACGTAGCCGCTCCGACACCCGTGCAGTATTCCATCGCATCGACTGGTTCTATTTCAACGCGACCGAACCCTACAAAACACTCTTTGTAGATATTCACATTAGAGAAAATATACCTGTTCTTGAATGCATGTATTACAAAATTTTTATTTCAATGGGCATCAACGACCATACATGGAAGGGGGCGGCGATGAAGCGAAAACCAATCCATTTGAACCAATTGCTTCTTCTGAGACAACATCTGTCTTTGAAACAAACCCTTCTTCTGAGACAACATCTGTCTTTGAAACAAACCCTTCTTCTGAGACAACACCTGTCTTTGAAACAAGTGCTACTGCAGCACCTCCGCCAATCACTCTTTCAGGCTCGGTGAGTGAATTCCAAACCTCGAATTTCGACACAATTACAGTGCCCGAAAAAGGCAAAATGCAATGGAAACAGTTCTTTTTTGGCCTTGTTCTTCCTTATGCAGTTGTTTTTTCTTTTATGGTCATCATGTTTGCTGTCGATGAAGTCGGAGCCCCTTGGTCCGAAGATACCAAAACACTAACAGTCAATGAAAATGGGTATTTTACTTACGATTACCAGCAATCTCGCGATATCGAGTTGGATTGGTGCGACGATAGGTCGCCTGGCATCAATATCTTTTGCACTCGCGATTACACTGGCTCAGATGACAAATTTATTGTTGAGGAGCGAGTGAAGGATTCAAACACTTCAGATTACTCTTATTTTGAAATCGGCGAATACACTACCTCGAATTCAACATTATGGTTCCAACCAACAAATTCTTCGATAGAAACCATCGTCATCACTATTGGATTCTACGATTCTTCAAAGGATTTCGATTTTATTTTTGAGATTATGTCCATAGGGTTCTGTTTTCTACCGTTCATCTATATCGGGGTTGTGATTTTTGCATTTGTTAAACAAAAGCAATCCTTCGCCTATGGTCTTCTTTCCGCTTTAGGTTTGTGGATTGCTATAATCGCCTTATTTATCGGCTCACTCCTGATGTGGGGCTTCTAATCAATAAAACGAACTTTCCCTCGGGCTGAAAAATATTCAGTCTACAAAGGCTATATTTCTTAATACCTCTCGGTGAAGCAGATACAGTGACGCCCATGCACCATGTGTTGATACCCCCCGCACCCCCTTCAACACCGTACTATGATTGTAGATACGCAGTACTTCGAGAACCCATCGGATTCCCGAGGGGGGCAGAGGTACTCGAAGATGACGAAGAGGCCATACATGCTTGGGTTGAGCACGAGGACACAATCGTCGCCGTCGGCAGAGCACACCTCATCGCAGCAGACAGCGATGGTTCTGCGGCAGATCATGCCGGGCCAGATGCAACAAAGTG
>Ga0302122_10000892_pt1 | contig 18683 bp, 11 predicted proteins | sample CB21_SCM_MG_FD_203115 | JGI IMG/M metagenome (GOLD analysis project Ga0302122, IMG submission 203115) | Marine microbial communities from Western Arctic Ocean, Canada - CB21_SCM | ecosystem: Environmental > Aquatic > Marine > Oceanic | place: Canada: Western Arctic Ocean | collected 2017-09-28
GGGCGGCGCGTTCGAGTTCACGGAACCGCTCCGACAGTCGGTCGACGATCTCGCCTACGAGGCGACGGCCGCCGTCATCAATCAACATTCGGAGTACGCCGTTGAGCCCGCCGGCGCCGCGTGCCCGGCCGTGCGCGCGGCACCGTTCGCGCCGGGGACGCTCCAGATCTTCGCCGGCCGCTCGTCGCTGCACCGCGTCTCGGAGGTGAAAGGCGAGCGCCTCGTCGCTGTGTTCTGCTTCTCGGACAAGGAGGGGTTCGTGAATAGCCCCGAGGTGCAGCGGATGTTCTGGGGAAGGGCCATGGGGCCTGGTTAACTACTTTTGTTCATTACTTTTACCCCTGAAACGCGAGCTTCCAAAAAAACGCCAGCAGCACGCACTGCGCCGCGGCGCGCCCCACGTGTCCGTCCGGGTAGGGGATGGGAGGGACATCGGGCCCCATCTGGGCGTCGTGCGAGTACATGTAGATGTTGGCCGGCGTCACAGCCGCGACCAGCAAGAACAACCCGAACGCGGGCAGCTGCACTGGAATATCGATGAGTCCTAGGCCGGCGCCCGCGAGGCCGACGCCGCCCAGGAACTCCGCCACTCCACTCACGTAGCAGAGGTACTCCGCATAGCTTAGGCACAACGCCTCAGCGCCTGGTGCGGGAACCTGCCACAAACCGCCCCACGTCCCTTTTGGTGGCACGATAGCTATAAAAGCGTCCGCTAAAGCAAAGTGTGCCACACCCGCGGCCGCGAAGATGCCGCCCAGCGGAAGGGGCCACGTGTAGTCGCGCCACGCCCCGAACCACTCGTCCGGGAGTACGTACTCCACAATATTCAGGCCCGTGACACAGGCGACGGTGCCGACCGCGATGCCCCCGCAAATGGCTGCGAAGCCCAATTGCTGCCGCTGGTCGATTTGCGCGCCCAACAATATATCCGGGTTTGGCCTCTCGATAGCTGGCGGCTCCGCTCGCAGTGATGCGAGGCGTGCGGAGCTTGTAGCTGGTGCTACAAAGCAGCTTGTGCTGTGGACGGCACTGAGCAGTGCTACGGTGCGCAGCATGTTGCTGCAACGGTGTTCTGGCACTGCTGTTCACTGCTATGCACTGATGCGCGTGCGTTGGTTACTAATGACGGGCTTTACGTACGGGTTTTACGCTGCAGCAACGAAACAGCGCTAGCTCGCCACATTAGTGCCTATACCTCGAACTTGACTCGGCAGAGAGATTGAACATGACCGCATCAATGCAGGCTGCGCGAACTTTTGCTGGGCGCGCCGTTGGCGCTGTGCAGGGCCGGTCTGCCAGGGTGCAGGGGACCAGGCTCGGCGGCACGCCATCGCTGCGACGCGCCGTCACCCGCGGCCTCCGCGCGACACCGTCGCTGTCGGCGGCGACGCAGCGCTTCCTCGACGATGCGGGCTTCGCCATTCCAGTGATCAAAGGGCCGATGTACCCGGGCAGCAATCCCGAGCTTGTCGCGGCGGTAAGCGCCGCCGGCGGCTTAGGCGTGGTGCAGCCGATCTCGCTCACGCATCTCTACGGCCACGACTTCCGCGAAGGTCTGCAGCTGATCAAGCGTCTCACGGACAAGCCGTTCGGTGTGAACTTCACTATTTTGGAGAACGCGAAGTACAAGCGCCAAATGGACGAGTGGATGCACATCGCCGCCGACGAGGGCGTGAAGTTCTTCCTCGCCAGTCTTGGAAAGCCAGACTCGATAGTCGCGTTCGCCCGGGAAAAGTGCATCAAAGTGTATCACGACGCGCATACGCCCCGCGTAGCCCAAAAGGTCGCGGCGGCCGGCGTGGATGGCTTGATTTGCCTGAATGATTCGATGGGCGGACAGACGGGCAATAGGAGCGCCGCCACTTTCGCGAAGGAGCTGCAGGACCTAGGGATCGACCTACCATTAATCCAGGCAGGCGCCATCGCTGACGGGGCCGACCTGCGAACGGCGCTGGACCTGGGCTACGCCGGCGCGAGTGTCGGCACGCGGTTCTTAGCTACGCACGAGGCTCAGGTCACAGAATCATACAAGGCCGCGATTGTCGCTGCGTCGTCGACGGATATCGTGTGGACGAACAAGCTAGCTGGCACGAATTCAAGTGTCATCAAGACGGATCAAATCGCGTCGGGAGGATTTCGCGTGAACGCCGTCGTCGCCTGGCTCCTGCGAAACCCCTACACGAAGACGCTCACGCGGACGTTGATGCTCAAAAAGGCGATGGAGACGTACAAGAAGGCGGCGCTCGACGAGTCGGTGGAGATCTGGCAGGCCGGCAAGGGCGTCGACCGCATCGGCTCGATCGAGTCGTGCGCTCAGGTTTTGGAGGGGTTCAAGAAGGGCCTCTCCTAGGGAATCTAAGTTGTGGTATGTGCACTTACCCGCTGGCGAGCGCGACCCGGTTTCATGATTCCATGTTCACAACAGCGAGGAGAGCGAGGAGAGCGGCGAGAGGAAGATCGACAGCGACAGCGACGGGTTAGTTGTTACAGGAGCGCGTGTCGCAGCACCCGGAGCAAATCACGTCATCCACGGCGACCCAACCGTACTCGTCGTTGGAGCAACCGCCGCCCGAGGACCCCCCTTGGCACTGGTAGGGCTGCGTGTCGCCGCACCGCCCGAGCTTGCTGGCGCACCGCTCGCTTTCGCACTTGACGCCCTTGCAGGAATCCACGCCGTCCGGCTTCTGCTCGTCGCAGGCCTCGAGCGAGCACGACTCTCCGCTGCACAGAGATTTGGTCCAGGGCGTCGCGCTGCAGCCGCCCGTCGCGACGCAGACGTTCGGCGCCTCGTCGCCGCAGCCCGCCGACTCGCAGACCGCGAAGGAGCACGGCTCCGCCTCGAACTCTTCCCCGCCGAACGCCGGCGGCCCGACGCGGATCACGACGACGGCTCCGAGAAGCAGCGCGCCGGCGGCCGCGCCCCGCAGCAGCATGGTTCGTTGCCGCGTCATCGTGGTGCAGGCGTCACAGCAGCACTAACCCGTTAGAACAGCTGCGTGCGGGCGTCTTAGAGGCTAGCGAGCGGGTTAACAGCTCGCACAAATGCTGCGCTGTTGCGGGTTTTATGAACGGGTTTTGTCCGGCCTCGGCGACGCCTATTGACGAGAGCGGCCCCCACGCCACTGGCGGAATATTACCTGATATAAGTTAGCGATGGAGGACCTTCTTCAGGAAGCTCCGCGTGCGCCACCAGCCCGCGTGGAAGTTGGACACCTGGTTGAACGTCGCCGCGTCGAGCGCCGCGCCGCCGACCAATACGCCGTCGATGTCCGGTTGGCGCATGATGCCGTCGATGACCAGGGGGCTCGCGGAGCCTCCGTACAAGATGCGGCACGCGTCGGCCACGCTAGAATCGTACGTCGCGCGGAGGCGCTGTCGCATGGAGGCGTGGACGCGTTGCGCCACGGTCGCGGGGCACACCAACCCGGTGCCGATGGCCCAGACGGGCTCGTAGGCCACCACCACGTTGGCCATCTCCGCCGCCGTGACGCCCTCCAGGGCCTTGGCGAGCTGCAAGGCGCAAATATCGTCCGTGATGCCGAGCTCGTACTCCTGCTGCGTCTCGCCGATGCAGAGCATGGCCGCGAAGCCCGCGTCCAGGGCGCCGCGCACTTTCGCCCGAATGGCGTCGTCGTCGTCCGAGAAGAGCGATCTCCGCTCGCTGTGACCGCAGAGCACGTAGTCGACGCGCGGCATTTTAAGCATGGGCAGGCTCACGGCGCCGGTGAAGGCGCCGCTCTCGGCGAGGACGCACGCGTCCTGCGCGCCCAAGGCCACGTTCTTGTTCGTCTTCCTGGCGACGGCCTCCAAATAGCAACTCGGCGGGAAGACGACCACCTCCCGCCCTTCGACCGCGTCGAGGGCCTCGGCCAAGGCCAACGCTTCTTCAGCAGTGCCGGGGTTCATCTTCCAGTTGCCCGCCACGACGGGCGCGCGCGGCGAGGTGTAGGCTGCTGTGCGTGTGAGCACGAGGGCTGCGATGAGTGCCATCATGTTGTGTTGATGAAGCGCCCGGTGCAGCAAGACTGGCTGAGTAATGCTTGGTACACAACTGCACACAAGTTGCTGCAACGCGCTGCAATGGATTGTGCCTCTGGTAGGTTCCTCGAAACGGTCACGGTGCTGTACGATGCGCACAGCTCGTGATTTTTGCAACTTGCCAGTGTCGTGCGCATCTCACCGCGATGGGATCAGAGCATCCGAGCCGGCTCGCGCGCCCGTGGGATCTGTCCGGGGACCAATGTGTGAGCTACTAAAACACAGACAGTTACGCGAAACTCCAATATCCGGGTCGAGCGCGGCGCGCGGGCCGCGTCCTGGTCAGCCACTCGTAGGCCACGGCTATCTGCCACTCACGGGCCGCGGCCTACTCAGCAACTCGCGGGCCGCGGTCCCCGACTCGCGGACCGCGGCCTACTAAGCAACTCGCGGGCCGCGGCCTAGTCAGGCGAAGCCTTCTTCTGGGAACCGAGGTTCTTGACGATGTTCTTGCAGAAGCTCTTGTGGGCCTTCCAGTGACTTGTTTGGCACTCGCGCGAGCAGTACCAGGCGCGGCCACAGCTCGCGCAGGCCGAGAGCTTCTTGCCGAGGGTGTTCTCGGAAACCTCGCACATGGAACAGCTCCGCCACGCCTCGTTCCCCTTCCGCAGGGAGCGAATGATCTCCTTGGCCGTTTGCCCCCGCCCGGCCGGGAGGTAGCCGTCGCGGTCGTTCCCTACAGGGAGAGGTCGTCCCATAGAGGCGACCTTGCGGGCCGCGTCTTCGAAGGAACCTTCGAGGCCCATTTCGACGAGGCCCTGGGCCAACAAGTCCTGCTGCGAGCCCGTCGCGACGAGCTCGAGGAGCCGGTAGCGCGAGTGCCCGTGGAATTTTGTGGCGAGGCAGGTGACATTCTTCCGGACGCGCGCTGCGTCTGCGGGCTCTAGGATATAATAGCTGTCCGAGCCGTCCTCGCTGCCCGCACGCTGGCCCGCGAAGACGGGGTGGCCCTCCTTGCGCCGGCGCCGGAGCATGTTCATACACCGGGCGACGGTCTTGGTCTTGGAGACGTGGACGCCGCGACAGAGGAGCTCCGCGCCGCCGTTCATCGCGTTGCCCACCGTGTACAGGAACATGGTCTTTGAGGCGGCGTTCTCCATGACGCCGACGATGTGCTGGCCCGAGCGGGCAATGTTTCGCTCGCAGACCTTGATGTGGCGCTGGCTTGCCGCGTCGCCGGGCGTCCTGGCGACGCCGCTGAACTCCTTGCTCATCACCTCGTAGACCTGGGCATCGATGCGGTTGTTACGACACTCCTGCGAGAGGAAGCTATATAACCGGTCCTGCTGCGGGCTGTAGATCATGGTCAGGTGTTGGTAAGAGCCTCGCGGGTGAGTGCCACGGCTACTTGCTGGACAGATAATGGTTCGAACCGCTGCGCCAACCTCAATTGGTGCGATGCGGCTTGAGGAGCAAGAGGGGCATGCGAAAACCCGTATCGAAAGCTCCATCTCTCGAGCTTCTGATCTCGCCATCTCGCCTCGCCGGACATACATGGCTTCCGCCGGCTACCTTTCCGATACCCGGACGCCGGATGACGACTGGTCTAGGACTATGCTTTCCTTATGAGATTCCTAAGGACGCCCGACTCCTCCTCGCCGTCGTCGTAGGCGATATTGTACCCATGGTCGCCGCGCGCCGCTATCTTTCCGGGATAGTACTTCTTCTTTCCTTTGTACCTGGCCTCGACGCGCGTGCCCACCTCAAGCTCAGAGTCGCCGGCGCCCGCGCGGATGTTCTCCACTTTAACGCCCTTCTCGGAGTCGCCGTCGTCGTATGTGACGTCGTAGGATCCGTTGTCGTTGCTTCTCGACACGGTGCCGGAATACCAGTTCTTTTTTCCTTTGTACATGGCCTCGATCTTCGATCCCTTCTCAAATACCTTCGCAGCACTGGCGGCCGGCGCGGGCGCCGGCGCTGCCTCCTCGGCCGCCTTGACGAAGTCCGCCTGGACGCCCTTCTCCTTGTCACCGTCGTCGTAAACAATGTCGTACGAGCTGTCGTCGTTCCGCTTCAACACGGTGCCGCCATACCATTTGCGTTTGCCCTTGTAGCGCGCAAGGACCTGCTGGCCGGCTTCGAAGCCGTCGGCGTCGCCGCTGCTCGCAGGCGCAGGCGCTGGTGCCTCTTCCAGTACTCGAATGAGCTCCTCGGCAACGCCTGTCTCCCTCTCCCCATCGTCATAGTTGATGTTGTAGGCGCCGCCTTCGTACGCAGCGACGACACCAGGATAATAGCGCTTCTTTCCCTTGTATTTACATTCGATCTTGGCTCCCACCGCGTATTTGCCTTCTTCGGCCGCCGCAGCTGGCGCCAGCGTCCGTGCCCGCGTCTGTGCCGGCGCCTCCTCCTCGATGGCCCGGATCAGCGACTCCTCTACGCCTTCCTCCTGCTCGCCGTCGTCGTAAGCAATAAAGTATTTGTTGTCGCTGTACGCTTGTACGACCCCAGGATAAAAGCGCTTCTTCCCCTTATAGCGAGCTTCGACCTTCGCGCCCACCGCGTATTTGCCATCAGCAGCGGCGGCCGGTGCTTCCTCGACGGCCCGGATCATCTCCTCGGACACACCGTCCTCGACGTCGCCGTCCTCATAGGTGACCGAGTACGTCTCGCCGTCGGCCTTCGTGACCTCGCCAGCATACCACTTCCGTTTACCACCGAACCGGGCCTCTACTTTGGTACCGACGGAGTATTTACTGCTTGCAGCGGCGGGCGCGGGCGCGGGCGCCTCCTCTACGACTCTGATGAGGTCCTCGGAGACGCCGGACTCTTTTTCTCCGTCGTCATAGTTGATGGCGTAGGCGCCATCTTCGTAAGCAGAGACGGTGCCCGGGTAGAAGCGTTCCTTTCCCTTGTACCGGGCCTGTACTTTGGTGCCGACCGCGTGTTTGCCTTTCGCGGGCTCCTCGTCTTCGACAAGCCTGATGAGTTCCTCGGCGACGTTTGACTCTTCCTCGTCGTCATCGTACTTTATAGCGTAGGACCCGTCGTCGTTGTCCGCCGACACGCGGCCGGGATAGTAGCGCTTCTTGCCTTTATAGCGGGCTTCACACTTGGCACCAATCTTGAAGGCCCCGCCCGCCTTGGCGGCCGGCGCTGCGTCTTCTGGCGGCGCAGGAGCGGCTACCAGGGCCCGGATCATCTCCTTGTCGACGCCTTTCTCCACGTCGCCGTCGTCGTATTCGACGGTGTATTTTCCATCTTTTACGGCGGTGATCTTGCCGCGATGGTACTTCCGCCCCCCTCCGAATTTCGCCTCGACGGCGTCGCCGACGGCAAACTTGCTGGCCACGGAGGGCTCATCGTCCTTCTCCGTGGCGACCGGTTCCTTCTTCTCCAAGGCCCGGATCATCTCCTCGGCGACGCCCTTCTCGGTCTCGCCATCGGCGTAGTCCACCGTGTACGTGCCGTTCTTCACGGCAGCGATCGTCCCGGGATAGTACTTCTTCTTACCGCGGTAGCGACTCTCCACGGCGTCGCCGACGGCGAACTTCGCCTCCGGCTCGCGTTCCGGCGACGCGTCGCGCTTCGCCGGCGACTCCGCCCGTGGCGACGGCGACGCGTCCCGCGCCGGCGACGCGTCGCGCTTCGCGGGCGAATCATCACGGCTCGCCGGCGAATCGTCGCGCTTCGCGGGCGACGCTTCCCGCGGCGACGGCGAGGCGTCGCGCTCCGGCGCTTCCTCCTCGATGCGCGGGGCCCCCGTCTTGGACAGGTTCGCCTTGGCATCGGGCGACGGGCTGCGGGACGGGCTGCGCCGTTGAGAAGGTCCCGTCTTGGCCAGGTCGGCATCGAGCTGCCGCTTCTGCGTCCGTAATTCCGCCCGAGACGCGTCCGCGTCCTGCCGCAGCTCGTCCGCCTCCTTTCGAGCGGCGTCGCGCTCCTCGAGGGCGTCCGTTAGTGACCGTTCGAGCTTTGCACTCCTCCGTTTGAGGGTGTCCACCTGCTGCCCGCCGTGGCGCTTGTACCCATCCAAATCACATTTGGCCGCGCCCAACCGCCGCTCCAACTGCTCGCAGGTCCGCGACACGTTCTCCACGTCCTCCGTCGCCCTACGGAGTTTACCCCTTAAGATGGGCAACTCGGCGGCCTCCCGCCTCAAAGGCCGCAGCCCCTTCAGTTCCATGAGGGCGTCGAACAGCCTTCTTTCCAGCGTTGCAATGGCCCGCGCGGCGTCCGGGTCGAACTCCGCACCGTCGTAGCGCTGCTTGGAAGGTAGTAAATGCTCCTTGACGGCGTCGGAACTTCTACGCTGGGCCCCTTCAAACGTCTCGCGCTCCCAAATCAGTCTCGCTTCGCTCCGCGAGATGGTCTCGCCCCTTCTAAACTTCTGCACGGCCCAGGGCGCCCGCGGTAATAATGAGGCGTAGACCCGGTCGTTGCCCACGAGGGCGCGCGCCGTGTCGCTATCGATGCGTTCAGGCAGGTGCGAGGCCGCGGTGCCCATGGCGGCGGCGGCGCGGGGGCAGCCCTCCCGAGGCGCGACTCGTGGCTTTCGGCCAGCCTCACGACGCGCGAGCCGTGTGTCTACGAGCACTTTTTGGGCAGTCTGGCAACAATGCCAGGCCAACAGCTCCCAAACGGGTTCTAGTGGAGCTCCCGCCAGCGCAACGACTCCGCGGCCGACGCGACCCGACGCATCCGTCGCTCGCGGAGGCGTCCGGGAACACAGCTATGGGAAATCGTGCGGGTTTCACCAAGTCAGCCGCGAGTGATTGGACGTCTATATCGCTGCAAGAGCTTCGTCTAGTTATTTTATTGCTGCACGCTGTTGTCGTGACAGAACCGCTCTCGTCCATACAACCGCTCTCAGCGCAAGCAGTACAACCAGCTAAACCAGCCTGTCTGTACCCGAGCCACCGCGTCTCAGAGCTCAACGTGTCTTATAGCTCGACACAAGCCTTGCCCGGCGCCGCTTCCACGAGCTAAAAGCACCAGCAAAAAAAGATGGCCTCCGGCTCGAGCTCGAGCAGCGGGAGCGTCTCGTCGATGAGCGACGACAAGGAGCGTCGCAAGAAGAAGGCCCTGAAGAAGGCCATGAAGAAGGAGAAGAAGCGCCAGAAGAAGGAGAAGGAGAAGAAGAAGGAGAAGAAGAAGAAGAAGAAGAAGAAGAAGAAGAAGAAGCGCCGCCACTCGTCGTCGTCGAGCCGCAGCCGCTCGCCCAAGCGCTCGAAGAAAGATGACGCGGCGCTCGACGATCTCCTGGGCGAGGAGGGCGTAAGCGCCGCGCCGCCGTGCTTCGAGCCGTCGCCGCCGCGGTCCCGGTCTCGCTCTAGGTCGCCGGCCAAGCGGCCCGCGGTTTATGACGAGGAGGCCGTGTACATGCCGCTGCCGGACAAATCGCGGGACTTCGAGCAGGGGCGCGACGAGCCCTACAAGCGCCTGCCCGACGAGGCCGGCGGCGAGGACTTCCCGGACGACGCGGCGCGGGAGACGGCCGAGGCTCTGGTTGCTGAGAGAGAGGCCTGTCGGAAGGCCCGCGACTACCAGCGGAGTGATCAGATCAGAGACGAGTTGCGGAAGGCGCCGCACCACGTGTACATTAGCGACCTGGAGCACACCTGGCGGCGCTGCACGGGCGACGGGCCGCCCCGGGGCGAGCGGCCGCCGCGCCAGACGGGGCCGTACACGCGGGCACCGGACGACGAGGGCGCCACGGACTTTCCCGACGACGAGGCGCGCGACGCGGCCGAGGCGCTGATTGCGGAGCGCGCGGCCTGCAAGGTCTCCCGCGATTACAAGCGGGCCGATGAAATTCGGGACGAGTTGCGGCAAATGAAAGTCCACGTCAATGACTTGGACCGCACCTACCGGCGCTCCTCCGGTACCGCCCCCCCGCGCCGCGAGCGGCCCGTGTTCCCCCCGTACGCGCGGTTACCCGACGACGACGGCGCGGCGGACTTCCCGGACGACGAGGCGCGCGACGCGACGGAGGCCCTGATCGCGGAACGAGCGGCCTGCCGCGCGTCGCGGGACTACGCGCGCGCCGACGTGTTACGGGACGAGCTGCGGAAGCCGCCCCATAGCGTCTTCATCATCGACAAGGACCGCACGTACAAGTGCATCGCGGCGGTCCGCGGCCGCGGCCAGGCCAAGGCGCGCCGCGAGCGGTCGCGCTCGCGCTCGCGCTCGCGGGATAAGAGGCGGCGCTCGCCCTCGCCCTCGCCCGCCCCGGCCCTGGCGGCGCGGCGCGCGCGCAACGCCGAGCGCTTCGCGGGCGGCGCGGCCAAGACGGCCGGCGTAGCGACGCTCGGCGTCCATTCGTCGAACGTGGACTTCGAGGAGTCCTCGGTCGGCGGGCACACGGCGCCCGTGGTGCCGCAGGGGCCGTCCGCCGCCGAACTGCGCCAAGAGCGGTTGCGGGTGGCCCGCGAGCGCCAGGAGGCCCTGCGCAAGCAGATGGCGGCGGAATTACCGCCGCCGTCCGCGGCGCCGCCGAGGACGGCCCCCGCGCCCGCACCACCGGCCGCGCCGCGCTTCGTGAGTTTGAAGTCAAAGCCTAAGCCGCCGCCCGCGCCCAAGGACCACGGCCACGCCAGCGCCGCGGACCACTCGAGCGAGCACGACCACGCCGGCTGCACGGAGGACCACGACCACGGCGAGCACGCGCACGCGGACCACTCGGAGTGCTCCGGGGATCACGAGGCGCACGGCCACGGCTCGAGCCACGGTCACGCCGAGGCCGAGTCGGCCGCGCCCGCAAAGCCGTCTAAGAAGCCGGCCGCGAAGCCGGCGGCCAAGAATTCGGCGAAGGCACCGGCGCCGGAACCGGTCGCGGCAACGCCCGCGGCCGCCCCCAAGTGGTCCACAAGTGAAGTCAACAAAATGACCGTGCCAAAATTGAAAGCCGCGCTCACCGAGCTCGGGTTGGCCACGGACGGTTTGAAGGCCGCGCTGAAGGCGAGGCTCGGGGAGGCGCTGTAGTAGAACTAAAACTTACCATTATCTCTCTTCCACGGGGACGGATATCCGTTGGCCCATGTGCGTGCCCTTATCGTCGGGCCTCACCAGGATCTCGTCGCCGACCCGTGCTCGCGTGACGGGGAGCGGCCCCGCGACGCCCGCCAGGCGCACGGTCTCCGCCTGCTGCAGGAAGACCGAGCCGGACGCGCCGCCGCGCGCGGCGTCGACCTTGACGCATGGCCGAGGCTCCACTTTTGCCCTACCAACGGTAGCTTCCCGCGTGGCACCAGATGTGGTCGCAACCAAGAGCTTATCGCCGGCGACGACCTCGGACAGGTACGTCGTCTTGCCGGCGGCGGCGAGCACGTAGGAGTGGACAGGGCCGGCGTTGACCCGAAACGGTCGCGGTGGAACAAATCCGCCAGTCGTCGTCTCGCCCAGGACTAGCGCGAGCGCCTTGGCCGACGAACCGACGAGTAACCCTTCGTCGGGCGACAACAGCGTCGTGAAATCGACAGCGACTCGATCCGCGACGCCGCCATCAGAAACACCGGACACTGTCCACCGCTCCAGAGCGACGGGACCGGCGGGTGCATCGCGTGCGGCCGCTGCATCATCATCAGCGTCCGCAGTTTCGGCCCGCTGCGCTTTGGCGATCGTAGCCGCCTCGCAGAGGTCGTCGGCGTCCGAGCAGAGCACGAGCGCGTCGACGCCTTTGTCGAGCGCAAAGGCCAGGCCCTGCACGTCGGCGGCATTGCGACACGTGCACGCGATTAGTGTCCCGGTGCCGTCGGCTTTTGCGAGCAAGTTCTCCGCAACGATCATGGGCTGCCCTTTTGTGGCATCCACGTGGCACCAGGCAACACTACCGACGAGAGCTATTGCTTCCTGCTGCGACGCATCGCCGTCGACAAGCGTTGAGCCGCCGGCGATCGCACCGTCGGTAAAGAATAGGCGCGCCACCGGTTCGTTCTCGTCAGCATTGAGGAGGCGCTCGTCGTCCGCGGTACCATCAGCGACGATGGCTCGATCAAAAAGACCGCCAGAGGCGTCGAGCATCGCTGCGGCGCCGTGCACTGGGCCCAACGGCCGCGCATCGAGCCAGACTTCCATCGGTCGCGCCGCAAATGCAATGGGCAGCACGAGGAGGCAAATCGCGAGCGGCATTCGTGCCTGCAACGCAGCACAGCCGCTTATAGCGTGATGCACGTCTCCAGTGACCTCTAACTAGCTCAGATCTCCACCTATGCGCTGTGCGCTGCATGCACAAGAGGCCAATGTGCACGGGTTTTCTTGTACGGGTTTTCCGCAGCATTTGCCAACTTTTTTGGTTTTGCGGCGTTAAGGATCGTTAAGGCTTATTTGCGACAGCACTGCTTGCTCTAATAGCACAGCAAGTCGCAGTCGGACTGGCATCAGCTCCATCAGCGCACATAAACTTTTAGCTTGTGGCACACCATGTCTCCCCTCGACCAAACCATGCAGCAGATCCCCTTCGGCTACGAGGCGGAACGCGTCAAAGCCGACGTGCAGCAGGCGCTCGCCTCGCCGCTCCTGGACGCCGTGCCGTCCGTGCGCGAGCGCGAACGCAAGAAGGCGCTGTCCGTGGTCGGCACGCTGGTCATAAGGTACAACGGGACGCCCTACAACCTGCCCATCGAAGTGGTCGTCAACGCGGGCTACCCGCGGCGAGCGCCAAAGGCCTTCGTGCGGCCGACGCCGGACATGATGATCCGGGACCGGCACGCGCACGTCGACGGCAGCGGCATCGTGTACCTGCCCTACCTCTCGAGCTGGTCGGTGCGGTGCACGTTGGTCCAGTTGGTCGGCGAGATGTCGGCGACGTTCGGCGCCGATCCGCCGTTGTTTGCGAGGCCTCAAAATACGCCGCCGGTGCAACAACAGATCCCGACGACGCCCGTCTCACCCGGCGCTTCTCTTAGAGCCGAGTCGACGCGTCGCGTCCGCGCCGCGGCCACGCTGCGCCTGTCGCAGCTCAAGGCCGCCATCGACGGAGAGCTACGCGCCCAGGCGAAGCTGCGGACCCTGGCCGATCACGCCGCCGTCGCGGAGCAGCGGGCGGCGTCGGCGCGGCGCGACGCCGACGCGGCCGTGGTCGCGCTCGGCGCCGCCCATAATCAACTGCGGCGCTGGGTCGCGGACACATATCAAAGCCCCCCAGCGCCCGCGCTCGAGGCCGACGCCGACGCGGCGGCGCTCCTCGCTGCCCTCGCGCGCGCGAACGCGGCGGAAGACGCGCTCTACGAACTTGACGCGGCGCTCGGCGACGGGCGCGTCGACTTCGATGATTTTACCCGTGACGTCCGGCGCGTGGCGCGGAAGCAGTTCTTCGACAAGCTATGCGCGCGGAAGATCGTGGCGAAGCGCTCGCCCGATCGCCTTGTGTATAGGACCTAATTTTTTGAACAAGTTTACATCAGTGCCTAGCGGAAGAGCGCCGAGTACTTGTCGCCGGCCAGGCCGAGGAGGTCGTCGTAGTTCTTGAGGTCGAAGTCGTCGCCGAAGGCCGCGACGCGGAGGGGCGAGATGGAGCCCGTGTCGCGGATCGTGCCGACCACCTCGACGCAGCCGCTCGCCGGCATGGCCCCCTGCGCCGCGTCCGAAGGCTCGACGAGGTTGATCTGCACGCCGTCGCTCGTCTCGATGCTCGCGTCGCCCGTCAGGCGGCCGACGAGGCTCACCGTCGCGCCGGCCTCCAGCGAGGCGAGGCCCGCGCCGTTCGTCCGCGTGTAGATGCCGTCGCCCTCCTGCGTGGTCGCGTGTTATGCGGTGTGGGCGGGGGATGGGAGACAACATCGACGATTTTGTGTCACAGCGGCGCGCGCCGGTGGTGTCTTAGTGTGTCCGCCGGCCGGTTCGACTGGCGCGTTTCTCTTTTGGTGGCGTGTGAGTGTGTGAACGAGCGACGGCGTCGCCGGTAAGGCTGCGTCGTGGCAGCCATGCTGCGTCGCGGCGCCGCCGCGGCGTCGCGGCTCGCGGCAGTTTTGGACTGCTCCACCATGCCAGCCCGCGCGCGACGCCACAGCGTCGCCAGCGCGCCGGGTCTTTTGCTCAGCGCTCCATATGCTCGAAGGCGTCCCATAAATGAGAGTTGCTGCGCTGCTGCCTCACCATGATGACGTATACTGCGATTAAGGTCGTCCAAAGTTTGAATAAAAATCGATCTCGCACGGGTTTTAGCTCGGGTTTCGCGCGAGATCTCATTATCTGTCTCATTCGGCGGCTCATTCGGTGGCATTCGGCGGCGAGCAGTCTCAAGGCTTGCGTTTTCCCCGATATGACCCCCGGCCCCCGCATTCCTAGCTACCGTGACCTCGCCTAGGCACCAGTGGAGGCTGTGCCGCTGTGGAGCCATGAACTAGTGCGTTCGAACACGAAGCCTCGTTATCACGGGGGAGAGGGGCAAAATTGGTGTTCACTTCGCGAGGATCGCGGAGAGGACCGCGTCGTTGCCGGCGAGGCGCTTCTCGAGCGTCGTGAAGAAGAGCGGCGCGTCCCGCGCGTGGGCGACGACGGAGTGCGGCGAGTGCGGGATCGCGCGGCCCGGCGTAGGTCCGGCAGGATAGAAGGTCCGCGGCGGCGCGTGACGAGCCACGGGCGTGCCCGGCGAGGCCGGGTCCACGTTTTCGCGGTCCGCGCCGAGCGCGAAGGGCGCGAAGGTCGTCGCCGGCTTCGAGTGCCACGCGCGGCCCCTCAAGTCCTCCGGGATGCAGCGCACGACCTTCTGGACCACTCTTCGTAACGGCTTCACGATCCTGGGAGGCGCGGCGGACGCCGCGGCGATCTTCGCCCGGCGCGCCTCGACGCGCGCCTCCTTGTCCGCTAGGGCCTTGAGTGCTCGGTCCTCGAGGCGCTGCTTCGCCGCCTGGGCCCGATCGGCCTTGGCTTTTGTGGCTAAAGCCTCCTTGTCCTTCTTCAATATTTGAACACGTTGGATCTTCGCTTCCCGATCCACGCGCGCCTTGTCCGACGCCTCGGCGGCCTGAGCTTTTGCGGCGGCGGCCTTCTGCTCGCGCTCGGCCTTCATGCGCGCGACCTTGTCCCCCCGCACTGCCGCGGCCGCGTGCTTCTTCGCCTCCTGGTCGCGCCGCGCCGCTTCCTTCGCCGCGCTCGCCCGCGCTTCCCTTGCCTGAAGCTTCTCCGCCTCCTCCTTAAGTTTGGCGTCCGCCCGCAGTTGCTCCGCCGCCCGGCGCTTCGCGGCCTCGACCTGGCCGGGCGGCGTGGGGGCGACGATGGGCGGAGCGGGCGGCGCCATGGGCCTTGGAATTTTAGTAGCGGCCGGCGGTATCTTGGCCTCGCGCAGCGTCGTGAGCTTCTGCTTGCGCGCAGTTAGTCTCGCGTCCCGCTCTTCACTTTCCTTCGCGGCCTTGGCTTCCAAACGCGCCTTGGCCTGCGCCGCGCGCGCGGCCTTGGCCTTTGTTGCCTCGGCCTCCTTGGCCGCCTTCTCCGCGCGGGCTTTCGCGGTCTTCGCCTCGCGCTCGGCTTTGAGCTTCGCGGCGGCGAGGGCCTTGGCCTCGGCCTGCGCCGCAGCCTTGGCCTCGCGGTCCGCCTTGGCTTGCTGTATCTTGGCGTCGCGCTCGGCACTGGCCTGGGCCTGGGCCGCGGCCTTCGCCTCCTTGAGCTTCGTGCGCCGCAGCTCGTCCGCCGTCGGTTCGGAGGGCTTGCCCGCGGGCCTGGCCACGGGCTTAAGCACCGCCGCGGGCTTGGCGTCGGCACGCGCCTTTGAATGGGCCGCCTCGACCTTCCGGAGCGCCGCGGCGCTCGTCGCATCCGCCGCGCCCCGGGCCTTCGCGGCGGCCGCTGCGCTCTTCTTCTCCGCAACAAGTTCCTTCGCGGCGGCGGCCTTGGCCTTGCGCTCCGCGGCGTCCGCCTCCTTGCGGGCTTTGGCCTCGGCCGCTTTGGACGCGGCCTCGGCCTTGCGCGCGGCGGCCGTGGACGCTGCTTGAGTCTTCGCCGCCTCCTTCTGGGCCCTGAGGGCCTCGGCCTTGGCCTGGCGACTCGCGTCGGTCAGGGTCGCCTTGGCCTTGAACTCGGCCTGCTTGGCGCGCTTCTCGTCGAGGCGGGCCTGGGCACTTTGTTCCTTGTCCGCCTTGGCCTTCGCGAGGGCCTGGGCCTGCTTCTCCTTCGCGGCGCGCTTGGCCTCTAAGATGGCGTCCTTCTCGGCCTTGGCGGCGCTGAGCTTCGCGTCGCGCTCGGCCTTGACCTTGGCGGCCTTGGCCTCGCGCTCACTAAGTAACTTCTGGGCCGCGGCGGCCTTTTCGGCCTCGCGCAAGGCCTTGACCGCCTGGAGCTGCGCTTGTTTGATTTCGCGGTCGCTCTGGGCCTTAACCGTTGCGAGAGCCTTCTCCCGCTTGACGCGCGCGGCCCGCGCGAGCTTGTCTTCTTGCGCCTTGGCTAGTCCGGCGTCGCGGTCCAGCTTCGCATCAACGGCGCGGGCGTCCGCCGTCGTCCGCACTTCAGAGGGCTTCGGCGCGTTGCGGAAGACGGGCGCGTCCGCCGACGACCGGAGCGGGGCGGGCTGGGCCTTGGCGGGCACGGGCGCCCACCTGTCCGCCGCGGGCCCGAGCCGGTCCGGTTTTTGTGCGGGCTCCGACACGTCGTCGCGCAGCCGGCTCTGGGCCGGGTCCCGCAAGACGGGTTCGGAGGGCACGGCGTCCCGCAGGGCCGCCTGGGCCGGGTTCCGCAGGACGGGCGCCGCGACTGGCGCCGCCTCCGGCGAGGCCTCGCGCGAGTCCACGAGGTCGGACGCGAACATGGGCTCGGGCGCCCGGTCGCGGGCCTTGGGCGTCACGGCCTCCGCCCCGGAGTCCACCCGGGCCATTCGCGGCCTCGGCACGGGCGCGTCCGGGCGCCGCGCGGCGTCGGGCGCCGGCGCGGGCGGCGCGATGACCTTGACACCCGTGCTCGGGTCCTCCGCCGTCGCCGCGTACGTGACGGCGCCGCCGCCCTGGAGCCACTCGACGGGCGACGTCGGCGGCTTCACGGGCGCGACGCCGACGGGCGACATCGGCGGCCTCGCGGGCGCGGCGCCGACGGGCGACATCGGCGGCCTCGCGGGCGCGGCGCCGACGGGCGACGCCGGAGGCCTCGCGACGGGCTCGGCCACGTCCAGGCGCGCGGGCTGCGGCACGCGCGGCTTCTTGGGCGCGGGCTGGACGGTCGGCGAGGTCTCGTCCCGCTTGCGGCGCTGGTCCGCGCCTGCCGACGCGTCGAGCCGCACGGGCGAGGGGAAGGCGGACTTGGCCGCGTCCAGGGCCGACTGCGCGTCCGTCGGCTCCGGCGACGGGAACGCGGACTTGGCGGCGTCCAGGGCCGACCGCGCGTCACTGGGATCCGGCGACGCCGGGGCGGCCTCGACGACGGCCGGGCCCGAGAGCTCCAGGGCCGCGCGCGCGTCGGCGATGCTGCGCGCCATGTCCGTGTCGCGGCGCGGCGTCGGCTTGGCCGGGGGCGCCTGGGCCGGCCTCGGCCGAGAGGGCGGCGGGCCCCAGGGCTTGGGCCGCGAGCCCCGGGCCGGCAGGCTCCGCTGGACTTCCTGCGCCGCCCGCTGGATGGCCTGGAGCGGCCGGGTCTCCTGGTGCCTGGGGGACAATGGGCCACCCGGGTCCGCCGGGGACGGTTCGTCCCCCTCCTCCGGGAAGGACTCGCGCGACGGCCGCCGCCTCCGCAGCAAGTCGTCGTCCAGGGGCGACGAGGCCGGCTCGTCCCCACAGGGAAAGGAGGGCCGCCGCCTCCTCAATAATTCGTCGTCGAAGGGCGAGCTGGCCCCCTCGGGCGAGGCCGCCCGGTCGCCGATGGGCGAGAACGGCGAGCCCCGGCGCTCGGCCCCCGGCGGCGACGCGGCGCGCTCCCGTTCAAAAAACTTGTCGACGGGGCTCGTCGGCTTCTCGAAGCCGCGCGGGCTCGTTTGGAGGGTGAGCGGCACGTCGCTCAGCGTGGGGCCGCGGGGCCGCGGCGGCTTGGGCGGCTGGCGCTGCGTCGTCGCCGGCGGCGTCGCCAAAGGGGGCGGGCCGCCTTGCATCATCGTCGTCTCGAGCAGCGGCGGCGGGCCCGGTCGGGCCGGGAGCTGCGCGCCCGGCCGGGTCGGAGGCGCGCCGGGCGTCGGGTCGGGCGGCGGCGGCCGGCGCCCGGGCGCCCGCGGCGGCGGCGGCGGCGGCGGGAAGTCGGCCATGCGCGGCCGGGGGCCCTTGCCGCGTGTCGGCGGCCGTGCCGCCAGCGGGGGCGGGGGGAAGTCGGCCCTGCGCTGCTTATTGCCGCGCGTCGGCGGCCGCTCCGACGGCGGCGGCGGCGGCACCGCCCAGCGCGGCGGCGCCTGCACTTCCGCGGCGCGGCGCCGGCGGTAGGCCTCGGCGGGCGACACCTTCGCGCGCCGCGCCGCCGGCGCCGGCGGTGCGGCCGGCGCCGGTGGTGCGGCCGGCGGCTCCGATGCGGGCGGTCGGTACGAATTCACGGAGTGCGCGGCGCCCACGGCCACGAGCCGGTCCTGGAGCCAGGCCGCTAACGCTCGCGTCGGCTCTGTGCCCGCACCGCTCGATACGGCCGCGACGACGGCGTTGCCCGCCGGCGTGCTGCCGAGGACGAGCCACTGGTAACTATCGTGCGCAAAGGGCGGCGCCGCGAGCGTCTCGCTGAGGTCCTGGCAGGTCACACCGGCGGCTAACTCGACGACCAGAAACTGGGCGTCGTCGTCCTCCTCCATCGTTTTGCTGTTCCAGGCGTCG
>Ga0302122_10000893_pt1 | contig 18668 bp, 13 predicted proteins | sample CB21_SCM_MG_FD_203115 | JGI IMG/M metagenome (GOLD analysis project Ga0302122, IMG submission 203115) | Marine microbial communities from Western Arctic Ocean, Canada - CB21_SCM | ecosystem: Environmental > Aquatic > Marine > Oceanic | place: Canada: Western Arctic Ocean | collected 2017-09-28
CAATGCAAGGAACACGGGGTCAGTTGAATACACTTCGGAATAGCATGTTGAGAGTTTCTTACGGAAGAAAAACAACTGTGTGATTTTGTTTAGGTAAGCCTCATGGTCGAGAATAGTTCCTTGGTCTTGCAAACTTTCGAGTTGCTCACGGTAGGCTACAGCCTCAGGGTCCATTTCACCCATACTTCCGGGGAACCTGTCCGCCCAATCACCGTCAGCGATATCATCCGCTCTTCGACAAAAAGCATACACTGCGCACATGGCATGACGTTGCTGGTCAGGAAGATATTTGAATGAATGATAGAAGTTTCCTGCTTCACGAATTGTCAGTTCCTCACAGTAGCGGAAAGCCAATTTCGATAATTCTTGAGGTGGCCGTTCAGACCAAATAGGAGCATCAAGGTTAGCGAAAGGGTCGACTAGTTCGTTGGTCTCCCCGACCATTCCAATGTATGCAGCACCTTCTCGAAGGGCTTCCATAGCGGTGAGGCTAACAGCTTTCACCGCATCTCTGGCAAGCATTACACCAGCCCGAAGGAGGTCGAGTGTGCTCATACTTTTTTGTTCATGACCTTCTTCTCTTGAGGCTGCACTCCCTTTTAGGGGGAAGAGCAATTCCAAAGGTTTCCGGCGTTCTAGCATCGTGACCGTACATTGCTCATACCTCACCCTTTTTGAGGTCTACCCTTAATTGGCTGCAATTTTTTTTTTCAACTGCCTTTGTTTTTCTTGAGAAGACGGTTCACTCCACCCGGTATTATGAGGGCCAGAAGCAGTTTACGAGCATATGATTTGATTTCATCCCGAGTGACTTTTATCCGCTCTTCGGAATTCAAAACATTACCTGTACGCAACAAGGTAACGGTCTTCTGTCCAATGAGAACTGGGAGCATGCAAGACGCTTTGAGGCGTAATTGCGTTTCTGGTATCATTGCGATGTATTCAATTGCAGCATCAAGATGTTCATTTGTCAAGTCCAGATATTCATCATATAATGGTCTGAACGCATCAATATTATTGTCATCCAATAAGTCCTCAGGCTTGAGGTTGTACCGACTCAGTGCCTGTTCTGGAATGTAGCATCGACCGAACCGTAAGTCTTCAGGAATATCTCTTAGAATATTGATCATTTGCAGTGATTTGCCAAACCGGATACCCTTCTCGAAGAATTCTTGCTCTTTTTTCGGAGGTAACGAAAACAGATTTTCAAGTGACATTTTACTCCAAAAAACGCCAACTGAGCCTGCAACTCTGAATGCATAATCATCCATCTGTTCATCGGTCTCAAGTGCAGAAATATTTCCGCCTTCATTTGCGGTTCCAAACCTCTCAAGGTCGAGCATTTGCCCACTTACAATAATGTCAAGACATTCGAGCATAAGTCCCCGGTCTACTTCATTATAGACTTCTAGCCCCTCAATAACATCAGCAACATTCCGCAGAAGTTCAGCCTCGTTTTGATTTGTTTGAATTTCAGCAAGTTCAGTGAAATCAGGTAGGGTTGAACTCGTACCTTGGGCGACATCATTGTACTCCCGAAGAAGTTTCAGAAGAAATTCGGTCTCTCCGTGCTTTGAGTCTGCGATTGTATCTGCAACTCGAGCGAGGAGGTAGAGTAATCCAATCTGTCCACGAACTTTCTTTGGAAGATACTTAAGGGTTGGATAAAAAGAACGGGAAGTAGCTTCGAGTAATGCATCGATTTTTGCATTGATGAGTACTGTCATCCAATCCCCTCAATTTGGCGGAACAGTTCTCTGTTCTTGACCCTGTGGGAGGAAGGTCTTGCCAATTTGTAAATTCAAGAGCGAATGACTCCCATGTAAAAACAGCATTCTCGGAGTATTAACTACATATCGACATGTCACATGAAGATGCGAGGTATTGGCATTGAACCGCGCAGTCTCGCTCTTCTTTGGCTCAGCAGAACTCAATAAAATTCCTACTTTAACTGTGGCATTCCGTCGTAAGGCTTTAGGGAGGGTTATGCGAGCATCAAATCCTCGGGGTGATGTGTATGGACTGTGGCTCGTGTTCTGAACAGATACCTGATGACAGTATATTCTGCCCTGAATGTGGTGCTCGACAGGAAATGTCGCGTGCTGGTGGTTTTACCAACCCCAATTCTATTGGCTTAAGTGGACAAGAAGTCTCAGGCGGTCGCAACTTCGGAGTCGTCTCTGGTGAAGCCGTTCGTCAACAACGTGATATGACCATGGGCGGAAACACAAATATTCCCCCCGAAGTTCTCCAGCAAATTGCTATGGGAATCCAGCAACAACCAAACACTCCTCCCGGCCAAATCCCTCCTCAAAACATTCCACCCAATCAAATGGGTCAGTTTCCACCTCAGAATTTCCCGCCCAATCAACAGGGTCAATTCCCACCTCAAGGCATGCCACAGCAACCTCAACAAGGTGGCGTTGTTCCGAATGTTCAATCAGACCGGCCACAGCAAGCACGTGGCCCTTCACTCGGCAGCGGGGCAATACCTCAAAATCAAGTGGACAATATGCCCACCTATGCCACAGGAAGCACTGTTGTTGCAAATAATCCGGCGTCTTCTCCAACCGATGCAATGGTCAACCGATTGGCTGAAGCAGAACGGGCAATGAAGGACGAACGCCGGAGTCAATGGCTCAACATCAATCAAACACCTGCCAATAATGTCTTAGCATCTATTGGAGCAGAATTACCCGCCCACCTCCGAGGCAATGATGCCAGTAACCCTGCTCAAAATATTGTTTCCGGTGCTCTTGGGCAAGCATCTCAAGATGCTCCAAATGAGGCCTTACTCCGCAGAATGTGTGAAGTTGCAGTCCGCCGAGTTGCACGAAAGAGAGGCGTTGCAGTTGAAACACCCCAAGCGAAAGTCGAGGGAGATGTCTTGAATGTTAATGTAACATATGTCGACGACGGTAGAGTTCTTGATACTCCAGAAGACCTTACGCAAGCATTTCAACATGCCATTGAAACTGAAGTGGCATTGAAAGGATTTGATCTCACGACTGAGTTGAAATTATTCCGTTCAAAAGATGGTGAAGTGGAAACTCTCAACGGAGATGATTCTCCAGATGATGATGTTGAAATGTTTGCTTGTGAAATATGTGACGGATTAGTCAAAGAAACCGACAATGAATGTCCTCATTGTGGTGCAATGTTTGAAGAAGAGGAAGAAGAAATTGTTGAAGCACCACGCCGAAGTGCTCCTAAGAGAAGCGGTCCACCTGGTTCCTCGAAAGGCGGTCCTCCGAAGAAGAGCGGTCCACCCGGCCCCTCGAAAGGCGGTCCTCCGAAGAAGAGCGGTCCACCCGGCCCCTCGAAAGGCGGTCCTCCAAAGAAGAGCGATCCACCCGGCCCCTCGAAAGGCGGTCCTCCGAAGAAGAGCGGCCCTCCAGGTCCTTCGAAAGGCGGCCCTCCAAAGAAAAGCGGTCCACCCGGCCCCTCGAAAGGCGGCCCTCCAAAGAAAAGCGGTCCACCCGGCCCCTCGAAAGGCGGTCCTCCAAAGAAGAGCGGTCCACCCGGCCCCTCGAAAGGCGGTCCTCCAAAGGGCGGCCCATCCGGTCCAAAGCGTGGCCCTCCTCGATGATTTGAGGTGCCAGTATGGCAGATTATCAATTTGGAAACATCGGTTTTTCCGGAACACTTCGACCATCTCAATTGGCTGCTTCAGAGATTATCAAGAGGCAACTTGAGGCTGGTGAAAAGCAACTACATATCGTTGCCCCGCCAGGTTCTGGGAAAACCATCCTAGGTCTACATGTTTGGGCTGATTTAGTCCGTCGGCCAGCATTAGTCTTATCACCTAATTCGGCAATACAGGCTCAATGGGTCGCTCGAACCTCGCTGTTTGACCTTGATGGTAAGAGCGATAAAGTAGGTTTGTCTTCTGATGATCCAGGGTTGTTAACTTCACTTACCTACCAATCATTGACAATGGTCCGAACCAAAGGGGAGGACTTGGAACAAGCTGCAATGGAATTGTGGATTGAAAAGTTATTGGAAATGGGTGAAGCCATTGACCTTGCTTCTGGAATTGCTTGGACTGAGGACTTAAGAAACAAAAATCCACCGTATTATGAAAAGCAAATGAAGGGCTTTCGGAAAAAAGCCAGAGATTCAATGTCTGAGATCAGTGGCAGCATTTCGTGGTTGAATTCCAGTTCACTGGAGACTATTGAACGATTGAAAGAGGCTGATATCGGATTGATTATTTTGGATGAATGCCATCACCTTACAGAACATTGGGGCAAAGTGTTGGTCGAATTGAAAGATATCTTTGACGACCCAGTTATCCTTGGACTCACTGCAACTCCACCAGAACAGGATGCGATTGAGGATGCTCAACATTACACGAACCTCCTTGGAGAAGTGGATTATGAAGTTCCGACCCCTGCACTTGTGAGGGATTCTAATCTTGCACCCTACCAAGACCTGTGTTACTTTGTCCGCCCTTCTGCGAAAGAATTGGAATATATCAGTGATGCCGACGCATCCTTCCTCTCTGTAGTCGATGAAATTTCTATACCTCATTCCGATAACTCACGTGCACCTTGCTTTCCGGATTGGCTTTTTGCAACATTGGAAAAGAAGGAAATCCCAGGAAGAGGAGACCTATCATGGAATGATTTTGATAAAACGCTCCCAGATTTTTCTCAGGCAGCAAGAGCGTATTTGCCCTTGATTGGGCGTTCACTACCCAATGGAATTCCCAAGGTTGCAGTAGGTGTTAATGCTTTTAACGAAAGTTCCCCTCTCATCGTTCTATTGCGTCCACTGCTTGATCGCTATGTTCGGTTTGGTCTGCGACGTTCAACTAATACCGTAGACCATGAACAAGCCGAGAACGTGACTGATCGCTTACGTCTTCTTGGCTACCAAATTACAGAAAGCGGTGCCCGACCATGCGCTTCTCCTGTGAGCCGTATTCTAGCATATGCTGCAGAAAAAACATCAGCACTTTCGGATATTTTGAAGGTTGAATACGAATCAATGGGTGCATCGCTTCGCTGTGTTGTCGTTACTGATTTTGAAAAAACATCCTCCACAGCTCTCGTTGATGGTATTCATGATGACGAAGCAGGTGGAGCAATTGGAGTGTTCAAGGCTCTTGTGAATTGTCAGGTAGGGGACAAATTAGACCCGGTATTGATGACGGGCAGTACGCTTTTGGTCGATGATGATATTGCCGAACGATTTCTCAACAAAGCACGCCAATGGGTGAAAGAGCGTGAACTTCGTATTGAATTTGAAGACCAACCCTTGGAACGTTTTCATCACCTTCACGGCTCCGGTCCCGATTGGTCTCCTCGGTATTACTCAACAATGGTCACCGAATTTTTCCAAGAAGGCTTCACTAAATGCCTCATAGGAACACGTGGACTTCTAGGAGAAGGGTGGGATGCTTCTCGTATCAATGTCCTCATCGATATGACCACCGTCACAACAAGCATGAGCATCAACCAACTGCGCGGACGTTCCATGCGTTTGGACAAAACATGGCCGAATAAGGTAGCCAATAATTGGGATATCATCTGCTTAGCGGAAGAATTTATCAAAGGTTTTGACGACTATGAACGATTCAGGAAGAAGCATACAAATTTGTTTGGAGTTTGCGATGATGGCTCTATAGAAAAGGGTGTTGGGCATGTTCACGCAGCCTTTACTGAACTTCAACCTGAAGGAATTAATGAAGGAATGGCCGTTCTAAATCAGGAGATGCTGGAACGTTCTCGACGTAGGCCTGAGGCCAGAAAAATGTGGGGCATTGGAGAGCCGTTTTCCGCAGAATCAAGGGCGTCTCTTGAATTCAAACCCGGGTCATCGGGAGACGGTGGTGGTCTTGGATTCCAATTTGGAAAACGCCGCAGTCCATGGACTGAAGACTCCCTCAACCGCTCGATTATCACTGCAGTGGCGAATGCCATGTGGGATGCAGGTTTGCTTCCAAAAAAGAGTAAACTTGGGGGTGGAGAGCGAGGTGGAGGGTGGTTTCGTTACTTCATCGAAGGATGCAATAAGGAGCAATCGGATACATTCGCTCAGGCTTTGAGTGAAGTCTTTGGAGGGTTAGAAGATGCACGTTACATCATTGGGCGTTCTTCGGTCTTCTTTGACGAAACCTTGCTGTCTAGATTGCTGCCAGAAACCTTGGCCAAATATGTTCGCAAAGAACGACAAGAACTTGTCATGTATCACCGAGTGCCATCTTGTCTAGCAGGGAAGAAAAAGTATGCAGAATGGTTTGAGGCTCAATGGAATCGACACGTGAGTCCAGGTCATGCAGTGTATGTTCACAGCAATGAAGGCAAGGATTTGCTTCAACAGGCAAGGGACGGCGACCTTGTCTCACATCACTCTCTTCACTTGAAGGATGTATATCTATAATTTAACGCAATCCAACTGCTTTTAGTGATTCTAGCAGAACAGCGCCAAGTTCTGAAGGGTCCATTGCGCAAGCGATTCCTGCTGCTCTAAATGCTTCAAATTTCTCTTCAGCAGTTCCTTTTCCACCCGAAATAATAGCGCCTGCATGCCCCATACGCTTTCCGGGCGGGGCGGTTGCACCTGCGACGAATCCAACAATTGGCTTGGTGACATTTTCCGCCGCCCAAACCGCCGCTTCTTGCTCAGCATTTCCACCAATTTCACCGATCATAATAATTGCTTTAGTTTGCGAGTCTGCTTCGAAAGCTGCTAAGCATTCGATAAATCCAGTTCCATTGACTGGGTCTCCACCAATTCCAATACAGGTTGATTGTCCTTCATCAATACTCATTGTTTGAGCGACTGCTTCATACGTTAAGGTTCCAGATTTACTGACAATTCCAATTCGCCCTTTTGCATGAATGTGACCTGGCATGATGCCAATCTTGGCTCCACCAGTTTCACCTGGGGTAATGATACCTGGGCAGTTTGGACCAATCAAACGAACGCCTGGACGGTTTTCAACATAAGCAACTGCTTTGACCATGTCCAGTGTAGGGATTCCTTCAGTGATACAGACAATTACGCCTTCCCCTTTGATGAAATCAAATGCGTCAGCCGCTTCCATAATTGCTTCAGCAGCAAACGGTGGTGGGACATAGATGACTGTTGCATCAGCATCGGTTACTTCGATTGCTTCACTCATGCTATCCCAAACTGGGAATGCTTTACCTTGCAGTTCGACGGTTTGGCCACCTTTTCCAGGAGTACAGCCACCAACGATGTTGGTACCGTATTCAACCATTTTGTCGGCATGGAACATACCTTGTTTTCCAGTGATTCCTTGGACCAATACCTTTGCATCTTCTTCAATCCAAATTGACATTATTGTCCACCTCCAATGAGTGCAACAATCTTTTGAGCACCTTCTGCCAGATCATCAGCAGCATGAATATTCAAAGTGGATGCAGCAAGTATTTTCTTGCCTTCATCTACATTGGTTCCTGCAAGCCGAACGACGAGCGGAACTTCCAAGGAAAGTGCTTCAGTCGCAGCAATAACGCCACGTGCAATGATGTCGCAACGCATGATTCCGCCAAAAATATTAACCAAAACACCTTTGACATTTGGGTCTTCAAGAATAATCGAGAACGCCGTTTTGACTTGCTCTTCATCTGCTCCGCCACCAACGTCAAGGAAATTTGCTGGTTCGCCACCGTAGAGTTTGATGACGTCCATAGTTGCCATTGCAAGGCCTGCACCGTTCACCAAACATCCGATGTTACCATCTAGTTTGACATATGACAATCCAGTTTCCTTTGCACGAATCTCGACATCCTCTTCTTCAGAAAGATCTCTCAAGTCATCCCATTTCTTATGACGGAACTCTGCGTTCTCATCGAATGAGATTTTTGAGTCAAGTGCAACAATTTCGTCTGCACCGGTTAGAACAAGCGGGTTGATTTCGACCATTGCGCAATCTTCGGTAATGAACATTGCATACATGCTTGACAACATCTTTCCAAATGATCTCAATGCCATACCTGAAAGGCCTAAAGCCATACCAAGGTCTCTCTTTTGGAAACCGAGAAGTCCAGCATTCGGGTCAACAACAACTTTGTGAATTAATTCAGGTGTGTTATGGGCAACATCTTCAATGTTCATTCCACCTTCAGTCGAAGCCATGATGAGAACTGATTTATTGTCACGGTCGACAAGCAAGGCCAGATAGTATTCATGAGCAATATCGCAGCCCGCTTCAATGTAGAGATTGGTGACTAATTTCCCCTCATCACCAGTTTGAATCGTAACCAATATATTACCCAAAATTTTGGTTGCATAATTTTCTACTTCTGCGCGTGAAAAAGCGATTTTTACACCGCCATCCATGACATGTTCACGGGTTTCAGGATGATAGAGCGTTCCTTTTCCTCGGCCACCAGCATGTATTTGCGATTTGACTGCAACAATTTTGCTACCTAGCGAATCGTAGGCGGCGAGTGCTTGCTCGACGTTGGTGCAGTGAACACCTTCAAGCACAGTAACATTGTTTTCTCGAAGGAGTGTTTTCCCTTGGTATTCGTGGATATTCATGACGCTCTCCAATCCTTCCAAAGAAAGCCCGTCTTTGAATACTTTGATGTGGCGATTGGTGAATTAAAAACTGACAACGAGGAAATTGGTAGGCGTTAATGAGGTGTTTTGATAGGTAATCGATGAAACGCCCTATTCATGCAAGTGGTGGTATTGGCTGGCGGAGTAGGTTCACGTCTTCGTCCTTGGACCAATAAAATGCCCAAACCATTGCTTCCCATGCTCGACATGTCGTTACTTGAACGAGTTGTCGAAGGCGTGCCAAATCACTTAATTGATGAAGTCGTTGTTGCTGGTGGCTACAAAGTTGAAATGATCGAAGAATACTTTTCTCGAATTGATGTGGATTTCGATGTTCGAATTGTTAATGAAAACAAACCACTTGGCACAGGAGGTGCTTTAGGAAACTGCAGAGATGTTGTGAGTGGTACTTTTGCTTGTTTTAATGGCGACATTGTCTCTTCTCTTCAAATCGAACCACTGTTGGATTTACACAAACGCAATGGCGGTGTTGGCAGTCTTGCACTTTGGGAAGTTGAAGACCCAACTCGCTTCGGAATAGTGGGGCTTGATGATGATTCACGCATAACTCAATTCAAAGAAAAGCCCAAACCAGAAGAAGTTTTTTCGAACTTAATCAATGCTGGTTCATATGTTTTCGAAGATGATATTTTCGACTGCATGCCCGAAGGAAAGCATTCTATCGAAAGGGAAGTGTTCCCAAAACTAGCCGAGGAGAATCTACTGAATGGTCAACAATTCGAAGGGTATTTCCTTGATGCTGGAACCCCTAGTGCTTGGTCAGATGCAGTACATCGATGTATCAAAGAAAACAGATTCCGTCGAGGAGTTGTTCATGGCAATTCCTGGTATGGCTCAACAGAAACTCAAACTTCAGAGAGGGTAACCGAATCGATGATTGAAACCAATGTGATTGTATCGAACAGCCGAATACACCGTTCAACGCTTCTCAAAGGTACCGTCATTGGAGAGAACTCAGCCATTGACTCTAGTTTAATCGGAAGTCAAGTGACGATTGGAAACGATGTCCAAATTCAAGAAGTCGTCGTTGACCACGGCAGCGTGATTCCAAACGGCACCACCTTGGTTGGCGGCCAATGGCCCCGAACAGAATGAATTGCTTCTGAAATTGCGAAGAACTCAAATGCGCTTCATGTTTGCCAAAGGTATGAACAAACCATTGGTCGTTGTTAATTTCAAAACCTATGCTTCAGCAAGTGGGGCAACTGCGGAACGCCTTGCTGTTGCTATGGAAGCGCATTGCAATGGTCCTGCTCGAATGGTGGCAGTCGTCTCAGCTTTTGATTTAGAAGCCGTTCGTCGTGTTGCGCCTTCTCTTGAAGTTTGGACCCAGCACTTGGACCCTGTTGGACAAGGCGGTTTTACAGGTTGGCTTGAACCTCATACCGCTCTTCATCGTGGAGCACAGGGAACCATCATCAATCATGCAGAACACAAAGTTTCGATGGAACATGTTGCCAAATTGAAGGCACAATTGCCAGACGGTTTTCCAATGTGTGGTTGTGCAGCAGATGTTGATGAAGCCAAACATCTCGCAGAAATTGGGCCGACGTTCATTGCAGTTGAACCTCCGGAACTGATTGGTGGCGATATTTCAGTAACCACAGCAGACCCTTCGATTGTCAGTGATACTGTTGCTGTAGTGAAGGCTGTGAACCCGAATGTACGTGTTCTCTGCGGTGCAGGAGTCAAAAGTGGTGCTGATGTAGCCAAAGCAGTTGAATTAGGTGCTGAAGGAGTTTTACTTGCCAGCGGTGTTACCAAAGCCAGCGATGTTGAAGCCGTTCTTGCAGATCTTACCTCAAGCCTTGCTTGAAGCAGATTGTTGTGCAAGTTCAAGCATAGTTTGCTCATGCCGAGCGATGACTAGATTTTCACCACCTGGGCAACGCGCTCGAAAGGAGCACGATTCACAGGTCTTCTTGCTATTTGCCAATGGCAGTAATGCGAGGTTTGAGTGTGCATATTGATGAACTTCAAGCATGGCATTACAATCATACTCGAGTAATTTGTAGCATTGTTTGACCGATTGTTTGTTTGGTTGAAATGTTTCAGTGTGCCAAAAACCTCTTCTCCATCCAATTGTATGCAATCGATAGGAATATTCACGCTGTGGAAAACCACCGTGATGTTTTGCCCAAAGTACCATTGCGTTGGCCTCGAATTCATCACTGGTTTTTTTAGGAGCACTTTGCATGTCAAATCGTACAAGGTGCCATCTGTTTTGAATCAATACAGCAAGGTCAGGCGAGGCATAGATTCGCCGAGTACCGATTGGAACGGACTCCGTGCGGTCCAATACATACCAGCATGGATATTTTCTTTGTTCCAATTGTCGAATAATTCTGCATCGCCATAACATTGCAAAACGGTGGTTAGCATAACGCAATAATGCTTCAAAGTAGCGTTTACTGATATTATGAGATGTCTGTTTAATTTGTTTTTGAAGTGAGAATTTGAGTTGATGTTCCAGAAGCAGTGGAGACCATTGCTTTCCTTCGCGCATATCCTCTAAACGTTCAACGAGTATTTCTTTCATTGCTCGGAGCATTAAATCCCATGGTCGACGACTGGTTTGAAATTCGTTTATTCCGGATGAATATGTCTGATGACCATAGCGTAAATACCATGCACGTGGGCATTTCAAAAACAAATCTCTTCGCGTTCGACTCCATTCTATCTTCTGAACCATATCTACCGCATTTGCCTCAACGGTAGTCAAAGATTCGGTCAAAGGATGCCGATATCAAACAGTGAAATAACGGCATTTCCTATCGCCCAGAGTGCGATAGGAGTGAGGCACCACCCCGAATATTGACCAAATTCCTCGAAGCCAAATTCTCCTAATAAGCGAGAGATTGAACCACCAAGAGAAGCGATGGTTCGTAGCAGGAGAGTCACTGCACCGCCAAGAAGTACAATCAATATCAATCCAAAGATACCAAAGAAGATACCTGAAACACCACTCAGCATTGCAGCACCTACACCTTGTGGGAATAATGCTGGGAATGTAAACCATCCAAACCATCCCATCCAGATGCCAATTAACGTATCTCGTTGCATATCTTCAACCCCACGCCAATCTCGGAAATTTCTGGGGAATAGTTTGTGAATGAGAGCACCCAAAAAGTCAGCTTCATACGGCGTTCCTCGACGGGCGGTTACAACACTCATTTCAAGCAACCACACGACCATTCCAAGGTCAATCCAAAACAAAGTGTTTGAGGGGATTGGAGCAAGCGTAGCGATGAGAAGAGGTAGGTTCACCAAGACGATTCCAGCACCGCTGGCAGCAATGATTGCTCCCCAATGCATGCCAATTGGCAAAGGTTCCTCTAACGTCTCATATTCTTCACGTGGAAGAGCCAAGAAGAACAAAAATAATCCTGGACCGAAGAGCAAGGAGAAATATGACCATGCACTTGTGCTACCACCGCTCTTGATGCTTTCAACCGCGCTGATTATTTCTTCTGATGGCGCAGAAGGCGCATTTGAATAGACGACACGCATTGTTTTGTCGAGTACGAGGATTGAATCAGAAGTTCCATTTGGTGAACTTCGGGTGAACGATTCATCCAAATCAACATAAGTTGGCCAGGTAAAGTTGTAGTTGGTTTTCATTGACGATACATCATTCGTCGAAGCTTCCATGCCTGAAAGAAGGTGTATAACCGAAACTTCATCGCCAAGAAGGTCCAGCGTTTTGTTCAATTCAGTGGCTTGATCAACGATATTTTGAGTGCCGGGTAAGGCGATGGCGATAATGAGTACATCTTTGCCATCAAACAGTTCAGAGACCATCATGGATTGCATATTTTCATCATAGAGTTCAGTGTCAAATACTCGAGCATGGTCATCGATGAGTTCTGTTGAACCCAAATTCGGCTGACTTATCGCTGTTGGAATAAAGAGAATTGTCATTAGTAGAATCGCTGCGAGTATTAGAAGAGGTGGGAGTTCATCCTTTCTCACCAGCATTACCATGAAGCCAATCAATGAACCAAATGTGGTCAGAGATAAAAATACGGTTGAACTTGCAAGGCCTTTATCGACTTTTTCAACTTCAAATCGAATGATTCCAAAGGCATGGCAATCGCTGTTCAAGTCACCAGAAACAGTTTGAATACATAGTTCCAAATTTGCATCACCAGGGGTTAAAGGTATCAGTCCGGACCAAGCCCAAAGCGTGTTATTGCCTGGAATGGGGCGGTCAACCCGCATTCTTCCCGTCGAAGTTTCCATAATCAAATCTTCATCTTTGACGAATTTCTCATCAGGAAGTAGTGGACCCCATAGTTCCCATTTTGTCGTTTTAACATCATCGATTCCCCAAGGAAATAATGGTTCAAACTCGATGTGTGCTCGACGCTCTGCATCAACAAAAACTTGAGCCTTGGGTTCATACATTTGACCTTCCATGATGATACCACCACTGTTTTGCTCAAACGCTCCCCATTGAACTTGAATGGTGCTCCCGTCGCAATTATTTTCGGCAGAAACTGAAAGCGTGATTACATCGCCAACGTCCAATGAAAGAAAGACTTCAATGCGCTCACCTGAAAAATTCATGGCAGCGTTGGATGTACTGGTGTCGACCACTTGAGTTACAACTGAATCATAGACCGGAACGCCTCCAGCATCGACCGAATAAATCAATGTAAAACTCTTGTCTGGATCCCAAATTTGTCGCTCACAAAATTGTGGGCCACCAATGCCGTCGATATAGGCTGAAAGAAATACAGTCATGTTGACGGTGGCATTGACTGGATTTTGTAACGGTTCACTGGCGACGGTGAATATTGGTACAACTCCTACTCCGAATGTGACTGGTTGACTGCCAACAGCATTATCGGTACGTTGACGTTGAAGAACCGCTTCTTCAGCATCCAATCCTTCAACAAATAAGCGTTCAACTGGGCTAATATCCCATTCTACAAATCCCGGTTCATATACGGGGTCTTCCAAAGCATTAACGGCTCCTGTTGCAGTCACTCCAATTAAGAGTGCAAGCAAGACAAAGGCAAGGCTACGCTGGCGCATTGTCACCACCACATGGTTTTGGTTCATGAAGGCGATGGGCCTTTGACAAAGACTTCAACCGAATTAAGCGAACAACCCAGAGGATAAGATGGCCCACATTGCAAGCATTCCACAGGTTATGGAAATGCCATTCACGCCACCTTTAGTGAGGTAGCCGCGGTTTTCGAAAACTGCGCCTAAGAGACTATCCATTTGGCAACCAAGCCAACCAATTATTGCAACAAGGGCTGTTTTTTGGAATCCAATCTGTAGGTTGTCGATATCTGCATTGGTCGCCATCCAAGCGAAGAAAGTTAGGGTAGCAATCATGATTGAACCAGCAAATGCAGCTTTTTGGCCAGACAAAGAACATCCACCGTTCATCCCTGGCTCACATGGTTTCAAAGTCGTGATCATACGAACATTATCATCGAGGCATCCAATTTCGCTGGCGAATGTATCAGAAGATGCAACAGCCACAGCAGCACTAAACATCCAAAGGCCGTTGTACCAATCTTCACAGATAAATGCAAAAACAGCAACAATCCCAGGAAGCCCTCCGTTGGCAATTACATTGCCGTAACTTCGGTGTCCATCGTCTGATTCAGACATTCCACGGGTCTTCTTTTCCTCAAATCTCCATTTTGTTGCTTTATGAGATGACAAAAGAAAACCGAGGAGGATGAGCAGCCAAGTCCAATGCCCTAGAGCGCCCACAACAAACCCAAGTGTGGCGGCGGCGAAGATTCCGGGAGTATCAAGCATTTTCGCTTGACGTGAGACGATAATGAGGCCGAATAATAGAACTGACGTAACAATCAAGTTGCCTTGATTAAGACCACCAGAAAGCACATCCATTGATATCCCTCAAACCCACGGGGGTTTCTTCTCATTCAAAGGTGCTTTCCCTATGAAATACGGTAGATGGCCTTTCGGTGAGTTCTTTCTGATTACGAGAGCGCTGTTGGTAAAATCTTGCGAGTAATGAGCCAAAGACCTACAATCAAAAATGCAGTCCAACCTAATACAAAAAAGAGAAACAAGAAAACATTGGCATCGGCGAATATAACGCTAATGAGCCAAGAAGAGCCGTTCCAAAATGAATGAAACAGCATGGCTAAGGCGATTCCATAGATTGGCTGCTTTGGAAGAGGAAAAGCCTCCTCTTTCGATGAACAAAGCCACCTTGGCACTCGAATCGGTCCAGAAAATTCTGTTGCTGATTGTTTCATTATTTCACCCGAAGCACCCACCAGCATCCATTGGTTTGTGATTGGCACAGTACGCTCAGAGGCATTCTGATATCCCGGTAGAGCAGGTGGTTTATACCGTGTACACAGATACGAACCAATTGCATATCCAGAGATACCCGTCCAAAGTCCATGTGCTGGAATTGAACCAATGCCTCGGAGGAGACTGATGAATGGGAACACGATTGCAGAAGATTCACCTGCAAAAAATGCTGTCAAAACATACATCGAATTCTCAAGCAAAGCAAAGCCGAGTCCTACAGTAAATCCAATTTGGAAACCGCGACGCGGGCTATCGATAAATCGGGCAAGGGCAAGTATTGCTGCTGCTTTACAGAGTTCTTCACCAATAGGGGCAGAAAGAAAGAGAATCATCCCATAGCCAAGACTCATTGGGTCAAGTGTCTCAAAACCAAGTCCACTAAGGACGATAGGAGACAAAAATGAATTGATGACCACTGCAGGAGCCGCAGAAACCATTCCAGCAATCAACATCCATTCAGCAAGCCGACGCGTTGTTGGAAGGCCAAAGTAGGCGTTTAAGGTCGACCACCATGCAAAGACAGGTGTGGAAAAACCGATGACAAATGCAGGTATTGCAATTAATGCAAAAAGCAATCCAGTGAATAGATTGAGTCCAAAGACAAGCAGAGGAAGCATGCAAACGGTACTGACGAACACCCCGCCGAAAAACAACCACCACAAATGCTTTCCTGGAGGCATCTCTAAAGGAGCAGAATCACGGACAAGATGATGGTCAACATGAATCGGTTGAGTCGATTGGATTGCAGTATGAGGAGCAAGCATATTGAAAGTCCTCCCTTCTATAGATTCGGCCCCTCTGATGACGTGGGTGAGTCTTGGACGGCGGAGAGAGGCAAATCCTACAACGCATGGAATTAAACAAGCCGTACCAATAAGGGTCAAAAATGGATTTGAGGGCCCAAGTGCACCATCAAAATCGCTGTCAAGGATCCCACCGAATATGGTGACGAAAGAAACTTGAACGATGATCAATACAAGAAATACGAAGCCGAGCATCGAGCGAACAACTTTCCATGGAGTGGATGGATGAGCCAAGATAAGATTCGGAGGTGCTGGGGTCAACGGCGTAGTTGGAAGACCCTGCATGATGTGAACAGCGAGAGGTTACCCTATCACATTTACGAAGAGGTCCCGCTCAGTTCGCCCATCACTCGTCACTGATATTACAGCATTCGGCCAAAGCCCTCATCATTGCGGGATTGGCGCTTCAGCCCCTCACACATCAACCCACCGGAGCACAAGGGTAGAATACACGCCTTCAGATTCTCCATCTAATTGATTCGTTTCATCGAATCGTTCCGAACAAAAATAGTAAGTTCACTTTTCGTCGAGGAAACCGTAACCCCACGTGTGCGGTGGTGCGAATGTTTCCTTAATCGAACGAGGTGAAGCCCAGCGTAACAAATTGAGCGGAGAGCCCGCCTTATCGTTGGTCCCACTGCCACGCGCTCCGCCAAACGGTTGTTGGCCGACAACTGCGCCAGTTGGCTTGTCGTTGATGTAGAAATTACCAGCAGCATAGCGAAGTGCATTCATTGCAGTGACAACATCTTCACGCTTGGTAGCAAAAATTGAGCCGGTTAATGCGTATTCAGAAGTTTCATCACAGGTTTTGAGAGCGTCTTCGAATCCATTGTCTGGATAGACGTAAATTGAAAGAACAGGGCCAAATATTTCTTGCGCCATCGATTCATAGTGCGGGTCAGAACATACAATCGTTGTCGGTTCAATGAAGTAACCTTTGGAGCCATCATAGCCCCCTCCTGTCACGATTTCACAACCTGCATCAGCCTTTGCTCGATCGATGTAACCAGTGATGTTGTCAAAGGATTTCTTATCGATGACTGCTGACATGAAATTGGTGAAGTCTCGTGGGTCACCGATGGTAATTTTACCGACTTCTGCACAATATTCGTCCTTGATGTTATTCCATACAGTTTGAGGGATGTAAGCGCGACTTGAGGCACTGCACTTCTGTCCTTGGAACTCGAAAGAACCTCGGAGAAGAGCTACAATCACCGCTTTTTCATCACAGTCTGGGTGAGCGACAATGAAATCCTTGCCTCCAGTTTCCCCGACGACACGAGGGTACGAGCGGTAATTCTCCAGATTATTAGCAACATCTCGCCACATCTTTCGGAATACAGAAGTTGAACCAGTGAAGTGAATTCCTGCAAGCATTGGGTGAGCAAGAACAGTATCTCCAATCATGCTTGCCTTTCCTGGAATAAAGTTGATAACACCGGCTGGAAGTCCAGCATCCATCATCAGTCGCATAAGTAAGTAGTTAGATACATACGAGTTGCGGCTCGGTTTCCAAACACCTGTGTTGCCCATGATGGCAGCACTTGAAGGAAGATTGGCGGCAATACTCGAGAAGTTAAACGGTGTAACGGAGAACACGAATCCTTCCAGAGGCCGAACTTCACTTGAGTTCCACATGGCTGAAGTCGAGATCGGTGGTTGAAGGTCTTCGTAGATTTCACGAGCGTAATTAGTATTGAAGCGCCAAAAGTCAATCAGTTCACATGCAGAATCAATTTCTGCTTGGTGACACGTTTTTGATTGATTAAGCATGGTGCTGGCATTGATTTGAGCACGATAATCACCTCTCAAATATTCACTGGCTTTGAGAAAAATAGCAGCACGTGCTTCCCATGGCATATTTGACCACATATCGTGTGCATCAAGAGAGGCTTGAATAGCTTCTTCGACGTTGGCTTTACTTGCCATGTGAACACGAGCAATGACGTGACTATGGTCGTGGGGCATGACTTGTTCGACAATATCACCAGTGAAGACTTCCTTACCGTTGATGATACATGGAATTTCAATAATTTCACTTTCTTGACGAGCAATCTCGGCCTTCAAAGCAATTCGTTCAGGACTTCCTGGGAGATAGCCAAGTATGGGTTCATTGACAGGGGTCGGTGGGCGAGGAACATTGTTCACCATGCTACGATGCTATCGCACCCGCCACTTCAACATCACGCTATGTAGAGATGAGCGTGCTTTGCTCGAACCTTACTCAGTTTTGGACCTACAACTGCCATACAGTAGCCTTGACCAGGATTGCGCGCATAGTAATCGTAATGATATTCTTCTGCTAAAGTAAAGTGAGTTGCTTCTTCTATGACAGTGACAATTGGACGGTCGTAGTATTCCTGCATTTTTTCAATGGTTGAGCGTGCAGTATCGACTTGTTGTTCAGTCGTTGGCATGATACAACTTCGATATTGGGAACCGATATCGTTGCCTTGGCGATTGAATTGAGTCGGGTCATGGACGGTAAAGAAGACTTCAAGTAGCGTTTCAAAGGGAATCAAATCAGGGTCGAAAACGACTTCGACGATTTCTGCATGACCAGTATTCCCTGAACATACCGGTTCGTAACGTGGATTGGGGTCATGACCTCCTGCATAAGCAGGTAAAGCCGAATCAACACCATACAATCCTTTGAACGCGCCTTCAGTACTCCAAAAGCAGCCTCCACCAAGTAACTCTCGTTCCATGTCCTGAGGCTGAGCACCGTTATTTTGAATCCTCGTATTCTTTTGAATACAATGTCATCCGTGATGGAAGTGGTAATAAAAGACTCAGAGCGGTGCAGTCATGCTCCACATTGTGTTCGGCTTGTGCCAATCTCGTGCTTGATCGGTCTCAAGGCGTAATTGTAAACCTTCACCAATCTCTACGTCGAGATTCAACATCTCAAAAGGCACACTGAGTTCATTGGTTCGAAATGTACCATCGTAAAGTACCTCTTGTCCAATCACAGATCCATCGAGAGTA